>ERZ772928.143-NODE-143-length-33861-cov-15.235432_pt1 | contig 33861 bp, 45 predicted proteins | sample MGYA00511686_ERZ772928 | MGnify/ENA primary metagenome ERZ772928 (study PRJEB29015, sample SAMEA2738063) | human oral metagenome | biome: human oral; feature: human-associated habitat; material: saliva | place: China | collected 2219 ... | reverse complement strand
ATAAACCTTCCTATTTGCTTAATTTCATTATAAAATTTTTAGTTCAAAATAGCAAATTAAAGGAATATAATATTCTTTATGGTAATAAAAATTAAAAAAAGTTCAATAAACAATAAAAAATTGGCTAAATAAAAATATATATGTTAGAATAAAAACAAGGAAAAAGAAAGGGGTTTCATTGCGTGAGAAAAAACGTGGAATTGTAGGTAAGTAGGTATGACATACAAAAACATGTTATTAGGTAAAATGAAATACTTAATCCTGTTTTTGATTGGCATCCAGAGTGTCTTACTTGCTCTGGTGGCAATTTTTTTAGCAGGTTTACAGTATCAACAGTCATGGCAGAGTTATAATCATCATTCCGAGACCGTAACAGTTTATCTTCAGAAGTTAACAGAAGAGCAATCACAAGATGTATTTAATTATTTTTTAGAACAGAGTGACTTGTCCATATGGACAAAACGTTCTGAAAGTAGTGATACAGGAGAAGGTCTAAATAGGATTTATATAGACATACTTGGTAGCTCTGCTGGTTTTTCAGATTTTGAAAGTACGGGTAAAATAGTTGTCTCACAACAACAATTTGCAAATTTATTATCTCATAGTGATAATAGTATGACTATTGGACTTGACAAAGGCTCAAATAATATGCTTTACGAGCTTCCAGATTTATTATTTAGCACACCTGTAGTCATTGAACGATTAGATTTTACTTTCCAAAACACTAATACGATTAATGGGATATACCATATCAATGGTCTCCACGATGCGGTCTCAAGAGATAACTTTTTGTTGCATCTTTCAAAGGTGTCAGGTATTTCTGTTGAGGATTTGACAAAAGAAAGTTTTGGAAGTAGTACTGATCAGGGAATTTGGGGAATAATACTTGCTATCAGCATCTTAGTAAATGCCTTCATTTTACTGATCCTATTCTTAATCTGTGTTCTTCAATCCTTTAAACATTTCGGAACATTGATTCTTTTAGGATGGGATAGAAAAGAATTATGGTCTGCTTTTTTCAAAAATTCTCTACTATTTTCAATCTACATTATTCCAATTATCTCTTTATGTAGTTGGTTGTTGTCAGGCTGGTCTAGTTTTGGTTTATCATCGTTTATTCTAGTTTTTGCTGGAGTCAGCCTCTCAGTCTTGTTACTACTATTTATATTCATTATTCCAACGATTGTTGTTTATTCGGTTTCTCCATTAGCCGCAATTCATAAACGATTACCAATGAAGCCTTTAATGGTAACCTGCTTGTTATTCTATACCTTGGTAGCTGGTTTGTTAATCGCAGTCAGTTACTCTTTAGATGCTCCAATGAATCAGTTTATTGATAATATGAAAGTATCTAAGGAGTGGAAGAATGTTGAAGATATGTACGTTATATCCAGCTTTGTTGAGGGAGATGATGTAGGTACATATGCAGGAACTACAAATTCCCTTGAGCGTAGTATGTATAACTTTTACCAGCGTATATCTAAGCTTCCAGGTGTCTATATTGCCCAAGGACAATTTCTTAATCAGGAGTCCCTTGATGCAGTCTATGGGACATACCAGCATGTTCCTAAAAAACCATTTTGGTATTTGAAATTCTCCTATAATTACCTGCAAGACCTAGGTATTCCTCTAAGTGATGAAGAGTTGCTAGAGATAAGGAATGGTACTCGACTTTATCTTCTACCTAACACGCTCAATACAGAAGAACTTGAGGTGATGAAGGCGTATTTACAGGAAAGTGTCACTGTAAAACCGGGAGATTTACAAACTAATTTCACAGAAAATCCGAAATTTATGTTCAAGGTTTATCAACCGTCTCGACCAATATTTACTTGGTCAGATTCCATTTCTTATGGTACAACTAGTGAGAATCCAGTTATTTTTGTCTCAACACCAGAGAATTTATACTTCATGGAGTCGGCAAACTTAGTTGTTAGTGGCTATAATGGTCTTTTGAAGATTCGTGATAGGGAAACGATGGAACAGGTAGTGTCCGTTTTAGAAACAGAATTTCCAGATTTAACGGATAATCGGTTGAGTTTTACAACTGTCAAGAACTTTATCAATGGTCTTCAAAAAGATCTGAGTTATACATTTTATCTTTTCGGCACGATCATAGCGATTATCATAATTACGATGATGGCTATTTTCTGGAGTTTTGTCTTAATGTACCGCTTGTTATTTAAAGAAAAATTGTATGTTCAATACTTTATGGGATTCTCACCATGGAAAAGATATATTGGTGTGCTTTCTCTCATTATTAGTTTTTCTGTGATGGAACTAATCGTTTCTATCTTAGTGGGTTCTAAGTTGGGAGTATTCATGACACTAGCTACATTTGCTTTTCAGATAATGCTTCTTTACTTCAGTTTGTTCCGTAAAGAAGGAGAGAGTATCATACAATTATTTAAGGAGTAATCTCATGTCTAGAATTTCAGTACAAAATGTATCAAAACAATTTGGTTCAAGAGAAATTTTCAAAGACTTAAGCTTTGATATTGAGGAAAATGAATTTGTAGCTTTAGTAGGACCTTCTGGTTCTGGAAAATCGACTATCCTCAATATGATTGGACTATTGGATACTGTTGACAGTGGTAAAATCCTAATCAACGGAAAAGTTTTGCCTAAGGTAAATTCGCAATCAGCAGTTCATTACCGAAGGAATGTCATCAACTATCTTTTTCAATCCAATGCACTCATTTCTACATCTAGTGTAAAAGATAACCTGATGCTTGCCATGACTTTTTCGAATTTCTCTAGACAGGAGAAGGAGCAGAGAATCAAGGAAACGCTAGAATTTGTTGGTCTACAAAATCGGTTAAATAGTAAAATCAATGAATTATCGGGAGGTGAACAGCAGAGAATTGCGATTGTGAGAGCTATTTTAAAGCCCGGAGATATTGTCCTAGCAGATGAACCAACCGGATCGTTAGATCCTGAAATGTCTCAAAAAGCATTCGATTTGATTCGAACTTTGAGAGATCAGTTTGGTAAAACAATTTTGGTTGTTACGCATAACATGGAGCAAGCACGGCAATGTGATAGGATCATTTCACTGGAGTCGGTTCTTGCAAATTAACTCAACCATTATTAGCAGTTGATACGGTTACTTTTTATGGAATATCGAAGGCGGAGAGTTCAAACATGAAAAAATTTACATATGATATTATAAAACAGCCAAGTTTGTCTAATCGTTTGGAGTTAAAAACACATGTACTGGTTGAAAATCATATTTATTCCATGTTATTTTGAGGAAGATATTGTGAAAGTCAAAGATGATGATGAAGTCGAGTGGGATATGTTAGAATTTCAAAAATTTAGAGCATTTTTGGCTTAGTAATATGTGTTGAAGGCTCAAAATCTATGGTAAAAAAGTAGCTTTGAAAACGTATTACCTCCAAAGATTTAGTTAAATAATGAATTAACATAAAAAGAAATTATTGAAGTTCTGGAAAGATGTTGTTTCAGTATTGAAATCATTGAGAAAAAGTGGGAAAAATTTGCGATTTTCACAGAGAAAGGAAGAAAAAGTATAGAAATAAGTCTTGAAAAACTGGATTTGAAGAATTATTTTGATTATATTGTTTCGGATGACAATTGCTATTGAAGATTCGTACTCAGGGATACAGGTATCAACTAGTGCTGGTATTGATACTATTGGATATTACGATTACCCATTGCCTTTATTTAATGCTAAGGCAAATTGGAAGGCTGGAAGTATGCAAGAAGTATTGAACGTAATTCAATCACAACATGAGTTTTAAAACGTCTAGACGTACTTAGAAAAATTAGAAATATACTTTTCGGGAATCTGTCCATAGATGAACAAAAGAAGCTTCAAAAAAATGTTTCTAATATTTATTTTAGGTCTATTCTTAATCCCATTACTTAGACCACATATAGTTGGTTGGCTAAAAACTATATGTGGTTAATAGTAATGATAACCTTATTTAACAAAAAGTTTTCCCTTTTATTTTTTAATAGCATTGTTTTGACAAATTGACTTCCACGTTTATTGGCGGTAGAAGTTAGTTTAAGAATATAGCACTTCGAGAAATTGCCTATTTTTATAGAAGCATATTATTAAGTAAAAAAACAAAAGGAAGGTGATATTATGAAATATCATAAAATAATTATTAAAGGTAGTTGTACCTTATTGTTAATTTTTCTTCGTTCTCTCCCTTAAGTACTGTACTGTCTGAAGAACAGTCAGCTCCTCCGATTGAGATTTTGCAACAAGAAATCTCCAAATTAAGATTAGAAGAAGGTAAGCAATATACATTACAAGAATTATTAGACAGAACGTCTCTGTCAAACTATGAAAAAGAAACAATATCTAAGGAAATCATTACACAAGTACAAAAAGAAATTAATGAAGAACAGTCAAGATCTATGTTTCGAGCTCTCGTAACTAATGTTTATAGACATTTAAGTCCTTCGGAAGTTAAAGAATGTGCACGACAATTTCGAACAATTGGTAGTTTAGTAAAATTAATTCCAAGATATGGCTCTTTAATTGAAAAACTCTATATCGTAAACGCTGAATCATATGAATATGCTGCTGCAAGAGGTTGGGGAATTGATCTTTTGATAACCTTAGATCCTTATAATCCTACAAGTACAGGTATGACTTTTAGTTTTAGATATTCTCATTAGTTTAATTAAAGGGGGGACTGTGTTATGGTAACTAAGTATTACAAGTATATTCCTTGGTTGGTTTTAGGAGCTATTGGATCTTATGAGTCCGCAACTTATTTTGGACATAGTACATTTGATATACTGTATTTATCTATTGTTTTTATGATTGTTTACGTAGCTTTGTTCATTCTACACGAAAAATATCTGAAATATAAATATAAAGAAATATTTACAAAGATTATGAGCAATCCTGAAAAAGATCATCATCCCTAGTAAGATATAGCATAATAAAGCCCTAGCAACCAGATTGTACTGACCCCAAAAAGTTAGACAATTAATTTAAGCAAAGGATTTAGTTCTGTATTGCACAGGGCTGAGTCCTTTTCTATTATTTGTATAGAAGTGTATACATTTTTAATCTATAGTCGTAGAGATTTAGTAAAACTATAGCCAAATATAGATCTTTTTCTAAAATTTACTAATGTCTGTTATAATGGACATTATTTGAAATTTCCATTATAACAGACATTGATACAGTTTTGCAACATTATTTTGGTATAGTAATATTATAAAAGGAGGCGAGAAACATGAGAAAATTTGTTAGCATATTATTGTTGTCATTATCAATAATTACGCTAATTGCTTGCACTAAAAATAAGCAACAATCTCTGGATGGCGAATACTATTGGATATCAAGTGAAAGAAATGAATTGGCATTTACTATAAAAGGGAATAGAGGTTCAATAAAACACGGAGAAGCTGATAGTTTTACAATTGATCAAGAAAGTAACACCTTCCTTTTATCAGGAGAAGGTAGAAGTGATTCAACAGTAAAATATAAAGTTAAGGATGGCACCATTACAGTCGATATATCTGGAATAGAACATGAATATTACCAAAAAGGCAGTAAAGCATATAATAAAGCACTTCAACAATATAATAAGTAGAAATAGAGCGATGAAGTTTTGGTTTCTTATGATGTTGCTTTCGGAATAATTATTATATTAACAAGACAATATGGAAAAAGGAGAATGATTCATGAGTAATATTTTGGTGACAGGCGGTTGTGGCTATATTGGTTCAAGATTAGTTGAAGAATTGCTAAATAATCAAGAAAATAAGGTTGTTGTTTTAGACAGCGGTATATTTGGTTTTGATTCACTATCTGAGTTTTTATATTCAGAACGTTTTAAATTAGTTAAGGGGGACATTCGAATCAAAGAGGACATTTTGAAATCCCTAAATCAAATTGATACAATTATTCATTTGGCAAGTCTAGTTGGAGAGCCTTCATGTGTTGTTGACAAAGATATCGCTTACGATATTAACGTTCGTGGAACAAGAAATCTAGTAGAATGTGCAGTCAAAAAGGGGGTGAAAAATTTTATTTTTGCCTCAAGCTGTAGTGTCTATGGTTTTGGTAAAGATAAGTTTGATGAACATAGTATTCCCAATCCTGTTGATTATTATGCAGAGCTAAAGCTACTTTCAGAGAAAGATTTATTAAATTATAAGGATAAGTTGAATATTATCATATTGCGATTTTGTACCGTTTTTGGTTTATCGAGGAGGATGCGATTTGACTTAGCTGTAAATGTAATGACTGCCTCTGCATTAAATAACGGAGTTATAAATGTTTACGGCGGTCAGCAAGAGAGACCATTTATTCATTGTGGAGATGTGGCCAGAGCTATCAATTTGCTTTTTGAAGAAAGATGTAAAAATAAATATACAGATAACGGTATAGAAGTATTTAATGTTGGTAATAATTCTGAAAATTATAATCTTACTGAAGTAGCTAGCATAATTTCAAAAGCTACTGGAAATACTAAAGTTAACTTAGATGGTTTAAAGGAAGATAATCGAAGCTATAGTGTTTCTTTTGATAAAATAGAGCAGTTGGGTTTTTCATCACAGAAGTCTATTGAAGTTGGAGTAGAAGAAATTGCAAATAGCATGAAATCAGGGTTAATTAATAATCCATTCTGCGATATATATAGCAACGTAAAAGTTGCTACTAAGGAATATTTGAATTAAGGAGTTAGAATATGAAACAATTAGCAATATTAGGTGGGAAACCAGCGTTTTCAAGTCAATTAAAATTTATAAAACCTATGTTTCCTACTTATTCAGAATCAAAATATGAGTCATACTTTAACGAAGTTTTTAAAACTGGGATGCTCTCAAAAGGGAGATTTTTAGAAAAGTATGAGTCTGAGGTGAGCAGTTATTTAGGAGCTCCCTATGTAACTGCTGTCTCTTCTGGGACTATAGGATTAATTTTAGCATTAGAAGCATTGGGAATAAAAAGTGGTGATGAAGTCCTTGTCCCTAGTTTTACATTTTGTGCAACTGTTCATGCAATTAAAAAGGTTGGAGCTATTCCTGTTTTTGTAGATTGCAACTCTGAAACATTTACAATCGAAACAAATAACATTGAAAAATATATCACTCCTAAAACAAAAGCAATTATTGCTGTGCACATATTCGGAGTTGGAGCAGAAGTATATGAATTAGAAAGGGTATCTAAAACCCATAATCTTAAACTTATCTATGATGCTGCTCACGCATTTGGTAGTACCATTGACAAAACACATTTGGGAAACTTTGGTGATATCTCAGTATATAGTACCTCTCCTACAAAAACTCTAGTTACAGGTGAAGGGGGAATTGTCGTAAGTAAAAATAAAGAAATTGATAGCAAAATTAGACTTTTAAGAGAATATGGAAATCCGGGAGATTATAATTGTACTGAGATTGGTGTTAATGCTAGACTTAGTGAGTTGGCAGCTATAACTGGTCTAATGTCATTGAGTATAATTGACAAAAATCTATCGGAGCGTAAAAAGATTGGCAATTATTATAGACAGTTATTATCTGAAATTGAAGGAGTATCGTTGCAAAAAATACCGGATAACCAAATTAGTACATATAAAGATTTATGCATAGTAGTGCATGCAAGGTCATTTGGGTTAGATAGAGATACAGTTGTTCAGAGTTTGAATAGAGAGGGTATTCCAACAAGAAATTATTTTTCTCCTCCTATACATAAAATGGATTGTTATTCTGAATACAATGATCTTGTTTTAGAAAATACTGAAAATATTTCCAAAAATATAATTTGTTTACCTATGCATCCATTTCTAACGTATGCAGATATCGAAATGATAGTTAATATTTTAAGAAACATTCATATCAATGCTGAAGAGATAAAGAAACGGGTGATACAAGATGCTTAACACACCAACAGAAAATTACGTGTCAACAATTCGAAAAAAGATAGGTAATGACTTACTTATTCTAGTAGGTTCAAATGTTATTATTGAAAATGAACTAGATCAAGTGTTGCTTCAAAAACGGTCTTCAGGAACATGGGGATTGCCAGGTGGATTATTGGAAGTAGGAGAGACACTTGAACAAACGGCAATTAGGGAAGTATTTGAGGAGACCGGATTAACAATTGAAGAATTGAAGTTAATTCATACTTTTTCAGGGCAGGATTATCATTTTGTTCTGCAAAACAAAGATGAAATCTATGTAGTTACCTCTCTATACAAAGCGATTAATTATACGGGAGAATTGAATGTAAGTTCAGAAGAAACGCTGGAGTTAAGTTATTTCAATTATAACTCCCTTCCTTATAACATTGAACAAGAATATCTTGATTATATAAACTATTATAGAGGACTAAGATGATTGACAAAAAAGAAATATTTATTTTTGATTTTGATAATACTATTATTGAATCACTCCCTCTTTGTTTTAGTTGCTTCAGGATAGTGTTTGAAAAATATAAAAATATCAAAATGAGTGATTCGGATATTGAATCATTATTTGGAGGTAGTGAGGAAGATATTATAAGGAGCCATGTAGAAGAAAAATATGCTGATGAAGCAGTCGAATTATTTTACATTCTTTATGAAAATTTACACGATCATTTTATTGTTCAAAATAAAGTATTTGAAAATATTACTTTGCTATTAAAAAAATTAAATTACAAAGGAAAAAGACTTGCTGTTTTTACTGGTAAGGGGCGAAAAAGTATACAAATAAGTATGAAGAAATTAGAATTAGAAAAATATTTTAATTACATTGTATCTGATGATGATGTTGCTAATTCTAAACCTGATAGTGAAGGAATTTTGAAGATACTTGACCATTATAATGCAACTCCCTCAGATGCGATATTCTTTGGTGATTCAGATGCAGATATTATCTCAGCCAAAAAAGCAAATGTACTAGCTGTTGGTGTCAATTGGTATAAAACAAGAAAATTTACTATTTCTCCTGATATAATATCTAAGAATCCATTAGATATTATATACTCCTGCTGATAGTTGATTTGACTTAACAAAAAAGCCCATTTGGTGTACACTGCAAGTGAAGAAAAATAGCAGGGAGGTAAACCAAATGGACATTTTCCATTATACACCGAATCGCCATCACCTTCAACTCAGTATGCCGCAGCTTCGTAAAGTCTGCCGTGACTTATATCAAAAAGTCGCTCCTGATGAGTTGATCCACCGCAAGAATGTAGAGCAATGCAAGGTTTCGAATGTTTCTGTTTTAACCTTGATGCAATTTCAGGCAGAAATTGGGATGAAGTCACAGCGAAAGTTTTATCAATTTATCCGAAATTTCTTCGGATTCAGGGATTGGAGAGAAGCCGCTTCTATCGCCGTGTTCATTATCTGATGCCCCTGCTTCAGCTGATTTGCCTCTATTTCAATCAGCTGGATTTTGATGAATTAGTCATTATCGACAGCTTTCCAGTCCTCTTGTGTCAGCCGGTTAGAAATCATCAGGCCAAGGTCTTGAATGAGGTGGCCAACATCGGCTACTGCGCTTCCAAAAACATGTGGTTCTATGGTTTTAAAATTCATCTGGCGGTGACAGAGTCGGGCTATATTTTGGATTACTTGGTTACGCCTGTCTCGGTCCATGATATTCAGGTGGCAGAAGAGTTGCTGGATGCCATCCCCTATACTCCTGTTTTAGCGGATTTGGACTACTTGGGTAAGGAACTGAAAAAACGATTGGAAGCCAAGGGAATAGACTTTTTGACGCCGATTTGTAAAAATATGAAAGGAGCAGCTGAGCACAACAATCCTGCTATCCTGACAATCCGAAGGACCATCGAAACTCGGATCTCTGTCCTAAATGCATTGTTTAACATTGAACATCCGCTTGCTCGCTCTTTAGCAGGTTTGCAATTAGAGATCGAACGGGCTATTTTGGTCTATAATTTAGGATTTTTTATCAACTAGCAACACGGGTATTATATATGATAGATTTTGATTTTAAAGGAGGATTTATGAATTTGAAAGGTATAATCTTCGATATGGATGGAGTTATAGTTGATACAGAGTACCAAGATTTTCTAATACAGAAAGATTTTATCAAACACCTTAATCCAAAATCTAGTTACGAAGATTCTGAGCTATTGGTATTAGTTGGTAAATCATATTTTAATCTTTATAGGCTTTTACAGCAATTTATTGGGAAACAATATGATATAAAAACTATAGAAAAAGAATATGCTTCTTTTAGTGATGAGAGATATGAAAAAATTGATTATTCTTTACTTTTTAGAAAAGAAATTCTAAAAATTATTGACTATGCATTGAAAAACGGAATCAAATTAGCTGTAGCATCATCATCAAAATATGAGCATATTAATGAAGTTTTAGAAAGGTGTGACATAAAAAAATATTTTGATGTCATCGTTAGCGGAGAGAATTTTGTAGAAAGTAAGCCAAATCCGTCTATCTATTTAACAACGCTACATAAGTTAGAATTGCAAGCAGAACAATGTATTGCAATTGAAGATTCATACTCTGGAATTGAATCTTCAACTAGCGCAGGAATTGCAACTATTGGTTATTATGATAGCCGATTACCATTTTTTAATGACAAAGCGCAATGGAAAGTTGAAAATATGAAAGAAGTTTTACAAATAATAGAATCACAGAGTCTTTGAGTTGAAAGGCGATGAGGTTCTTGAGGACGTTAGAAAGAAATAAACTTGTTTCATAACGAAATTTAAGGTAGAACTTATCAGGACTCTGCCTTTTTAGGCTCTTTTCTACCATTTGTCAAGTCTGTCAAGGCTTTAAGTAAAAAAATGAGATATGAAAAGGCAACACTTTTCTATACAAAATTTATAAAGTGTTTTTTTAAAGCGCTGATTCGCTTAGCGATTGGGGTTTGGTAGTTCAGACTGCTGTGAATGCGGTGATGATTCCACCAGTAAACGTAGTCCTTTGTTTTAAAGGTTAGTTCTTTCAGCGAATGGAAGGTTTCTTGGTTGACAAACTCGAGTTTGAAGGCACGGTAAGTACTTTCAGACACGGCGTTGTCATAGGGACAAGCTGCTTGACTTAGAGACCGAGCGATGCCGCATCTCATCAATCAGCTGGTTATCAAACTCCTTACCACGGTCAGAATGGAACAGCTTGACATTGGTAAGCGCGTAAGGAATGCTTTGATTGGCTTGTTTGACGAGCTCTGCAGTCTTGTGCCACCCAACTGACAGTCCAATAATTTCGCGGTTAAAGAGATCAATGATCAAACAAACATAAGCCCAACGATTTCCAACACGGACGTAGGTCAAATCTGTTACAATTGCTTCAAGTGGCTTTTCTTGGTCAAATTCTCGAGCCAATAGGTTTGGAATAGGTGCTTCATTTTTTTGAGCTAGTTCTTTATCAAAATAAACAGTATTATAATCCTGATCATTATAAACCGTTGAACCGATACCAGCAGACATTTTTTCGTAAACATGATATTCGTATAGTTTTGCTGATATTGAAACAACGTTCTTATAAGCTTCTTTTTGAACTAGGTTTCTGACATAATTAAGTGCATTATTCTTACCTTCATCTGATAAAGTATTATATAGTCGGACGATTTCGATCTCTGTAAAAAAACCTTTTGGTACATTTAGAATCTGCTCTAGTTGTTGCACTTTTTCTCTAGATGGTTGTTTTACTCCACGTTCCCATGCGGAATAGGCTTGATAGCTGACTCCCAACTGATCAGCAATATCTTTTTGAGTCTTTTTTAGCTCTTTTCTACGAGCTTTTAGTTTTTCTGGTTGATACATCGTTTTCCTCACATTAATAGTAACTTCAATTCAGCTTTTTGTTTTGCCTCTTTGTCTGTTAGCTTATTTTTATCCCAAACATAAGCTATAGATTTTCCTTTATCATAGATGAGCCATACTTTTAGATTGTCACAGCAAGTCTTAATTGTTTTCCAATTCTCTTGGTTTAAAAGTTCAGGATACTCTTGACTAGTCACAAAACTTTTTTTGATCACAGATCGCTCTATCTTATAGATTAGAGAAGCCTGATAGTTTTACAATTGATCAAGAAAGTAACACCTTCCTTTTATCAGGAGAAGGTAGAAGTGATTCAACAGTAAAATATAAAGTTAAGGATGGCACCATTACAGTCGATATATCTGGAATAGAACATGAATATTACCAAAAAGGCAGTAAAGCATATAATAAAGCACTTCAACAATATAATAAGTAGAAATAGAGCGATGAAGTTTTGATTTCTTTCCCAATTTGGCTATAAGAAAACACCCTGAAAGATAGATAGGAAAATCTAACTTTTGGGGTGTTTTCAATTTTAAGAGCGTTGAATATGTCTTTATTTTGTGAGTGAGACACGGAAATCATTGTATTTGCTATAATCAAAGTCTTCATTAAGTCCTGTTACAAATACAATCGGTGTATAATGGCCCTCTTCCAAAATGAAACCGGCTTTTACCTTGGCATTGGCTCCCCCAAGTCCAGCAATACCGGGAAGAAGGGCATCAAAAGCTCCAGGTTCGTCTGTTTCCCAGTAATAGATATTACCAGAAGCTTGAACAGCTTTTGCTCTAGTCGTTGCTGTACGAATTGGGTTCACATCTGCTTGATAAAAGTTTGCTGTCGTAGTAACCGTTCCGTCCGCAGCCACTGTCATTTGGACATCTTTTGCGATTTCAGTTGTACCTGTCCAAGTCCCTACCAGCTCTGCAGGAACCATTTGTGATGAATCTGTAGCTTTGTCACCACTTGTTGTATTAGACGCTGTGGTTGTTTGACTTGATTGTGTTGTTTCTTCTGAACTAGATTCAGTTTCTTTTGTATTTTTCTTTTTAGAAGACTGATTTGTTTTATTCTGACTAGATTTCATAGAAGTCTGTGTTTCTTTTACAGAAGAACTGTTCTCCTCTTTTTTAGAACCACAAGCTACTAGTAGAGTTGCAGAAGTTAAGCCTAAAAGTGCTAAACTTGTCCATTTTTTCATAATTATGATACCTCACCTAAATTTATATTAGCTATTATATTACAATGTTACAGAATGTCAAGTGTTTTTGAAATATTTTTGTAACATTTGTAATTTATCTAAATTTTCAACAGGGTGGCGCATAGGGTTACAAAGTAAAAGATTTCTATATTCTTTGTTACATAATCATCAGAAATAGAAAAACAACGTAAATAAAATGTTGTTAGAGTTTCATTGGTACAAAATTACCAACAATAATTCCTACAATTCTAGGATCTTCATCATACGAAAGAAAAATATCTTTATAGTTTGGATTGATAGAAACCAGCCTTAAGCCATGCTCCTCTCGATAAACTCGTTTAATATAAGTCCGGCTATTGCAGACTACGGCATAAACTGCTCCATCATAATCAAATCCTGTCTCACGAATGAGAGCCACAGAGCCATTTTGATATTTGGGCTCCATTGAGTCACCAGATACCCATGAAGCAAAATCATGAGGCAGTTCTTCATCAAAATAAACAGTATCATAGTTTTGATCGTTATACACCGATGAACCGATACCAGCAGACATTTGTTCGTAAACATGGTATTCGTATAGTTTTTCTGATATAGGAACAACATTCTTACATTTTTCTTTTTGAGCTAGGCCTCTGACATAACTAAGTGCTTGATCCTTAGCTTCATCTGATAAAATATTATATAGTCGGGCAATTTCAAGCTCTGTAAAATAGCCTTTCGGTACATTTAGAATCTGCTCTAGTTGTTGCACTTTTTCTCTAGATGGTTGTTTTACTCCACGTTCCCATGCGGAATAGGCTTGGTAGGTAATACCTAATTGATCTGCAATATCTTTTTGAGTCATTTTTAGCTCTTTTCTACGAGCCTTTAGTTTTTCTAGTTGGTACATCGTTTCCCTCACATTAATAGTAATTTCAATTCAGCTTTTTGTTTTGCCTCTTTGTCGGTTAGTTTATTTTTATCCCAAACATAAGCTATAGATTTTCCTCTATCATAAATGAGCCATACTTTTAGATTGTCACGGCAAGTTTTTATTGTTTTCCAATTCTCTTGATTGAGAAGTTCTGGATACTCTTGACTAGTCACGAAGCCTTTTTTGATTACTGATTGCTGAATCTTATTGATTAGAGAAGTCTGAAAGTTGTTGAATTCCTTTATAATCTGATCTTTGACACCGTGAAACAAAAGGAGTAGTGTGGCATTTTGTCCATCAATATAAGCATCGATAGCCTGCTTAATGGTACTTTCTTTTCCAGGATAATATTCTCTAAGAAGATCTAAAAGGCGATAAAACAATGCCTGTTTTGAAACATCCAGACTATTTTGAATATGTTGAAAGGTGTCGCAACTATAATAAATCTTTGACAACAAAACAATGTCAGGCATTAATACTACAGCAGAGAAAATATTCGCTTCTCGCTCTAGTAGGTTCTCCTGATTATCAATAGATTCTGCAAAATAATTACCTTCATGCTCTAGGATAAAATGTCCTAGCTCATGACACAGCGTAAAATTTTGCTTCACAATGGGATTATCCTTTTCATAAGAAAAACTAATACCTAATTCATCAATAACAGTTAATCCTTCAATCTTGTGATTTGAGAAGTGGTGACTAATTACTTGAATTTGATATTTTTGAATACAATATTGAAAGAAGTAGTTGAAATTATAATTTAGTAATGAAATATCATGATCCTTCATGTATTGGTATAACACATGTTTTGTAGACTTACTTATTCTTGTATACAATTCGTCCAAAGAATGATACCTCCTTTAAGTATTATTCACAAAACTAAACCAATATGGTTGAGTTAATTATATAAAAATAGTGGACGATTGTCCACTAGAAATCAGAATTACAATTCTACAATCTTAATTCTATTGTTTTGAATAAGATTTCTGAATAAATCTGTATTCGATTGCTTGTTTATAGAATATTCTCCAAATAAGGACGAAATAGAGTGAATCAATTCCCTCCTTTTCTTATCAGTGGTTGTCCCCTCGTAGACATTATAAACAAAGATAAAATGTGCTTCAGGATTGTCAATATAACTATCCAAAATTTTTCTGAAATAACCATAGTCAGCTTTTGAAAGCGAGTGTCCAAAGAAAATTATTTCTTTTATGGATGGACTAAGAATTTCAGACATTCTACTGTTTTCAAACCATTCCTCAAACATTACTTTTGTATATAAATCAAGAGTTCTTGATGTCTTTGTAAAAATATACTCATTTGATATTGGAGATAAAAACTCATCATCCACACCAAATATAATCTCTTTAGTCTCCGAATCAAGACGACCATGTAAATTTAAAGTTTTGATGGGATTTTCTTTAAAAATTGGATGAAGGTATTCCGCCCTATTTCCTTTTTCAGACATATCCCAGGGTGTTGAATAGTTAAACGTTAATACGTTATATGTTGAAATTCCAGTTTCTTTTCCAATTTTTCCTAAAATAGATTCTATCAAATTCCCTGCATTTATTTGATAGTTAACTCCCATATCGTAAATACTTAAAGTAAGATATTCTCTAAAATCCATCTCTAGCTCTTTTAATTCTGCTAAAAGAACTTGAGCAACCATCGGAAATAGTTCTTTCTCTAATTTACTGTCAAACGAGTTTTCAAATTTTTTTCTCTCTGTTATACTACCAATGTTTCTTTTGTCATATTCATGATACTCTTCCCATAATTCATTCTCTTTTTTTCTAAATTCTATAAACAAATCTTTAGAGCCTTCAACATTGAAAGAATCAAGCTTTTTATTCAGCAAATTATATGACAACAATTCATATATCTTTTCGATTTCCTTATTGTTCAGATGACTAATTCTTTGAGTACGTATCATAGATTTGCCATTTTGATAAATTGAAAGCAAACTATCACCGATGCTTTCCACAATATTCATACTATTATCTTTTGTAGCCAATTGATTTGCAATTTGATTTTCAACTTGAAACCAATCCATATCGTTTGTCATTTTTCTATATAGAAAAATAATATACCATGAATTTAATTCAGGCACTACTTCGCTTTTACTTATGCCTCCGTCATGCGCAAAGTTGATATCTTTTAAGTATCGCTCAATTTCAGAAAGAGTATATTCAAAAATATTACTATAACCATCTCTTTGAAGCTCTTCGTTATGATAATTGAGTTTATTTTCTAATATATACTCCAAAAACTTTTTGTAATCAGAAGGCACTTTGCATGTTAAATCAAAGCCATTACCCAATACTAAAAGTGTTTTTGGTAAGTTCCCAATATTTAAAAATTCAGTTTTATCATTCAACATCTGTACTCCCATTTACTAACTCATCAATAGAAACTTTATATAAATCTGCCAACTTGATTGCCGTAATTAGATATATATCCTCACTTTAATCCCCATTTTTGGAACTTTAATTTAAAGTTCTATAGTTTGTATTGTTTCTAGATCTTTGGTAACGATCGCAGTATCAAATCGTATTTCAAATAAAACTAAAGATTCCCCTGCAAATTCAATGGTATTTTTGTAACCTGGTACTTTAGCAATAAATTGGTCCGCCACTTCAAAAATAGTTTTGGTACTTTTTTGAACTAAACCCTTAGCTTTTACGTGTTCATTCCCAGAGTGTGGAATTGTAGTAAATGCAATATGAGAGTTTGATTCCATTTCCTTAATCTTATCATTACCTTTGAATGATGAGAAGTAGAGTATATTATTGGTTGAATCGTAAATAAAATTGACGATTCTTACATTTGGAATATTATTTACAGATGTCGCTAAGGCTATTTCTTTTTGTTCAGACATTATTTTCAAAAATTCTTTTTTTACATCCATTCTTAAAGCACTTCCTTTATTCAATGTAATTATCTAACAAAAAAGTCTAATTTTAAGTTTACTTGTTTTTGTCAAATGCTTCTTTTCTCTTTTTCATAAATTCAATCAGTTCTTTTTTGAATAATTCTTTTTCTTCCTCTGTCAGACCTTTTGAATTCATACGAAAAAGTAATTCAATATCTTCTAATACATCACTAGTTTGTCTGTTTTCTGTATTTCCTAACAAGTAATCAACTGAAACATATAAAATTTTAGATAATTTCACCAGATTGTCTTGGGTTGGTTTTTTGATTCCACGTTCCCATGAAGCGTAAGCTGGTTGGGAAATTCCTAGTTTTTCAGCTACATCGACTTGAGTGAGCCCAGCTTCTTTCCGAAGGTTTTTTAAGCGTTCCGAAAATTCCATTTTTGACCTCTAAAAATAATTTTAACTTTTTAAAATAATCTCTTGACAAATATAACTGTCAGTTATATAATGTAAATATAGCTGATGGTTATATAAGTTTTAAAAATAATAACACCTAATTATCGGCATTATGATCATTGACAATTAAATAAAAAGTGCGTCTGACAACCAGAGAACTGATCATCAGAACTACACATAAACTTCGTACCTTTATTGTAAATGTTTTGATACTAAAAGTCAAGTCCGTTTTACGGTTGAAGTGAAGATTTAAAACAAGTATTTGTGGGCTTCCACGCATTTCGGACTTTCGCACTTTTCCGAATAGTAAAGTGAACTGGCTTCGCCAAAGGGCGTAAGAGAATCTCTTGGGTATGATCAAGACTACCTAAAGAGATTGGCTGGGAAAGCGATGGTAATTTACGCAATGCACCTTGCTAAACGTTGCCACCGTGGAAAGAGGGATCTTTCCAACCAAATAACTTTTCTTTACTGCTGTCTATCTAATTAGATAGACCTACTCTCAAGCTACTAAGTTCTTTCCTTTTTTCACTTAGTAGCTTTTTTACTTATTACAATAAAGGAGAATGATATGACAAACTTTTTTCGCACTACAATGTAAGCGACTCTACGATAACTATGAATTTACCTATGGTATGTTTAGTGAATCTGATAAACTACAGGCTAAACTCTATGCTCAGGCTCAAATAGATTTAGATCATCTCGCAGATGATGCTCGTAAAAATGGCTACGCTCATGGGGATATTCAATTCTATAGTCGTATGTTTAAACGCAAATTATTTACCCACTATTACTCAAGAGTGAAGCAACTAGCTTAACTCTTTTTATTTTACACTCAGAAAGGAAAATCTTATGATCTCAGAAACACTCAAAATGAAACCAGAATTTATTGGCCCTGCTTACTACGAACGTTTAGGAAATGCTCCTAAATTTATTTTTGGAAAAGAAGGTAAATACCAACGTCACATTCTAAACAGCGCAGAGCACGGTGCTTTCCATGTCATCACACCAGCTTCTACAACAGTCTTCCCAGAAGATGCTCTAGTAGAAGCAGTTAACCCAATCTTTTTCCCAGACACTGCGCTAAATGGCAATAATGTTGCACCTTACCTCAATGTCTTTGCGGAAAAATTAGTACTCAAAAAATAACAAATAAAAGGAGAAAATCACATGGCTAAAATTGGATTAAACTACGGAGAAAAACTACAAATTGCTGACAAGACTTATCGTGTCATTACAGATGGACTAGATGTCCCAGCTGTCCTTGGAAAACTGTCTTTCCGAGGCATTGAGGGTCCTGATATCATCTTTGAAGTGGATCGCTCACAACGAAATCCTGATGGATCATTTGTCCAAGTCAATACAGGTGAGATCCGTGGAATTGTCGTAGGGATTCATTCTTCTGTCCAGCACGAAACCCTCTTTTTCACAATCGCAGATATGTCTGAGTCTGAAATTGAAGACTTAGGAATTAAATACCGTGAAGAGGTTGAACTAGAAGATATTGTTATTACGCATACTCATGTCAATCGTAATGATATCTATAAGCTCTTTGCTTCTAAGATCAAGAAAAAAGCTGGAGGTGCACCGACTAAAGAAAACAAACCAGTAGAAAATAAGAAAGAAAACTAGGAGGTGATGCAGGATGAGACTCTTTACCTATCGGGGAAAAAGAGTTCGTGTTTTTCATCGTAAACTAAAGGGAATCACATGGTTTATCTGGTGGTTTCCTTTTTTGTTGGCTATTAGTTATTACAGTTACCTACATCTAGAAAAATTAAAAGTCCATCCCTTACCACAAGGTTATTTTCTAGGAGCTGGATTTCTCTTTTCTTTGATCTTCTCTTGGTTTATCAATCGAGTTTGCTACAGGAAGATGCTCTTCTTTCAAAAGCTCAATAGTCTTCGAATACTCTCTCGCTTTCTGCTGGAGAATAACCTCTATCTCGTTAAAAAGGTCAAGCGTGAGAACAAGATCATTGAAAAAATCACCTTGCCTCAAGTGTATATCAAGCAGTCTCGCTACAAGATTGAAGTGAGTTTCATTCTAGAAGGTAATAAATTTCAAGATCGCTTTCTCAACCTTGGAGCCACTCTTGAAGTCATGTTTAACGGGGACTTTCGTAATAAAACCTTTGATAATCGCTTTATCAAATATGAAATTGCTATTAACCGAATTGATAGCAGAATCACCATCGATGAAGTAAAAGTCAGGGGATCCAAACTCCAGCTCATGAAAGATATTTCTTGGGATTATATTGAAGAACCTCATCTCCTCATTGGCGGTGGAACAGGTGGAGGGAAAACCGTTGTTCTGATGACCATTATCTACGCTCTAGCTAAAATCGGCTTTGTTGATATCTGTGATCCCAAGAATTCGGACCTTGCTGGATTAAAGAAAATTCCAGTCTTTCATGGTCGTGTTTATACTAGTAAGGAGGATATCATTAACTGTTTTAAAGAGAATGTAGAGTTCATGGAAAAACGCTATAAATTGATGTCTACTTCGCAAAAATTCCAAGCTGGGAAGAACTTTACTCACTATGACATGAAACCAAAATTTATTCTAGTGGATGAGTGGGCAGCTCTTATGGCAAAGATTGATCGTGACTATAGCCAACAGTCAGAACTCATGGAATATCTCTCCCAGTTAGTTCTAGAAGGTCGTCAAGCTGGTGTCTTTATCATCTTTGCTATGCAACGGCCCGATGGTGAATTTATTAAAACAGCTCTTCGGGATAACTTTATGAAGCGTCTCTCCGTCGGTCATTTAGAATCAACAGGATATGACATGATGTTTGGAGATGCTAATAAGACTAAAGAGTTTAAAAAGCTGGATGAAATCAATGGAGTCAAGGTCAAAGGACGGGGCTATATCGCAAACAACGGCGAGCTGGCTGGGGAATTTTTCTCTCCTTATGTACCGCTCGATCAAGGTTTCTCCTTCTATGATGCCTACTCTAACATTCCGATCATGGAGTTTGAAGGAGAAGAATTCTCAGTATTTGAAGAATATAAACCACCAGTTGAAACAATTGACCCTATAGAGGAAGAGGAGACTATAGAAAACGAACCAAACAAACGACCACTCAAGGAATTTGCGGACGAACAAAATCTTAAAATGCCAACCTTACGAAAGATTATCTATCTCTTAACAGAACAAGGGATCATCTTTGAACGGACTGTATCCGCTATTCTAGTGGATCCTTTTCAAGAAAAACTTCTTCTTGAAATCCTCGCTCAATTTGAAGAGGGAGGACGCAGGTCTTATCCAAAAGCAGTTGAAGCGACGATTGTTCATCATGGGCTAGGACAAGGGCAAGGGCAAGCCTGACCGCAGGTCAGGCGCAGACCGTAGCCCGAAGTCTCTAGGCCATGATGAAACTTCAACCCCCGTTTTCTAATAGGGGGGTTACATTTGGCAAAAACGCCAAGTCCACCCCTCCTCATTCCTTATGGGAGTTGGGTTTTCAATTTTTATGAAGTGTGTCACTTTCGTCAAAAAAGTGTGTCACTTTGTTAGAAAGAGGTGTTGTGATGAATGGACAAAATTAGTCCTTTTCATATTAAAAATTTCAGAAAACAAACAGGACTTAGTCAAAAAGCATTTGCACAAGCTGTTGATCTCCCTACAAGAACCTATCGCTCTTATGAAACAGGCGAAAGAGGACTGACGATTGATAAGTTTAGAGAACTTAAAGAAAGACTTGGTTACTATCAAGATTGCGATAAAAACAGTCTTCGGGCTCAAATCGACTATCTACGATTGACCTTTCCTCGATTAAAAGATTTAGATGCTTTCTGTGAAAACTTCCTTCACTGTCATCTAAGCGAATTTACAGACCAAGAAACCCGTCTCATGAACTATACCCACTTATGGCAACGAGGAAACATCTGGATTTTTGATTTCTTTGATAAGTCTGTGACCAATGACTACCAAACTTGTCTTCAACTATCTGGTCAAGGATGCCGTGAGCTGGAATTGCTTCTCGAAGACAAGGGGATCACTTGGCAGATCTTTCTTCAAAACATTCTTTATTCCTATGAAGATGTTCGGGTGAAGCGACTCGATATTGCTCTAGATGAACTCTATAAGGGTTATGGTCACGAGGACGAACAAATTCAAATTCCTAAATTGATTGATAAACTCTATTCCAAAGAGATTGTCCTAGACACGATCAAGAAATGGAATATCACAGGTGGTGGATCTTTCACAGATAATGAAGACATGGAAGCGAATCACGGCTTGTCCATTTACTTTGGGAGTCGTCAAAGTCAACTCTACTTCAACTTTTATGAAAAACGCTATGAAATAGCTCGAATGGAAAATATCTCCTTGGACGAATCCTTGGAGATTTTTGGTATCTGGAATCGCTATGAACTCCGCTTTTCAGATCAGAAAGCCCAAGGGATTGTGGAGGAATACATCAACGGTGTAGATCTCGGAGAAATTGCTAGAGGCATCATCAATAAAGAAATCCAAGTCTATGATGGAGTTACTCGTTTTGGAGCCTATAAACCCGATGAAAAATGGCAACGGCTCTTCGGAGGGATCGAACCCTTAAAACTCTCAACTAACCCACAACCTTACAGTATTGAGCGAACGATTCGCTGGCTAACCTACCAAGTTGCTAACTCCCTTGCACTAGTCACTGAAGCAGACAAGATTCTCCAAACAGAATACATGAAAATGATTCAGAATAGCGGAGAGATCACTGATCGAGGAAAAGCCATGTTACGACTTCTCAAAGCCAATAAACACTATGAACACTAGAAAGGAAAAACTATATGGAATACAAAGTTCAAATCAATTCACTAGAAAACTTTAAAGCTTGGTCTGGTGGACTAACCACCTTGAACACTGTCCGTGAACGTGGTGGAGTGGATACTCTAACCGTCATTTGTGAAGATATCTTCTCTGGTGATACACCAACTGAAGGACAAATCAATGACTGGCTCTGGTTTGATTCAGATTTTATCTACCAAGCTCTAGGCTACGATGATCTGCTTGAGGCTTCTTGAGATGTTAAAGAAGATCTATCAAGCTGACTTTTTACTTCTTCCAGAACATGAATTCTGGAATATGTATATCCTCTTACGAAAGGGCAAAGACTTCTACTACGAATGTGCAGGCAGATGTACAGAAGATCTTCCAGATAGTAGAGGGTTCTATAACTATGAACATGCCTGTTTCACGCTAGATGGTCAAGTGTTGAGCGTAAATAAAAAAATGCGCCCCTCACTCATTACTTATATCCAAAAGACCATCAAAGACAATCAAGAAACATTTAGAAAGGAAATTGAAATGGCCACTAAAACTATTTTTGAAAAAAAAGTCTCTCAAGTCACGAATGAACTGGGAGAATTACTTAAAAAGAAAGATCACAGAGAGGCTTGGACCAAAGCTGGAGAATTAAATAGTCTCTTAAAAAAAGAAGAAGCTAAAGACCTAAAACCTGACTTGATCGAACAACTCCAAACTGAGTTACGAGGCTACTATTACATTAATGGCGAGATCGAAAAAGCAAATAAGCGCCTCTATGCAAAAGGCTCAAAGCTCATTGAACTCGCTACTCTCTAAAAGGAGGATCTATGGATAAAGCTAAACGCTATTTGCTTCAAGCAAAAGAATATCTCTCACACTTTAAAAAGGTAGAGAAAAAAGGAGGTCCACCAAAACTAAAAGTCACCAATAAAAAGACCGTCAATATCGCAGTCATAGGAGGAATTTCTTTCCTCCTTTTTGTTGGTTTCTTAGGATCTGTTCGTGCTATCACACTCTCAAATAAGGTAGGAACACTACAAGCTCAAGTGGAGGCTACTAAAAAACAAAAGGCACAGCCAATGGATTCTAGTAGAAAATACGACTACAAGCTCCAGTACTACTTGAACGACTATGTCTACGCTTATTTCACCCTTCCACAAGAAGGAGACAAACAACAAGCTCAAGTAGACTACCTAAATAGCTTTTACAACTTCATTCCTGATGTGAAAGCCCAAGGTCAAGTTCGAAATCCTAGTGAACTCCTCTATTCTCAGTTAGTAACTGTAGAAGGGAAAGTTGCGACCTATAAGATCAAATACAAGGAAACGATCCGTCGGGATAATAACACGGAAGAAAAAGAGATCGTGACAGGTTTCAATATTCCATTTGATGAAAAAGATGGGAAATATTATATTTCTGGCCTTCCTTGGTTTTCTGCTATTGAATCCTCACAAGCTGGACACTTTAACGAAGACGATCAGCTTCAATTAACCGCGAACGATCACTTTTCAGATGGTCAGCGTAAGAAAGTTGAAAAGTTCCTCAAGGTCTTCTTTACCAACTATACTACTAACCAAGACAACCTCAATCTGATTGCTAAGGATGTGGATATTATAGCCAATACCACTTTCAAAACGATTGATTATACCTATCTAAAAAAAGATGGAAAAAATCTAATCGCTTATGTCCAGGCAACCTTTGAGGTCGGAGGAACCACCCACTCAGAAAACTTCACTTTTACCCTCTCAGAAAAAGAAAAGACCTACTATGTCACTAAACTAGAACACACCATTCCACTGAATTATGCAAATAATAAAGAATAGGAGAACTCTATGAATACAGACAATCTACGAACCTTCCTCCAGGGCGATGGAATTTGGATCCTGACAGCCATTGCTGTAACATTAGCTATAAAGGCTTGGCGAAATAGTTCCTGGCTCCAGCTTTTCTACGTCGTTGGTTTCTATGCCGTCATTGTTTCGATGGCTAAAGGACAAGAAATCCTAAAACCAGTCGGCTGGTTCCTGCGTCTTTTTGGAGTTGAAACAGGACTTTAATCATGAAAGAAGAAAGACTTTATGATTACAGTAAGGGCCTAAATGCACCTTATTGGATCCAAGAAATTAAGACAAAAAAGGGCACTCGATTATGGTACTTTGCGACACCTATGCAGTTGTCCTTTTTCATTGTCTTTATCATCGTTTTTGTGGCCATGTTACTCTTTGGAGGGTTTATCTTTGTGCCACTCGCAAAAATCACTCACTCAATTTCTCTCTTGCTCTATTGGTATCTTCCTTATAAATTAGCTAAATTCTATACTGAATACGAGCCTCACGGTAAGAAGATGCACGTCTTTATCGGAGATTACCTGATTTACTTCTGGGATTTTAAGCTCAATAAAAAAGCTATCTACCACGAAGATCGAATAGAGCATGTAGAAGAAATTGTCTTTGAAAAAACAAATCTATAGAAAAGGAGGACCTATGAGTATTACTTTAACTTATCCTATTAGGGAAACACATGAAAATCTAGCTCTCAAAAAAGATCAAACAGTCATTGCTTATTATCGTATTCCAAACACTCCCATCACAATTACGGATGATGAGAAAAAGGGCAAACATAAAATTACGGTTGCTCAAATGATGAAGAAGCTTCAGAAAAACAAGTTCTTTGAAATATCTCTGATCCCTAAAGATTATCTCTTAGAAGAGAAAATGCGGGACTTCTCAGATGCTCTAGCAGATGACAGTCGTGAATTAGGAGAAGAACTTCTTCTTTACACGGTGGATCGTCTAACAGATGAAATGGAAATCCCTTATCAGTTTGATTGGGTCGTTGGAGTGACCTTACGCAAACAAAATCATGGGGCTACCGTTAAAGACTTAGCCTATGAGAGCTTTAATGAGTTTACTGAAAAAATCGCAAAGGGTCTGGGCTATGAATATGAATTAAGTCCCACCTGGTATGAAGACTATAAAAGTGATGAATTCACTATTTTCCAAGCCTTCTCTGTCCTTCGGGCAAAACGGTTATCCAATGAAGAACTCTTTTATTACCAGCGGATGCAATACCTCCGCTACATCCCTCACTACAAGAAGGAGGTACTCGCTAATCGTGCTCAATTCAATATCACGGACACCTTGATCAAAGTCCTAAAAGGTGGCTTCCTCAAGCTAGAAAGCCCTTATGGATCTTCTTTTGTGACTATTCTTCCGGTTGGTAAATTTCCTGTTCAATTCAATGGTTTTCACCTGGGAGAATTTATCCAACGCTTAAACTTTCCCGTTGAGCTACGAATCAAGGCAGAATTCATTGATACAGGTAAAATCAAGGGTCGAATGGGACGATCGAATACACGTTACAGAAACATTATGGAAGAGGCAGAAAATACTGATACTGTCCAACAGGACGAGATTATCATGGGCTCTATCTCCCTAAAGGACTTAATGAAGAAAGTCGGAAACAAGGAAGATATCATCGAATATGGAGCCTATCTGATTGTCTCTGCTTCTAGTGTGAACCAACTCCGTCAAAGACGACAAGTGGTTTTGAACTACTTTGATGATATGGGCGTTGAAATCAGTGAGGCCTCTCAAGACGGACCTTATCTCTTCCAAGCGCTGCTCTATGGAGAAAACCTCCAAAAGAAAACTCGCACCTGGACACATATGGTCACAGCTCGTGGATTTTCAGAGCTCATGCCCTTTACCAATACTTCTTCTGGAAACCGTATCGGTTGGTATATCGGCCGAGTAGATAACTGGACAGGCCGTTGGGACAATATCGCTAAAGCTATTGATTCCTCAAAGAACATTGTCCTCTACAATGCGACAGTGGGAAATAAAGAAGATATAGCTGGAAAGATTACCAAGAACCCGCATATCATCATTACGGGTGCAACAGGACAAGGGAAATCTTTCCTCGCTCAGATCATCTTTTTAAGTGTGGCTTTACAAAATGTTAAAACCCTTTATATCGACCCTAAACGTGAACTTAGAAATCACTACCAAGAAGTGATCAACTCACCTGAATTTGCACATCTCTATCCTGAACGCAAGAAACAGATTGAGAACTTTAACTTTGTAACACTAGATAGCTCGCTTCCATCAAACCACGGAGTCTTAGATCCGATTGTTGTTCTAGATAAAGAACAAGCTGTAGAGGTCGCAAAAAACATGCTCGAGTTTCTACTACAAGCTGTAGATGATGTCACGATGGATCAAAAAACAGCTATCACAGAAGCTATTAATGCGATTGTAGAAAAACGAGTCGCTGGTGAGAAAGTCGGTTTTAAACACGTCCTAAAAGTACTTAGAGACTCTACTTCCTCTGAAATTGCATCAGTTGGTCGTTATCTGACTTCAATTGTCACAAACTCTATCTTGGAACTAGCCTTTTCAGATGGAACCACTCAAGGGCTTAACTACGAGTCACGGGTGACCATCCTAGAGGTCAATAACCTCAAACTACCAAAAGACGATTCCACAAAAATTTCAGATCATGAACGCAATTCTATTGCCCTCATGTTTGCGCTTGGTGCCTTCTGTACCCACTTTGGAGAACGAAATGAAAATGAAGATACCATTGAGTTCTTTGATGAAGCATGGATTCTTATGAAGTCCGCAGAAGGAAAAGCCGTTATCAAAAATATGCGTCGGATTGGACGCTCCAAAAACAATACCTTGGCACTGATTACTCAATCTGTACATGATGCAGAAAATGACGATGATACAACTGGATTTGGGACTATCTTTGCTTTCTATGAAAAGTCTGAGCGAGAAGATATCTTAAAACACGTCAATCTCGAAGTTACTGAAAGTAATCTCGAATGGATTGACAATATGATCTCTGGCCAATGCTTGTACTATGACGTGTATGGCAATCTCAATATGATTTCCGTACACAACATCTTTGAAGATATTGATATGCTTCTTAAACCAATGAAAGCTACGGTATCATCAAGCCTTGAAAATAAATACGCTAGTTAGGAGGTGAATCCATGCAAGAAGCTTTTGACAAACTAAGAGGAGTCGATATCTTCTCTCTCAAGTCCTATATGGAGCCTACTGGGTTCGCTTCCTTTAACGGTGCTTGGGTTCTGATTAATGAGCTTTTCGTCAACTTCTTCTTTTTCATTCTAAACGCAGTGGTGGGCTTCTTTTCTTTGCTGATTCGAATTCTTGAAAAGATTGATCTCTACTCCAACTACAAGAACTATGTCTTTAATGGAGCGATGAATATCTGGAAAGGATTCATCGGTTCAAGCTCTGGTGGAGTCGCAAAACAATCACTCGTTTCAATGTTGCTTCTGATTCTAGCGTTCTATCTCTTTTATCAGTTTTTCTTTTCGAAAGGAGCTTTTTCAAGAACTCTCCTTCATGTCTTTCTAGTTCTCATCCTTGGCTTTGGTTATTTTGGGACAATTGCTGGAACTTCAGGTGGTCTGTATCTACTTGATACTATCAACCATGTTTCCCAAGATGTCACTAAAAATATCACGAATATCAAGGTGGAGTATGGTAATAATAAATCCATTAAAATTGGCGATTCCATGGCAGATAGCTATATTGCAGAAACCTCTTATAAAGCTTATGTCTTTGTCAATACAGGACAAGAAAACGGGAAATATAAGAATAGTCAAGATGGAAAACAAGAGACTTTTGACGATAGTAAGGTATTAGGAACAGGCGATAAGAATGGAAACTTTAAAGCAGTTAAATCGAAAGATCGCAATAAATATCTAGATGAACTAGGAAATGGAGCCAATGATGATGGTGAAAAGAACCGTTGGGTCTCAGCTATGCCAGATTTCATCTTTACTCGTATGTTTTACGTCATCTTCAAAATTTGTGAAGCCTTCGTATTAGCGATACCGGTTATTTTGATTCAAATGTTAAACGTCATCGCGCAAACACTCGTCTTGATGATGATCCTGCTCTTTCCAATTGTACTTCTAATGTCCTTTGTACCAAGAATGCAAGATTTAATTTTTGGTGTACTAAAAGTGATGTTTGGTGGGCTTCTTTTTCCAGCTATCACGAGTCTATTAACTCTATTAGTCTTCTACATTGAGAAAATGATTGAAAATATCGTCATTACAGGCTTTGATGGCATTCTTAAAACACTTCCATCCTTGATCATCTTTGGCCTTGTCTTTAAGCTACTCATTTCAGTTGTCTCAAAAGGACTTGTATATTTCCTTCTATGGAAATACAAAGCTGAGTTGATCCAATTCATTCTTGGTTCTAAAGCACGAATGGTGGCGAGTGACATTGGAAACAAAGTTGAAAAAGGAGTCACAAAGACTAGAGAAGTGGCTTCACAAGTACCATCTAGAAGTCTTTCATCTGCTCAACACCTTGGAAACTTTGCCTTAGCAGGTGCTGGTTTGGGAGCTGGAATGGTGATGAATGCCAAGAGTCATTTCCAAAATGTTGGTTCTTTCTTTACCAATAAGGAATCAGAGCACCAACCTGATGAAGTGCTCCCAGCAGAAACACTTGAGACGCCAACAAGTCCGGATGCTCCAGAACCAAGCATTCCGAAAACAAAGCCAACGCTAGAAGGGGTTAAACCCGTTGAAGAAAAGACACCAATTCGTTCAATGGAATCCCCAATCACAGTGGAGCCAATACCAAGTTCAAACGAGGAATTTCAAACTCTTAAAGAAGAATGGATTTCTCCATTTAAACAGCTCCGCATTAATAGTATTGAGCACAAATTAGAGGAATATAAAGATCCTCAAGCCATGTATAAAGCCCAAGGATCGAATGCCTTCACTCGTGCTTATAGGAAAACCATGACACGAGATGATAAATTGAGAGCCAATATTGAACGAAGAGACCGATTAACAGAACGATTAAAACAACTCAGAGGAGAATGATATGAATACCAAAATACGCTCAAGAACTTCTTTTCCAAGAGTTCTTGAAGAAACTCTTTATCAGGCCTACCAAGAAGGAAAACGCTCAGTCGATTTCCTTCTTTTATTTCCAGTCACAGAACAAGAGCAAGACCAAATTATCTTACAGGCCAAGTCCTATTCAGTCGTTCTAGATGCTAAATGGCGTTTTGGGACTGTCTTGTTCACTGCTTATATAAGACATTAACTAGAAAGGAGATTCGATGAAAAAACTAAAATGGTTTCTATTAGCTGGTCTCATTCCTCTCTTTCTACCGGTCCTCATTATCATTATCCTTATGGGAGCTGTCGGAGGTGGTGGAACGAATGGCTCACCCCAATCCCAAAATGGAGTGACTTATGCGGATCACTGGTCAGATGGAGATCCCTATACTCACAACCTACTGGTTCATCGCTTCGGTATTACAGCAGAGCAATTAGATGGCTTTTTAGATACGTTAGGAATCTCCTGTGATAAGAACCGAATTAATGGGAAAAAGCTCCTCGAATGGGAAGCTAAATCTAATCTTGATGTCCGTGGAATCGTTGCGATCGCACTGAATGAAAGTTCCCTTGGAACTGCTGGGGTAGCCACTAATCCTGGAGCCAATATGTTTGGTTTTGGAGCTTATGACTCCAATCCAGAATATGCCAGTAATTTTAATGATGAGATTGCTGTTGTCGGACTAACCCAACAAACCATCATTGGAAATAAAAACCAAACTTTCAAAATTCAAGATGATAAGGCTAAAAAGTTTGCGAATGGAACACTCAATCCAGCAACTGATGGTGGAGTCTATTTCACAGATACCACAGGATCAGGAAAAAGACGTGCCGAAACCATGCAAAAACTGGATACTTTCATTGATGAACATGGAGGAACACCAAAAGCTCCTGAACAAACTACAGGAAAAACTAGAGATGGTGGAGGAATAACTTCAAATGATATACCTGTAGGTTATAGTTTGACAACAGCTATTGATACCACAGGATATATCACTAGTACCTATCCTTGGGGACAATGTACCTGGTATGTCTTCAACCGTGGAAAACAAGTCGGAGTCAACTTTGATCCATTTATGGGAAATGGTGGACAATGGATGAATAAGCCAGGTTTCACAACAACCCATACACCAACAGAACACTCTGCTCTATCATTTAGCCCTGGCCAAGCTGGAGCTGATCCAATATACGGACATGTTTCATTTGTGGAGCAAGTCAAATCAGATGGTTCAATTCTTGTCTCAGAGTGTAATGTTAAAGGATTAGGGATCATTAGTTACCGTACTTTTGACGCAGAAACTGCCAAACAATTTACTTATGTTATTGGACATTAGAAAGGAATAGATATAGATGATTCAAGTTGTAGATAAAAATGATTTAATGGAATTGATTGGATATTCTGAAACACAAGCTAGTAAATTAATACGAAAGGCTAAAAGTCAGCTTGTACAAGAAGGATTTGAATGGTATAAGAATAAACGTATTGGACGTGTACCGATTATTACAGTTGAATCCATTCTTGGTTTTCAAATACAATTAAAAAATGATATAATTGAGGGGAACCTTCAAAGCGCTGTCATGACTGAAGGAGAAAAATAGCATGGCAGTAATTAAACAGGACGATGGACTGTGGCTAGTTGATATTAGTGATGGTAAAAGTTCCTTAACTGGCAAACGTATACGACACCGCAAATCTAATTTTTTAACGAAAAAAGAAGCAGAGGAATATGAGGCTTATTACCGTATCCATAAGTTAAATCAGATACAGAATACAAAAAAACTCACCATTTCCTCTCTTTATGTAATGTTAAAAGAAGAAGATGAGCTTCGTGGAAATAAAAGAGGTACAATAGATACTCAGAACTCATACTATACTCAATATGTATCGCGATTCTTTGAAAATGCTGATATGTCTTCAGTTACCATTCAAGATGTAAAAAAATATCGAGATTGGTTAGTTGAAAAACCTAGTGTAAAAGGTGGGACACTTACACCAACGCATATTAACCAACAAATGATTTTTGTTCATAAGTTGTTTGATATTGCTATTTCGAAAGGATTTAGACAAGATAATCCATGTGATGCTATTCGGAAACTTCCAGAAAAGCATAAAGAAATGTCTTATTATACTCCTGAACAATTCAAGGAGTTTGAGTCCTATTTTGAAGAAAGTGAGTATCCTTTTAAACTTCTGTATCGTGTACTCATGTTTACGGGAATTCGCATGGGGGAGGCACTTGCCTTAACTTGGAGAGATGTTTTTCTTGACGAGGGATATATTAAAATCCGTAAGTCAGCCTATTATCGCAATGGGAAAACACATATTGGATCTGTAAAGACAACTCAATCAAATAGAGAAATCTACATCCATAAAGCTTTTGTGAATGAATTGAAAAACTGGAAGTCAGTACAAAGCCAGAGGCTGTCTAAGCTCACTGATTCAACAGATGGTTTGCAGATTTTCCAATTTTCAGGGGAACCTATGACTGCACCGAATGTCTCTAACTTTAGAGCAGCATTCAAGAAAAGATTGCCAGAAGATTTCAAATTGATCCGAAACCATGATTTTAGGCATTCGCATGTAGCCTTTTTGATAAATCAGGGATTGAGGAGAGGAGAAGGAAAGGATTATATCTTTTTCACACTGATGAAACGACTAGGACATAGTTCTATCAATACAACAATAAATATCTACTCACATTTGTTCCCATCACAACAAAAAGAGGTCGCTAGCGCATTTGACGATTTTTAGAAAAATGGGCAGAAGTGGGCAGTGAAAATTAAGCAATAGGGTCTAAACCCTTGATACGAAAGGAATCTAGAAAACATTATGATGAATATGCAAAATATGATGAAGCAAGCTCAAAAATTGCAGAAGCAAATGGAGCAAAGCCAAGCAGAATTAGCTGCAACTCAATTTGTTGGAAAATCTGCTCAAGACTTGGTAGTTGCAACTCTTACAGGTGATAAGAAAGTCGTCTCCATCGATTTCAATGTTGCAGTGGTCGATCCTGAAGATACAGAAACGCTTTCGGATATGACGGTCCAAGCCATCAATGCTGCAATTGAAGAAATTGATGCTGCAACCAAGAAAAAACTAGGTGCTTTCGCAGGGAAATTGCCATTTTAAGCATACAGAGAAAACCTCTATCGGAACTGCACCCCAAAAGTTAGACAGAAAAAATCTAACTTTTGGGGTGCAGTTCAATTTCAACAGGAGTGTTTTCTTGTGTCTCATTTTATGGGTGCAGTTCAACCATGCTGACCTTGTTTTAGTTTTTGAAGGCGTCAACGAGAACCTGGAATTCTTCGCTAAGGGTAATTTCCTTATCCATCTTGGTGTGGTCTGGGTTCCAAGCGCGGATATCGTACTTGGCTGGTGCTTCGTTAAGGCTCACACGATTAAACTCCATAGTCCACCCCCTATCATTCTCAAACTAGACCAAGAGTTTTTCTCCAATTTCAAATGAAAATTCTGCCATTTGCTTATCTCGACTCTCTTTATTCGCTTTTTTCTGTGAAAATTTCAGATTTGGAAAAAAGTTATCCACAACATTTCACCTTTTATGCTACAGTTATTGTATCAAGAAATGAGGGAAATGATTATGATAAACTTTTTAGAAGCGGTAATGGATCAGCTTCATCAGTTTGTGGAAACAGGTCATAGCAAACCTATTCACCTGATGTAAAATCAGCTTATTAACGATATCTATCATGCTATTGATAATTAACAAATAGTCCTGCTGACGTCTAAAATCATATCACAAAGAGGTTAAGTTCATTAGTTAACCTCTTTTTGTTATTAGGTTGACTAATGGAAAAACGCTTGTTATAATAAGTTAACGACTGTTTTAAGAAAGGTTAACTAAAAATGAAACAAAATCGTACTTTGTCTCTTATTCTTCCAGCTTTTGGTGCTGCTATTATTGCTGCACTGGCACAACTAACCATTCCGATTGGAGCAGTTCCCATTACGCTCCAGACTTTTGCTGTCGGACTGGTTGCTGCTATCCTTAAACCAAGAGAGGCTACTCTTGCTGCTACCCTCTACCTTATCCTAGGGGCTATTGGTTTACCTGTTTTCGCTGGAGGTGGCGGTGGACTTCAAGCCTTCTTTGGTCCTTCAGCTGGCTATCTGCTTGCCTATCCATTTTTTGCCCTTGTCACATCTGCACTGACTCATGCTAAGACTCCTATCTGGAAAATCTTTTTGGCTTTTGTTTTGGGAGATGCACTTGTCTTTGTCGGTGGTATTCTTAGCCTGCACTTTCTTGGAAAGATGGGTTGGTCTGTAGCTGTGGCAGTCGGTTTGACACCCTTTATCATTCCTGACCTCATTAAAGGTCTGATTGTCGCTTTGGTGACTAAGCCAGTTTTAAAAGCACTAAAAAATCATAGCTACTTTAACTAAAGAAAAAAGATTGAGGACTTTGTTCCTATGAACAGAATCTTCAATCTTTTATTTTTCAAAATAAATATCATAATGCTTTGAACAAGCAGGGTTAAAGGCACTGTGACAATTAGGACAAGCTACTGCCTCTTGATACTCCTCAATCGTCATTTCATACCTACAAACACCACAAATAACAACCTTATCCTGCTTGAGCTGACAAGGATAAGTTAGAAAGTGGTGATCCTCCAAACTATCATGACACTGATAACAGGCATAATACTTCAGACACTCGAAGCATTTTAGGGCAACAATATCAAGCTCTGTGTGATAATGCTGGCACCTGCTCTCATTATCTACCAAAAGACCATATATTTTTCTCATCATTAGGCACGTACAGTTTTACTTGAACCGTCTTTTTGGCAAAGGTTAATCAAACATTCTTTAGTTGAACGAATCATGTCACCAGGTTTAACTTCTTGACCACCTGCAAAGCGCACGGCAGAGACTTGGATGATCTGATAGGCGCCCTCGTATTGGTTAAATTCAAGATCAAAAGCGATATAATCTTCTAATGCTTTCATGGGAAATCTCCTGTGGTAGAAAAGAAAAG
>ERZ772928.137-NODE-137-length-34284-cov-4.261942_pt1 | contig 34284 bp, 30 predicted proteins | sample MGYA00511686_ERZ772928 | MGnify/ENA primary metagenome ERZ772928 (study PRJEB29015, sample SAMEA2738063) | human oral metagenome | biome: human oral; feature: human-associated habitat; material: saliva | place: China | collected 2219 ... | reverse complement strand
AGTGTTCCCAGCACCGCAAGTAGGGTTCGTGCTGTTTTCATGCGGTTTAGCCTAGGGGTTTGGGGCTGTGTCAACATCGGGGAAAACCCTGAAAAACACCCTGATATTGCGCGTGCTGAAGGTTCACCACGCTGCGCAAAGTATGCTTATGTCTAGGTGTAAAAAAACGGCGTTTTTGAGCTTGGCGATAAGCATACTTTGCGCACCCGGCTAGATCCGCACCCCTTCCTCCCACACCGGCCTCATCTCCATACCTGTAACCTTCCAGCCGCTTGGGGTGTTGTGGAGGGAAAATCGGTAATCGCCGCCAAGTGTCCAGGTACCGTGGGCGTGCTGGTGAGTGGCGATGAAGGAGGCCGTGGCCGTCGCGGCGTCGTCACGCAGGGTGATCAAGTGGTTGCTGACCAGGTGCTGGTGGGCGTCGAGACCTTCAAACACTGGCCTCCAACGGTCGATGATTTCTTGCGGGGAGAGCAGTTCCGGTTCGCCGTAGTCGAGGGTGACCTGGTCGCTGAAGACGTGGGCGAGTGTGTCCCAATCGTGGTGGTCGGTGGCCCAGAACAGGGTGTTGAGGGTTGTGATGATGTCGAGGCGGGGATCCATGAATCAGTCCTTAGAGTGTGTTTCGGAAGTGGTCGGCGGTGGTGCGCAGGGCGTGACTCACTTGAGTTGGTTGGTCGTAAAAGTCCAGTTGTGTGCCCTCGATCCAGCGCAGTTTCTTGGGACCGGGCAGGTGGTCGTAAAACTGTTGAGCGCCGTCGGGGACCGCGGCCTCGGGGGAGTGGATCATGTGGACCGGAATGGTGATCTGTGGGGCGCTGACCAGCGGATTAAACGTCAGCCACGGTTCCCACGACATGGTGGCAATGCACTTGTCCCATTCGGGGATGTCGCCGCGCTGCGGATCGAGGTAATAGTCGTAGGGGCCGTACATTGCGGCCGCAGGATCGGTGGTGGAGATGGCGGGAATGTAGTCAACCTCGCCCGTCTCCTGGTAGCGGGCGTGGGCTGCGCGGGATGCCGCAATGCGTTCCTGTACCCCAGCCTCGCCACCGTAGTAGGGTGCGACGAGCTGCATGTTGTGAAGCCACGGCGCGATCATGGCCAGCGAATTCACCCTGCTATCCAACGCCGCGTTTACGGCCTGATAGCCCGACGATGCGCAAATCCCCAGCGCCCCGATGCGTGCCGCACCGAGCTGTTCAACGGCATACGTGATCGCGGCGTGAATGTCGCTGATTTTTATTTCCGGGTTTTCCCACGAGCGCGGCGCGCCTTCGCTTTGACCGAACCCACGGAAATCAAATGTGAGAGTAGTGAAGCCTTCGGCGGCGAGAAGTCGTGCGTAGAACTCGGCTTGTTGTTCCTTAACCGTGGTCCACGAACCGGTGACAACAATGATGGAATCCGAATCGTGGTGTACAGGCGTGTGCAGATTGCCCACAAGCCTGTCGCCCTCTGACTGAAAACGAACTCGGGTTGAAGTAAAAGGTTGCGTCATACTGTGTGACGCTAGGCGGCTGGGTGGTATCGCGTCCAATACTTTCTGTGATAGCGATTAGGCATCACCGCGTTGCTGCAGTGCCGATGCCGCAACGCGGATGACATCGCGGGTGTCACCTGCCCGCCACAGGAACGCAAGCCGCGCGGGCGGTAAGTCCGGTACTTCGAGAAAGTGCACGCCTTCACGCGCGTAAAGAACACTGTTTCCTGCGGATATGAAAACTGAGCCGGTTCCCGCCGCGACGTTTTCCAGTGCTTCATCGGCGGTTGCCGCCTCGCAGGCAATCGGTGCTGGCGAGCCGTGGCGCGCATGCTCCGCCAGCCAAAACGACCGCAATTCTTTGGCGCTTTCAGGCAGGGCCACTAAGGGTTCGTTGCTGATCTCCGCAAAAGACGCTTGACGACGCCCCGCCAGTCGGTGTTGGCTGTTTACTGCCAGCATGATGGGTTCCTCCGCGACCACCACATAGTCGCAGCGTGGGTTTATGGTGGTGCCTAACCAGGCGAATCCCGCGTCACAATCCCCAGCCTCAACCCCGGCGGTCGCGTCGTTCCAGGCCACTTGGTGAAGCTCCGGCCGCCACTGGATTGCATTCAGGGCCTGTGTAAGTGTGTGAAGCATTCCACGTCCAACTCCCGTTTGAAGCCCAATGACCAGCACTGATTGTTCTTTGCGTGCTAGGGTTGTGACTTCTTTCGTGGCGGCATCCCAGTCTTCTAGTAGGTGGCGGGCGCGGTGGAGAAGAGCTTCACCCGCCGATGTGAGCCGGACCGAACGGCGGTCTCGAATGAAAAGCCGCGCCTTAAGGTCTTGTTCCAGGCGTGCGATCTGCCTGGAGAGAACGGGCTGGCTCACAAAAAGCCGTTCGGCTGCTTTGCGGAAGTGCAGCTCCTCCGCGACTGCGGTGAAGTAGCGAAGATCCCGAAGATGCACGTCCATAAGGTTCAAGTGTATTCATTGTTGCTGCTAGACAGGTGTGCTTGTCGGAAAAAGCCAGCTAGCGGGGCGATTTCCAAAGCCAGAGGGAAACCGCTAGAATAGCTCACTGTTGGTTGCTACCATGCAGCCATGGGCCTTTAGCTCAGTTGGTAGAGCTACGGACTTTTAATCCGCAGGTCGTGGGTTCGAGCCCCACAGGGCCCACTTTTTGTATTGTTCGGTGAAGCCATTCTGCTCAAGCTAGTGAGTTGGGGTGGCTTTTTTCGTGCTCATCGGGTGCATAATATGCTGATGTCGCCAAAGAAAAATGATGACATCACAGTGAAGGTAGAGCACACATGCGTTTCCGAAGCGTTTCTTCCTATGCTGCTGATAGCGGTGCACGTGCATGAGCAAAGAACATAAGTTACGTGCTCTCGGCCTGCTGACGGCCTCCGAGTTTTGGGGTTCCATTGCGCTGCAGGTGGTGTTGTTTATTGCGCCCCTCGCTGCGATTCAGCTGCTAGACGCGACGGCGATGCAGGTGGCTATTCTGAATCTCACGGAATCCGCAGCTGCGCTGGTGTTTGGGTTGGGCGTCGGCCAGGCGGTGGACCGCTGGGGTGGTGCTTCCTCAATCACTACCGCAAACCTCGTCCGCGCGGCAGGCGTGGGAGCGCTTGCCTTCTCGCTGTTTGTCGGTCCCTCGCTTCCGATTCTTTACTTCACGTTGTTCCTCATGGGCATTGCATCCCTGCTGCATGATGCGGGAATCAGTACCGCAATTGTGGAATACGTTGGCCGCGACGGCAAAGAACTCAACCGCGTTAATTCGCTGCTGCGAACCTCGGAGATTATTTCCTCGCTGGGTGGGCCGGGGCTTGGGGGAGCGATTCTCGCTTTCATGACGTTTGGAGCAGCTGCATTGTTTAGCTCAATGAGCTTCGCCATCGCCGCAGGTTGCGCTGCCACTGTCTGGTTTTCAACCAAGGCAATCCGGGCACAGCAAACATTAGGAGCTTCCGACACCCAGACTAGCGACAGCTCGCACGACACCACCTCCGGCGGAGTTTTAGACGGCCTCCGCTACATCCTGCGCAGTGGATTCCTCCGGACTTTGGCAGCAACTGGGCTGCACTTCAACTTTTTCAGCGCCATCTTCCAGGCTGTGTTTGTTATCTACTGTGTACGCGTCCTCGGATTTGAGACGTGGGTAATGTCGCTGGTCGGCATCGTTGGAGGGCTGGGCGGTCTTCTCGGTGCAGCTTTCGCGAGTACCGCCACGGCGGAACAGAACGCAAAAAAGTTCTATGCCTTATCGCTTGTTATTCCAGCGGCATCTGTGCTCGTTATGCTGTGCGCGCAGGTGAGTACCATCTACGCCGCGCGGATTACAGCTGTTGCGCTCGCTGAAGCGGTGTTTTCGTTCTGCATGGTGCTGTGCATGGTGTTGTTCAATACTGCCCGCCAGCAAGCCTCACCTGATGGCATGGTGGGGCAGATCGCCGCGACGGAAAGAATGATTGCCTTGGGTGGTGAGGTCCCGGGTGCGTTGATTGGCGGGGCCGTTGCCACGGCGGTGTCCGTTCAGTTTTCCATGACAGTGGCCTTAGTGGGCATGCTGTTCGCCGCAGTGTGGCTTATTGGAATGAAGGGCTGGCCTTCAGCTAGCACAGAAGTGACATTGTCCGCTAGTGTCATTGGGCCTTAATGCATAAAGCAACTCTCTGTATTATTATGTTACCTTGAACAATAAAATTGTTACATGTTTAGGGCATACTGCAATATTTATCTCATTAGTGCTTTCTGGATGGAATTTTTCCCGCTCCCTCGTTGATAATGGTGTGGTCAGGCAGGTCCACCCAGCACAAAGAGAGTGATAATGGAATTAAAAACCAATAAGCCCAGCTACCCGCTCTATTCTGGAGATATTGATGACGAGTACTCATCCGCACTTTTAAATCACATTATCCTGGCGGCAAACCATGCGTCGCGTGATTGGACACGGGCTGCTGTTCTTATCAATCAGGTTGTCTCTGAAGATAAAGGGCTGGTCGGCGCAATGTTCTGCCCGTTCATTGTGGGTGATGGGCAGCGTTTTCTGGGGAAGTGGATGTCGGATGATCAGAGTAAGGAGATTACTCGCATCGTAGAGACGTGGCAGCATCGTATTGGTAAAAGTGGCTATACCAATTGGAGTGCTATTTTCGTCGGGGTAGAAAAATCTGACAATAATCAATACAAACGTATCTGGATTCCAGAATATCGCTCTGACTATGGAAAATGGCACATAGCCGACAGTGATGAGGTGAATTGGTGGGCGTTCCACGAGGGTTTCAGCGACAAACCCGCGTTTTAAACCTACGCGCTACCTATATGCTCACGCCGACTTCTTCGAGGGCATCGCGAAGCTTTGCGCGCGCCCTGTTGAGTCGGCTTTTTACTGTTTGAACCCCAACGTTTTGGTGTTCGGCTATTTCTTGATAGTTCATGCCCGCGTATTCCCGCAATACGATAGCTTCTTTGAATTCGGGGGCAAGTTGTTCAAGCGCGTGGCGGATGACTATCCCGGCGGTGACGCGGTCGTCGATAGGCGAATGCCTGTCGGGTTCCTGGATGCCTGCCTCGGCGTCGGGGGTGTCCCGGCGGGACCGAATGAGTTGTAGCGCGGCATTGGACGCGATGCGGTAGGCCCAGGTGGAAAAACGCGCGCGGGGTTCAAAGCTGCCGATGTTGCGCCAGATGGCAGTCAGCGCGTTTTGCATCGCGTCTTCGGCGTCCTGGTGGTTGCCGGTGATGGAGAGACACACCGCCCACATGCGCCCGTGCGCGTCGCGGATGAGTGTGCCGAATGCGGCTGTGTCGCCGTTTTGAGCGCGGGTGATGAGCGCAAGGTCGTCGCTGGTGTTGCTCCCGGTGGGATGCTGTTCCGCCACGTCACATGCCTCCAAGGGGGTCATCGTCGAGGCCGTCAGCAAAACCGTGGTCGGCAAACCCATGATCTGCGCCGTCGTGGAGGGCGTCATCATGGTCCCCACCGTGCATGCCGTCGTCGTAGTCCCCGAAATCGTGAAGGCCATGCCCCTCACCAACGTGTCCGTCGTCGAGATGTCCTGTCTCCAGATCTCCATCGTCTGGGGTGTCAAAAAAATCACTCAGGTCATCATGATCATTGTTGTCGGCGCCAAACCCACCATCGTACATGTCGCCGTGGTGTGCGTCGTCGGCGAAGTCATTCAGATCAATGTCAAAGCTGGGAAGGTCGATCCCCGGGTCGGGGGTCATGGGGTCAAAGGCGACGGTGAGCATGCGGTCAAGCATGTCGTCGGTGAGTGGTGTCGCTACAGAGCCGTAGAGGGCGTCAAGAGGTGGGAGCATGAGGTCGTCGAACTCCTGGTTGTCGGGGCCGTCGGGCCGTGTCATGAGGTCACCTCCTTGGCATCGGGTGTAGCGAGGGAACCGATGGTGATGAGGCTGATTGTACCGGTTGTTTAGGATGTCCACCCAAGGTACTTGGTGAGTTCCTTGACTTGGTCAGGGGTGGTGCTGGAGTAAGTCTCAAAGTAGAGCGTGAATTTCTGTCGCGGATAGTAGGCGTACCCATAGCCGGTGCCATTTTCGGTGAGTGCGTAGCCTACTTCTGGGGTGTTGTGGAAGGATTTCTGGATTCGTTCCTTCTGGGGCGCTTTGTTTGCTTTGCTGGCTTCGAACCTATCGCGGGCCTCTTTCGCATCGTCGCCGGGAATCCAGTACAGGTTGTAGATAGTGGAGCTGCCGAGCTTGGGAGAATCGTCCATACCGTCCAAGCCGCATTTGTAGACGTTAACGACGGTGAGGTCGTCGCTCTTTTCGCTGGCTTCGCCGTAGCAATCTTGCATTGCTTGGAGCGTTTTTTCGGGCAGGAATTGCGAGGCGGTGTCATAGCGTTCCGTCAGTGGGATAGGAGTGTCGGCGGCCGTAGTATTGACCTTCGTGACCATGGTTGTTCCCCAGAAGAACTGGTACGTCATGAATACCATCAGCAGTAGGGCCACGGCCACCGCGCCGGATATTACTTTCTTGCGGGTGGGGATACCGCTGAGGGCCGTTGCCACGCGGTTACCGGCTGCGGATGCGCGATGTCGCTGCGGTGGGTTTTGGTCAGTGCCGGTATTCTGCTGACCCTGCCCGGCCCCTTGCGCACCCTGTGCTGCTTGCCCGGCTCCTTGTTGCCCTTGCGAGGCTGCCTGTGCCGCGCCAACCGTTCCGGGTCCGACCCCGAAAGGATTGTTGGGCTGCTGCGATTTCGGTGCCGTGACCTGCCCCGATCCTTCGGTGAATCCCATCATGGTTGCGGCCAGCGCACCTCGGGCCACCACGGTTTTCGGGTCGTCCAGGGTCATGACGGTACCGACCTCACCAAGGCGGTTCTGCACATACGGTATGCGCGACGATCCACCGGTCATGTAAATCGGCGTGCTCTTATCGACGCCCGCCTGGCTCAAGGCCGCCTGCGTCAGCTCCACCGCGCGCCCCACAACCTTGTCGATGAGGGTGTTGAATTCGTCGCGGGTGATCAGGAAATCGTGCTCGCCCCGAGGGGTGGATACGGTGATGGTGGCCGAGGACGTGTCAGAGAGCATTTCCTTGGCTTCCCTGATTGACTGGTCCAGGGAGTGCATGACCGACACCTCAGCGGATTTGAGTTCGTCGGCGGTATCAGGGTCGTTGTGTTCCACCTGGTCCAGCACCCAGCGATACAGCACATTATCAATGGTACGGCCGCCAAGCGTGTTGTCGCCCTTGGCGGCAACCACGCTGAAGTCGCCGTTTTGTTCCGCACGCAGCACCGCAATATCTAGGGTCCCGCCGCCGAAGTCGAACACGGCCACATGGGAACCAGCTGGAATATGCTGCTGGGCGGCGTAGTGGATTGCCGCTGCTCGCGGCTCTGAGATGGTTCGGATGGTGTCTTTTGACAGTCCTACCGTTGCTGCTGCGGACAGCAGCATGTCCACATTGTGCACCGACCAGGATTCCGGGTGGGTGAGGGTGACGGTAGTTGGGTTTTCACCAGAATGCTGAGCACGCCCCCGTTCCAATACCCCATACAGCACAGCGCCGATGAGGGCGTTAAGCGGTACATCTTGACCGGCCACCTGCACTTGATCATGCCCGATGTAGCGTTTCGGTGCTGGCACCAGCCGCGATGGGTCCCTGCGCCCCAGCGATATTGCGGAATCGCCGCAGTGGATCGCCCCGTCGGCCTGCACAAACACCGCTGAGGGGATGAGGTTACTCCGGTGAGAGAGCGGAAGTGTCTCCACCGCGCCTGTCATCGGTGCCGTGTGCGCTGCCGCCGAGTTTGATGTGCCAAAATCCACGGCGATGTGCCATTGTGCCGGTGCATTCATTGTGTGCTCACCTAAACCTATCGTTGTTGGTTATATGCGTGATGTACAGGTGTAATACATCCCAGGCCCATAATGTTCCCGAGACGTGTTATGTCATAGATCGCAGTGCTTGCTGGTGCGCGATGATTAGCCGCTCCCGTGCTTCATCCTCTGCCGCTGACAGGGGAGTCATGGCGAGTTGCTGCAGCCTGCCCAGTTCCTGCTCGTGCCGTGCGCGCACAGACGCGGGGTCGGCAGACGGTGACAGTCCTGCCACTTCCGCAGAGGTGGTGGCGGTGATGGCCTGCCGCAGCGGACCCAGCAGGGAGGAATCCGGGGTGCTCACATACGTGTCCCGGTAGCTGCGATACAACAGAACCTCATGCATCTGCGGCTGCCCGAGAAGAATCTCCTGCACCCACCGCACGTGGTCTCGCACGGCGTAGTTGTTGGAGAGGTCTTCCAGGGCGTCCAACATACGTACCGCGCGTTGTAGCACTGCGAAGTAGGCATTGTCGCCGGTGAGCAGGTCCGTCAGAGAGTCAATGCCCGAGACATCACGCATCCACTGCATGAGTCCCACTGCCCCCTGAGCGTGAGCCACTGAACGTCCCACCATCACACCGTATTCCCCCAGCACATCTAACAGTTCATCGCGCATCGCGGCGGTGAAACCGGGAACGATAATCGAGGGGTCATCCACCTCGATCACGTCCAACACCCCGTCCCGATCTAGGTGCGCCAGCGCCGCCGCGCTCCTAGCAACCCGTTCGGTCACCTGCCCCACCAGCGCGGACTCCGCCAGCAGTCCCGAAAGTGGCAGCACTGTCCGCACCGCCGATCCCAGTTGTTCAGCAATGCGTGCCGCATGCACCCCCGCCAGTTGAATGGGGTCTTGGTTTCCAAATGCTCCGGCACCAAAGGAATCAGCACGGGAGAGCACGCCCATCGTCGTCAAGGGAGTCATGCCGAGCTGTGAGAGAAATATGCGCTCGTCTTCACGCGGTGCGGAATCAGAGAGGAACACCACGCAGTCCGCCCAAGCGCTGGCGCGGCGGGTGTCTTTCGTGCCGTCGATAAGCATTCGGCGGGTTCGTTGCTCGTTGTCCACGGTGAGCGTCGCCGTACCGGGGGTGTCGATCAGTGATAGCCGCTGCAAGCTTGCGTTCGGCACGAATTGCCGCACGTAATCGACCTCGTCCAGCGGACGTGGCAGATGGTCCAGCGGCCCCTGACCCAGGCTGACACGATCCACCCGGCCGTCCAAGCCCACCACCTCAGCGCGCGCCGGGGCACCGTCAAGATACATACTCACCGCCATAGTGCATTCCACGGAATCGGTGGCGGCAATGTGGTGTTGGGTAAGGGCGTTGACCAGCGTTGATTTGCCGGATTTCAGTCGCCCGGCGATGGCCACGCGTGGCGGGCGGGTCACCATTTCCCGAAGTTCCGACGCAGGTTCCACGAGTTCGGGGCCGCCGGATTCCAAGGCGTCGATAGCCTGGGTGAGCAGCAGCGTTATGGTTTCAATGGCCTCCTGGCGTGATGGATTCATGCGCGCGCTCCTCCCTGCTGCAGGTGCCGACCCAACTCCGCAATCGTTGCCTCAATAATCTGGACGTTCCGTGTCAGCCGGGCGCTGCGCTCCTGACGCTCCCCCTCCGATTCGCGCGCCGCCTCCCGGGCCTGGTCGATCCGGCCGTGCAATTCCTTGATCTTCGTCCGCAGATCGGCGCGGTACCGCAGCATCACATCTGTGCGTGCCGTGGTGATCAGCGTATCCAACATGCGGGTGGTGGCCGTGCGCACGCTGACGGTGGTTTCCCGAAGCCACGTAATCAAATGTTGTTTGCCGTTTCGCATCGCGCGGTAGCCCAGGTTAACGCCCACCCACACGGCACCCGCCAGCGGTGCCACCGGGATGATGGCCGCCAACGCACCCGAACCGATCATGCCCATCATCAGCACGCTGGGGTCAATGATGTCCTTGGTTTTCTTTTCCACCTCGTGCCCCGAGACTTCCGCCGGGGTTAACGACGCCACGGTGGTCCCCATGATCTCTGCGATCAGTTCTTGGCGGTCGGGGAAAAGCGCCGATGCGAGTTCGGAAATTTCCTCCACCATTGCCCCCACGGTGTCTTCCATCACCACGGCCAGTTCCGTCTCAATCTGGCTGGTGAACACCTGAGGTTTGGATCGCAGCACGCGCAGCGAGTCCGCATTGATCTGCTGCGTCCATTCGTGACGCACCTCCTCTAGGGCCTTATCCAGCCCCTCCGTCACCCGGGTGCGCGCCACCGCGAGGTCACGTTGGAAGCGCTGCTCAAACTCGGAGGATTCCTCCCGAAGCCGCTCCAGGGTGGTTTTCTCGGCTTCCAACTGCTCCACCGCTGTCGAGGATTCCGCTAGCAGCCGAATGTCATCCCGCACCGTTTTGGCAATTCCCGTCAGAGTTGTGGTGATGGATTGCAGCGCCGCGCGCTGACCCATCGCCGCTGGTTGCCGCAGCTGCGCACGAAGTTGTGAACGCAGCTGCGCGATCCCGGAACGCCGTTCCAACTCTGCTCGGCGTGCAGGATCGATGCAGCGTGCGGCATCAAGGGCGCGCAGGCTGGAGACGCCGACCACCGGGACGTCGATACCCATGTGGCTGCTGATCAGTCGCTTGTTGTCCTCAACGATGGCGCGCCAGCGTCGGGTGTTTTTGTCCGTCTTGGTCACGGCGACGATGACCCCGCCGACGGAATCGTGGGCCTGTCGCAGGATGTCCATTTCAGGGGCGGTGATAGGGGTGGAGGCATCGCACACCATGAGCAGGACACCGGCGTGCCGTGCCTCCTGAAGTGCTGCGGTAACGGCGCGTTTGTCCAGCCCACCCACGCCGGGCGTATCGACGACCGTGATGCCGTCCATGTCCGGGTATCGTACGGCGATCTCCGCTGAACTGGGTGGATCCTGCGCCTCATCCATGCCAACGTTGGTGTTGCCCTGTAGTGACCCCACCCCGTCTACCGTCACCCAGCGGGCAAGCTCTGTGGCCAATATCATTTCCCGCTCTGTGCCCCGCACAAGAGTGACCTGAGGAACAACCGGGCCGTCGTGGGAAACGGCCACGCGAATCGGTGCGCTGGTACAGGTGAGAACGTCAACGGGCAGCAGATCCGGCTGGGCAATCAGGGCGTTGACCAGCGATGACTTTCCCCGTTTCACTTCCCCCACAACCACCACTGTACCCGCCCGGAATGTGGCATTCAGCATCTGGACTGCGCGGTCCGCAGCGCTGTCTTGACCGTATCGTCGTGCAATGTCCGCCGCGCGTGTCACTGACTCTTCAGGGGTGCGAGACGCGGCGGCCGGGGATCCGTGGGACATGCGCAGCCTTCACTATTGTTGAGAAAACAGTACCATCACCTTTAATAGCACAGCGTTCTTCCATGCAGGGGATTTCTGGCTATTTTCCCAGGAAAATAGCTGGACTAGGGCTGAAGTAAAAAATTTTTTGGCACCTCGGGAACATTCTTCTGCATGGGTGCATTCCATCATCGACAACATCGCAAACGCACCGTGAAGGTGTGAGAAGGAAAGGACCACATCATGAGCGACCCCAACGGCACTACCGCTAACAACGCTGCTGGCACCGCTGGTGCCCCTGCTGGCAACGCAGAGTCCATTCACACCGTGGACGTGAACGGCAACCCGGTCACTGGAACGGTGATGGGTCAGTACGACACCGATAGTGACAAGGACATTGATACCTTCGATCTAGACACCAACGGCGACGGCCGCGCTGACATGCGCATCACCGACCCGGATGAAGACGGCACTGCTGACGTTCTCGAATACGACACCGACGGCGATGGCGTGACCAACGTTCGGACCGAAGACAGGAATGATGACGGCACCGCCGACAAAGACTCCATTGATACCAACGGCGATGGCCGGATGGACACGGTGCTCACTGACCTGGACTACGACGGTCACATGGACGAAAAGGAAGTGGACACCGACGGCGACGGCGTCTTTGATGTGACCCTCAAAGACTATGATGACGACGGCACGGTGGACAGCATCGCCTACGACACCAACGGCGACGGCACCAGTGACTACAACGAATACGACAACAACGACGACGGCGTCATCGACAGCACCAGTGGCGTGAATGCAATTACCGACGCCCAGCGCGCGGCCGCCGCAGGTCACGATACCGGTGCTGCCCCAGGAGGAGCGGCTCCTGGTGACACTGCTCCAAGTGGTACTACCCCGGGTGTTGCGCCCGTCAGTGACCACCACGAGATCGACCTTGACGCCGATGGCTACGGCGACAGCCTGGCATTTGACACCAACGGCGACGGCATCACCGACATGGTGGAACAGGACACCAACGGTGACGGGCTGACCGACATTCGGTTCACCGACACCAACCACGACGGCCACATTGACCTTGTGGAGGACGACACAGACTTTAACGGCACCGTCGACCGTGTTGACATTGACAGCAACTTCGATGGTCGACTCGACGAGCAGCACGGTGACTTCGACGGCGATGGCAACCCTGACGATGCCCTGTTCGACCACAACCACGACGGCTGGGCGGACTCCATGGCCACCGACACGGACAACGATGGGCACTATGACACCTACACCGATGTACACTCCACCAACGAGGCACCCATGATGCCCGACCACGACATCTCCGGGCTGTAATACCTGAGGCAGAACCCGGAAACGCAGACTAGGCGGCCCGACCATAAGTAGCGGTGGTCAGGGCCGCCTATCCATGCCGCCTCCCCATGATGAAGCCTCCAACTGGGAGACCTTCGAGGCCGGTTTCAGTGGCAGTATATAAACCATGCGAGAACTCCGCGCCGACGACCGTGACCTTCTGCTAGAAGCAACTTTGTGCAATGTGAATTGGGTGGAAGAACGCTTCACTCGGGATGACGTGCTCACCAACCCGTACTTCCGCCACTACTACGACCCGTGGCAAGAATCAGACTTCGGCTATGTTGCTGAAAACAGCAACGGTAGGGCTATTGGTGTGGTGTGGCTGCGCTTCTTCACAGCCGACGACCCCGGCTTTGGCTTCGTCGACGAAGCCACCCCTGAACTCAGCATCTGGGTTACCGAGGGCGAGCGCGGCCAGGGAATTGGCGGGCAGCTTCTCGACGCCGCGATCCGCGCCGCCCGCTCGAAAGGGCTCCGGCGCATCAGCCTCAGCGTGGAAGAGGGCAACCCGGCGCGCCGACTCTATGAACGCTCCGGTTTTGCATGGGCGGGGTCGGGGTTTGACACCGGGACGTTGGTGCTAGAGCTGGCGTGAATTTTGGTGATTGTAGGGCGGGTTTGGGAACCTGCCCTCAACGCCCAGCACTAAGCCTGAGCTTGCGGTACCGATTCACTGCAGCCATAATCTCCTGGCTGCGGGGGCGCGCAAACAACCCTGGATGCCCGCGATGCGGGGACAACACGTCCAAACCATGTTCGTCTAGGTCTTCTACTAACTGATCCACCAGCTGCGCAAGGCTGGTGCTGCCATCACATCGATCCGCAATGGAATCTAAAGCGTGGGCAATGCCGGTGGTTTGCGCGGCGTCGATAAGCTGCATCAACCCGATCAGATCAATGTTTTCGCGCCCGTACTGAATATCCGTGCGGCTGCGGGCCTTCGCGGGCTTCGTCTTACTTGGCTCCCGCAAGCCATCCCGCGCCGGGACGCGAGGGTTCGGGGAATCGAAAACGCGTAACGACGCCGCGTCATTCTGTGGCGTCCGATTCGCAATGCTGTGGGCCTGCACCGTCACGTCGTTCGGAACGTACGAGTTCAGGGCAATGACGTGATCCGCGACGTCGAAAAACGCGCCTGAACCGCCCGCCACCAGGATTGTCGAGACGCCCTTCTCCGTAAACAACGGGCGGATACGCTGCACAAATGGGGTGATCGGCTCATCCTTGGCGGGAATGAGCTGCTGCATGCGTTCGTCGCGGATCATGAAGTTTGTGGCCGACGTGTCTTCATCGATCAAGAGTGTCCGCGCGCCCGCCTCCAGGGCCTCCACCAGGTTCGTGGCCTGCGAGGTCGAACCCGATGCGTTCGTGGTGAAAAACCGGTGCGTATCCGTGCCCGACGGCAAATTATTAATAAACGGCGAAATGTCCACGCCCGTCACCGCGCGGCCATCCTCCGCGCGAATCGCCATTGCATCCGCGTGAGTAATCACCCACTCCCGGCCGTCGTTGAGGATATGCGAATACACGCCCCGCTCCATCGCCTTCAGTAGTGTGGACTTGCCGTGATAACCGCCGCCCACAATCACCGTGATCCCCTCCGGCACACCCATGCCTGTGATCGTGCGGCCGCTGGGGAGAGAAAACTCGGTGTGCAGCGATTGTGGACTCTGGAACGGTGTGGCACCCTGCTCCAATGGTTCGTCCGAATCACCCGAACGACGCGGCAGAATCGCGCCGTTGCCAACAAAAGCAACAAGCTTGCGGCTGTTGAGTTGACGGCGCAGATCCTGCTGGTCACGGTATAAGATGACGTGATCGCGGAGCTTCTGCTGATCAAGATTCTTGTAGAGAAGACTGTATTCCGCTACCTCGGGAAGAATATCCGCAAGCAATTCCTCCGCCTCTCGGCCGCGAATCCGGCGGCCCGCAGCGGGAAGCGCCACCATAATGCGGGCTTCTAGGCGCTTGTCCGTAAACAGGATGCTGGTGCGCTCCAACACAGCCTGCCCTGGGCGGCCAATGCTCACCTCCCTGGCGACTTTGCTGGTATATGCCTCATGTGAAAAAGCCCTGGTCAAGAAATCACCCGTGGCGATCTTGCCTTCAGCATCGTTGATGAGGTCCTGGGGAACCTGGGCTGTTGCTAGGTCGACCAGGATGCGCATCAACGAGGGTGGGGCATACGGGTCCGTCTGCACACGATCAATCGATAATGTTATGCCCGGTGCCAGGGGGTAGGAGCCGCGCAGGCTCTTATATGCTCCGTAACTCTTCCCATCGAGCGAGGTTAACGCGCGGCGCAGGTCATCTTCATGGTGATGTTCGCGGTACTCGTTGTTGTGGGGGTTGCGATTATTGTTGCTTCTGCGGTGGTTGTTGCGAGAGTGATTGTTGCGATCATTACGGTGGTAAGACATGACAGTCATGGTACAGCCGTGCCCAGGGCTGGCTTGAGGAAATGCGCAAGTGGGGGAGGGATGGAAGGTTTGCTGCCGCTACAATTCCTCCAGAAACTCGAAGAGTCGCGGTATGGCGGATGACGGGTTAGATCCTTTTGTATTCGGGATGACTTTTTGTTGGCGGCTTGCGATAATGCATGCATTTTTGTAATTCTCTAGCGGAAAATCTGGATGAAGATTTTTTCCATTTAAAATCTTGTTGTGTAGGCATTGCTTATCTAGTTCTGTGGATGTTGATTTGGGTGTTGTCCCTTCTAAGTGCCAGACTAGCCACACCTCGAATTTTAAGTTGGAAACTAGTAGCTGTATCTCATTATCTTTTGCCAAACGGATGGCCTTGTTGAGCTGGGATGATGGGTTCCTGTTGATGTCCCAATCGTCCACGTCCACAACGGCGAAGCATGCCACATAGGGTTCTTGGTCGGTGTTATTAGAATTCTGTTGAGAGTGATCATTATTTCTTAGGGAAATACATTCTTCAACAACGCTGACCGGATTGGACTTCCACTTTCTGTTTCCACGTGATTTCCTTAGCTTTGGCCTTACATCTAGTATTACCGCGTAGTTGGGTGTTATGACCTTTCGTAATCGTTCAAAATATTCTGGTTCGGTAACAGCACCCTCGGTAACGATGAGGATTCTTTTTCTTATTTCTTGTCTTTTTGGCCTGTATGTAGATCGTGGTTTACGTACAGGCCGCTTTTCTTTTGCCACTTGCTTAACTCTCCTGGCTCACTAAACCGCGAAGTGTTGAAGGCGAAAGTTGAGGCAGTGCGCCGTAGCGTCCTCCCAGGTAGCGGCGCTCATAGTTGGCTTCAGAGCGATTTGGGAAATCTGCGAGCGAGAAAAGTGATGATTCTCCATCAAGGTTCTTTTCCATGAACCACATGGTGGCAGGTTCAAGCGCCAAAGCCTCCATGTGTTCAATGATATTGGTGTTGTGGGTGGTTAAGATTAGTTGTGCTCCATGCTGGTTGATGGATCGATCAGTGAAACACCTGATGATCATCTCAATTAGGTTTTGGTGCAGGCTTGAATCGAGCTCATCAGCGATAAGGATGGTTCCTTTTCGGAGAGACTGCAGTAGCTGTGGCGCAATGGAAAGCCAGGCGAGAGTGCCTGCGGACTCCTCTTGCATGGTCAGTGTTCGGCTTTGATTTTTGCCCTTATGAGTAAAAGCTAGGTTGTATACAACACTTTCTACTTCTTTGTCGTTGAGTGTTATGTCATTGATTCCATCACCAGCATTGTTGATTGCCGTAATGATGTGATTAATCTTATCCACGATGTGCTGTGGAACCTTGGTTTCATCGACAGAAACCGAATCAATTCCCGTGTCTGCAGCTTGCATGAGTAGCGATATTTCATCCAGATCGAAATGACGCTTACGAATGAGTGATGTAATTTGTTCGATCCGCGCATTCTGTGCGCTATCACCCAAAGGAAGAAAGTTGAATGACGACGTCAATGCTTCCGCTATTTTTCCAAGAATCGAGTGCTTATCACGAAGAGCGACAGAAAGCACAAGTTCGCGTTTATCTATCTTTCCAAGCTCACGCTGGGTAGTTCTATTCAGGAAGGCGTTATTCCAGTCAAACTCGGTATCATCTGATGTGTTGCGAATGAAGCATTTGCTCCAGCGCTGCTTAGGTACATAGCTGAGCCACTCCTCAATGACACCATCGCTGCCATAGGTGAAACCATAGAGGTAACGTGTGTTGTCAATGGTGAAATCAAATTCGAAGAAGCTTGGTTCGTTCAACGTGGCATCGTCGAGGACGAAAGGAAAATACGGTGGAGTGGGGTAATCGCTTTCGTCACGCCAGCTTGTGGCTGAACTAACTACCGCTCGTAGCGCAAAATACATCGCGTCAAGAAAGTTGCTCTTCCCCGAGGCGTTTGGTCCAAAGATTGCGGTGACAGGTTGAGTGAGGTCCTGTGCGGGCGCGCTCAACATAGTGGCGCTGCCAAGGGCTGGAGCCATGTCAAGTGTCACAACATTGTTGATACTGCGGTAGTTGCCGACGCTGAAACGGAGCAAGCTCATACACTCATCATAGCTTTTAATATGAGGTTTTCAACTAAATTAGGTAAAAACAGCATATTAGATCGACCTCACCCCGTGATTTAGGCCAGCCATTGGTGCGCTAACCTAGCAACATGCTCGCCGCCCTAGCCGTTCAACCAGGCCCCATCCATAACGTCACGATCCAGGATGTCCCCGAACCCGGCACCCCAGAAGGCGGCGAGGTTATTGTGCGCATGCTGGCCAGCACGTTCAACCCGTCCGACGCGGTCACGGTGTCCGGTGCCTATGCCTCCCGCACCGAATTCCCACTGGTCCCAGGCTTTGAGGGCGTTGGGGTAGTGGAGCGCATCGGACCGGAAGCGCCCAGTGCCCTCCTTGGCCGCCGCGTCCTGCCCATCGGCTCGGCCGGTGCATGGCAGGAACTCAAACGCACCGATCACACGTGGTGCATCCCCGTCCCCGACGACATCCCCACCGATGTTGCCTGCTTTGTCTACATCAACCCGCTCACCGCTTACCTCATGGTTGAACGCTTCTGCGGTGATGCCCACACCGTGCTTATCGACGGCGCGTCCACCACCATTGCACGCCACCTTCAGGAACTACTCGATCAACGTGGAATACAAACAGTAATGGTGGGTAGGGGATGGAGTGGGGAGGGCGTCGATAAGCACGTGGATGTGGCGTTCGATTGTGTTGGCGGGGAGACCGGGCGTCGTGCGGCGCAAGCGGTGAAGCCGGATGGGCTTGTGGTGCACTACGGGTTGTTGTCAGGGCAGTCGCTGGGGGAGGTGGGCAGGCGGGTGGAGATGTTTCGCCTGCGTGATGTGGTACATGCGTGCCCGCGTTCGGAGCTTCCGGCGTTGTTTGAGGGGGTGTTTGACCAGTTGAGGGCGGGGCGATTGCGTTCGCGGGTGGCTCGGGAAGTGAGTTTACGGGGGTTGTCGCAGGCGCTGAAGGAGTACCGCCCGGGGGAGGGGAAGTTGTTGGTTAGGGTTACTGATTGAGTTCTTCCTCAATATCCATCAACTCGAAGATTGGCCGCCAAACTCTGGGACGATTGATATGCATGGAGTTTTATGAGCGGTGAACTGCTGAAAAATCACCGAAAGCATATCAAGGCCCGCAGATTGCATGAACTATTCCACCTCATCTCACTCTTTTTCGGACTGAGTGCACGAAGAGAGGACTGTAGTTTTTCCTTCCAGAAGTTCCTTGTTTAGCAGATAATCTAATTCTGTATCGGTTTTGATTTCTGTGATGGTGAAAAGCGGTATAGTGAGGTCATGGATGCAGTGCTAGATAGCTGTTTGGGGGCAGCCTACCATCTTCTTTGCGAAACGGACGGTCGGGAATCCCTCAAAGTGCTTCAGGAAATGCCGGAGAAATATCACTCGCATCCTTATTGGCTGTTGATGGCGGCGGAGGCGTATCGGCGTGAAAGTTGCGCAACTGTCGATACTGCTAATAGTAAATATGACGAAGTATTGCAGCGCGCTAAGATTGGCGAAGCTGAAATGCTCAAGCTAGTGCGCGAGGTGGCACGGCAGGATTCTCAAGATGTGATTGTGCTTTTTAATCTTGCGGTTTTCCCACTTAAGGTTCGTTCGGGTGTGGTTGGTTTCTCTGATTATGGGATTGGGCTAAAATACGCTTATAAAGCGATAGAGTACGATCCAGGCAGGGTTGAATTGTATTTTGTCGTTGTCAATCTTATCCTGCGCATGATTGACTCTTTCGATGGCGGATCGGAGAGTAACCCAGAAGGGTTGACACTATGGCAACTTTATAGTGATGCGGAAAGGGCGTTGAGTAAGGCTGAATCGCTTAATGCCGATCCGCTCTTGCTGGCGAAGCTCAGGATTGGTTTATTGGCTATGTCAGGGAGGCGCGATGAAGCAAAAACTAGACTTGGGCAGGCAAGGGGTGACTTTCCGAGGGATCGAGGCTTGAAGGCGATAGATAAAGCTCTCGCGCAGTACAATCGTCCACCGAGCTCGCGTGATCGTATGTTTAATTCTTTTATGAAAAATGCAATCGCGCAGACCGTTGAGAAGAATGCTTCGAGCGCGGTGGCGAATTTAGGTCCGGAGGAGTTGGTAGAGTATAATGCGTTTATGGCGGCGATGAATAATCCTGCTGATGCTATCGGCATTCGAGATGCTGAGCTGGGGATTCATGTCATTCGGGCTGTTGAACAGGGGGATCCTAACTTTGGTGAACTGAATGATTACGGTGCGCTTTCTGCCTTGCTCTCGTATGACGTGAAAAAGGACTATAAGGGTTGCATTCTGTTAAGAAATAGTGTGCTCATCCTGATGGGTGTATCTATTGCTGCAAATTTACCAATAACAGCTTTTTCTGACATGTGGCGAGTGTATTGCGGTTATGGTGGAGCTCTGCTGATGTTAACGCTGATTTTTGGGTCGAATTCTTACCTTTGGATGCGTCTAGGTAAGACGCGATACAAGGGGCTTCTCAAGGCTGGTACAAAGCTGCATATGTGGTTGAGAATATCTGAAACTCTGCCCGTGCTCATGTTCTTACCCAATGTGCTTAGTGTGTACAGTGGTCAGGCGGAATCGGTTTATATTCTGAGTGTTTTTATTGCGGTTGTGTTTTGTGGCACGGCGGCTTCTTTACATGACGCAAGCTATGAGGCATTGATGAATAAGGGTAAGACTCACCTCAATGGTCCCGCAACCCTGTGATCGCACATTTCGTGATGCCGCCAACGATCCACCCATACAGAAACGCCCTGCCGCAGCAAAGGGGATTGCTGCGGAAGGCCAGACGTCGCTAAGCACTCAGTGCACACAACTTACCTGGCTCGGCGTGCGCGCCATGCGCCAGCGGCGGCCAGTGTGATGCCGGCGATGATCCAGCAAAGCAGGACGATGACGGAGTTGGTCATGCCCGCGCCGTCGAAAAACGCGGAGGAGCGAAGGGCGGTTCCGGCGGCACCGAGTGGCAAGTACTGGCCGATGGCACCCCACGGGCTGGGTAGCCAATGCATGCCTGTGGCCATGCCGGAGAGTGGGTTGGAGATGAACAGCATGGTGACGGCGCCGAGACCCAGGCCAGCGATCCCAAGCAGCGAATTCAGGCCGAGGACCGTGGTGGAGATAGCGGCGATGCCCAGGATGATCACACCGGTGGTGGGCCAGAAGTTAGCTTCCAGGGCGTCGAAACCGAAGTAGAGTATCGAGGAGGCAGCCAGCCCACCGATGATGGCTACGCCAAGAGCACCGATGAGTTGCTTGACGCGGGAGTTTTTGAACAGCCTAGAAAATACGACGGCGGATGCCATACCACCGAAGATCATGGGCAGAGCCAGAGCGGTCACCGCCGAGCCGGTGGGATCTTTTGCGGTCATCGGAGCGACATCGACGTAGTTGACGTGCTGCCCACTTTCTGCCATACCGGCACCCATTTGCTTGAGAAGCTGGACGTAGGGGGAGCCTGCGCCACTTGCTGTCACAATGGTGACTCCTTCGGGGCCTGCGGTGATGGCGCCGATTGCGTCCCGATCCTTCACTGCCTGGGTGGCTTCCTCGGCGGTGCTGTAGGTGCTTACGTCAAAAGCGTCGGGGGACTTTGCCTGTAGTCCCTGCGTGATGTGGGTGGTCACTGCTTCCGGTCCGCCTACGGCGAGGGGGAGATCCTTGGCGCCAGAGTTGAGTAGCGGCGTGACAAAGGCAAGAAGCATGAGCAGCAGCACCGTGCTCAGGCCGAGTATCAATCCGGCGAGTTTGAGGTACTGCTTGGTGGGGGTGTCAGCTTGGGTGCTGGTGGTGTTGCCTTGTGTTTGGGTGCTCGCAGTCGCGATGGTCTGTGCGGACTGGTCGGTGGTGGTGACGGTCATCTTCTTGCGTCCTTTCTTGAAGTTTGTCTGCTTGGTTGTGTCTGCGGATCACACGCTCCAACCAGAATCGGAGCGCTTTGATCCGTTTAAATGGAGCATAGTGATCCGTATAGTAGAATGCAACTACGCAGGGTAACGGCATGATGCCGGGTGATAGTGCGGAAGATCGTGCCGAGAGAAGGGAAAGGGTATGCGCAAGGATGCAAGAGAAAACCGTGAGGAAATATTGAGGGTTGCGCGATTGCTGTTTGCGCAGCATGGATTGGAGGTGTCCATGCGCACTATTGCCTCGACGGTGGGGGTCGGAATTGCCACGCTGTACAGGAATTTTCCCACCCGCGCCGATCTTGTTCTTGGGCTTGTTGAGCAGGGGGCGGGGGAGGTGGAGGCGCTTCTCGACGAATGCGTTGCATCCTGGGATGCTGACCCGGAGGCGGCGTGGCAGAACCTTGTTCACTCACTTGCGAATCTTAAGATGAGCGCCTTGGTCGCGCAGATTGTGGTGACGCCAGAGTTGAAAGAGATTGTGGGTCGGGCCCGGGAGATCCGCCGCACTGGCATTGAGCGCACGGCTGAGGTTCTGGACCGTGCAAAAGAGGCGGGCCTGCTTACGGAGGATATGACCATTGAGCGCTTCCACGTTGGCCTCGCCACCATTGCTCGCCCGCTCCCAGAACTGCCAGTTCTTGATTCTCAGCCTGGGCAAACGTGGCTGGTTGATGTGTTCCTGAAGGGTATCCGCCCCGACTAGCTCGCGCATTACTAGACGGCGCTTATCGACGCTCGCCGGGGTTGCGGTGGTGTGTTGCGCTTGTGGTTGACCCCTAAAGAAGGTAGTACTTCCCCACTAACTTAAATATGACTTTGGTATGCGCTATTTATATTTATAGAAAGCAAATAAAAATCTAAGATTTTGCTTTGTGGGCAAAACCTAAAGCCTAAGGACGGTGTCGATCATGACATACCCCACCTCATACTCACCCATCCCACCCCTCCCGCCTCGAACGCCGCAACAACCGCAGCGCAGCACCGTTGGACGTGTGTTCAAGGCAGCAGTATCCGTCATTGCTGTGATCATCGGCGGACTGCTGCTTCTCGCTTCCCTGGGAATACTGGTCATATCTGGTTTCGGGCAAGCATTCGCCATGTTTCTTGTGTCGGCGGGCTTCCTTGTACCCGCTGGTTGGTGGTTTATCTGCGAATACAAAGACATGCAGCGGGCAAAAGAACAGCAGCTCGGTTTCTTCGGTCAAAGTGCGGCTCCCGCGCAGTGCCATTGGAAGGTTGTGGCACCGGTGGCCGTGGTTGCAGCCATCGTGGGAATGGCGCTCGTCGAACCAGAGCCTGACCATGAGGTTGTGGGGACTTCGGTACCTATTCCCGCGACCTCGACGTCTATGATGACCACCACGACATCAAAACAGGAAACAACCCGGCGAACCTCAACCTCAACCACGACAACAACAAAAGGCACATCCGAAGTGGTCGCCCCTGTCTCGGAGCTGGTGCAAGCAAGCCCGGAACCCACGCCTGAACCGGAGACGCCTGAACCCCCAGCTCCGCCGGTCCAGCCTGCCCAGGTGCAGAACCTCGTTGGAACACAGCAGAACAGCGCGGGCGCGTACCCCAACTGCTGCGCGGCCTGGACTGCCGGCGATGCACCTGTGTATGCAGGTTCTCCAGGTTACGGTCCGCATCTCGACCGTGATCACGACGGCATTGGCTGCGAAAAGCGCCCGAAAAACTGCTAATAGGTGCTTGTTGCAAAGTTTGCTTATCCCCAAGCAAAAACACCCCATTTTCCGGCTTGGAGATAAGCAAACTTTACGGTACAAAACCGTGCTCCATGAAAATGCCGCTCAGGATAGATCATGGCGCAGGAAACCCGGCCGGTCCCGCCAACCTCAGCCCCCGAGGGCGTCGATAAGCAGTGGCAGTGTGGTTGCGGCGGTGGATCGCAAGGACACGCTGGTGAGCCGGGTGAGTTCGGTGGCGGCGGGGGAGATTTCCAGGATTGGCGTGCCGAGTTCCGCGGCGATAATCGGCAGTGATGCTGCGGGCTGCACGATGCCGGAGGTGCCCACAATTACCACGAGGTCCGCGTTGGTCATTTTTTCCTCGGCGGTGGCCCACTCGCGCGGCGGCAATGCCTCCCCAAACCACACCACACCTGGGCGGATCGGGTTTCCACACAGCGGACAGTCGGGCGGCGTGAGGCGTTCAACGGGCTCGTCCGGCAGGTCAACGTTGCGGTAGGGGCGCGCGCAGATGGTGCATCGCCACTCGAAAAGGCTGCCATGCAGGTGAGTCACCTCCGGCGACCCCGCGCGTTCATGCAGGTTGTCGATGTTCTGGGTCGTCACATGCACGTCGCTTATCGACGCCCACCGGGCCAACGCCTCATGCCCCGCATTCGGCTGGGCATTGTGTGCCAGGCGGGCGCGCCACAAATACCAGGCCCACATGGGGGCAGGGTCTTTCACCCAGGCGGAAATGGAGGCCATTGCCTGCGGATCAACGTTTTCCCACAGGCCAGTGGTGTCATCGCGGTAGGTTTCCAGGCCGCTTTCGGCGCTCATTCCCGCGCCGGTGAATACCTCAACGTGGCGAGCGTTGCGGGCAAGGTTGAGAGCCTGGTCGAGGGAGCGGTTGAAGTCTGCGTTGGGGGTCATGGTGTCGAGGGTAGTTGGGGTTGCAGAATCACAGTAATCGTATATACTCGGTTGTGATAGTCCCCTTCCCAAGCCTCTCAATGAAGCTCAAATGGGTTGGGCCTTATTTTTAGGAGCTTCATGAAACCTTGGCGCTCTTGGGGAGAGCAGCTGCAATTATTTAAAGATCGAGGTTTAATTTTATCCTCAGGGGATGATTGTCTAAAATTTTTAAAACAAGTAGGCTATTATCGCTTTTCTGGATATTGTAGATATTTTCAGAAGTCTCCCGAAGATGGTGTAAATGAATTTATTTCCGGGGTGACTTTTGATCAAATATTTGAAATATATTCCCTTGATCAGAGATTGCATCAGTTTCTGATGGGGCCGATTTCTCAAATAGAGATATTATTGCGCAATCGATATGCCTATATAGTTGCGGAGAAGGGTGGGGCATATGGGGAGTATCTTTGCGATTCCTATTTTTCTGGCGCTGAGTCATCTGAGTCGTTATTGGAAGCGTGCATTCGGGATATTGAACGAAGTAAAGACCGTCATATTCTTAGGTATCGCGATGATTCCGCTTCTGAAAAATATGCCAAACTTCCAGTTTGGTCTGCGGTTGAAGCTTTTTCTTTCGGTACGCTTTCAAAGTGTATTGAGAGGGGTTATCATGGTCAAATGTCTCATCTGATTTGTGAAGATATTGGTCTTGCTAAAAGTGGATTCCCCTCTCGCTTGCGGTCTATTGTTTATTTAAGAAATAGATGTGCTCATTATGGGAGATTGTGGAATCATTGTGTGATTGATGCCGGTGCTGTTCCACATAATGTGCGTAATAAGGCAAAGCGACGGTTGGCTATAGGGAATTTTACGCCAAGATCAATTATGGATGTTATTGTTTCGTTGGATGATTTTCTTAAAAAAATGAATATAAGATCAGATTTTCTTGAGCAATTTGAACAATTATTCATGCTGGACAATGATGTCTTTAGGCGGGGGATGATTGATCCTCGGTCTACGAAAGATCGGTATCAACACTAGTGGTTCATTGACTCGCGGTCAGGTAATGTGCCTATTTGGGTCTTATGGGTTTGCCCTGCGTTGTGATGGTTGGGTGGCGGCCATGACTGCGTTAATAAGTTCACTTACCCCGGGTTCTTCGATGGGAAAATGCCCACATTCTTGGAGTAGGGTGCAGCCTGCAGGTTGTGGCATGGTGGCGAGTGTATCCATGCTGAGGTGCGGAGGCGTCCACGCGTCGCATTGTGGGTGCGCGAGGTGGACAGGCACGGTTGGTGGGGTGTGCTGGTAGCGAAGAAATGATGCGAGGAATCCTAGTGGAATCTGTGCTCCTCCACCAAGGGGGTCGCGAGCACATAGCGCCGAAAGTTGTGGATTGCGGCTCATGCGTCTGAAGTTCGCGACCCACCGCATGGGGATCATGATGCGTGCGATGGGGCCGCGAGCGAGTGGTGCCACTAGTCCGGAAAGCACCCCGAAAGGACCAAATGTGGTCATATGCGCTTGGGCTTGCCATGTCCGGGGATTGAGAAGACACGTGGCTACAACAGCGTGAACACGCCTGGATCGTGCAGCTACCTCGCTGGCAAGCAAGCCGCCGATGCTTGCCCCGACGAGAATGAGCGGACGGTTGTCAGAATGCGCATCAATGTAGTCAACCAGCACATTCACCCAGTCTTGGTAACGAATGTCCTGCGGATGTGGTGTTTTTGTGAGGCCGTAGAGCGGTAAATCAATGGCGGAAACATCGATTTCTTGTGCTGCGATGAGGCTGGCGATAGGCCATAGCGCACCGCTGTGTCCACCTGCACCGTGAATAACGAGGACGCGCGCGTGGGCATCAGCGTTGTGGGTACATGCAACATGCACATGGTTTCCGCGCCAGGGCCACCACGTGTGCTCTGGCGCCGTTATCTGCGCTCGTAGTTCTGGAGGGTAGAAAGCGCTGTAGGCAGCCCACATGGACCTAACGTTATCAGTCCTCATACCTCCTTGTCCCAATGCATCATGCTTGCTATTATCGCTTCTGCGGCCTGACGTATGAGGGGTGTGCGAGCATTCCAAAAGGTGGCGTGACATTGGCCAAGGGGTCGGTGGTTCAAATCAAATGGTCAGCGGGGTTCGCCTTGAGCTGACTCTGGGCTACACCCACCAGGCATGGTGCGTACTGTAGGGATACGGTGGATAAGCTGGGAAAACATAATGCGGTGAAAGCGTACTGCGGCGTGGGTTGAATCTAGGCTCATGCTAGTTTTATAAAAATAACATCTACGGCTATGATGATTCTTAGTTTCTCAAACAGAAGGAATCATCAATGTCTACACGACTTTCTATGCGTATGACCTGCGCACTTCTCGCTGGCGTCGCCGCAACTGTTGGCTTCGCAACCCCCGTCGTTGCCCAGTCATCAGACCTCAGCTCCAGCTTCTCAAAGCCCTCCAAGCCTGAGGCTCCCAAGCCCTCGGAAAAACCTGCAGAAAAACCCACGTCTGAAGCCCCCACGCCTCCAGCTCCTGACGCCAACAAACAGTCTGAGGCCGTTTTGGGCAAAGGCTACAAGGCGACAACAAAATGCGAAGGCCGCGATGGCATTTTCAATTTTGAGTTCACTGCACCAGAAGCTGCCTTCTACCATGTGGTTCTGCACGACATATACAACCTTCAAGAGCAGCCAATCGCAGTGGTGGACCGCTGGGTAAACGAGGGCGAGAAAGTGACTTTCCGGCAGGAAATTGTGCAGCGTCATCCACTTGTCTTGATCAGTTCCCGAGTGCAACGCAACACCGATGATTATGGGAATTCACCGCTGATCAGCAAAGACTCCGTGAGTATTGGCCCCTGCGTGTACCCGGGCAAAGAACTCTAATCAGCACGCTTATCGACGCCGCGCGGGGAACGCGGCGTCGATAACTCACCGTTAACTCTTTGTTGCGGTAACAAAATAGGTCGCCGACCAAGGGCCGGACCACCACATCTCCCATCCGACTGAACGGGTGTGAGTATCGGTGGCGCCGGCTTCTGTGAGTGCTGGGCCGTATTCTCTGGCTTTAAATGGGTCGGCAATAATGATGTGGCCACCTGGCTTTGCCACGCGATATGCCTCGTGAACTGCCTTTTTGCGGCCTTCAACAGAGTGGATATTGTGAATGGCCAGGCTGGAGACAACCACATCAAAGGAATTGTCGGGGAAGGGGAGAGCTGTCATATCGGCGGTTTCCAATGTGATCCTATCGGCAACTCCCTCGATTTCCGCGTTACGTAGTGTCGCGTCCATGGAGTTTCCTGATTGATCAATGGAACGCCACAGGTCAATGCCAAGTGCTGTGCCATGGGGAATGCGTTGTGCTGCGGCGATAAGGACGGTACCGTGGCCGCACCCCATGTCCAAGATCTTTTCGTTTCCTTGAAAAGGAATGTCGTTCAATACGCGGTCCCACACCACGAATTTTCCGCGAAATGTCGCGTGTAAATAGAATCCCGCCTGGATGGCAGATAAGACTGCGCCAATGTAGAACCACGGTGACCATAGCAGGCCGCAGATGATGAATATGATGGCCCCGATGCTGAACGCTGCGGGTACGATCGGTCCGTCAATCCCGTAGCTAGCCTTTGCTTTGTGTGGTTGTGCCATTGTTGTGCCTGCCTTTTCTAATGTCCTTCATCAGAATGAGTCAGCAGTAGCGTGTAGAGCAATACTTGTTTATCGGTGCAGTCACATTAGGGGGCGATCTCACCGCTCACAATCGTCGTGGTAGCGCCCCCAACCCACACTGCGCCCTCATCGTCAGTGGTAATAGTGACCACCCCGGCGCGGTGAAGATTGCCGCCCTGGGTCACGGTATATGTGCTGGGTGCGGCACCTTCCCGGATTAACCACTGCGCAAGCGAAGCGTTGAGGCTACCGGTAATCGGATCCTCCAACACCCCAACTCCAGGTGCGAAAGCGCGCACCGCAAAAGTATGGGGGCTGCCGGTGGGGTGCGGACCCACAACACCCACCAGGGCGTCGTTAAGTAGATTGAAATTGGGTTCAAGAGCGGTGACCTGCGCGGCGCTGGCGAGCTGAATACCCGCCCAACCTGGACCGTTGTCCACCCACTGGTGCGCGACAACATCCTTGCGAGTAATGCCCAGCCCTGCAGTGAGGTGATCGAGTTCGGCATCGGACAGCGGGCCGCTGCGGATAGTGTCAGGAGCCTTGAAAAAGTACTGGTCGTTGATTGTGCGGATCTCCACAAGCCCAGCACCGCACTGCTGAATAATGCGATCAGCGGTGTGCTCAGGGTGCTGTTCATGCCACGCGTGTGCCGAACCAAGCGTGGGGTGCCCGGCAAAAGGAATTTCACTATTCGGCGTGAAAATACGCAGTGCGTAGTCGGCCTCAGGCGAGGTAGCGGGCGTAATGAACGTGGTTTCAGACAGGTTTGTCCAGCGCGCAATACGCTGCATCTGCTCGCCGGTTAAACCGTCGGAATCGAGGATAACTGCCACCGGATTTCCCATGAACGATTCCGTGCTGAAAACGTCTACCTGCGCAAATGCTCGCCTTGTGTTCATGCGGTCATTCTGGCATAAAAACTGGAGGTTGTGTATGAGTTGAGCTATGGCCTCGTTACCGAGCACAAGACTTGCCGCGGTGCGTGATGCGGGCGACATTGCCCAGCTTCTGGACGCTTTTAACCGCGAATATGACGAGCCTTCCCCAGGCGTGGAGTTTCTTACTCGTCGTCTTCATGAACTTTTATCCAGTGACCTTGCATATGTGGTTGTGGCCGGTGACCCTATCATCGCGTTTGGTCTGGTTACGCTGCGTCCCGGCGTATGGACAGATAGCCTCGTCGCCACATTAGATGAGCTATACACCGTGCCGGAGTGGCGCGATAACGGCCACGGCAGCCATATTTTGGGCCACGTAATCAGTGAGGCAAAGGCTCGTGGTGCGGGTGAGTTAACTATTGGAATTGACGTCCCGGATATCGACGCCCAGCGTTTTTATGCACGGCACGGTTTTCCCATCGGCGATGCCTATATCGCACGCCGGGAATTGTGAAGTACGCTGCTTAGCGACGCCCCGCGCACCGCTCACCTGCGTAAATATAGGTTTGTATTGCTCTGGATGCGTGAAATATTTTTTGATCAATTCTGTTGCGGTGCTACTTATATCAAGGCACAATAATTGCATGCCAGAAAACAAAATAGGTGACGAGCAGAGCAGGATTCTGCGTTGCTGGTGGATGTTCGAGCTCTTTAGCCCGCAGAAGATGCCGAAGTCGAAAGTTGTAGAGAAAAAGAACAAAAAGGCAGCTAAGCAGTATGTTGACATCTTTTACCAAGCCATCGAATGGGGTCATGGGGATGATTTGCCCTGGGATATGAGGTCAGGGCTACGTGTGCCTACGGAATACGAGGGGGAGAAAGAATGGGAACATAGCGTTTACCTCGGTGTTTACTCCCTGGGGGCGACATACCAGTGGCTTCATCGCGTTTTTGAGGATGATGCTGATGCGTATGAAGCACAACCTTCTGAGGAGAGCGCGTGCGCGGCATTTGTTGTTGACCACCAAGGGCAAGTTGTTCCTGAAACTGCAATATTATCCTCAGCTTTATGGGGAGTTGGTCGCCTCCGCGATCCTGGTCCCCACGATCCCGCATGGTCAGAAGGTTTTGACGACACGGCGGCAAGCTTCACTGCGAGATTCGATGGCATAGCAGAGAAGCTATTGCGTGAAGTTTACCAAAATAGTTTTTCTGCACGGCATGTAGAGCCACGATTGACAATGGGCATATTGCAGCGGTTATGTCGTTTCGCTCAAGAAGTTGCAGGAGTTGACGGGATCAGAGACCTTGCCACCAATCGGATTATGATTGAAAGTAGGCTCGTGAAGAAAAAAGATGATTCACGTAAGGCTAAAGATAAGAAACCGAAATTAGATTTTTTGAATAGTCTTTTCCTCAGGGACCTGAATAAGGTGCGCTATTCGGGTGTGGCTTCAGGCTCGGCATTGGATGAATATCTCACAAGTGAATATGAGCTTCCACGAGACCAACGCATCGATGTGATCGCCCAGCCTGATGTAGTGAAAGAGGGAACAAGAGCGGAGCGTATTCCTCTGGGGCGGTGGCCCGCTAATCCAGCGCATGGACTAGCATTGAGCCAGCAGTTCGCGGTTAATAAAGTACTGACTGAGCTGGCTGATAGGCGAGGAATCATGGGGGTTAACGGCCCTCCTGGCACGGGCAAAACCACGATGCTGAGGGATATTCTTGCGGGGAACGTCGTGGAACGTGCATGCAAGCTGGCAGAGTTGGATGATCCCAATGATGCGTTTTTGCCAACTGAGTACGCGATGGAGGCAGGCGGCTACCCTCATAACTTCTATCCGCTCCGTCCAGACCTTACCGGTTTCGAGATGATTGTGGCGTCATCTAACAACAGTGCGGTGCAGAATGTCAGCACTGAAGTGCCGGAATTATCGGCGATTGATAAGCGATGGCAAGGTGAGCGTGGCTATTTCGAAGATTTAGCCTCAAGGGTGCTGTCCGGGGCGTTGAAAAAGGACGACGAGAAGGGCGTCAATGCTAAAGCATGGGGACTTGTTGCTGCGACCTTGGGAAATAAGAAGAAACGCACGGCTTTCCAATCGATGTTTTGGTTTGATGAAAAGCTCACGAAAGAGCTGAAGAAGCAAAAACGAGAACCTGTTCTCGGGATGTTGGAACGCTTGAAGCGGTGGCGCGATGGTGTGTGGATCCCTAAAACATGGGACGAGGCTCGTCGAGATTTTTCCCAAGCCAAGCAGCGTGTTGAGGCGTTGATAGAAGAGAAAATCCAGGCTCAGCAGCGTCTATCAGAATTGGAGTGGTTAGTAGGTCAGCTATATTCGTGTGAAGCGGTGCACCACCGTGCACAGGAAGAATTTCAACATGCTTATGATCAAGCGGAGGCTTCTCGACTGGAAGCTAGCACGTTGGAAGAGGAACATGCATACGCAGCTAAACAGTATGAACGGCAGCTCGCCCTGAAACCCGGATTCTTTGAAGTACTGTTCAGTCTGGGCAAGGCATCGCGTGTGTGGCGGGAAGAGTCTCGCCCCTTTGCTGTGACTCTGTCGGAAGTGGAGGACAAGCTACGGAGTGCCTCGCAGCGTCGACAAAGCTATGAGGCGGAGGAAAAACGCTTGCGTGATGCGTTGACTGAATCCGAAGAGCGATTGGCGGACGTTCGCAAGAAACATGCTGCGCTGACTGTGTTATGTGATAGGGATAAGGAAAAATGTGGCCCTTCCTACTCAGATGCTGAGTGGGTCGGAGATCAACGCGAACTTCATGCACCTTGGCTGGACGCAGAGCTGGATCACGCACGTTCTGAACTATTCTTCGCAGCGCTTGAGCTGCATCAAGATTTTATCGCGCTGGCAGCGAAAAAGATGCTTGCGGGATTAAACGCAGCCGTGGATGTCATCGCCGGAAAGGTGAGGAATGCTAGTTCAGAAAAAATACTAGCCGCATGGCAGCTGCTGTTCCTAGCAGTCCCGATGGTGTCTACAACATTCGCTTCTGTGGAACGCATGCTGGATAGACTCGGGCCGGAGTCGTTGGGCTGGCTGTTTATTGATGAGGCTGGTCAGGCATCGCCGCAACATGCGGTGGGCGCGATATGGCGTGCACGCCGTGTTGTTGCTGTGGGTGATCCTCTGCAATTGGAACCCGTAGTGACTATGCCCAAGAAAGCGCAATCGGATATTGCTGCCACCTATGGGGTATCGCAAACATGGATCCCGCCCAAGGCATCGGTGCAGACGTTGGCGGACAGGGTGTCGCTGTATGGAACGACCCTCACGCAGGGCGATGAAAATGTGTGGGTGAGCTCACCACTCCGGGTCCACCGGCGTTGCGACGACCCCATGTTCACCCTGTGTAATCAGATTGCCTACAACAACATCATGGTCAATGGCGTGCATCGGGGTTCAGCTGATCTGGATAAGTTCGCCGTCACCGATGATCCGACTATCAAGGTAAGTTGTTGGATTCACGAGCCTGCACCGCAAGCGGGAAGCCATATTCAAGATAATCAGATTGAGCAGGTAAAACGAGAGATCGACTACCTGCAAGAACAAGGCGTACAGGCGCAAGACATTATCGCCATTGCTCCTTTCCGTGATGTTGCGAATGAGCTCTCGAACCTGCCTGATCAGTATGCCAAGTACAAGGGCCTCACAGCTGGCACAATTCATACTGCCCAGGGCCGGGAGGCGGCGGTTGTGCTCCTAGTGCTGAGCGCTGACCCCGAGAAAGACGGCGCAAAGGTATGGGCAGCGGAGAAGGTAAACCTTGTTAATGTCGCGGCGAGCCGCGCTAAACGACGTCTCTACGTCGTAGGCGATAAGGATGCGTGGGCCCAGCATAATTACTTCCGCGAACTCGCGGAGATACTAGAGCCAGAGGACCAGGTGCCCTCTACAACCCAATAATCCCACGCAACTCCCCAGCAATAGCATCGAGCCGTCCGCGTGCTTCCTCCCAGGTGCCGCCTGGGAGGATGACTTCTAGGTAGCATTTGAGTTTCGGTTCGGTGCCGGAGGGACGGATGATCACGCGGTCGTTGGCTGCGGTGAACAGCATGAGTCCGTCGGTGGGCGGCAGCCCGTCGTAGCCTTCTCCCAGGTCAATCACTGACACAACCTCCGATCCGGCGAGTTCCGCTGGGGCCGCCGAGCGTAGCCGCCGCATCGCCGCTGAGATGAGGGCTACTTCCTCAACCCGGAACGTCACTGGTGCGGTGGCGTGGAGGCCGAAGCGTTCGGCGAAGCTGTCCAGCACATCCTGGATGGCGCGCCCGTCGGCACGCAAGCCAGCAACCAGCAGCGCCATGGTGACGGCGGCGGTGATGCCGTCCTTGTCGCGCACGTGCGCGGGGTCGCAGCAGTAGCCGATGGCTTCTTCGTAGCCGAACACCAGGTCGGGCACCCGCGCGATCCATTTGAATCCGGTGAGCGTGGTGCGGTGCTCCAGCCCGTGAGCTGCGGCGATGCTGCCGAGCAGGCGGGAGGAGACGATGGAGCTGGCCAACACGCCAGGCCCAACGCCACCACCCTCAACCCGGCCAGCAACATAATCCCCCAACAAGCACCCGGTCTCATCCCCAGAAAGCTGCCGCCAGTTCCCCTGACCAGTGGGAATGGCCACGGCGCAGCGGTCTGCGTCGGGGTCAAGGGCGAGGATCAGGTCGGCATTCACGTCGCGGGCCAGCGCTATGGCTAGGTCAAGTGCGCCGGGTTCCTCCGGGTTGGGGAATGCGACGGTGGGGAAGTCCGGGTTGGGCGCGAATTGCTTTTCCACCACATGGATGTCGTTAAATCCCGCACGGTTCAGGGCCTGCCGCGCCACCCCGCCGCCAACGCCGTGCATGGCGGTGAGAACAATGCGCACGTCACGCAGCGAACTACCCAGCCGCGCAACCTCCTCAAGATACCCAGGCAGCACATCCACCTTCTCCACCCGCACCGCGTCACGCGCGATCTGGTCGGCTGGGGGAGCCTCAGTAATGCACGCCATGATCTCGGCATCGGCAGGCGGCACGATTTGCACCCCATCGGCGACCCCAGTGGCGACGCGTCCGCCCAGGTACACCTTGTATCCATTGTCGGTGCGCGGGTTGTGGGATGCGGTGATCATGATCCCGGCATCGGCATGAAGTGCGCGGACGGCGAAGGCGGTGACGGGCGTCGGTAAGCAGGGCGGGAGGAGGAGTGCGGTGCCGCCAGCTGCGGAAATGACTTCGGCGGCGGTGGTATAGAAGTCGCTGGACCCATGGCGGGCGTCGCAACCAATAACCACGTGGGGCCCCTCAACCTGCCGCCCCAGCCAGTCCATGAGCCCGTAGGTGGCGCGCGTAACGACGGCCCTGTTCATTCTGCTTTCCCCAGCCCCCACCTCGCCGCGCAATCCAGCGGTGCCGAAGGTGAGTGGCCCAGAGAAGCGGCTTTGCAGTTCGGCTGCGCGCGCCGGGTCCTCAAGGAGGTCCAGCACATAGGCTGCGGTCTCCGGGTCAGGGTCATGGGCGGCCCAGTCACGTGCCACATCGGTGATGCTCATGACTTCCAGCTTATCGACGCCCCGTTAGTACTTGGTCCAACGCAGCAGGTAACGGTAGTACAGGGCGCGGCGGATATGCGCGCCGGGCAGTACGTCGTTGGCGATGTTGCGGATGTCGCGCAGGCTGAGCGTGGGCGCGGCTGTGCGCATGTTGGGGTCGTGTGTTTCTTTGTGCAGATAGGAGCTTATTTTCACCGCTGGGAGCAGCGCCCCTGAGATGGCCCAATCCATGAGAGAACTGTTGCGGGCCAACCCAACGACAAGAATCTGACCGCCGGGACGCAGCATATTTTTTGCCTTAATGAGCGCGCAGCGCGTGTCCATGTGGTGCAGTGAGGCGACAAAGATGATGGTGTCAAAGAGCTGATCAGGCGAAAAGTCGTCGAAGGTTGCGCTCTGGATGGTGGGCAGCGTGGCGGTAACATTCGGATCTATTCCCGTCACGGATGCGCAGGTTGCAGATAGTTTTCGAACAAGCAGCCCGTCGCCGCAGCCGACATCAAGAACGTCGCCATGCGCGTGCCGCATGACCCACGGGTGATAGGCGATGTTGTGGTTCCAAGGGGTGGTGGACATCAACGTTCTTTCTTGCTGGTATCTTCTGATCGCTCTGCTGTGTATGGGAGATGAAAGTGTGCT
>ERZ772928.133-NODE-133-length-35081-cov-7.881916_pt1 | contig 35081 bp, 42 predicted proteins | sample MGYA00511686_ERZ772928 | MGnify/ENA primary metagenome ERZ772928 (study PRJEB29015, sample SAMEA2738063) | human oral metagenome | biome: human oral; feature: human-associated habitat; material: saliva | place: China | collected 2219 ... | reverse complement strand
TATTAATAAGATTACTCATAAATTGTGCAATAGAGATACCAAGGTTTGAAATTGTTTGAAACAGTTTCACCTGATTTACACCCCCTAGTAATATAAATAATACTAGACCGATAAAAAACGCTGTACCTACTATTGTAAAAATCAGTGTTCCAATTCCAGAAGGTAAGCCAATTCCCCCACTAGAAGAACCACTAGAACTTTCTCGTCTTACACCTTTACTTTTTGGTAATTTCATACACTTTTTCTCCCACTATCTGTTTTCTTAAAAATCCACCGTATTCACGACTATCTTTACTGTTCTCTCGATTATCTCCTAAACAGAAGAACTCATTATCCTTAAGGGAATACTTAAAGTCTTTTGTATAACCATTGTTATATTCATCTTGTATCTGTTTTCCATTGATATATAGTTTATTATTTCTGTACTCAATAGTTTCGTTTGGTAGTCCAATTACTCTTTTAATGATTTTAACATTATCTACATTAACTACAACCACATCAAATCTATCAATATTACTGAATCTGCTACATAATGCTAAATCTCCATTATGAAGTGTGGGGAACATACTATTTCCCACAATTCTTACTGGATAGAATACAAGTACAATACCAAGAACTAAAAGGGAGAATACAATGTCTCTTAGCTTCATTGTACCATCTCCCCTGTCTTTAGCAATAACTTACCTTGTTCCTCTTCATCAGAAATAGAGTAATTAGATAACTGCATTGCAGGTGGTGTATATGGCAATAAGTATAACTCACAACTTCCTAATCCACCAACAACATCAAATGCATCTCTAACCATCTTAGCAATACGAGCAGTACCACAGAAGTATAATAATGTTCCGAACTTAATGTTATCTTTATAGTTTCGCATTATCTGTTCATACTTTTCCTTTGACTTTGGACTTAATTCAATTTCAATCGCAAATGACTGAGCCTTGCCATCTTTTCTAGGTAGTGGAATAATAACATCAGGTGTTTGAACAATAACTTTCTTACCATAAACAGATACAATAGGGAAAGCAGTAAAATCAGAGAACTCCGTAGTGAACTTTGCACCACTCTCAATCTCTGACATAATTTCTCTATCTCTTGATACTAATTCCTTTGTATCATATCTATTTAATCTAAAATGTGTTTCTCTTAGAGCTAGTGTTCCCACTTCACCATTACAAGTAATTCCAAGAGGATGATATACAGGTAGTAATTCTTTTTCCTTAATAATCTGCCACATCTCAGATTTCTTATTTCCCATGTGTAAGTCAAAAATCATCTGTTCTTCTGATACAGTGTGATTTAATAAACCAAATGGAACAGCAATATAATTGTCATTTTCTATCTGAAATAAATCTAATAAGAACTTGGTAGGTCTAACGTACACTCCCATTGAAGTAGTTTCTGTCCAAACAAGTCCAACCTCAATCCAATCTAAAATTGATTGAAAGTAGTTATTTCGATGGTATATGTCAAACCACTGTTGTACTAACCATACTGGTGCAAATTTAAAATCTGCAATAATATATAAGATAACCTCTTCTAACTTATATAGTTCACAAGAGTTATCAATCGTCTTAACTACAATATGGTCTGAATACTTTTCAATATTTGGTGTTACTTTAGGATGTCTATAAAAAGAGTTTCTGACTACTTCTGCATCTTGTAATCTAAGTAAATCAGTAACTCTACTCATTATTTCTTACCAACCTTTTTTAAATGCAAAATGCTGTATAAATAACCGATTGGGGGAATTACCCATAAGATAGTTGACCACTTCTTAGTGTACTTCTTACTAAACTTATACATTAGTCCTAGCCATAAAGCAATCATTACAACAGCAAATACTAATAGCCAATACTTTGTGTAAAGTGATAATGTTGCAACACTCTTTGGCACTAATACTTCTAACTTCGTTGCATCTCCAATTGTAGCCTGTGTGCTATATGTTCGTAAAATAAACATTTCTACACCTAGACAGAATACGTAATATGTATAGAAGATTGGTGTAAGAAGTGCTACGATAAATCCTAATGAACTATCCTCAACTGCCTTACCCAATACAAACTTATTATACAGTGGAATTAATGCTTTCCACCACTTAATACCAATCTCGTTAAATAAGATACCACGTAAAATGGTATCTACAATAAATACAATCATTAAAATATTAATCATTATAATTTCCTCTCCAAATCTCCTTAGCGATTACAATAACTTTATCATCCCCACCACCGTGAATACATGTTTGTAAGGTGATGAATTTATCCCCTTGATGAATAGGGTTTAAACTTGTAACAGATGTATGACTATTTGCAAATTCTAACCAATCTTGTAACATCTTATCTGTAAAGTTTAGTGTTTGGTGATTAAATGCATCTAAGTCATTATTCTGAATAATATAACTAATCTGATAACGTCTAACTTCATTTTCTGTGTAAAATGTTAGATAACTATTCTTAGAATACTCTGCATAGTTGTTTAATAATGTGTTCAAATTAGAGAATTTCTGTGTTCCAGCATATACTCCAGCATGACCATATAGAACTAAATTAGTATCGTCTAATTTGTTATCCTTATTCATAAACACTGTTCCAAAATCATTATATCCATGATTAATGTCATGATATAAGTAATAGGAATTGTTAGTTGTTTGTACAACAGGTTCACTAATTAAACCACTATCAAATTCTAAATAGCCAATTACATCAGAGTTTACTTCTTTCATTCTTGCCAAATCTTCTTTTGTGATTGTCTGTAATGAAAGTTTAGGAATAGTAATATCTCCTGCTTTTATAGCCGTTTCCTTTGTATCAATTACGTTCTTGATAGAATTGAGTGCCTCTTGTTCATCTGCATTTTGTTTATAAATTAAAAACAGGTTGTATAAAGAGAACATAAGTACACCAACTAATACAAGAACAATAAAAGGTTTAATTTTAAATTTCTTCATAGTATGTTTCTCCTCACTAAATAAATAGCATAACTCACTTATACGATGGTCTAGCCGCAAAGGTATTCAATGACGGTTTATAGACATCCATCATGAATTGTTCCATATAGGTAATTATACCATTAAACTCTGGTGTTTGTAAATACTTTTTAGGTATTGTACACAGTCTTACAAACTTTAAATCCGACAAGTTATACTTCTTTGCCATTTCATAATACTTGTATTCTACCTTATATACCTTTAATCTCTTATTCCATGTTTTTAATCCAATTAAGTGTTTTTGTGCTTTCTTGAAGTTCTCTTTATGCTGTTTTACCCTTGTTGCAACATTAACACTCTGACCTACATATAGACATTTTCCTAATCCAGAACCCTTTTTAACAAAGATACCATATATACCCGATACATTACCTATACGTTGAATATATCGTTCTTGGTATTTCCTTGTCTTGTGTTTCAATCTCTTGCCAAATATCTCATCTAAACAAGATAAAACCTGTTTATTTTTTGAGTACTTCGGTTTCTTTAATTCTTGGCACTTTAAACAGTGGTAATTTTGAAATTTTGTCTTACCATGTATCTTGCAAACATCCGTATAAATATCATCTTTATGGGTAAAACAAAACATATATTGTGTTTTATTTTTACACCCCTTATGTTTGCACTTATGAAGTTTAGACATTGTTTACTACACTATTATATACACGTTCGACATATTCAAACATTGCACCACCATTTGTAACGCATTGAATACCAGAAAGTCTAGTTAATTCCTCGCAAAATTCAATAACTCGATATTCTGTATCTTCATCAAGGACATTAAAGTTTCTATCAAATAATAGTTCTCGTTCTTTTCTTAAATCCATATTATAGTTCCTTTCCTTAATAAACTGTTACTGTAGTACTTACAGAAGTACCTGCAGTATTTGTAAATGTAACTGTATATGTTCCTGCAACTGTTAAATTTACTGATGCAAAATTGACGGAAACAGAGTATCCAGAAGATACTCCACTTGTTAGTTGGTCTGACAATACAGCAAAACTTGTTCCGATAGGCACAGATACAGGATGTACTCCTACAATATCCACACCTGGCGAATAACTTGGTTGAGTATATGTAGGTTCTGTATATGTTGGTTGGTCATAAGATGGTTGTACATATGATGGCTGTGTAGGCTCTGCAGGTACAGGTTCTACTGGTTTATCTTTAACTGCAATCACCAATGTCTTACTACTCTCATTGCCTGATTTATCCTTGGCAACATACTTACATTCAACACTATCCTTTGAAAAATCTAAGTTAGTTGGATACTCAACTGTAATATCCTCCGGTTTATCATAGTTATCTGTTACAGATGCTACATAATTCTTAGAATCGAATGTTTGTGTATCTACATCTCTTGTCAATACCAAACTGTCTTGTGTTAAATTGATAGTAGGTGCTTCCTTATCTACCACTTTAACCTTTAAATGTAGTTTCGTTTCTCTTACAGAGTTAGTAGAAGTATATACTAAATCATATTCACCTAACTTATCTAGTTTAGGTGTGTCTGGATAGGACACACTTACTTTATTGCTATTAACAATACAGTACTTCTTAACATCTAAGTCTGTCCCCACATCAACTGTAATCTCTTTTTCTGTTAGTATAGCACTAGGATTTACTACATAGTCATATATCTGTGTTCTATACTTATATCCTACAATGCTACTACTTACAAGTCCTACTAACAGACCTACCAAAAGGTATCTAGCATAGTGTTTTACTTGCTTTTCCCCAATGGTAATATCTGCTCGTTTATAGTAATACCACTTTTCCAAAATTAATTTCCTCCCCCAATTAGTTTAATTATTCATCGTCTTCAACTTCTTCAAATAAGTGTTTAAATTCTGACACTGAGTTATCTTCTAACATTTCAGCGTATCTTTCAACAATTTCCTCTTGGTTATCCATTAATTCACTCTTATAATCATAACTAGACTTAGAATCTAAATTACCATAGGCATTAACTCTAACATAGTCATCCATGTAATTATAATGCCCAAAGCAAACTGCTCGTACAGCACTCATCATATCATCATTATATCTAGCTCTGAAAAAATATTCGTCATTCTCATAGTAGTAATATTCTTCTAAACTGTCATCATATGAAGAACATTCATGTACCATTCCTTCTAATTCACTGATACCAACTTCTTCATCAATTAATCTGTATGTCATATACTATTCTCCAATTTCTTTTAATATAATATCAACACAAGGTTCAATACCCTTTTCAAGATATAAACTTACTAAATCTTCTTCGATAACTGCCCCATTAATTGCCACAGCATACTTATAGTCATTTCCGTCTCTAAGGAGAAATGCTTCTACCTCCGGTGTGTATTCTAATTTTTGAATCTTTGAATCTTTAAATACTGCACACTCAAACTTCCCTGCAAGTAGGTATTTATAATGGAAAATTAGTCTTAATACTGCTTCATCGTCATCTACACCACGTTCACAAGGATAAATGCAGGTACTTACTTCAAAGTCCTCATCTTCCACTCCTCTGCTAATGCAAAGGTTATATAATTCTTTTAACTTTGTCTCCGTAGAGTCGGAACAGTCAATATACTGTCTAAAATCAATATTTTTCATAAATCTCCTACCAATTTGAAATTGTCATTATCATTAATATAATTACTCCTACACCTGCAACTAGGTCTATAATAGTATTTACTGTTCCCCCAGTAGTTACTGTAATAGGTAATAATCTAATTTTCTTCCACACCTTTCCTTCCCAAAAGAATGGGAATGGGAAAAATAAACATACACCACTATCTGAAAAGGCATCTTCAAATAAATGTGCAAAATATCCAAATGCAAATAATTCACCTAACAATCTTATGTTTGTATACGTTGTAGTAAATATGTAAATTATAACAACAGTTGGTAATATATAACGCAAATACTTTGGAACTTTTACTATCTTATTAATGCTAGATAGTATCATAGCACTACCAATAAATGCTGACATAAATGCTAGAATAATGAATAAAGTCAGCACAGAATTGTTTAGTAAGAATTTATCTAATTCCCCAATTTCTATACTTGTCTTTATATTTGCAAATATTGTATAGTTACCAGACGGTAGTCCAAAATGGAATAATAAAAATAGTCCAATTGCTATAATTGCTGTATGCCATAAGTATCTATGTTGTGTAGGTTTACCTTCTCTGTTAAGTGGTGGTCTATCCTTCTTACCATGATACAATGTCCAAATTGTTTTACTTGTAGTTTGCATAAACAACGTGAATATTGTAGATAACGGCCCTAACATATATGCAGAGTTATGAACATCATCTAAATCAACAAACAATGTACCCCCAACGAATATAACAATTCCAACAATAAATTGTAACCAACTACTCTTTAGTTGAGTAGCGTAATCCTGTATTATATCCACAGGAAGTAACATCAATCCAAGTAAAAGTAACATGGATAGTAAAAAGTGTGTCCTACCCATGAACCCCTTAGATTTCTTTTCTAATATATTCTTTATCAAATTAAATTCCCCCCTAAAAGAGAAAGAGGTAGACTATACAAGCTACCTCCATTCATCGTCATCAATGTCAATCGGTTGTTGGAACATTTCTCTCGCAGTATCCACCTTACTAGTAGGAGTATCCTCGTCTTGAACACGGTCTAAACCCTTAATTGAGAATACTGGTTTAGAATCCTTATCCAACCCATTTTCTTTCTTCCAAGTTTCCTTTGCACCTGCAAGTAAGTCCTTATACATTTCCTCACTTGTCTTTTGTACAACTTCACCCTTAGTTCTTACTTTATCTACAAGTTTTCCAGACTTAGTTCTATTGTTATGATACTCTATTGAGTTCATTTGCTTTACAATTGCCATATTATCAGCTTCAGTAAGTTCTTGACTTGAAGCAACTCTCTTGTTCTCTAAAGCCCATAACTTCTTATCTAATAACATTCTATCCTTAACTTGTGTTCTATCCTTAGTATCAACACTCTTCAATAGACCTGTATAATTCTCTTTGAGTTCATCATACCTTTCTTCCTGTGCCTTTAATTTTCTATTTTCAATCATAGAATCTTGTAAGGTTGTCTTAGCCTTTTGAGTAGCAGTTTTCTTCTCGGATAGTTCTTTACTTAGTCTTTGTCTTTCGTTTTCTTCTTCTACACTTAGACCACCTACTCTATCATTGTAATATGTAAATGACCTTTGAATAGAATCTTCTAACTTCTGAGCATTTAAGTATTTCTTGTGTAATGCAATTTCTGTATCATTCATTAATGAATAATCTGCAACACCAGTTTCCATATTAAATGCACCGTTAGTTTCTGCAACAGCCTGTGTGGCAATATCGGTTTCCACTGCTCTAATCTTATCTACATAAGCACTTGCATCGGAAGTACGTAAAGCACTATTGACACTTGTCTTATTTTCACCAATCTTCTTGAATCCATCTGCAATAATGTCGAAAGTAGATTTTGTATTGATTGGATTTTCTTGTAACATGTTTTCACCAATACCTGCAAGTGTTGATATAACCCCCTTACTCTTAGTAGCAAAGATTGGTGTACCATCTTCCTCATATCCAACAACAACTTTCTTACCCTTAGATGCATCTTCCTTAACAGAATGTAATTTTTGTCTAGCCCAAATCTTAGCATCGCTCTTTAACTTAGCAGATTCTGGTGAGAACTGTCTTTCATATCCACGTAAAATATCATCTATTGAACGTTCAATAAGTGGATTAAATTTCATCATAATAGCAAGGAAAACAATGGCAATTACTAAGAATATAATATTTCCTGTAACCATTAAGGATACCACAAATATAATCAGGTCAAAGAAAAGACTTAGGATAGTAACTTTGATTGTTGCCACTAGGAATATGCCTAATAAGCCTTTACCAATAGATACTGCTTTCTTATTTGTTGTTAGAATTAAAATACCCGCAATAGGCATAGCGAGTACCCCTAACAAAATACTCATCTTAGCAACCGCTACCTTAAATGCATATTTGGCAAGACAGTATGCCATTAGACCAAATGTAGCCATCAATAACAACATCTTAACAATACCAAATCCGATAGATGGTCTAGCTAAGGACAGCATAATATTGGTAATATTAGATTTTACTTCATCGTTTCCATTATTATATAATACTTGCAAATAAGTTACCATTGAGGACAACTTAGAATCCTGTGTTTCTGAAATTGTTGGAAGTTCATTCTTACTCAACTTCTTAGCACTAGAATTAGCGAACCAGAAATAGTACCCTAAGTTCTTATCAACTGTAGTTTGGTCTGATTCACTATACCCCTCTAAGTACTTCGTTGCAATTATGCCATTCTCATCTCCAAGAGATTTAAAGGACAATTCACTAATATCATCAACCCCAAACTGTGTACAGATTTGAGAATCAATGTATGCTTTATTAACTGATGACATCTCAATTGTAGCATTTGTTCTATTTGTATCTCCACCTGTAATACTTGTATAGAAAATTGTACCATCTTGCATTGTTGGATTGGCACTTATAAGTACTTTATTTACAAAGGTTGATAATGATGTACCAATTTCCGTTGGTTTTCCTAAAATAGCAGTACCAACAATAATAAACCCAATCAAGGCTACAACAAACACATCACTAAAAATATCCTTTGTCTTAGTGTGTCCAAAAATAAAGTTAAATGCTGTTGCAATAATTGAAATAACCAATGCTACTAATGCGAACATCATAGCAGGTGCAAGTCGTAATGTACCATCTGCACCATCTGAAACAACAAATAACTTTACAAGTAACTCATTTACCTTATCCAACTTTAAGGCATCCATAATTACACTAATGTTAATATTCTTTAGTTGGATAATGATACCCATAACGGATGTGGTTATTCTAGTAAATAATGATAAGATAGAATATACCCAACCAAAAGGGATACCACCTACATTAGCTAAAGCAAATAACCTTAGACTTACCACCTTTTCTCCATTAACTGCTTCTAATGAGTTAATTGTTTGTTCTTTATTTTCTAATCCTGTTTTTCCCCAATAATCTTCATTATCAATAGATGGATTATTCTTCTGATATGGCAAGTTTCTCATGCCTGAATAAGCATTGCCATCTGAATCATGAGTATTACTATAAGGTATCTCACCAACATATCTAACAATATCTTTACTCACACCATATAATAAGTCAAATCCAACTTGATTAATCTGAATATCAGCATCTCCAAAAGGATATGTGTGTTTAGTTGCTAAACTACCACTGTTTGTATTCTCAAAAACTTCTTCTAGGTTCTTGGTAAATAATCCATCTTTTTCCTTAAACCCACTACCTGCACTTACTTGTAGACTGGTGAGTAGTATCACCAAGATAAGCATTAGGTTTGTAAATATCTTCTTTAATCTCATTCTCACCCTCTACCTTTCTCTTTAATATGAAACATTTAACATGTTTACAATTTCTTTATATTCTTCAAAAGATAGTGAGGTTAATTCATAAGTTTTATTACCAATAAACACCTTAATACTATTATCTCTTGAAACAACTGCACATAAATTTACATCATTAATAGAATATACTCTTATTTCATTGAAATCTACATCTGGATATGTACTGTAGAAGTAGTGTAAGAAATCATTGTATGGTTCACCTGTAATACCCTCTAACTTTGAGTATGTGGTTGCTACATTAGATAGATTTCCTAGTCTATTAATTACTTCTTCTTTTGTAATAGTTCCTGTATCTTCAACTTTTGAAGTTGTATATTCTTCCCATACACCATTCTTATAGATGTATTCTTTGTTTCCTAATTCTTTAATTAAATAGTTATTATCGTTTGATAGTCTATAAGTTATACCCTTTATAGTCTTTTGTTCTATAATACCAACACCATCACTTGCGTTAGACCTAGCAATAAACAACTCTCTATACAGATTATTGAGTTCACTATCTGTCAATTCTTCTTGTACAGACGGCTCTGTTGTAGGTTGAACAGGTTTGGGTACTTCTGTTTCATTATCTACTACCTTTTTATGTGGTGTAAGAGTGTATAGCAATATAGCACCAACTAACACACCTACAACCATAATACCAATAATAACTGGTTTTTTAATCTTTCTCATATCACTTAATACTCCTAAAGGCACTTTGTTCATCTGGTGTGCCAACATATCTATACACTACATCTGCAATAGTCCACGGATTTCCAATATCACTTAAACTTGCATAGTAGTCAAGATATGAACCTTGGTAAGTATTTGCAGTACTGCCTGGATATTTCTTTTGTACTAAGGAATTATCAGTCCATGTACCATTTTCCCATGTTGCTACATACATCCAAACGTGTTGATAACCACCATGATTATTACCCATTGCAATATCGCCTGGAAGTATTTTATCACCTTTTGGTACTTGTTTCCACTTACCATCTCCACCACCATTTACTAGGTAGCCCGTAATACTTCCTTTCCCACCACTAAATAGTTCAAACCCACCTAATGTCATTGGGAAGTTATCATCAGCACCACTCCATAAGACTGCCATGGAAGTTGTTAGGTCACATGATGCGTAGAATGGTAATGACCATGTTACTGTGTTTCTCTTACCATCAGATTTAAGTTCTTGTGCAGTTTGTACAATCTTTGGAACTTTATCCAAGAATGTTCCTACTGTATAATTTGAGTTAGTAGCATAGGCCTCTACATCACCAAAACCATTGGATGACCAGTTAATCTTTCTTCCACCAACTGTTTCATCTGTTGTGGCAAGGGATATTGCTGCCTCTGCAATGCTACTATTATTTCCACCAACTGAACCAAAACCTTTACAATACTGTTGATACTGTTCTGTTGATTTTACTTCATCACTTGCTTTTGCATCACAGTAGAAATGTGGGCTAGAACCAACTGTCTGACCAATTGCAATTAAATAAAATGAAATATTTAATACAATCAATCCAATAGGTACTAGACCTATTAACATCATAGTGAATCTGCCTGCACCTTTAGCCCAAGTAACAAAGTGATTTAGTTTTTTATTAACCATTATCTTCCAATGTTTGAATTTCTTTTGGAAGTCTTTCTTACGAGTGTTTACAGCGTGTGATACTCTACCACGTATTCTCTGGGTAAATTTACTCATCTTGGAAATAATCTAGTAGTTCTTTCTTTTCTTTCTTAGTTAGTGTGGTAGATAGTTCTTTTATATAGTCTTGAATTTCCTTAGTTGATACATTGATTGAGAATGTTGAATCCTCTCCCTCAATTCTACCATCTATATCAATCCAACTCATGTTATCACTCTTTTCAACTACTGTAATATTAGCAGTTTCTAATACATGACGACATCTTCTCTTTCCTACATTTTCCTCACTTGCACTGCACTCAGAACAACCACCATCAATTAGTGGTCGAATATATTTAATCTTTCCCATTCTGTATTCCCTCTCCATCTCTCATTAATACATAGTATGTATAGGCAATAATAGGTATAAACATTGCAATGTATGTAAAAATCTGGTCATGGCCGTGAATTTCATTGTAGGATTCATAAATGTGCTTAGAAATATTTAAAGCATAAATCAATAGCACAAACATAATTGCAAAATATGCTATAATACTGAATAGCACAAGACTTCCATATGTAGGATTATTGTTTGTTACTGCTTTAAATAATACACCACCACAAACAATCAACAATAATACTGTTAATACTATAACAACCATTGAAAGTATAACACTCTTTTTACCCCACTCTGGTGCTTTTGCTACATCTCGTGCAAAGATATATTGACCATAAATAGGAATTAACCCTTTCCAAAAAGGAACTCCATGTCTTTCTAAAACAATACATTGTAGAACTGTTACTATAACAGCTAATGCATTTACTATAATACGTGTTTCTCCACTCATAAATGTTTACCTCTCTTATAGACTTCCTTTAATTACCCATGTCTTATCTGATTTAGCAACGAGTAAATATGTAGAAGTTGTGTATGTAAAACCATCCTTTGTAATTATTGTATAAGTTACTTTTGCATTATAACCTAACTTATTTGGTTGTTGATACATCTTGAAATCATTTACACTACTAAACTTAGCACCATAGTTATTGAAAGTTAAATAGTTTAAGAAATCTTGTGATGTATCTCTTCCTTCGAACAAATCTTCTAATGTCTTTGTAACCTTAATCTTAGCAGATTCCATGACATCCTTACTTTCTAATTCACCACTAAATGTGAGCAAGTCATTTTCCTTAACTTCTGGAGTATCAATTCTATTTAATGTGTATAGAGATAACTGTTCCACAGGTCTATATCCACTTACAGTTCTTTGATTTTGGTCATTATAGTTACTATAATACTCAATAGGTAAATAGAAAGTATATCTACTCTTTTCACTATGCCCAGCAGTAACTACATTACCTGAACCATCTTTACTGTCCTTGTGTTTTACTGTAATATCCACAGAAAAGTATGTTCTGATTACATTAGAATTGATTGGAATTGTAGCATCAATGGACAGTGAATCTAATTCTGGGGTTAGACTTTCTACATCACCATCTTTAAGTGATGTTCCTTTATTAAACCAAGCATTAAAGTTTTGTCTAATATAACCTTCCAATCCTGCTGTTGGGAATTGATTAACTGTTTGATTAATAACTTCCTGTACATCTCTTGGAGTTAGTTGGTGTTTGAAGAACGTATTAAATGTTCCCCATAAAAAGAATATTGTAGCGAATATCCCGAGTGAAATCTTCACAATTAACTTATTCTTTTTCTTTTTTCTCTCTAATGCTAATAATTTACTATTTCTGATTGCTTCCCTTTTTTGTACTTCCTCAGCAATCTCTGTCATTCTTTGACTTTCTTCTTTTGCAAGTTCTTCTGGTGTCTTGCCTAAAACAAATTTCATACAAATATTATCTCCTTATTTTTCACAAGATGTTAGTTTAAAGCCTCACAGCCCACGTCAAGGCCTCTTGTACTGTGAGGTATAATAAAAGAGAGGGGTACTAACCCTCTCCAATATTATCAATTACTTACCATTCTTTTTGAGAAATAGTACCATTCCCACACCTGCAAGTGCTACGAAACTTAATCCTAACCAAAGGATTGGATTTGTTTCCACCCCGGTTGGTGGAATAATGATAGCCTCATCAAGTACAGTAATCTTAATTAAGTCTACACCTAATGTATCCTTACCTGTCAACTTAACAGGGTACTTTTCAGTAGAGATTTCATAACCCTCTGGTGCTTTTGTTTCCATAACATATGCACCTTCGTTATCTACTGTATATACAACATTCATTTCAACTTCACCATTTTCGTTTGTAACTCCAATAGCATCTTTTCCATTAATGTCTTTATATACTGAACCATCCTTATTGAAAAGTGTAAATTCTGCACCCTTTAAGAAGTGCTTGATGTTATCCTTATCAGCCTTAGCGATTTGTAACTTCAACTTCATTGTAACATCAAATGTCTGTGACATATCTTCAATGTCAGCGTGAATACCAACTTCGATACCATTTTCATCCTTAACAGATTCAAATGCAACGATACGTCTACCTGCAACTAATGTCGCATTGAATGTGAATGGAACTTCAACCTTACCATTTGTTTCAGTAGCAGTAAATTCTACTGTATTTGTAATTGGTTGTCCATCTACTAAGATAGGTAAACCTGTAGCCTTATTCATCAATGTACCAGTAGCAGTATACTTCTTACCAACTTCTAGTCCAAAGTATGAGATAGTATCAATAACAGTTTGTTCTGTCTTAGTACCATCAATGATGTTATCACCATCAACCTTGTCCTTAATTGTAGTGCGAATCTTAGTTACCTTAACTGTTTGGTCTTTATCTTCACGAACCTTGTGAGCAACTCCGTATTCAGGATTTTCGATGCTTACTAATTCTTCATAGAACACAAGTTCCTTATCGCCATACTTAGTTGTATCTACATCAACAACTGTCTTTAATTCACCGTTGTAATCTGTAATATCAACTAATTGTGTATTGTTATAAATAACTTCATCTTCTGCTTCTGTAGCACCCTTAGCAACCAATGTTGTAATGTAGTTGTATTGACCTAAACGTACATTTTCATAGTTAGCAACATCTTCAAGTTTAACTTGACCTTCCTTGACTAACTTACTACCTGTACCAAATTCATGCGCATGTGTACCCAACTTAGGCTCCTTTTCCTTATCAGAAACTGTTACGTCAGTAGTCTTACCATGTTCAATAGCAAATTCTACATCTTCAGCAGTATGATAATTCTTAGGTGCTTCGATTTCTCTAACTGCATAGTTACCTGCTTGTAACATGTTTGTCCAACCAGTAAATGCACCGTTCTTGTCAGAAGTAAATGTAAAATTAGATTCACCACCTGCAGGGATTACTTCTAAATCTTCATCATTTTCATTCTTTAAAACAACATCGTAATTGTTCTTATTAACAATCTTGAACTTAGCACCTTCTAATGCCTTACCTGTCTTGCTATCAACCTTAGTTGTGTTGAATTGCCCGCGAGATACACCTTCTTCGATTGTATATTCGTTGCCACCAACTAACTGAGGAATATTTTGGTCATTACTTTCAATGTTAAATAATGCAACCCCATCAGTAATCTCATTGCCACCATGGTTTAATGTCTTGTTAGCAAGAGTATATCCCTCTGGTGCTTTAGTTTCTTCGATTGTAATAGTACCTAATGGAAGTGTTGGGATACCTGTAGTTGGTTCAACATAAAAGTCATCACCAGAAACTTTCCACTCATTACGTAAACCAGTAACATACTTGCCACTAGCATTTTTAACTGTCTTAATTACCCAAGTCCTTGTAGCCTGTTCTGGAAGTGTTTCCTTTGTATATTGTCCTGCATAATATTTAACAGTAAATTCTGCACCTTCAAGAGATGCTGGGTTTTCTACCTTATCAGCAGATTTCTTTGTCAACTTAATTGCAACTGGGTCATTCATTGGCATATCTGTTGAACGTACATACCAACCGTCAGCCGCTGTTGCTAAAGAGGAAACTGTATAAATCTTTGGGTCTAAAGCGAATCCCTTTGGTGCTTTTAGTTCCTTAACATAAAGATTTTCACCTGCATTGACTGTAATATTTGTTAATGCACCTACCCCGTTAGCATCTGTTGTGATTTCTCCAACCTTTGAAGTTGTTGCAGTAGAATCTCGGAATACACCATATACTGCACCTGATAAATCTTGTGCGTAGCATTGGTTATTCTTTGTAATGTCTGGATTACCGTTTGACTTCTCTACTCGTACATACATCTGTACTGCACGAGGAGCTGTCTTAATTGTCCATGTACCAACACATCTCTGATATGGTACTGTACCTAACGCTAAGTTCCAACCTGTTGCCTCTTCATTAGTTCCAGGTTTTAAGTAACGAGGAACATCAATAGACATTGTCACTGTACCGTCTGGTGCAACACTTGTTACTGTGGCATTGTAAATATATTCTGCTTTTCTACCTAATGACCAAGCATTAATATTTGTTAAACCTACATATCCAGGCTCTGCACATGTTACATACTGTGAACCGATAATCTGGTCTGAAACTTGCGCCAATAAACCTGTAACTGCATCTACATAGAAAGTTTGACTTCCTACGTCTGGGTTTGTGTTACTTGTACCAAATGTACCACTAAATGTATCACCTACTGCTAAACTGTTTACATCACCCGTTGAACGCTTTTTACGTGAGTGTGTCTGACTAACACCTCCAACGATTGATACGTATGCAGTATTCTCGTTTGTTTGATACTCTACATCACCTGTAAATGTTTCATAACTACCATCTTTGTGGAACGCTACGAAATATGTAACCCCTGTGGCTTTAATAATTGAACCCTTAGCAATTTCTTGACGAGTTCCATCGTTTCCTGAAACTGTTTGTTCAGAACCACTTGTTTCTACTGTTACGTCCGTACCCTTTACATCTAAAAGAACATTACCATCACTTGCTTGTTGTTCTGCTTTACCATACTCTAATGGTTCATAAGCATGTACAACACTCAATAAGTTTGGCATTGTCATAGATAAGGTCATTGCAACAGTAAATAACTTCTTAATAAACTTATTCACGTGTATATTTTCCTCCTATAATGTTAACTCTTTTGATGGGAGAATTTACAGAACCCATTTCGAATATTTTACCACATACAATGTGATATTGTCAATATGTTTAATAATAAAAAGAGGATATTTCTATCCCCTTAAATTTTCTACAAAAAGTTTTACTTTTGGTATTGACTTTATCCCCAATAGCATCTATACTAAGGGTACAAGTTAATTAACAACCACTTGCAATCGTTTCAGTCCAAGCTTGTTGGTCTACTACCCAAACCTGCTGAGTAACAGTATCATGATGGATAGTATCTACCTGTACTTGCTTAACAGAGTAGTTACCATCTTCTTCCTGATTGTAGAACTCATCAAGATTGTTGTAGATACGACCAGTAGCTCCACCTACGATACGCATTTCATATACAGGTTCATCCCAAGCCTCAGAAATTACTTGTGTTTCGTAATGACCTTGTTCTGGGTGATTAACTGTTGTATATGTAGGAACACATGGAGTGCTTGTTGGCTTAGCAGTATTAGATACTGTATTTGAAGTAGTATTAGTTGCTGTGTTGTTATTCTCTGTTGGAGTAGAAGTAGTATTGGTTTCCACATTAGTAGTCTTTGTTTCTTCTACGGTTGTTTCAACTTTCTTATCTTCCTTCTTATCTTCCTTAACTTCGTCTTTCTTTTCATCAGACTTTTTATCAGTCTTAACTTCTGTCTTTTTATCAGACTTAGTATCTTCCTTAGTTGTAACTTCAGAAGTTTTGTTAGAAGTTGGCTTGACATCAGCCTTCTTATTTGTTAAGATATAACCAATAGAAAGAGTGATTGCTAATAGTAATAAAACTACTACAACTAACTTCTTCTTATTGTTTTCTAAAATGTTCTTAATCTTATTCATAGTTTTCTCCTTGGGCGAGTAAGCCTTTTTATTTTACCTGAATGTTCGTTGAAAAGCAGATTTTGTCAATCCCTTTTCCACACTAACATCATAACACAAATTTACTATATCTGTCAATAGGCAAAATGAAGAAATTTTATAAATTTTTAAACAAATTAAAGGGTGAGATTTTCTCACCCATAATGTATATTCTACCCAACAATATCCTTGTAAATCTTACATGTGTTGATGTAATCTTGCTGAACTCGGTCAGTTTTATCATAGTAATTAATAACTACTTCACCCTTCGGTTTATCAAAGCTCATTCCATAAGTCCAATTATCCTCTACAGGACAAGCGCTAGGCAATACTTCAAACTTAGCACCATTCAATAACTTAACATCAGATGTGTGTAAATGACCACTCAACACTTCTACATTTGTTGCAGTTGATAGTTCCTGTAACAACTCTGGCTCTACAAAAGGTAAATTCTTTAAATTCTTACCCTCTAAGTATCCATGTGTCATACAGATAACATTTGAACCATACTTAACTGTTGCTCTTGGCTTTGGACTATCACTTATAAAGACGTTCTTTACACCTTTAAATCTTGCCCATAACCAACTTGTTAAATAGAAACCAACCATTGTATCGTGATTACCTTGTACAAAGTAATATTCAACTGGGGCAACTTCTGCCAACTTTTTGACTGCATATTCTAATAAACCTGTTGCTAGATAAAATGCCTCTTTCCAACACAAGTCATCTTCTTGAGGTGTTCCTCTTGTAGTTGTATGTGTTGATGTATCAGAGTTTAAGAAATCTCCGCATGTGTTGATAATAATTTTATCAATCTGTCTAGTACTATTCTGAAGGTTAATCACTGTCTTATCAATAATTCGCATAAACACTTCTGAGGCAACCTTTGAATCATAATTATCGCCAAATCCCTCTTTACCGTAGACTAATCGGTTTAAGTGAAAATCTGCAATATTTACTACTGCCATTGCTCTACCTAATGTACGTACTTTCTTTTCTGACTGCTTAATCTTGTTAGTCTTTCCTACTCTCTTTAACTTAATAGGTTTAACTGTTTCAAGATTAACTGCTCTAATGTCATCAAGAGTAAATGAATTGTCATTTACATACACTACCTTAATTGTCTTTGTAGTCTTATTCAACTGCGTAATTACACAGTTATATGGAATGGAAAGATTTTCTCTAATTGCATCTTCCAACCTCTTACCAGTTAGATGTTCATAGTCCTCAACTGGTACTGTAACTGCAATACTTTGTTTCTTTGTGTTTAAGTTGTTCCAACTCATTCTTAATAATTTCCTCACTATTTTCTAATTTTAGTTCTTCAACCACTTATCATCAAATATTTCTTCGACTGTCTTACTTGCACAATCGTACTTTGGTAATAATGCGATTTCATCATTCATTGATACGTAGAATCTTCCTTCTCTTATTGTATCACTTGTGATGTTTCTTGCTTTGCTGGCTTGAGCCTTTGTATAAACCTCTAGCCATGTTGTTTTCTTGATTTCAGGTGTTCCACTCTTTTTGAAAAGTAACTCTCTCTTTTCAAACTCCGATAACTGCTTATCCTCTTGTTTTGGCACTACTTTTTCTTCTTGCCTTACTTCTTCCTTCTTAGGTTCTTCTTTTTTCTTCTCTGGCACAAGATTAAAATTAAATGTAATCTTTGGCTTTTCTGGGTTAGACACAAACCTAAATGGTTTTACTACTTTGTTTTCTTCTTCTTTTTTAGGTGGAATTACCTTAATTTGGTCTGTCTTTTCATCTTTCTTGATTACTTCGACATGTTCTTTGTTTTTAACTGGTGGTAGAATACGTACTTCATCTTCTGGTTTTTGGCTATAAACTACATCACTTTCATCTTGTTCTTGTAGTTTTTGCATAAAATCCTTTAGTGACATTCTCCACCCCTTTCTAGTCTTTAACGAGAACCACCTTATCTGAATTTGCAATATCTAACATTGGATATACTAAGTCCATTGCAAGTAAATAGTCGTTCCCATAATCAAGTTGGGGTCTACCATTGATAAAACCATCTGTCAAATCAATGATAGTTTCCCCCTGCTCGTTTAATACTTTATCGTCTGCATAATAAATAACATCTTGAAAAGTACCTACCTCATTGGGGGTACAAGATTCACTGCTCTTATTATACAATATTGTAATGATTCTGTCAAGTAATAGTTCTTCCTTGGCTAAATCCATAATATCTGACATAAACTTCTGTCTCATAAAACATTCTTCCTTACAACACTGGTTTAGTTAATAAACTCGTTTGACACGTTCTGGAATACGTCAAATCCACGTTGAGTGAACTGCTGAGCAAAGTCTAAGAAGTTTCTCCAGTTCATTGCCATCATGATAAAACCTGCAATAAGCAAGATAACTGCTAACATACCAAGCGCCTTCCAAACACTAATCTTCTGTTCCCCACGAGTATAACCCCATGCAAACACAATTAAGCCAATAATTACTGCACCTGCGATTACGATAAGTCCTAATGTACCAATCTTGTTTAGAATATTATCTGCGATTGTTACGGCTGTTCCACCATCACCTGCTGGTGCAAAATAAATAAGGTTCTTTACGATATTCATATTTTTCTATTCTCCTAGTTTTTTCTTCATGTAATTTAAAATAACCATAGTTTGTTCTTTAGTAAAGTTCATAAACTTATAGTTTTCCCTTGTTAAATCTTCGATAACTGACATACATAGTGCATCCATGATGATAGATACATCGTTATCTTGTTGTGGTGTTGATTGCTCAACTGTTTCCTTTCGTGGTCTACCTCTACCACGTTTTACCTCTTCAACTGGTTCTTCATTATCTTCTTCAATATTTTCTTCTTCCTGTTGAATAGGTAATTCTTGTGTCTTTTCTGTCACTTCTTCTACCTGTGGTTTAGGAGTTACTCTCCCATATAATGCACTCTTGCTTTCGTCTGACATACCCTCTAAGAACATGTCATCATCTTCTTCTAGCATTTCATCCACAGTGTAGTCATTTGTCTTTTGCTCACTTGCAAAAAGTCTATCAATTGCGTTCTGTGCTGGCATTTCCTTACTCCTCTACAATTTCAATATCAAAATCTTCATCATCTTCTGCTTTTGTTATCTTATTCAACTCTCTGAGCATTTTAGAATCTTCTTCCTCAGTTGTTTCTGGGATTGACATTAATGATACGTCAATCTTCATCTTTGCCAACTCTGTATTTACTAAGTGTAAATCTCTTTCTAATTGAGTGTTCTTCTTAGATAACTCTGCATTTGTTGTTTCCAACTTATTAACCTTTTCTAAAAGGTCAGATACCACTGTTTCCACATCTTCTGGATATGCTCCGTATGGTGTAGATACTCTAATATTTAGTTTCTCTAATGTTTCAGGTAACTTCTCTTTAACAGTCTTTGATTCCTTTTTCTTGCTCCAAAACATGTTAATTAACCTCTTCGTACTCGTTTGTATCTCGGTTAAACTTCAATGGAACTACCTTTGTAGCAGTTAATACTTTGTTATAAACAATCTTGTCGGACTTAGAAACATATTGTTCGGAATCTAATTTTCCATAAACTCTAACCATGTTTCTAGGTGCTAACATCTCTGTAATTTCCTTTGTACCATTTGTAGGGTACAACACACGAATATAAGTATAACGATTACGCTTTGTATTATCTACAAACTTATACTCACCTGTAATGGCACAGATATTAAAAGTAGTCATTTCTGACATTACCTTTGCATCCTTCTGTACCTTACCATCAATTACAATTTCATTCTTTACCATTTAATTATCATCCTCTCCTAATCTAACTCACAAAGTGCAGTTAAGTACTTACACAAACTCTCATTGTTCTTAATGACATTCCAATCATGATACCAAGAAACACGTTCAATCATATCTTCCATAGTACCAAAGATTGCACCAACTTTTACTAATGGTTTGAATAGATTTACAATATACTTCAATAAGTCCTTATTCTTAGTTGCACGTGTAATTACTAATCTTGTCTTTTCTAAGATTCCATCTTCTTTTGAGAATCGTAAGTTTTTACGTGAACCATTTAAGGCTTGCAACTGTTTCATCATAGATTTAACAGATGGCACAGAAGTATTTGTGGTTAAAATTAATCTATCCACAATCTTGTAAATCTTAGTGATTGGCTGAATATTCATGTAGTCGATACCTGTATCAAAGAATACTACATCATAGTGCATGATTAATTCTTTAAATACTGTATCCCAAAACTCTGAATCTCGTGTAACTTCCTCGAAAGCCATTGGCATAGCGAGATAAAAGTCTACGTTAGCACCAAAGCCATCAGACTTAACTCTGCAATTATGTAGATAGTTAAAGTCCTTATTTCCTGCCTTATATTGCTTATAAAAGCCTGCAAGTGTCGGTGAAATACTACCAATCAAAGCACCTAACTGCCCATCAATAATATCAAAGTCAGCAACTGCAATTCTTTCTGTTGGATGTGTCATAGCATAATTTTTAACTGTCATAGCACATGTGGTAGTCTTTCCTGAACCACCTTTAGAACTACCAAAAGCAATTGTCTTAGCAGGAGTTTGTTTCTTTTCTCCCACTACATCATCATCGAAACTTAAGATAGAGGTCATAGAAACACTATCAATTCCCTTATTTGTAGCAGAAATATTATCTACAACAAAGTCTAGGCTATCATCAATAGTTAACTGAGGTTCAATCTCTCTCTTATACTCTTCAACTTCGTGTTCATCTTCTTTTTGTTGTTCAACTGTTCTTGTTGGTTCTGGTTGTAAGTCTTTCTCAATAAGTTTCTCAACCACTGGTTCAACTGGCTTTTCTACTGTTGGTTGTGGTTTATCAACCTTATATAGCACAATCTCATCGTTCATTGGGAAATCTAACGCAACATCGACATCTTCCCACTTATAGTATGTAATGTCTAATGAGTCTTTGTAATTACTAAATGCTGTATAGATTTGTTCCGTTAAACAAGCCACATCAACATAGAAATCAGTTTCAACAAACTCTCCCTTATTCAGAAATTCATCTACTGTATAGGTTTCATACTCAAAATCTACTACATCTTTAGGGATACGTTTGTCATTTGTTAAAATAACATACATATTTTTTCTCATCCTTCCTATCTTAATTTAAAGGAGTAGTATTCTTTGTTTCTACTACTCCTTCATTAAATAAATAGCATAACTTCCTAGTGATTATTCCAATATTTACCTGCAACATATAACTTATTCTTTGTATCTGCTATCATTCTTCTTACACGGTCAGGTGTAATCTGGTAGATTATCAACCCAAGAATAATGAATATAGCAGTACTCATTAATCCCTTTCCCACCAACTTAGTGAATAGGAATGTAAATACGAATAATCTAGTGCTTGCTGTTAAATAACCCATTGCATATTCCTTTAATTTATCCAATCCTCCAGACAATCCTTTATTCTCTGCAACTAACTCATATAGTGAGAAGAAAACAAACTGGATTCCTAAGAATATTAGTAACATAAAGTTCTTAATCTTCTTGAAAATAATTGGTAAGAAGAAACATCCTAAGATAATGACATGTAACATCATTACCATTGATTGTTTTAGGAATTGTGTATTAGGCTGTCTTGAATCTGTATAGTTTGCAACCTCTGTTCCATCACTATATATCTGTGGTGAAATATTCATTGTTGCATCTACAATTCTAAATAGGTCTGCATTTAAGTCTGAATTAAAGGCAGTTGTTGTAGCATTAGGGAATACTGGGTTCTCAGATATTGTTCTCTCCCCAGAAACATCTTTATAGTCTATGTGATATTTTGATTGCACAGAGTATAAGTATGCCCCCCAGTTCTTTACAAATTTACCATTTCCAACAGGTACAGATACATCACCTGTCTTACTAGCGCTATCAAAAGTAAATTTTCCTTCTTCTAATGCTTTTATTTGTGACTCTGTAGCATGAGATTGATTATACTTTACACCAACATCTGAGAATTGTGTATATAAGTTCTCATAACTTGTACCAAATTGACCCATTATCCAGGGTTCGAAGATTACTGTTTTCCAAATTGCAGCCTCAGTAGCCTTAGAAGCTACCGAACTACCGATTACATCATCTTCTTGATACGTTAAGTTGATTGCCTCGTTAAATATCTTATCAACAAAAGTTGTTCCTGCCACAATCACATTACTTAGTGCCGATGGATTATTTCCCAATGTAAAGATAAGACCAATACTAATAAATGATGCAAATACACGTTGAGCTATCGCCCACGCATGAGTTTTACCATGTATGTACTTGGTTACTAACCCAACAATGTTAATAATGGTAAATATTACCCCATAACTTGTGAGTACATATAATAAAGGTACAAATATTTTACCCCAGATTTCTGTGCTTGAAATGGTCTTAAATATCTCCATTATACCAACCATAGGTGCATCACTCATCAACAGTGTAATGAATGAAGTTAATACCTTAGCAACAGATAACCAGAACTCTCCTGCAACAAAGGAATATCCATCAAATCTATTATTTGATAATGCGAATACTCTTGCATCTGTTTTTCCATCTGTTATCTCTTGTTGTGTCAGTACTCTAGGTCTATCGTCATATACGTTAGCACTTAAATATCTATCACTTTGATAAAATATTGTATCACCAATTGAAACATCTGTACTTCCATCTTTTACGGTACTATAGATATGGTCTACCAAGCCAACTGTCTGAGTAACCTCTCCTAAATATCTATAGTAGTGAACATCAGAACCAAACAATTCATATAAACTATACTTATTCTTGCTTTCACCACCATTAAGTGATTTATAGATTTCAGTAGATGCAACATTTGCAAATTTATCCCCTAAATGCCCTATGTCAAACATGAACCCACTGTTCTGAGCCATCTTAATAACTGGACTAATTAAGTCTTGAACAATACTTCTATCTTCTGGTTCATTAGTTGGATTAACGGCAGTAGTGTTAGCAAGTTTTAATACCTTCTCGCCATACTTTCTATCACCTGTATCTCCATGGAAACGATTATACCAATCTAATGCTAGTTCTCTTCTCTTTCCTGCATTATGAGTATTACCTTCAACGTTAATCATGAAATCATTTGTTGCATCATCCACATTTGTATAATCTGTCTTAGCATAAGTGTCAATGATATAATCTGCTTTACCATCAATATAACCTTTTGGGTCTGTTTTAGTTAGCATATAAGCAAGTTGTGCTTTCATGTCATACCACTTTAACCCATGAGATTCTGCCCACAAGACAAGTCTACTTGCTCTAGGCCCTGTAAATTGGATTAATCCTATACCAACAATATATTTTCCATCTACACCCAAATATGCTTTAGAGTTGATTGTATGACCATTAGAACCAGTAACACTTTGAACTGTATTCCCAAAGTTATCACTACTTCCTGATATGCCCCAACCACTCTTGATATAACTTTGCACTAAATCATTTCTGAAATATGCACTTAGGTCTTTAAAGGCTTGTGATTTCTTCGAACCATTAGCATCTCCATATTCTCCATAAATACCTTCAATAGAAGTGGGGTCAGCACTTGATTCAGCAAATATGTTACCTAACATACCTGCGGCAGCATAGTCACTCATACCAAGTGCCTTACATACACTCCAAATTCTGTATGCGTTTGACCCTCTTGTAATTGGTTCATCCTCTATATTAGTAGAATAATTCGCACTAACGGAGAAAGTAGGTAATAAGAGGAACATTACCATAAAAACACTAAATATTCTAGTCAGTATCTTCTTCACGTATCATCCTACCACCTTTCTTCTTTCTTCTTCCACCAATCTTCTTGTATTCAAGAGGTTCGCCACTATCCTTTTGCATATTCTGAATGTTTGTAATCTTGTTATGTTTCAATGTTTCAAGACTTTGATTAATCTTCTTAGATTCAGCACTTGATAATGGAGATTTATTATCTTCATCTTTCTCTGATTGTACTTGTTCTGTCTCTGTATCTGATAAATTCCATGACGATATAGCATTAGTTGCTTGCTTATCTTCAGGAGAAGATTCGAATCCTAATTCCTTAGAACGTTCAACATCTTCTTTCCACTGTTTATACAACTTAGTATATCTCTTGTCGTTTGGATACTTAGGAGTACCATCTGGATAGAATAATATCTCTCTGAGTTTAGCACGGTCATTCATATCTTCGTTTGTTAAGTCTAATCCAAGTCTTTCGGCAGTACGTTCCATTTCTTCATCTTCAAGTCTATCTCTTCTCTCTCTTAACACAACCTTCATATTTAATAATGCCTTTAATGGTACAAGTGTCTTAGGGAAATACTTATTTGTACTCCAGGTTAAGATAATTGCTCTTGTAGTCATAAAGATACCAAGTTGTATTAGAATAGCAACAAGACCAGAAACATATCCATTAATATATACAATTAATGCTGAATATGCTCCTAATAGTATCATTGCTAGTAATGGACTAAGAGTATCAGAAATAATATCTAACCATGACCTATTTCTAGTCTTTTCCATAAGTGTAATAAAGACAAATGTATATATCCTATACCACAACCAGAAGAAAGTAAGTAACTTAATTAACGAAATAAAGAATACATTTAAAATACCAATAAACTTTGAGATAATATCAAAGAATCCATGTTGGAATTTACCATTATAGTTCTCATTTTGTGCAACAGTTACCTTAATATTACCATTAGATAATCTTTCGTAATTAACTCTTGGTGCATTAAAGTGGTCTACTACTCTATATGCGTTGTTATTGATAACTCCACCATTAACCAGTTTTCCACTACCATCTGCAACACTATAAATTGAATTACTATCTCCATGGTAACTAAATGCATCTGCTAGAACCACAGACCAATGTTGTACATCTCTATCTGCTATTCTCGGTCTATACATTCCAACTTCTTCTGTATCGAATTTTTTAATATACTGTTCTTTATCTAAAATACCATACCCTGTATTATAAGTACTCCATAGGTCAAGATACGGAAGATAATAAGTAACTCCACTTGTGTTATCTCCAAACATGTAGGATAACTCATGTTGTTGTTCCATACTAATCTTTTCCCCAAAGTTCATAACAGTATCTAAGGTTTTCTTGGTTGTATCCCATGCCTTTTGAGGATTTATCATAACATTTGCTACAAAACCAACTTCTAATACTGCTACAAGGAATACAGCAATTATCTTAGTAAATCTACCAGTCTTAAAAAACTCAATCGTATATTTAACAATTCTTGTAATCGTTAAAAATAGCACTACCAAATAGAATAAGGTTGCAAATCCATTTGTAAACATATCTACAGGGCTAAGTCCAATTGTATCTAAGAAATCAAAGTTTATTAGTGTTTGGAAGAATACACTTAACTCAGTTATTCTACCACCTAAGTCTACCAAGATTCCCTGTAACTTAATATAATTATTAAAATTAAAGGAAGGAGTAAACTTAGTAATTAAACTTCCAAACATACTATCCTTATATAATTTAACTCTAGGGTCTTTTATAGTAAAGGATTGTCTATCAATATCTGACATCGTGTCAATATCAAAAGGCATTACCCTACTATCTACTGAGTTAGATACTTTAATATCTACTCCAACAGACTTAGCATTTAATTTCATAATTAATGTTAGGTTAGATAATACTTCATTGTAATATCCACCACAATAATCTTGTAATTTCTGTAAGATTTTAATAGTATCTTCTCTAGTTAGAGTTTTCTTATCCTTTGTAATCTCATATACACCACTTAATACATAAGCATGAGCAGTTGAGATTGTAGCAGGAGAATCCTTACCTAATCTAGTGGTCTTACAAGCACCTACTTCATCACTATTAATTAAACACTGTCTATATGAATCATCCTTATTGAACTTTTCAATAAAAGCATCATATTGTTCCTTACTCTTAGTTGCATCTTCATACTTTTGTACTATCTGTGCCAGCAATCCATCTGATTTCTTAGTAACTTTTAGACCTGTATAGTCAGGTAAAGTGTCATCCTTATCCTTTAAGGCTCTGCTCAATGTTTCTTCATCAGACCACTGTTTAGGGTATTTATTGGAATACTTATCTCTCCACTTTGCAAACATCTGAATATATGTTTGGCTTGGTTCTACAAGTTCCCCATCCCCAAACAATGCCATGTTAGCAGAATTATATGTACTACTCTCTAACTTATCTACAACAGATTTAGCATACTTATATGCTTCTTCACCCTCTAAATGAGTATTAGCATCCACATCTAATGATAAGTTCTCTATGATACTCTTAGCATTTGTAACAGTTTCATTTGAAACATATTCTTTTCTAAACTCATCTGGTGAACTAAACTGACTTGTAGAGATAAAATCTTGAAAATATGGAATCCAATTATCCTTAAAGAAGTTGATTACATTTTCGGAATTTGTTCCATATCCATGATTATAATAGTTAATAGTATTAAACTGTTCACTACTTGGTACATCAATAAAACTTCCACCAAATAATGCTGTGATACCTTTCATAACTACTGGAATAATACCATCTGGTACAAGTCCATCTGAACTCATATAAGCCTTTGGATATTCTCCTAAATATGTATAGTTAGGTATCTTAAAACCATATCTACTGATAATATTGTCTGAGATACCAACTGGAACTAACCACTGAGTATCCTCTACTTTATATGTTTGATTTGTATAACCATCACCAATATTTGATATTACTTTATTAAGTGCTAATGCTTGTAAGTTTGGAACATTATAATACCCTTTTATATAAGTATTACCATCTTCTCCTACATACTCTTTTAGCACTGTAAACGTACTTGTTTTAGATAGCCACTCTAATGCATTTGCTACATTAGAGAGTTTGAAAGTAAATAACTCTTTTAAGTTCTCACTACTTGCAATATAGTACTCTCCACTACTATCAGTTTGTGAGTATTCTGGCTTTCTTTCTTCTCTCTCGGAAGTGTCTAAAGTTCCGGTTGAATCACCAGAACTAATAGTATCATCTGCTAATACCCTTTTTGGTAATAAAGTTATTAATACTAGAAAACAGAAGATACTCAATAGTATCTTACTGAATTTATTATTTCTCATTTTGAGTATCCCCCTATCTCTTTCTTATTCACAAAGTTCTTCTATTTCGCCATTTATTGATTTAATATAGTCATTCTGTTCTTTGTTTAATTCCATAATTTCTCTTACATTATCCTCAGTTAGAATAACTGTTTTGAATGTATCTGTTCTGAAATCAGATATGAAACCAATAAGTTCTCCATTATAGCTACCTAATGATATGGTTGTATACCCAATGGATAGTCTTAAAGGAGTTTCTATATACTTATCTAGTGAATCAACATCAATCTCATTAGTCAAAGAATTAACTAAACTGATATTTGAATCATATATCTTTTTCAACTGTACAAACCACTTATCTATAACAGGTTTCATCTCATTGAACTCACTCAAGAACATTTCGCTTGTGCTACAATGTACTACACTCTTTGCTTCAAGAACATTAGGTATTTCGCAATAAAACTTAATGTCATATCCTGATTCAGTGTGTTCAAATATAACACATACATCACCAAGTGCATTGTAACAAGCAGGAACATGACTATTCTCTGCTACATACTCCTCAGCAGTCATTAACATATTATTATTCTCCTTACAAATATGCCTCAATTACTTCACTTTCACTATATCCATTTGTACTTTGCCAATCATGTTTCCAACCCATTTCTCTATCTGCTAACTTAAAACCTAACAAATTAAAGTATTTAGAAACATAGTTTGCTTGTCGTTTATGTTCCTTGTAATAAATAAAACGAACCTTATTACCTGCAAAGTAATGAATACAGAAAGACAATAATTTAATTAAATCTTTTTTACTGGTTACATAAATATAATCAATCATAACAGTATTTATACCATTTACCTGTACAAAATGGAATGTAATAAAACTATCTTTTCTATATACAGTGTACCCAGTTAAGTTAATATTCTTATGGTAGTTTTTACCATTTTCTCTATTAATTAACTTCTGTAATTCTCGTCTTTTTAAATCCACAATTACACATCCTCTCTCATATAAAAGAAAGAACAGGTAGTTACTCCTGTTCTTCTTCATCCTCTTCTACTCGATACTTAAATGGTGAAACATCATTAGGGTAATTTACATAATCATCTACCATTGAATCAATATGTCTCATTACTCGTTCTCCATCTAATCCTTCGTTACCATTTGAATATAACTTATACTGGTCAGACTTAAAGAACTCTATACATTCATCAAGTAATTTTTGACAATTACTTACTCCTGTGGCAGTATTCTTTCCCTTTGCTAACTTTCTCTTGCACACAAAATAATCTTCACATGCCTTTAAAATAATAGCACTTGCTAATTCACCACAAGCTTCTACCTCTGAAATAAATCTCATTTATTTAACCTCTCTTACAATTCTTCTAAGAACTTTCTTAACTCTTCTGGACTAGGACAATTATCCATAAAATGTCTACCAGTACCATTTCTTAGGAATCCACTATTTACTTTTTCTTTCATATCAGGATTTTCGTCTAAGAACTCACAGATTACTTTATCGGATTCCTTAGTTCTCTCCTCATGCCCAAGATACCCAAAAACAACTCCACCATTAAGATAATCAAGTGTTTCCTTTGTTAGATACTTTTCCAAAAGTCCATAGTAATCTTCCGGTTGTTCACTTTCGTAGTCCTTTGTATAATTAATGTATCCCATATCTCTACGAGCATCATATACTTTCTCTCGTGATAATTTGAAATGTTTATCATATAGTGACTTTAGACGCCCTTGCTTAACGAAATCAACATCCTTCATATCTATTTCATACTTTGACATTGGTTTAAATCTATATGAGCAACGCACTAATTTGCCATCAATATTATGAACCTCTTGGCACTCTTCCTCATCGGCAATTTCATTAAATACATCGTCATCTATCTCAAAAAATAACTCCTTATCTCGTGATGTGAATGTGCCTTTACCTTGTCCGTATCGAACTTTTTGTATATTTAACATAGTTAATCTCTCCTTTAAATTTTACTAAAATACTCATCAAAAACAAACTCAAGAAATTCATTAAAATTAGACAAGTCTAAGTCAAATAAAACTTTTATCAACCCTTTACTATTAATTATTTCATTGTAAAGATACTTTAGATTATTATAAATTCTAAGTGTTTCATTATTCTGATAATACTCATAATCTCTTGAATCGTCAGAATTTTCATACCCTTCAACTACTGAAACAAGAAATTCACTTGCTGTTTCTTCTTCAACATCAACTTTACCAATTTTTGTCTTTAATAAACCTAATAAAACCTCTTTACCCTTAATTTGTTCAATATATGGATGAGCAATGTTCTCGACACCCTTTTTAGTATTAAGAAGTGCCATGTAAGCGTGAAGAATTTTCTCTGAAAATAAATTAAAAAACTCTTGGTAAGTATAATTTCTAATTGAATTATAAAGATTACCAAAATAAACATACACATAACCATTGTCATCTAAATCATTCGGAACATTGGTACTATAATGTTTTAATCCCATCTTTTTAAGATAGTTGTCTAATTCAGCTAAACTTTTCCCAACAACAATCCTAGATTGTGATACGTGAGTGTAAGGAAAACACTCTCTTGACATGTCAATCCACACATCAATTGGTATATCTGTTACAATATATTTATCAACTAGTCCGTATAACATTACTACTCCTTATATAAATTATTTAATAAATCACTTAACTTGTTATATTCTTCTAGCACTTCGCTGAGTTTATTCAATAATTCCTTTTCTGTATTTAGTGTGTATCTAACAGTTCCAACAGTACATACCCCACCAGCTTCCACAAAGCGACAACTGTGTGTTAAAAGATAGCAGTCAACTTCTGGTACTTTTTCAACTTCAAATAATACATGGAAATGTGGTGGGAACTTAATTTTAAACAGGGAAGAGTATGGGTTGAAACTGTCATGTATCATAAGTTCTGCCCCAAACTGTTCCTGTATTTCCTTTTCTAATTCATTCATTATTCATACCCCTCTACATCTTCAATTTTTAAAATATCAGAATACAATGATGTCTTAACCTCACCAATCTCTGTATGTAAGACTAAATAAAAAGTTACTTGCACATTATTTCCTAATCGGAATCCACTTGTTGTTAAGGTTGGAAGTGAATTGCAGTTTATTGCCTTTAGTACTTCATTCCCACAGTAAGCGTTGTTCCCACCAATAAAGTTAGAGGAGATGTGATTTAATTCTAAACCATATTTATCTCCAACTTCATATATTAGTTCTTCCAACTTCTTCTCATTTTTAACTTTAAATTTTGACATTTTAGTATCTCCTCACTAAATAAATGGCACAACTTCCTACTTTTCCCATATAATCATGTTAGAAATGCTTTCTAAGTGATAGAATCTACTCTTAACATTCTTAAATTCTTTTCTAATGGCAGATAGTACATTATTATAATTGTTATCACAAACTACTCCTACCAAGAGAGCCTTACTATTATCTGGATGTGCTATTTGTGTAACCTCAACAGAGAATGCCCCTGTATTCTCATTAAACTTTACAATAAAGTCTACCCCAATCAAGTGGACAACTAAGTTCTCGGTTCTAACCACATCAAAATCCTTGAAAATATTGACTAGTTCATTCTTAAAGATTTCTACCCAATCTACACTCGGTGCAAGCATAATAGATGTCTCTAGTTTAGAGATTTCGTTACCAATCTTATCACTAACAGTACGAGTGTTAGAAATGATATGAGTTAATACCTTAATAATGCTGTTCACATCATTAAAGGAATAATTTACCATTATTGGGTGAGATTCATCTTCATAGCACAGATACACTGTCATATAAATGTCTATTTCTTGTTCTAGTTTTACCTCTAAGTATAATCCACTTTTACACTTTGTAGTGGAAAATCTAAGTAGTAAGTCTTGACAATTATACACATCAACTATATCTAAGTCAAATGATGTAGTTTCAATTATTTTCTGTATTTCAGTTATCTTTCCCATATTTTATTTTCTTCTACTCCCTAAAATAAATTTCTTACCACATTTTATACACTTACCAATAAAAGAACCACTTCTACTTTGTACAAGTTCTGAACCACAAGTACACTTGACCTCTTTTAACCTCTTAACCATAAACTCATTTATTTTCTCGGAATTACTATTTCGTTTAACTGGTTCTAAAAGACCTAGAGCCTTTAAAGTTTTCTTGTACTCTTTCTCTATCCATTTTCCTTCAGGTTCAAGATGTAGTCCATCTCCCATCATATCCCCAAGACGAACCAATCTATCTTCCAACATGTTCTCATCCATACAACAGACCTCTCTAACTTCAATAGATAAATAGGATAACTTTAATAAATTAATATCCAAAATTCTTTAGTTGTTCAGCTATCCCATTAATGTCATAGAAGTCATGTTTAAAATCACTATGAATCCTATCAAGGATACCTAGAACTTCCTTATAGTTACTTCCGTCTACGGTTTCTCGTAGAAGTATCTTATTTCTAGGTGATACTTCCCCTCTTTTTAATATAACACTAAACAAGTCTGTATGCTCATCAAAGCATATCACTAATTTAATGTTCATGGACTTAAGGATAATGTCAGTATCTCCAAATCTGTTAGTTAGTTCATCAATAAATACTTGTCTCCAACCAGTAGTATCGCTGGGGGCTGAATACTCCTCAAAATCACTAAACCTCTTATCAGAGAAATTAGAAAACTCTATCAATCTTGAAAGTAAATCAGATAGATTGACAATAATCTCATCTCTAACTTTAATACCATATTCAACCTTAGATAGAGGGACAGTTACATCATCATATCCTACATAATTATACACAATATAATGATTGCTGTCAAACAATATTTTACCACTTAGATATGTTCCGCATAGTGTGCGTCTTGTTTTAAAATCAATCTCTGAATCTGAAAATGATATTTCCCATAATTTATGTCTAAAATCAGATTTATTAATTAAATTATATAATTCTACTAGTTCTTTTGCGTCTCTCATTAACGTTCCCCAATAATATCCCTCATCCAATAAGAATAGAAAATAGTGCTATTATTAAGATTGGAAATAAGAGTAGAGATATACTTTTCTTTATTCTTCCACAATCTCTCTAAAATGTATTCATCATCACCGGAAACAATATTCTTTGTATTAATGTTAAATAATACATACTCATCCAGAATATCGTAGTGAGATGATTTTTGAACTGCGTGGACTGCAGAAATAAAATCACCCTTATAAAACCAACTGAAAGTGTTAGATTCATTTAAGTCTATAATATATGTAGCTTCTCCAACTTGTCGAAGTTCCTCTAAGATGTGCTTCCAAGTTTCTATGTTAATTGAACTCATTGGTACTTTTAATTCATATCTACTCATATTCCTCAAACACCTCTTCTAATATCATAGACAATCTAATATCATCAGTTTCTAAGAGTGCTAAATATAGTTCTATTGCTTTTTTCATATGTAATGATAACACACTTAAAATTAATCTCTCATCCCCAGATAAAATAAGATTGTGGTCTATATCATATAACACATATCTATCATTTACACTGTAATTAGGAGCCATAGAAACTAAATATGCTAAATGCATTAGATTATCTCCAAACCACTCTGCCAAAGATTCCTCTCGATTACACATAATCACATATCTGCAATCATCATATTCTTTTAGGATGTTAAATATCTCTTTCCATTGTTGGAAATTAATATTCTCAACTGGTATCTTCAATCTATACTTACTCATCTTATTATTCTCTCTCATTCTTCAAATACATTCTCTAACATGTGAGGTAAATAAAAGACCCCAATATCTAAGTAAGCTATGTAGCGAGCTATTGCATCTTTAAAATGTGGGGATAGTACCTCTAAAATTGACTTCTCATCTCCAGATATAAGACTATTAGTGAACCCATCCTCTAGCACATATTCATCATCTATATTATAATGTGGGGAAGTGGCACTTAAATACATTAAGGGTAGGATACTAGTGCCGTACCAATCTTCAAGTGGTTGTTCGTCATTCTTTAAAATCTTATACCCAAAATCACCCTCACTCCTCAAAGTTTCAAATATCTCTTGCCACTGGTTGAAGGTTAGTTTTTCTACTGGAATTTTTAATTTATACATTTTATTCTCCTATTTTTAATTCTTCTTTAATTTATTTTATTTTTTTTAATTTACTTTTATTTTTCTGTAAATTATTTCATTGTTAAGTTTTTACCCAATTTCACAAGTTTTAACCTGATATGTTTATCACTTTTTGCTTGTTTTTTGAAAATACTTTACGGTTTTGAGGGGGGTCATCGTTTATTTTTATTTATTTTTAATTTTTTATTTAATATATTATAGTATTTAATATATAATATGTCAAATATTTTTAATTAATTATTTTATTTATTTTTTAATTTTATTTAATTTTAAAGTTCTTTCTTTAACAGTTCTACTAATTCTTCTTGGTTGATATCCCAACCCTCTCCACACTCTTGTTCAAATACTCTTAGTACTTTTTCTGCTCTCTTTAATTCTTGTTCTATTGAATCTTTATCTGGTTCGATGTATTTGCTATAGAATTTAGATGGGAGATTCTTATCTAAATCCTTGAATAGCACATAACCAATATATGCTCCCTTAATTGCAATAAAAGTGAAAAGTAGATTATATCCCCTTACACCTCTTACTGCTGTTACGGTCATATACTCATGCTTAGACACAATATCCCATCCTTGTTTTGTTAATATCTCTCTAACTTCTTCTATCATATTACTTAGACCTTTCCTGTTAAACTTTGTTATGCCTCTGGTATTCCAATGTTAGCTAATTCTTTTCCTAATCTCTGAACTTCAAAAGATTGTTCACTTATTATGTTGAGCTTAGTTGCTATAGATAATGTTATCTCTATTAACTTAATTACTTCTTCTTCTGTATTTACTCTTTTGGCTATGTGGATTATATCTGACTCATCATTACAATATCCCATGT
>ERZ772928.129-NODE-129-length-35925-cov-4.034625_pt1 | contig 35925 bp, 51 predicted proteins | sample MGYA00511686_ERZ772928 | MGnify/ENA primary metagenome ERZ772928 (study PRJEB29015, sample SAMEA2738063) | human oral metagenome | biome: human oral; feature: human-associated habitat; material: saliva | place: China | collected 2219 ... | reverse complement strand
GGAATCGAACCCGCGATCTTCGCCGTGACAGGGCGACGTGATAACCGCTACACTATGGGACCAAAATTTTGAGCTACTAGACATCTCAGTTCATTCGCTCAGGGAACATGTAGCAAGAACAGTGCACATTCCATGTTACCTAGTAGAAATTATTGATAGCCAACGTCCCGGACATGTCTTGCTTAATGCTGTTGGCGCCAATGTGTTAATTCACTTCTCAATAATCCAGAAACCTTGGAGTAGCTACTTCGTTAGTTTCTTTTTCAGGCTTACTACCTAGCCTCGATTTGTTGCTTGTGTTTTCGCAATTAATCGATTTACTCCACCAACAGGGCTCGAACCTGTGACATCATGATTAACAGTCATGCGCTCTTCCGACTGAGCTATGGTGGATTAATGAAAACATCTATACCAAGGGGATCGAACCCAGATAGCTCGGTCTTATATCACCGTAGCAATAGCCGAACTAATCGTAACAATTGTACTGCCACAATGTACGATCGCAACCTCCCAAATAGTTGCCACGATAGATGTTTATGTTGTAGCAGACGTCCCTACAACGGGTCATGCCATTGACCTGGTTCCAACCTGCGGGTTTGGGTGTTCCCTGTGGTTTACGTTCTGTTGATATCGTTTGGATTCCCCAATCCAGAGGCGATATAGCGAAAAGATGAAATTTTACTTTTGAAAACTTTCGATATGGTTCATCTTGCGATGCGTCCATATCCGTATTAAGAGTGTTGTGGTTTTAACGTCTTTTCCTTGACGTTTTTTTACCAGATGATTTGTAAATTCTCTTGGTCAATTGTTCCGGGGTGAACAAAATGGACGCATTTTTAAAAATTATAACTCTTTTCTTGATATAATTCGTCTCACGACGTACCCAATATTATATCAATGCCGATTGCAGGGTTTGAACCTGTGGCCTACGCGTTACGAGTGCGTTGCTCTACCAACTGAGCTAAATCGGCTTATTTGAATGACTTGGTATCATAGAGGGAATTGAACCCCCATTTAGCCTCAAGCGTAATCGTTCCATTCGCGACTGGTATGATTCGATAGCTTTTCAGCCGGACTGTGACTAGAAGCCTCGTCCTTCTAATATCAGCATATCGGACAAGCAAGACGCTATCGCCGTTGATAGCGGAGCCCAGCAGGGTCCGTAGATTGTCCTGAAGGTAATGCTTGTTTTTCCCCGATAGCCTATATGAAAACGAAGTCGTTCAATGTGACGTGCCGGGGTCGAACCGGCTAACGCTCGTTCCACAAACGAGTGGCGCACCAAGTTGCCTTACGTCACCATAATGACAAGCAAATCGAAGACGACGCTCTTGGTACGTCTCGAGATGCTTCATTATGCATAATGTGGGATTAAATATTGAATAATACAGGAGAAATATTTGTCACCCAATGCCTATTAACGGATTTGAACCGCTGACCCTCTGATTACAAATCAGATGCTCTACCAACTGAGCTAAACAGGCTAGTGATGTAGCTGACGGGAGCCGCGCGGTCTCTCGCCACTTGCCCCAGACGCATCCGCATCCAGACTACATCGCAACGACAGTTCTTCTCGACAGCGGAGATGGCGTGTCGTTGCCAAGTGCACTTGGGTGTTATTGTCTTTTCCTTGACAGCTTTTTATTTTCGATTTGTTCTAGGTGGAGAATAATTTCGACTGTTTGGTCAATAGCTTCTTGTGGTAGCCATTTGTCGATGTTCAAAATAGATTCGTCTAAGATTACTTCTTTCATGATTTGTAGTCAATCTTCCTCAATAAGATTTAGTTTAGAAGTATCGATACCGCGTTCTTCTAATTTGTGGAGCAGGTTATCCAATGGCATTTCATATGTTTCTTCCATAATATTCTCCTGACTTGTTCGTGACCCGAATGGGTATTTATTTATTAATTTCTAAATCTTTGAGTTTAGATGATATAGATACCATGATATTGATACTAGTTTCCAAATCATTAATCTCATCAAACGTTAGAAATTCATATTCTTCTTTGAAAACATTCGTGTAGAATTTTAAAACGTTTGGTTTGACGTCTGGTCGCTCTACTACATGTTGTTTTGCGTTGTTGAAATAGTGAATAAGTTCGCTATTAGATAGTGTTTCCAATTGTTTTTCTAACTCATTCATGAATTGGTACAAAGCTTGTTGATATTCATTTAATTGTTTATTCATGTTAACCTCATTTAAGGAAGGTGAGGGGTTCGAACCCTCGCGCGTGTTACCGCCTAACGATTTAGCAAACCGTCCTCTTCAGCCTCTTGAGTAACCTTCCAAAGTATCACGTGGCGAGCGTGATGATATGCAGGCACCACCTGCACACTTTTGTTAGTAGTGCTGTTCCGGGCACGTTCACACGTTTTATTCGATTGTCAACCCTGGAACGGGGTTGTAATTTAAGTATCGAATATGGTTGGGGTTTTGATTAATCTTCAAATTCGATAATAATAATTGTATCATCGGGGATATTGGTTTCACAAACGCATGCATACATATCGTCGATATCAAATTCTTTGTTGGCTTTATCATATGTGTTGTTAAAGCAATGTTCTACAAATTTTCTGACTTGGTTTGCTGTTGTAATCTGTTTACTTTGTGTTCGTACAATTTGGTTGAATGCCTCGAATACTTCATAATATTGGGGGCTGAATCTAAACCATTCAACATATCCGTTTGTGTCAAGTAATATGTCTAGTTGCTCAATGTTTGGTGAATTTTTCAAGTCGTTGAGGGTGAGATCTACGATGTTGAAATGAATGATATCATGTAAACGCCACGCCATGTGTTTTACCTCATTTTTCTAAAAGTTTTTGTTTCAATTCTTTTTTTGCTTTTTCGTATTCTGTTCGGACGGTTTCATCTTGTTCGCTTAGATATTCATCGAGAAATTCATCAAATTTTTGCATAATTACACCTCACTTTTTAGTTACTATTGGGATAGCTGGATTCGAACCAACGCGTCAAGGAGTCAAAGTCCTTTGCCTTACCACTTGGCTATATCCCAACAATACAACTCCGCTTCCGCAGTTAGGGGGTTGCCTGATTTAAACAGGCGACGTCATTAAGACGGTCAGCTATCTTCTCGCGCTGACTTGTACCTCCTCGCTTGAGGGATAGGAATAGTCACCCTGCCATGACCCCCATGTCGCTATAGAATTGTAAATGTTTGACACAAACTTCATGGTGACCTGGCCTGTGTCCAGCTCGTATCGTATTTTTGTGTCGCTTAGTGTCCCCGTACGGTTGATACACCAAAGGGTCATGGCGCAAGGTGGAATCGAACCACCGACACACAGGGCTTCAACCTGCTGCTCTACCAACTGAGCTATCGCGCCTAAATCATCTAACAACAATATCATTCTAAACTCTTTATGAGTAATCAACTCAACCAAGTCCGATGCGCCGAAAGATGTAAACTGAGTCTCGTCCACCACAGCTGATTAGACTGGATGACCATATGTCCGTTTTTACACTTGTGACGGGATTTGCACCCGCAAGCCTGCCATTGTTTGAGGCAACTGTTAATTCAGTATTTTACGGGGTTTGGCGAGCATGGCAACTCACTAGATATCTAGCTAAAGCACTGTCCCGATGTGTATGCTGTGTTCCACCACACAAGTTTTTAAACAACTTCTACGACAACTTCGATATCATGAAATCCCCATTGTCTCCATCGTTTAGCGACTAGGTTTTTATTGATCTACCGAAAGAGGAATTGCAAGCTAACCATAAACCTCTCAGCACGTTTTCTGCTTGGACGCGGTAAATCTCAACACTGTTTAATGACGGTTGTCGTCACCTCTTATCGCCGAGGAGCGTTGGTGACTCCGACCCTCACCAAGGTGCCTAAAATGCAGGGGTCTCGAGCACTCACATAACGGTCGCACATTATGTTCGCACTAAATGACTTGACAACCTTATTCAGATTGTTAAGCCGGAGAAGCTATGAAGTATATTCATGCAATCTTTTCGGCATGACTCGAGCAGGATTCGAACCTGCGACCCGCGGATTAAAAGTCCGCTACTCTACCAGCTGAGTTATCGAGTCTGAATCGGGGTCGGGTTTAGTTTTTACCGACATCCCCTCTATGACAATGGTTATTCTGCCACTATTGTGATGGGTCAGTACCACCAACGGTCCACAGTGTCTTGGTATCGTAGATTAGGATAAATCATCCCAATTTTTATATACCCTTGTGGATTTAACATGGCTTCTTTTGGCGCAATCTTATAGTACCTTTCGGCACATCAACCACTTTCAGCATTTGGGCTTGGATGTAGGCTCACATTCCCACATCGTTCCCTGCTTAGATTCCCAGAAGAACTCTAACAATTACGTTGGCGCATACCATTATCAACTCGCCTTCATCAAGGCTCGAAGCACCTTTTGAGTGCCGTGATAACGTGCGTTAGGTCGACAAACCTATTCCGCCACAAGACGGGACACCACCCGTAATGCAACCAACTCACTGTTTGATAAGCGACTAGCTATTCCGACTTGGCCTTGTCGAAACATTGGTGCTAGGTGAGGATCGGTACCTCACTACCATGTTGACTGTTGTATGTCAAAAGATTGTCATACCGCAGACCGACTGTTATGTCCCATCTTATACACCTGTCACCAGGCTTCAAGACAAAGAGATTACGATTCCTTGCGTGATATGTCCATCAGATTTCTCATCAGACACATTCGCCCACATCTTGCACTGGCAAGCTGGCTCGACGCAAGGCTAATCCCCGACGGGACTACATGCATTACCATTAAAAGTCATAGAGGAAAGCACATCCTATCGCAGTCCTTTTCAGACTACTACGAACGACCTCTTTTGAAGTTCGCCGGATGCCACCTGCGGGCACAGCCACCTACAGGTTTCCCGATAATACGAAGAGCTTGTGCTCTAAGGACTTTAGCGACCCTCTTACAAGCATCGCACGCCGTCGTGGCACTGATTTCTCAATTGACGGGAGTTTTAACGTCTTTTCTTTGACGATACGGAGGATGTGGGATTCGAACCCACGCATGACATCACTGCCATCTGACGGTTTTCAAGACCGTTCCCTTAAACCAGACTTGGGTAATCCTCCAAAATCAATCAAAATCAGTATTTAGCCTTGGGAGATGGTCCTCCCAGATTCCGATGGCAATCTCTAATTGCACCGTACTCAGGACAATTCCTTCAACCCCAACGCGACGGCATTGGTTTGGGCACAAGTCTGTTCACTAATTGCAAAGATTTTGAGGTTTTTCGCTGATATGCTACTGGACTTCTTTTTCTCGTTTGCGGTTTAAGCGTTACTAAGACCATCGATTTTTCTTTCTCTTCCTCACCGTTTTACGGGTGGTCGATTTGATTGATTTCTTTATCGTGTGTTTAGTACGTACAATTAAGTACGTAATCGGGAAGACAGGATTCGAACCTGCGACCCCCTGGTCCCAAACCAGGTGCTCTACCAAGCTGAGCTACTTCCCGATCAGAAGGACCCGTTTATCTGAGGTGGGTCTGACCTCTATCACATCTTGCGCATAGATTTGATAACGGGAGTTTTTTTAAGTCATTCTCCAAATGACGATATTTACCACAAGCGCAGAGATGCTCGTGGCTACATGTACGTCCGTACCTTGACGAACAAGGTTCTAGGGGCAAAGTCCCACACGGACATTTTGTGACTCTGAGTTGGAGTCACTCCTATTTAGGGGATGGACCCCTTCCAAATTTTGTGCAGGGACCCTCTCAGCGGATAGGCTGAGACAGTGTGCTATCGGGGTCTAGCCCCTCAAAAAGCGGCGGGCACTTCGGACACTTGTCTTACTTCGCACCCACGGGAACCGTGCATGTCGTTACTATGTCGGCGACGACCTCAAGGGTCTATTGCAGGAGTGGGGTTCGAACCCACGACCTTCGGGTTATGAGCCCGACGAGCTACCAACTGCTACTATCCTGCTATAATACCGCGAATGCTTCAGACACTTGCCCTACTTCACATTCGCTCGATCCGCACATGTCGTTACTATGTCGGTGATTTTCTAATTTAATGACGCCTTAAAGGGAGATGCCAAACGCCGATCGTTCATACATCTTTATAAGGCGGTTGTTAAATTAGAACAAAACCCCTCAGAATTGAACTGAGGCTTGTGGTTTTGGATATTGCCGTGATGCCATTTCACCAGGAGTTTAGGAATTTCGATCCACGCATTATACGATGCGATACGAGTTTTAACGTCTTTTCTTTGACGTTAATTTAATAAACAAAACTACAAACACGTTATTATTGTGATATGTTTTATTAGAATTGTGTTAATTAAATCATCGAATTTGAAAACGAAATGCAGACGTGCATTTCGAATGAGTGAATATATTGTAGCACATTGTTTTACATATTGCAACAGTTTTTTTTTATTTTTTTTTTTAAATTATTCTTTTGCAAACATCTTGATAAAAATGTGCGTGCCGACTGAAACTGTTGCGAGAATTGCGAGGACGAATCCGAGCCCGATAATATTTAGTGAGAGAACGATGCCGAACATCGTGAGAATAATACTGTAAAGAGATAGTGTGATTAGTACTGATAAGACACACGATACAGCAAAGATGTAGCGTTTTGACATAGATTTTCCTTTCTGCGTTTTGTTTCACGTGAAACGTGAAACTTTTTTATGTGACGTTTTTCGTAGAGATTCCGCGATAGATAATGTCTTTACGTTCGACGACGATTTCGACATCGTGTTCTTTTAGCGAAGTTACTAATTTCTTATTCGGATTGAATGCGACGCCGTGACCAACGTTTGCGAGCATCGCGACGTCGCCATTTGTATCGCCATAGGCATAAGATTCTGTCAAGTCGATGTTATATTCATTAGCTAGTTTCTTGATTACGGATAGTTTCGAGCTAGAATCCCACATAGGGATTACTTGACCGTTGAACTTGCCACTTTCCGACAAATATTCTGTCGCGAACCACAAGTCGCTACCGAGTTTCTTGGCCATACGCGATACCAAAAATTGCGGGGAACCTGAGATAAATACGATCATGTGTCCCTGCGATTTATGCCAGTCGAGTTGTTCTTTTGTGAAACGGTAAAGATGTTTATATTCCAACTCGACAGTTTGTTTCGCAGCAAAGTCGATATCAGCCATCGGTTTATCGCGCAAGTGATCGGTATAGACACTGGCCAGTTGCTGTAGATACTCGTCGTAATCGAGTTCTCTATTGTGCCAAGCGCTGTAGAACGGTTGAATTTGTTCTTTTAAGTCACTTGAGAGAATTTCGTATTGGATGAGTTTATTGAAATGTGAAACCATGAGTGAGTTTCTAAAGAGAGTGCCGTCAATGTCGAAGAAAGCGGCTATTTTTTTGTCAGTTGTCATGAGTGTTCCTTTCACGCAATATTTTTTCGATATGTTCTTGCGTTTCTCGCATTTCGATGGTTTCCTCAACAGTGAGTAGGCGCGGCAATAAATAGAGTTGTTTTCTATTAAGTGTACCTCGTCTAAGAGGTAAGTTGTGCGTTTTTCGCCAATTGTTGCTCGTATAGCGATGATATAGCGGATGTTCGCTATTGATGAGTTCGTAGACGAGATCGCAAGAGTCATCATGATCGGGCTCGGGCCCGATGACTTGTAAGTAGTCGTCGGCTTCGCTGTAAGTTGGGAGTGTTTCTTTTAGTTTTTTATAACGGGACATAACAACCGCCTTTCTATATACAGAAAAAAGCCGTATGGTGACGGCTTGTGTGTTTTGCCAACTTGGTTACGGTATGGCATCACCGTTGAGTTTTATTTTATCAAAGTTTCGTAAAAGAGTCAACGTCCGTTGTGGATCTTTTGAATTGTTTCGACGACGATGCGAGACTTTTCGGTCATCTTATTCCAGACGATATAGGGGACTAAGTCGAGTGGTGATAAGTCGTCGGGTGTCAGCTCCTGCATGTGATCCCACAGAAAACCGTGTATGAAATTTGCGTAGTCATGAATGAATTGCCATCGCTGTTGTGTGGCGATTTTGAGATCGTTGCTATTTTTTTCGTTGTCGTTTTTGATGGAGTGAACGAGGTCGTTAAATTGTTGGTATTGTTCGTTATGATTTTCGATTAGTCGTTTTAGTTTATCGTACATTTATGGTATTCCTTTCTAGTTTATTCTATGTAGCATCCGGCTTGGATGTTGATTGGTTTGTTCTTTTGTGCGAGTTCGATGTTGCCATTTGTGTTTTTTGCAATAGTTTGTGCTAAGGTATAATCATCCGTGATGCCTGTTATCTGAGTGTTTGTTCCGTATTCCCATTCGTAAGCGCATTCCGCAATAACAACGAAGAGTGGTTCTTCTAAGATGTTGTTTTCGATGAGTTCGTCCATTGAGATGAAGTCTGAAATGTCTTCGTATTCGAAATAGTCGAGGAAGATTTCGTTGTTGTCGTTTCCGATTAAGGCTAGGATATCATCTTCGTTGACTTCGATGACGATTTCTTTTAGTTTGCATTTTAAATAGGTGCTTTTTTTATTCGGATTTTGCATGATCCATTTTAAAAAGTTTGTGGTGTTGAATCCGGCATTTTCTCTGTTGATTTGTGTTCTCATTAGATATTTCCTTTCTTGAAATCGCTTACGTGATGTAAGACGGATAGTTGGTAAAGACGACTGCGATTGTCTTCGCGCAAGTAGTCTTGCATGAGTTGACGTGGTGTTGTTTTATATCCAGGTGCGTCGAGAACGATGAGTTCGACGTCAGGATAGGCGAGTGAATTATAAATCGCTTGTTTAAGGTTGTTGATTTTAAGTTCTTCGATTAGTTTTTTCGTATCGAGGACTCGTTGATTGATGCTACCAAACATTTGGTTTTTAGTCTTTAGTCGATAGATGAAACGACCGTCAACGATATAGTTGATTTCTGTAAGGATTTGAATTTGTTTTTCGAATTTGTCTTTTCTCCACCAATCTTCGATATCGAAGCCTGTCCAAACACTGATTGTTGTGTCTGGGATAGCGGTTTTAACTTGTTTGATAATGTCGAGTGTAGCATCTATATTTTCAGATACGATGGGATCTCCGCCGAGTAGACTGAGGTTTGGTTTCATACCACGTTTGATTAGTTGATTTAGTGCGTCGATGATAGTAGTTGATGCTTTTTTGTTGTCCCAATAAAGTTCTTCTTTACGTGCCCAGGTCGTTTCGTTCCAACAACCTTTGCAGTGAAAGGAGCAGAAGTTGAAGAAGACAGATACGACAGGTCCTTGTCCGAAATCGTTGTCGATATCGAACTTACTGATTTGATGGATGTATGCCATTCGATTTCCTTTCTAGAATGATTTTAAATAAACGTATGGCCCGACTTGCACGGGCTGGCTTTCATAGCGCATACGTTCCAGATTATTCTGGATGAGATTCAGCGTAGGAGGCTCGACCTAGCTGTCCGCGTTCGACTCCATGACGAACACGTTCTTTGATTTCTGACCACTTACCGTCGTTGACAGCTTGTACGCCAGAACGTTTAGAATATGTGAGATATCCACACACTCTTTCTACAACTAAGATGTCTTCGCTTCCGCAATTGTCGCAGGTCATGAGGAAGTCCCCATGTTCGCCACATTTTTCGCAGACAGAGCTGATGACATTGACACCAAAGTACATACCTTGGCGCATAGCATAGTTGACGATAGCTTCAAGTGAAGCTGGTGATACACCGTAGTTGAACTCGGCGTAAGAGATGTGTCCACCTTTAGCAATGTTATGGAATTCTTTTTCGTAATCGATTTTGTCAATCGCACTTGAGTGAATCCATACAGGTTGGTGGAAACTGTTTGTTAGGTAGTCACGGTCTGTGACACCAGGGATGACACCAAATTGTTTGGTGAGGAGTTTTTCCCATGTGAATACGAGAGACTCCGCCAGTTCTCGCATACCCTCGGTTTCCCGATATTTATTAGGGGGTTAGACTATATCATCATCCTTCTTGACGAAGGAGCCGACCGTTTCGGGTTTCACGAACCCTACTCTAGTTATAGATAGTCGTTGGACTTTACTTATGATCGTCTGTGGTTTTGATCGATGATGGCTTTTTCGTCATCATCAATATATCGAAAATACGTTGGTTTTCGTACAGGTTTTTTATTTTTTGCTTGTCGTGCAATTGTGCTTTTAGAGATACCTGTCGCTTTGGATGCATCTATGATGCTACCAAATGTATTTAGTAGTTCATGTGTGTCTGATGAATATTGATTTACAGGTTTACTTTGTGAATCAGCAAATCCTTTATCGTTTTTACTTAGTCCATCGTCGAAAGCTTTTTGTGTATTTTCGGATATTGTTGTCCAATAAAGATTTTGAATTGAGTTGTTGGTTTTATTGTTGTCTTTATGACCAACAATCGGATAACCATTTGGATTATCAATAAATGTTAACGCAACGTAGCGATGTAGTCTGACTGTTTTATAACCAGATGTGAATCGTAATCCAAGGTATGCGTAACCATTATTTTTATTGATATATGGTTTCTTTTTGATTAGTTGTCCTTTTAGGTGATTTGCTTGGGATATACAATAAATATCGCCATTAGTATCAGCCCAATAGTCAATAGTATCAGGAATTGGTTTTGCAGTTTTTGGTAGTTTAATCATAAGTCTTAGCACCGGATTGTCTATACGAGTTCCCCGGTTAGCCGATATGTTAGCCGTCATTTCCTACGGTTCCAAAAGTCATATCGACACCCTTTCTAGGTTAAGTCGGTTTTGTCATAGCTGTTACCAGCTAAGCGCCCACGGAGATTTTTTAGGCGTTGAATACACATTTTCACTACCTTATATTTCTATAAGGATTAGACCGTACCATCACCATGTTAAAGGTGGAACTATTACGGTCGTTGAACGTCCCGTTGTTACGGTTTCGCTGCTGATTGTCCATTGTTTATAAGGGTTAGCACTCTATTTGAGCTTTTATTTCAGCGTACCTCATCTCAATCATTGTTTCTAGATTTCTCTAACCGTGTAGGTCGATTGAGCTTTAGGAGTTTCCAGCAATTTAAGTTCTTTTGACGCTAGGTTTCCCTAGTGAAAGCCCTGTATTGTTAAGGCATATGGATGTTTATCCGTTTGACTGCGCTCGATGCGAATACGATTCACATGTTCGAGGAAGTCAGCTTGCATTTGTTTGCGGTCGTCATCTGAAAGGTTTTCCCAATCAGGTCCAACCATGGCGTTGACCATTTCGTAAAGACCAGTGTAACCAATAGACGCTGTTGCACCGTCTAAGAGGCGTGAGTCTTTGACTTGTTGGTCAGGGCGAATACGTTGCCATGCTCCACCTTCACACCAGAAGAGTGGGTTGGAAGATCCGTAAAGGTTTCCGACACGTTCGTATCGCCAGTTTTGAATATCGAAGACCATGTTGCTGTATTTTTCAACAAGGGCGTCGAATTTTGCTTTGTCGAAGTTGCCTTCAGCGTCACGCGCTTCAAGAGCAAACTTGACAGGGTTGATGGACACGGCACCAATATTGAATCGACCGTCGGTAACGTCTTTACCTGTTTCAGGGTCGATAAATGGTGAGAGGTGCGCGCGACACGTGTGATTCCACTGTCACCAGTGGCACTGACTATATCATCAAGTTGTTTCACTTGTCTTCCGCTTCGGTGTGGATTCAAATCACACCTACATTAAGGAGATTTCTCCGCCGTTACATTCATCACGGCTAGTCGATACAGGTTCTATCAGTCATGATAGCTTCCCACGGTCTCATCTTTAAACGTCTCACCAACAACGCTTCCAGAGTTGTTTGTTTAAAGACCTAACCGTTAGCTAGATTTCTCTAACCCTCAGCGAATCATGCTGAGTTCAAAAGATTTTACATGGGCTGTCGATTTACATCTACCCATTGGAGCAATCGTTTGTCCGCTACGTTCGTAAACGTCACGGCGGTAATGTTCACCTTCACCGTCATATTGCATAGAAAGATAGTCAGGATAAAGTTTCTTAGATGAACATTCCAGACTTAGTTTGTATAAGTCATAGTTTGGTGATGTTGGATCACCATTGATTTCGCTTCGATACATGAAGACGAGTTTAGGGAAGACGTCGCGGTTGTCTGGTGACATGCGGTCTTCTAAGATGGCGCGTGTGATTTCACGTCCCCATTTACTTGTATCCATACCGAAGCTGATGGTAGTAAACATGCTACCCTTTATTTTCATAAAGGCATAGACTATATCTTAGGTACGATGACCTGAGCGCTTCCATTTAAGGGGTTCTCACCCACTGCGTATCAATAGCAGCCGTACTTCTATTGTGGACTTTCACCACCCACTACGGGAATAGTCGTTACACGTTCTCTTATTGGATTTTAAGAGCTTCGCACGGGATTACCTCTGACCATTTCTGGTTGTAGGTTCTCTTATCAGCATATTCGTCCTCGGTTGAGGTTACATTTTTATCTTATTTTTGCTTTGCCCGTTAGCCTTCTTTCGAAGACACCCTTGATAGGTTCACTTTCGTTGGCCCCTTACTTAAGGCGTTTGGCCCAAGGCATTCTGCGTTTGCGCCAATTCATAGGTGTAACTTTGCACACCTTGTTTGATTTCTTTGAGTGTTTTATCGGTTGCATAACGTTCAGCATCAGCGATACCGTATTCTTTAGCATCATTTAAGTAATGCTGATATGATTTTTCAGCATACGGAGCCAAGGTGCTGTCAATATGATTGACAGTGAAACCCAATAATGTTCCTAATAGAGCGTCAATCTATTAGCGTGAGCGAATCACAGCTTATCTTTTCAGACAAGTTCAGATTAAATCTTCATCCTATGTGTCATAGGAGCTACATTTTTCTTCCGTCAGTGACTTACGGATTTACTCTCCCTCAAGGAGATAATCGTTGGGGGTGTGCCATGGATTTCTCTTTAGGTCACGTCCCTGCTAAATGCCCATTGTTTGTGAGGGTTAGCACCACACGTGTGGCTTTTATTTCAGCTTACCTCATTCTCAATACTTTTTTCCGTCTTTCGACAACCATTCAGCTTAGTGTTTCCACTGACTGTTTAGGTGATTGAGACTTTAGGGTGTTGCAAGCATTAAATGTAGGAGCACGCACTCATTACTGAATACGCGGGTCGTTTCTTACCAAATTGGTTCCCAGATGCAGCGATTGTTACGCTTGATAAAATATCAAAGGCTGATGACACGTGTTTTGGTTCATGTGTCGTTTTGTTGTTGATTCGGAAGGCATAAAACCCGTCTTCGTGTTCTTTATCCTTCATCAAGTGTTCTAAATCGAAGAGGTCACAATTAAATGTATCTTTATAGAGGTCACCCAAATCCGCTTGGGTGTGAGCTGACTATATCATCATCCTAGTCGTTACGTAGGATGCCGCATTTTGGCTATTACACGATTTATCTCGTCCTAATCTCAGACGATGACGAACCTGTTTATTTCACCAGGGGCTACTCTACTCGGTTATTCTCTATGAACCAGTTATTCATAGATATCCTTTCGATAGTCGATTAACGTTTATGACTAGCATAAGTCGCACAGGATTCTTTCGTTCCCTGTTAGCCGTTCCTTTCATTATCATTTCCTATAATTACTGTGTCGTAGGAACGACACCCCTTCAGCCTTTTGGCACGGGTTAACGCGGTTTTTCCATAGTTCGTTACCGAACTAGGCCACAATCTGTTCATGGATGTAAATGTAACCTTCCTCGTGAGCCTTCAACCATTCAGGGTTCAAGACGTGACGCATGAGTTTTTTCATGGTCATTTCGTTGATGAGCGCTGATTTGGTTGAAATCACTTGCGAATCTTTGTTGGCATTCTCATTGTAGGAACCAAAGCGTAAGCCTTCCGCCTCATTTTGTAATTCATGAAATGCGGTCGCTCGGTCACGTTGAGCCTGCCAGTAACGTTTATAGGCTGTATAGGTTGGTAAATCAACCTTTTTCAAGCCTCCCATGACAAAGCGATGGAGATCGCTGGTTGCAACAGTGTCATGGTATTTGGATGTATCGAGCCAGTGTGCTACTTCAGACAAGACATCGTGCAATTGTTCATCGGTTAATTCTTTCCCGATGGATTTTGCAGCCTTTTGACAGGCTTCTTCGATGTATTTGGCGTTGAAGTCGGACACAATTCCGGTCTTCGATACAACTTTCAATCGATTGAGGTCAGAAACCTTCAATGATTGTTTTTGCTTATGATAGTCTTCGTAAGCTTTTGCAACATCAGCATTGACTTTACGAGCTGCTTCGATAGCGGTAAAGTGTAAGTCTTGCGGAAGAAGAACGGATTGAGCTTCAATGTGTTTGTACACTTCCGTCTCAATTTGTTTGAATTCATCATCCGTGAGTGTGTAGTGGATGTCTGATGCAGCTGCTTGCAAAGCTGTCAATAGTTTTGTCATTCGAAACGGTTCTACACGACCGTCTTTCTTGACGACTTCGATATTTGTTAGCATGTAGCCAACACTCCTTTCCTTATCGCGGGATACGGGTTGTCCTTCGCGAGTAATAACTGTTTATATGCGTGGGACCACATAAACAATGACCGGAGTTTCGCAACGTTCGGTCTCTTATAGTATACCACAATTTAAGATGTTTTTGGTGAGAAAATCGTAATGATTTTTCGGAAGAATATAAATTTCACCGTAAACTTGACAGTTATCTAGGAGTTTATCGTCAGGGAACACATTTATCGTGTATCGTTGTAGTTCTTTTAAGAGATGTTTCATGTGAAACATTTCAGACGGAGTTTTTTCGACAATTTGTGAGAGTTGTCGTAATTGATCTAGTAAACCGTCATTCTTATAGGTTACGAAGACGGTTACTGTATTGTCATCGATTAAGTTCATCTCTCTGCCTGCTGTTTTAAAGGCTTGTGTGAGAGCCCCGCGTTCGACAGCGTGATAGGTATTTCGGCTGAGATAATCGAGAACGGATTCGCCTGGGTTTCTCAGCGCGAAGTTCATGTTGTGAGCATTGTTTGCGAAGTAATATTGATAGAAGTCGTTATTGAGGCTTGTTAAGTCAACTACTTGCGGTTGCTGTGCAAGAACCTTTGTCGCGGCTTGCTTTTTCGACTTAATGTCAGCGAGATGCGCAATATTTTCGTCAGCGGATCCTAAATTGAAAATCGTCATGTGACCTCGCGTGCGAAGTCCTTCACGATTACAGCGACCGTTTGCTTGTACGAGTGAATCGAGTCCTGCGTATGACCGAAATACGTATTCGAAGTCAACGTCAACGCCAGCTTCAATGAGCTGTGTGCTAATACAAATTATCGGCTCATTTTGTGCGAGATACGTCTTAATCTCTTTTAAGAGGTCAAGTCTATGTTGCGCACACATGTTCGTTGATAAGTAAAACAAGCGTCTGGTTGTCTTTTGCGAAATCAAGTCATAGAGATTTGCAACCGTTTTCTTTGTGTTCACGATAGCGAGAACTGATTCGGCTTTGCTTACGATTGCGTTTGCGATTTCGGTTAAGTTTGCGTTTGAGTCATCGTTTTTGAATTTCGTGATAGAAGTGCGTTCAAACGATTTTCGCTCACTATCCGTCATAGTCACGAGATCGGGGTGCTCCCAATTGTGTCCTCCGTAGATCAACTTATGCGAAACATGCGGATCGTTATACAGGGGCTGTGTTGCTGTACAGAGCACGAGGGTGGTTTTCATAACATAAGCCATGAAGTTTGCGATTAAGTTAAAATTATGAGTGACACTAATAGGCAGTGATTGGACCTCATCGAGCACGATAATACTATTGGTAAGATTGGCGAACCGTCTAACGTTTCCAGATCTTGTTTTAAAAAGGGTTTGAAAAAACTGAACCATAGTTGTTAGAACGATTTGGTCGTCCCAACTATCTGTACAGTATCTGCCCAGAACACTATCGTCGATGATAGCGTTTGAGTGGTGTTCCGTTAAGCCACTATCGCCAACAGTGCGCCGAATCTCTGCCGCGTTTTGCTCTAAGATAGACAAAAACGGAGCGGCATAGAGAAATCGGCTTTTGTTGTGATAGACCATTTGGTGAAAGGCGTATCGCATAGAAAGATTCGTTTTACCTGCGCCTGTCGGTAAATCTAGACGGTAAATTCCGGCGGTATCAAGGGCGCCACGGCTCTTGATAGTGTTTGCTAACAGTGTCCGTGTTTGGTTAAGTGCCGTTGTTGGATTTGCAAATTGGCTGTATTTGGCTTCGATGCTAGACAGATAATGATGGTTTAATACTGTTTTTTCTGCAAGTGTACGTGGCTGTAATTCTTGACGGTAGGCGTTGATTGTGTCCAAAATATCAGCGTTCTTAAGAAAGCCCAAATACAAGCGTACAAAAGCGCCTTGATAGAATTTTTCTTCAGTTTCGTCTTTTGGGTGAAGCTTTTTCATTGCCTCTTGATAGTTTTGATAAGCTTTCTCTATCAAGTCTTTTAGGTCACGATAACCGTATTGGGGTAATTCGCGCTCGAGTTCGTGTGCGAAATTCGTGACAGTAGCGTAATTGTAGCCTTCTTTTAAGTTCATTCGTGCAAATAATTTGTTAGTGTATATCACTTCAGGTTCGTATACGTCAAACATACCGTGGTGGGCGGCAATTACGTATGCGATGGTATCCGTGAAGACATCGTAACCGTGAATTTGCATGATGTTCGTGAAAGTGTATCGCGCGCCAGCGTACGAGTGGTCCACATGCGTGTCGGGGTTAGTGATTAGTTTTTGTTGGAAGAGGGGATCGGCTTTTCCGATGTCGTGAAAGAGCCCAAGCAAAAAGAGCACGTCACCCTGTCCTATTTCGTGTGCAGCCTCTCGTGCGAGGCTCGCCGTGTTGTATGCGTGATCTCGCAAAAGTTGTTCGTTTGCGTTGTCTTTATGCGCTAGTATGACGTGCATTCTTTTGCGTCCTTTCTAATTAATATATCCTAGTCGCTTGTCCAATTCGTCACTCAAATGCTCAATGAATTGGTGTTGTGTCATGTTTGGAAATTCATCTAGGTGTGTGAATAAATAGTCAATAATTTCGGCAATATTATGTGTTCCAACATCATAGGCTTGACGTTCATATAGGTATTGGTCACCGTTTCCGAAGGTGATTTCAACAGAAACAAAGCCCGGTTCCCAGTCACCGCCACAGGTCGGGCATGTGGCTTCCACATATTGTTCGTCTTGTTCTTTTGGGTTGATGGTTTCAACCGTTGTGTCTTTTAGTGCAAATAACATAGATTAGTCTTTTTCTTCGATATCATCAGCCACACTGCGCAAGTAATTAGCAAGGGCATTCATTTTGTCTTTGTAGGTGCCGACTGGTAGTTCTTCGTTATCGTCTGTGATTTCGTAGATGTCTGTCTTTTTGTAAGCTTCGATGGCTTGATCCAAAACAGAGACGATACTGTCATATTCAGATGTGATGATGTCTTCGTATGCATTTCCTCCGAGGCGCTCGTCGTTGTCGAAAAGCATTTGTTCAATTTGTTCTTGTGGTGTCATTTTGAGGTTTTGTACCAGTTGATTGAACATAGGCCCTTTATTAAGGTTGACATGTTCTGTGTCTAAGAAGTTATTGAGATGGTTAGTCATTTACGGTTTCCTTTCTAGCATTAGTCCATCCTCATAAAATCGTCGAATGAGTCTGTTTTGAAGTGATTTAAAACATTCGTCATAAACGAAATCAATTCTTGTTCTGATTTAACAGTTTTTGATAGTCGTAATTCTAAATGATGAATAGACCAATTAGTAATTTGGTGTTTTTCAAGCCATTTCACGTCTTTGCTGTTGAATTCTTTAAAGAAGAGAACTGCGGTCTCTACATATTGACTGTCGGTTTTACGATTATGATTTTGTTTATAGAATTCAAAGAAGATATCTCCTACATGCATAACGAGTCGATCATTGTATTTTTCAATACGACGAGTTTTCTGTGGTAGTTTTTCTGCAATGATTTCTAGTTGTTCTTTTGTGAACATGGTGCAATTCCTTTCTATTTCACTTTGTTTTCGACACCGATGACTTGTTTTAACAATTCGATGATGTCGTCTTTTGTGAGGATGTCGGTGCGATATTCGATCATTTGGATACTTACGTTCTTCCCATCGAAGACAATTCGCGTTTCGAGTAATATATGGCGCGGTTCGGCTTCAATGATGAAATTATAGGCATTATAACCTGAAAATGTAGACGTGCTTGTTGGCTCAAGTTCTACATAACCTTCATTGTCGAAACGTTGATAAGGGATTTTGGCTGTGAATTTATTCGCTAGTGCTTTTTTGAGCATTGCGAAAATGCTTTCTTGTGACACGAATTCTTTGATGGTTTGTTTGAGGTCCAATGTTTGTTGTTCACACAACCGAAGTTGTTCGAGTTGTTCTGCTAATGTTGGCATATTGAGTTCCTTTCTATTTGACGTCAATAATGATTTCTTTCGAGTCACTGTTGTAAGCATCGCGCACTTCATCGTGGTTTGCAACGTAGTCGACAATTTCGAATACAGTGCGTTCGTTACATTGTTCGAGAATGCTTGCTAATAATTGTTGAATAATCATGATTTGTTTGACGGTGATTGTGGATAGTACAAAGTCTTGTGGTAAATCGTCGAGATTTGTACGAATATCTTGCTCGTATGCGCCATAATCATAGGCTTCAAATATTGTGTCCACAAGGCGTTCTGGCCAAGGTTGGTCTGTGAGTTCTTTAATATCGTCTTTACAATCTTGATAGAATAGTTCAGCTAAGAATGCAACGTTTTCAAGAACAAGCGGATCGTTTGTTTCGAGTGCTTGTTGAATGATTCTGGCTAGTTGTGGTGCTGTAAAAATATAGGTCATGTGATTTCTCCTTTTTAGGGGTTGATAGTGTATGCTTCATCGCGATAGTGCGTCATGTGCGTTTTTCCGGTAGAAACTGTGTATGGTACTTGAACACTTGTGTCGATTGGTTCCGTATGCGGTACGATTTGAGTCCATTGATATTCTGGATCTTCTCGACGATGAATATTGTCGCCTTTTTTCAATTTATCAGATGTTTCGAGCGTAATGCTTTTTCCGCTTCTAAGGGTGTAAGTCCCTTTATAGTAGGTTTTTGTCAGGGCGGATCCGTTGTTAGGTAGTTGATGGTTGTGAATTTGTTCGAGGCTGAATCGGTCTTGATATTCTTCACCGTTGTTTAACTGGTATCGCATGATGAGCTCACCGTAAATATTGGATTCGTCGAACGTTTCATATTCAGCTTTTAGATTGCTTGTTTTGACATGATTTTCTGTGACGGTTAAAGGTTCTTGGATATATGTTTGACTTTTAATTTCGAAGATATCGTCAGCTCTATAAATATGTATGATTGCCCCGATAAATATGATCGGAATCGTGATAATGAGCAAATTTATACAAATAGTTTTTAGTTTTTGTCGCATTGTTTCTCCTTTTTATTAAATTCATCAAAATAGAAAACGAACCAGAGCGAGGCTCTGGTTCTAATTTGTCAATAGTGCAAGGTTGATTCTGTCCGTCAATCCCAACATACGTGACCGTGGATATTCGGGACCGAATGCACTTTGTTTGAGTCGATGGTTTTCGTAGTCACCCATTTTGTAACGGAAACCGAAGAGGTTTTCGTCATCGTCTGCATCTTGGTAGATAGGTTCTTCCAAGTTTCCTAATACTTTCCATTCATTGTCGAATTGTTGGAAAAATGTTTGGAAATAAGTGTAGTTACCGGAATGGATTCGGTGTTCTACATTAGAAGCATCATTATTGATGTAAAGTTCGAGGCAAGCGCCTACAGCTTGTGAGCGAGAAACGCCCGCTTCGCAATGAACGAGAACATGGTAGTTGTGTTCTTTTGCGAAATCACCAATTTGTTTGATTTTGTGTGCTTCTTTTTCAGAGAATACGGGTAAATCGAGTCCGGTTTGTTCCTTAATGGAAATATTTGGATCGAGTTTGTCTGCCGCTAAATCGATAAAGGGGACACGGAAGACTGCTTTTAAATTCTTAATTGGTCGGAAAATAACTGGGCAGTCTTCTTCATTTCGAATATCTGTGATGGAAACGATAATGTAATTTTCTTTGTTAAAATCAAATGGTCCACCGTAATGAGCAGCTTCAAAGGCTTTTTCGGCGGATAGAACTTTAATTTTTGGCATAAATTTTCCTTTCGATTTAGTTAGTTTTCGCGAAGCACCTCATTTAATGGATATTCGATTGTGCTACGACCATTTGTTATTTTATTTTTATTTTGTTTCCAGAAATTATGAGTTCTGCTTGCATTTATCATTCTAAAAACATCCATATCTAAAAGTCGGATAATTAGATTATTTAAACGTTTTTGTTCTAATTCTGTTGTCATAGTGGTTCCCTTTCTTAATCGTTTATCAATGATTGGTCAGGCTAGAATAGTGTGGCGATCAATGCTCCAATTAATAATGGCGGTATCATAATAATCAACATCGCCAAAATAATATCCAAAATACTGATTTCCTTCGTTTCTTTCATGTTTGTCTCCTTTCGAATAATTGTAATTATTATAAAGAACGAACCAGAGCTTGGCTCTGGTTCTAATCCTTTAATCGTGTACGATTAATTGATGTGAATTCGGTAGTAAGTGCGATCACATTCATTCCGACGATATTCGTGAATGATGTGCGTTTCTGCGAGTTCGTCGTCCGTGATGCATGGATTGTTGCCGGTTAAGACGACTTGTGATTTTTGTGGATGGACGAGGGCGATGATGTCATCGCTGTGGAATTGAGTTTCTGTTAGAAATTGTTTAAGGGTCATGTGTGTTACCTCCGAAAATAGTCATAATAAAAAACGAACCTGAGCGTGGCTCAGGTTCAAGTTAGTGAATGTTGAAAGTTTATTGGTTGTGTTTATTTAATGCTGTACGCGCTTCTTTCACGCCTGACTTTAGAATAGAACCAAGTTGTGTTGTGTCTGGAACTGCGATATGTTCGCTTAAAGTAAAACCACTAGTACATTTCACTTGGGTTGATGATCGCAATGATACAACGAAATCTTCATCATTAACGAGGAATTCTACAATGGCTTTGATGTAGTCTACATCTAATGGTTTTGCCAGTTTCACCACATATGTCTTATTCATTCTGCCTATGTTGATAGTTACTTGTGCTGTGTTTGATTCGCTTAATGTGATAGGCTTGCTAATCCAAATGTTTTCAATGTCATTAGGAAGCGAGCTAACATCTTCAATTGACCATTGCGTTTGATTAACAATCCATTTAATAAATGTTTTGTGCGCGGCTAATTGATTAAGCCAATCTTCGACGTCGGATTTATTAGGGCGTTCTTTGTCGATTGTAGCGAGAATTTGACCGTTCATCGTGAGACGCGCACTGTCAATTTGTCCGTCTTCGCACCCAATATGAAGTACAAGTTTATTCTCTTCAATCCATGGATGTGTTTTCATGAGTTCGTCGAGCCATGATTCAGTGTTTTGTTTCAGTTCTTCACGACCTTCTTTACGGAGTTGTTCGTTGACTTTGTTGAGGGTGTCTGAATCAGTGGTTTCATTTAAAGTGATTCGATAATAGCTACAATCATCAACTTTTCCGCTGTAATATTCTACATGTTCTGCAATGGTTGGTTTGTAAACTTTACCATCAACGATGAAGTAATCCGGTACTTCGGGAAAGAGAGCTTCCTCTTGTTCGGGAGTGAGGTCAATCATGCCCATTTCATTTAAAATGGTGTTGTATCGAATCCATGTGGAGTCATTCCAAATTTGATGAATTTGGTCGATAGTGTCAAATGTTTTGATTTTCATCGGGGTTTCCTTTCTAAAAGCAGAGTGGTCTGTCCGTGATATTATCTTTTGTGACCATCAATAACGTTAGTTTGTAGTCTGCATTTTCGTGTTCTGGATACCATGACCTTGGCCAGAATCGACGGGCGCTTGAAATCAACTCAGATTCATCGATGCCTGCTATTATGAGAGCGTGTTCAAGTTTATCAATAAATCCTAATTCGGCAAATTGTTTGAGGACATAAGCAATATTGTTTTGACTAATACCTGTGATATTTGGTTTGTTTGGTTTTTGGAAGCAATAGCTAACATAGCGAATACCGTTATCAGGTGTGTTTAGCGTAAGGTCGAATGTAGCAAATCGTTCTAGAACTATTGCTGTGATGTCGAGTGGTTCTTGGTTTGCCATGAGTTCTTCGGGACGAACTTCGTATTTGGCTTGATAGTAGTCGGTTGTTCCTTTATTTCCAATCAAGATGAGCTCATTCATGATGAATTCGTTTTGATTTTCGATAGTTTGCGTTTCGGTATCAGCTCGTAATTCACGATGTTGCGACAAAATGGTTTCGATGGTGCTACGGTGATTTCCGTATTGGGACGGATAGAGCAATTTTGCCTTTTTGTTGAATACGCAATTTGGCCAAATATCTTGATGGTTATCGCCTAAAAGATATTGCTCTAGTTGATATGTTGCGAAGTCAGCAAATGTATCTGTTGTGAGCACATATTTAAGAAAAGCGTTCATGTTGATTTCTTGTGAGTACTTTTCTTTATAGCGCTTGATGAATTCTTGTATGTTGAATTGGTCTAAGAATTCGTTGATAGCAATCACCAACCAAATCGGTGTGCGTGTAGTGATTGGTGCAGCGTCATGAGATACTGCTTGCGCGTCGAATTGTTTATAGTGATGTTGGAATTCGTGTTGTAGGAGAAAGCGCTGAATGTTTTCAGGATTTCCTTCGAATGCGATATTATTAGACATATTTTCTCCTAACTATTATGCGCGGCTTTGACAACAATTTTATGCCAGAACTTATCTGTGTACATTGACAGAGTGCCGAAATCGTCTGTCATCAAGTCGGCTACAGGCATTTCGTTTACGGTATTGTTCAAGAAATCGAACAATGTTTCGAGGTTGATGCCGTTGAATTTGAGCATGTTCATGATTTGCGCGTCTGGGTTGGGCCGATCATCTGAGATGAATATGTCGTGTACGAAATCTTTGAGGATGTCTTTTGCTTTTTTGTTGATTAAGGCATAAGACGTGGTTTTGTCGAATTGCTTGTTGATTTGGTCGAGGACTTGTTCGGCTTTGTCGATAAAGGCGCAAATGACTTTTTGTTGTTCGATTGACAATTTATCGAAATTTGCGACCAGGTCTTCTGAACGCGAAACGTCAAGTGCGAACGAACCTAAGTCTAATCTCTTTGTCATTGTACCGTCAGGTTTGATGTTGCCGATGAAGTCATCGTTGGTGAATTCGACAACGACTTCGTTGACGTAACCGTTACTACAGTTAATGATGCGACAAGCGTCACTGATTGTGTTAGCTTTTTCTCGTAAGGTGTTGTTAACGAAATCAATTAATTCAAGTGATGTGTACAGTCGGTGCATTTGTCCTGGAAATTGGTGGTTAGGATAGTGACAATCGTACATTGTTACTTTATAGGTTTTTTCCATAAGGTTTTCCTTTCTAAAGCTTGTTGAGCGAGTAAACTAGGTTTTTGTTTTCGATCGATACGAATGGTTTATATTGATCGAGTTCGTCGAAAATGTTTTCAATATCGAAGTCTGGTAGGCGTAGTGCAAAGGCATCGTGGTTTTTACGACCCTGCTTGTCTTGGGCGACGAGACGGAGTAGACTGATGAGTCCGAAATTTTTGTTATGTTCGTTTTCTGACGCGAGATCTTTGAATATTTCGTTAAACGTATAGGCTCGGTTTTCGAAGAATTCTTTACTGACAAGTGTTTTCACGAGTTCAGGTGTGAGTTCGTCAAACGTGTAAACCGGCATGAGCCGTTTAATTGATTTAGGCGTCGTAATCAAGTTGATTGGTTTATCTAGATAGTATTTATCTTTCTCATTTTTGAGTTTGACCTCATGGCTATAGCCATATTCGTGGAAGTAGTTGTTAACAAAGTTTTCAAAGGTTAATTCGTCAGGTTCATCGGTGAGTTGTCGAATGATGTCGATTAAGATTTCCGTTGAAATTCCTTTTCCACGACTGCGGTCTCCGCCGTAACTGCCGTAAGCACCGGGATCCGCAGGCTTGATACTGAGTTCGTAGCTTTTGTTGTTATAGTACATAGTGATGGTGACATCACATAGTTCACAAGTATTGTCAGCCCACGTGCCCTGGAATTCACTTCCAGTATAATAGTCTTCTTCGATGTTTTCGATTTCGAAGTCTTTTAAGGTTGCAATTGTCATTTGGTTTTCTCCGTTTCTTGCGAGTCATATTGTGGTATGAGTCCGTGGTCGAGGAATGCTTGTTTGACTTCTTCGTCAGTGACGGTATAGTCTTCGTCGGTTAAAAGGTCATTTAATTTTAAAAATCGTACCATTTGTTTTGTTTCCTTCTAATTGGTTGGTGTTATTCTTCATGCGTTGATGAATGCCATGTGTCGCCAACAGTGTATTGGTTATAGGTTTCTTCTGAAACATCGATTGTTATAGTTTTTACTTTATTGTTTTGATCATATCCACGGATTTCTAAATAATATTTAGTGGGGATTGTTTCATTGTAACCGACAGGTACTTCTCCAACAATTAGAACATGGTTTATTTTGTGTTCGGGTTCTGTACGTTTGTCAATGATTATGCCTTTGAACAGTTCTGTTTCCGGAATGATGAAATCTAGTACAACGATGCTTAACCCAAATAGTGTTATGATTGCGATTGCAATTATAAGTGGAGATGTGGTCATTTGGTTTTCCTTAGTTCATAAATAATTTTAGTCGGCCACGGAAGCTCATCTATTTTGAAGTATTTTTGCAAGTACGGTAAATAGGTTTCGTCGTATTCTTCTTGATTTAATTCGAATTTTGCATTTCGATATCCGTATGGTCGACAAATCCATTTTTCAATGAGTTCGGGTGTGACGCTGTAGGTTTCTTGTGCTTCTCGTTCGAGTGAGTTTAGCCCCCAAACAGTATGTAACATGATTTCGTAGATGTTTTGTTTGGTTGTTACATAGATATCGGGTTCTAGTTTATCGTTCTCAATATGATCAACCACACGTAGGTTTTCGATGATGGAATTTTTAATAAGTTCCTTTATCCATATATAAACTTCTTCATTTACAGTGCTTGACGCAACTTCAAATGATGTAATGTCGTTTGGATTTGGTTCATAGCTCCAATCACGAATAACGATGACGCCGTCAGGTTTGAGTGCCTTATCGAGCATGGCAAACGTTTCTCGACGTTCTGGTCGTGACAGATAGCTCATTAATTCGTGGAAGACGCTTGACAAATAAATCACATCGAATTCATCTTCTGTGTTTGTGAGCTCTTCTTTTGTGAGAAAATCAATGTCGTTTTCTTTTAGTTGGTTTTGAACGATGTTTGACACATCATAGGCGACATAGTGTGCGCCTGTTTGTTGCACTTGTTCGATGAACTCTGGCGAGAAGCCTGAGCCGAAATCGAGCAGTTTGACACCTTTTTCGAGGTGTTTTTTAATAGCGCCGAACTTAGATGACGCTGTCTTGTTCATGCGTTCTTGATAGGTTTTGTTGGTGTGATTTTCCATCTAGGTTCCTTTCTGGTTAATGATTTCGTTGACATGTTTTTTACAATTTCATTTTTTTATCAACAAATGATTGTTTCAACTTGTTCATTTGTTTGATTACTTTCATCAAATCAGCATAAAGTGATTCTTTTGTGGTTGTCAACTTTTGAGTTAGATTGTAAAATAGTACATCGTGGTCGCACTCTAAATTCAAATCAATGTTACCTGACTGAATAGTCGTATCTTTATGAAGGGCCGCTCTTGCTTTGACGAGAACATCTACTTGCTCAGTATTGATTTTAAATTTCAAATAATATGTGGTTTGGTCAAAGTTTTCAACCTTGCTGTTCATAATCTTGAAATCCATTTCTCCGGATTTATAATCAAGTCCGTTGCGGTCGCTGAAATCACGAATTTCAAAATTAATGTCTTTGTCGTGTTTGATTTCTGTTTTTAAAAATCGGTAATTTTTAACAAATTCTAAGTAATAAGACAACCATTTTTCTAATTCTTTTACGTTTTTCTTATCAAAATGCTTCATGGCCACTCTATCGTCATAATAAGTTTGCCAATCTTCTCTAATATACCATGTCGTAGAGTTTGTTTCAAATTGGTCCATGTCTAATGTGAATTGATATTCTTTAAAAAGTGGTTTGTATTTGTTATATAGTGTAGTTATAAGTTCAGATTGCTTTGTCATGTTAGTTTCCCCTTCGTTATCCTTCAATAATTTCAATTTCGTTCTCATTGAAGCATTGTGTTGTTACGCAAAGAACGCCAAAGTCTGTTGATTCGAGATATTCGATAGCTTCATCTAAATCATTTGTTTCAGGTAATTCATTTTGAATTCGTCGTTCGTTTGCTTCAACAAGCAGTTCGCTTTTAGTGAAGAATGGAATACTATCACCTTCAAGGTTATTTGTGTAATAAAGTGTTGCTGCGTATTTTGTCATGTTAATTTTCCTTTTCTAACAGTTCTTCGTATGCGCGTTTGAAGCCTTCAAAAGCAACGACGAGTGCGTCGTTTATGGGTTCGACATTTAAGAATTGTTCGAGTGAAACGTCGTATTCATCGAGAAGTTCTTCAATTTCAAATTGTTCGTCATCAGTGAGACAATATTCAAAGTTTTCTTCGCATAGTGTTTCGCCTTCGTCTATCATATCTAGAATTGATTGAATGATAGTGTGAATGGCGTGTGCTTCTTCATCGTCTCGGTCATCTAAGTCATCATCGAGTCCTAAAACGGATTTGACGTGTTGTTCAACTTCGTGATAATCTAAACTCTCATAAGAATTGCTCTTGTCTTTTGTGACAATTTTACTGTTGAGGTAACCAATGTCGAAATCCAATTCGTAATCACCGTAACGGCATACGCCGAAATGGGGTTTATAAGCAGTATCATAAAGGCGATCTGGTGAGCCCATGTTGTTTACGTTTACAGCGATTGCTTTGAGCCAATCACCGGTGATGGTCAAGGTTGAGAGTTCATTATCGAAAATATAGCGAAGCCCGTGTTCAAATGACTTGGGTTTTTTGTACGTGATAATAGAGAGTGGTCCGCAATCGGTGCGCGTGGCTTGGTGGTTTTTAAATAGTTCGTCAAAGTTAATCATATTAATTTTCCTTATTTAATATTTTATTTAGTGTACAAGGTGATTGTATATTCTTCGAGTTCTTCATTGAAGTCAATTTCGAAGAAATCAATTTCACGATTAGATATATCATCTTCGCGGTCCATACTTGAGATATAAGTCTTTTTTGTACGCGGGTGATATTCGCCACCGGTTGACCATGGGGTCATTACGTATATTGTATATGTTGATATTTCTATAAATTCTTTTACGGTCATATTAATTGTCCTCGTCTTCGAATTTTTCGTGATAGGTGATGCGTGATTCCCAATCCCCGTGATCGTCCAAATAAGTATAGTGGTAGAAGCTTTTTTCGTTATATGCTAGGTGGAACCTGTAATCTCCATAGTCGATGTCGATTTCGGTTGTCATTGAATGATTGGGATTTTGTGTTCCATTTTTATGGATATAATCAATTAGAACTTGTTCTCGGTCATTTGTATGACGGAGCATTGATTCTAAATTTTTCAATTGTGTTAAATCGGTGTCTGAGTGGTTATTCAAGAGACATGCGATGTTTTCAAGCAGGATGTCCACGGGAAACTCTTTATAGGGTGTTGCTGTTGGATAATCACATTCACATGTGTGCAAAGAAATGTACATTGTAGTTTTTCCTTTCCATTATTTCTCGTCTTCGTGTTTTTTGTGATAGGTAATTTGTGATTCCCAATCTTCTTCATGGGTATTAGAATAACAGTAATGATAAAAGTTGGTTTCGTTGTATGCGAGGTGGAATCTGTAATATCCATAGTCGTCATTGATGTCGATTTCGGTTGTCATCAAATCATCGGGGCTTTGGGTTCCGTTTTTGTGGATATAATTAATTAGAATTTGCTCACGGTCGTTTTGATTTGTATAATGTTGCATAGATTCTAGTTCTTTTAAGGATGATAATTCTATGGTTGGATGGTTATTCAAGAGATATTTGATGTTTTCAAGCAAGATCTCTGTTGGGAATTCTTTATAGGGTGTAGGTGTTGGATAGTTGCATTCGCATGATTCTAGTGAAATATACATTGTAGTTTTCCTTTTGTTGTTTAGATTTTTGTTTATAACAAACACACCAATTATTTCAGATGTGTTTGCTCGAATTTTTAGAATTGTCCGCAGTAAGAGATAGCTTCGACGTTTTCGTATGTTTGGTTTTTTGAATTACCAGGTACGACTTTTATTCCGTAATCAAGAAGGTCTTCGAACGGAGTGCCTAATTCAATATCGATACCGTTTCTTCGAAGTTTTTCAAGGGTTTGATTTTTAAATGGAAATGAATCGTTGCTGTAGAAACATTCTTCGAATGTTGGGAGAGTATTTGTAATTTCTTCAATTTCTTGTTTTAACAATTCGATTGCTTCTTTTTCTTCTGGGCAATAAGTTTGTAAATCATCTAGCTCAAATTCCAAATTTGATTTGATGTATAGCTGTTCAAAAACAGCTATGAGTAAATGACCATTGATTTGAGCCCCATTATCATATGGTTCTTTCATATAGAAATCGGCGTAATCACCGGCGTGTTTAATAGCGAGTTTTGATTGATTGTTGGTCCAGCTGATTGCAAATTCAGGAATAAGTAATGTAGCTGGTTTGTTGTCAATAGCGACAAGATTGTCGTAGTTTGAAGATTCTGTGGCAAATGACCACCATGAGCATCCCATAATAGTTTTCCTTTCTAATGTGCATCAAGTTGTTCGAGGACGTGTGTTAAAAGATTTTCTCGTTTTACTTTGTCGTAGCTCCAATTGAGAATACCTAACAGTTCGTAATTGTCTAGCGTGCACTCGACACGCTCTCTTACGGTTTCATATGGTACGGGTTCAAGGTTTTGATTCTTTAGTTCAGAGAATTTTTGAGCACCTGTTAGCGTTTCGTAATAGGCTTGTCCGGTTGACGGTTCGAAGATATCTAGTAAGCCTAGACCTTGACCGTCATTTTTGTTAAGGTTTTCTTCATTGAATATTTCTTTAATTTCTTTAATCGTAGTTTCTTTGACGATGAGAATAGCTTTTTCATCTTTGTAGTGACCGTCGTCAAAGATGTAATAGGTGAAGTAGTATTTGTTGTCGCTTGTTTTTAGAATGTTCAACAAAGGGCCTTCTTCACCTGCAACTGCTCCGAGGAAAAACAAACAGTGCTCGTGCGTGATGGTTTCGAAGTTGATCATTGTGATTTTCCTTTCTAGTCTTCACTCAAGTCCTCGCCTGTAAATTTCTTACGCACTAATCCGTAGACGGCGTCCGGGCTATAGTCATATGAATTGTCGCGATAAGCGAGCGTGAGGTCGTAAATCGGCGCAGATTCGTCGAGTTGAATGTCTTTTTCGAGTTCGATGCCAAGACCACTGCCACCGCCGTGGATGCGATTGAAGAGACCGAACGTTGTCGAAGCCTTGATTACACCTTGTTTGAGAGCAACGGCTAAGATGGCTTCAAAGTTATTACTGTCAGGAATCGCGATGAGTTGCATCCCATCGAGTTCTGTATCGTAATCGTACAATTCTTCACTCAAACTAGTTAAGAATGGTGATTTGAGCACGGTTTCTTCGTTTTTGAGGTCTTCAGGTGCATAGTCTTGTGTGGCGATTAACCATTCGACGGGTGTTGAGACAGTCGTGTCGTCATCATTATACCGTGCTTCGATGGCGTGATAATCATCGTCCCAGCTTTGACCGAAATAAATGGTCATATCTTCGGGCGCAGAATTTCGGAGGAGTTGTTCTACGTTGAAATCGGTTTCGATGTAGTCGTTGAAGAGTTCAAGGTAGAATTCGTCATCTTCATCGACTTCGGGGTTCTGATCGTAGAACTTGTTAATGGCTTCGTAATCAGGGAGCCATTCCATATGTTCTTCAACGTACCACGCGGCAGCTGTTGCAAACGTTGTTTCGTTTTCGAGGGCGTCTTTTAAGACGGTCTCTTGCGCTGTTGCTGATAGATCATCGCGATAGTCCCAATAGAGTGTGTCGGTGAAGTTGTCGCCGTATTCCTCTTTGAGGAATTTCGCAAAAGTGATTTCTTTTTGGAAATCTTCGTCGGATAGATCAAGTGATTCTAAGCCGTGTTTTGTGAGAAGTTCATTTAGTTTGTTCGGTTCCGCGACAATCGCTAAAGGTGTTTCGGTTGCGTGGAGGAACTGGTATAGAGTTTGGTTGTTCGATAAAGTGAGTGATAAAAGCATGATGTGAGTGTTCCTTTTTTAGTTTGGTGTCGGTACGAGGTGCGGTTGTGGAAAGCTGATGTGGAGGTACCATACGATAAGTGGCACGGCTATTCCAGCAATGAGAATGACTAGCGCCAATTTAGGTGAGTCTTTTCTTGCGATGAACGCTACAATCAGACAGATTAGGCTGATAAACCCTGCCATTTCGTATTCAATCAAGTCCATATTGTCGATAATGGTTTGCATTCCTGGGCTGATTGATGCTGAGTTTGAATTGGTGCTCGGGTTTGTTAATAGAAAATAGGCACCGATAACGAATAAGATAATTGCGATGATGCGCAAACAAATGCTTAGTCGTTCTAAGAATTGTGATTTTTCAGATTTTTCTTTTATGAGGTTTTCTTCCATGTAGGTTCCTTTCTAGTCTTCGCCGAAGAGTTGTGTCGTTGATTTATCATCTGTTACACCATATTCAACAGTAATGCGGGCTTCGTTATAAGATGTTTGTTGGATGTTTAGTCCGAACCATTTTAAGGTGATGGGTGTCGAACGGTATTCGATTTTTGTGATACGTCCTTTTGATTTATTATATTTCTTGTCTTTTGGCCATTTTTCGATGAAGTTATCAGCTGTTAGAATGGCTTCTTTCGATGTTGAGTCGTTTTTATTGGTTGCTGTGATCGTAACGTCTGTGTCATTTTTGTCATCAGAAGGTGTTATTAGCTCGTAAAACCAATTTTGCTCGGATGTGAATAGTTTTTCTTTGTCACTTTTATGAATTAACTTTTTCGGATTTAATGTTACGTTGTCATTTGAGACCGTAACCTCTGCGTTGATGTTGTTTTCGTAAACGGTGTACCATTTTTCGGTTGAACGCTTTGCTATTTTGTCATAGTCGGGGATGGATCCTGTTCTTTCGAATAAAATTGCAATTAAAATGAGTGGTATAAACCAGAGTAATCGCCAAGGATGCTTTTTGTCGTGTTCATCATCTTCAAGGCTGAGCCCACAAATAAGGGCTATGATAAATGCAAATGTTCCAAGTGTGAGCAGCATTAGTATAATGTACATGCATTTTTCTTTCTAGTCTTCACCAAAGAGTTGCTTGGTCGATGGATCTTTTTGTCCTTCGTATTCAATGGTGACACGAATTTCTTTGTAGTCGGTTTTATCTATAGGGATTGTGAACCATTTTCGTGTGACAGGTGTTGAACGATATTCGATTTTGATGATGTGTCCTTTCGACTTGTTTGGTTTCATTCCTTTTGGCCAGGTTTCGATGATGTTGCTTTTTGGAAGTGTGACTTTTTTTGTTGTTTCGTCAACATTGTTTTTAGCGGTAATTTCAACGGCTGCTTCATTCTCATTGGTCCACGGGAATGAGTAATCTGGCATATATCTGTTGATGTCTTCTTCTGAAATGGTGTCTTTAGGTGTTATGGTGTTTTTATAAGGACCTGCCGGTTCGATTTTCACGTCAGCATTAATGTCGTTTTTATAGATAGTGCGCCATGGTTGTTTTGATTGTTTTACGTCGGGTGTCTTTGATAACACTATAGTTGTAGTTTTGGCGAAGACAAACAACAATAGAATAGTTGATGCGAGGAACGATAGAGAAATTAGAATTTCAATTAGAATTTCTTTTTTTGTAGGTTCGTCTATTGCATCAATAGGTGTGAAAACGCCAATGGCTAGTAAGACTATGATAAAGCAAGTGATGGCTACTAATGTTGTATACATTTGTTTTCCTTTCTAGTCGTCTTCGAGATAATCCAAATATTCGTACCAAGGATCATCGTCAATGGCTTCTTTGTAGGCTGTATAGTTGATATATTCGCCGGGTACGACTGCGACAATGTTTTCGTATTCAGGATCACCTGCATCTTCGAGTGTTGCGAAAATACCACGCAATACAATTTCCATATCGAAACCATCGTCTGTGTATTCGTGTGTGAGGAACATGTATCGTGATAAATCGAGAATATCATTTACTACGAGTTCTTGGATAGTAGCGGGGATGGTGTTATTTTCCGAATATTTTTCTTCTTTGAATTCGAGTTGATCGAGTGGATGAATATAGTGACTGCGATTCCAAAGCAATTCTAGTAGTTCTGGTCGGTTGGTTTCTTTGTTGATGCGGTATTCGATATCTTTGACGTTTTTATTGCCTTGCTGTTTAAGGCGGTTCAATTCAATGTTTTTGCGCTTGTTGAGGAAGTCAATGAGTTTATCGTAGTTCATTGCTTTAGGGTTTGGAAAAATTGTTAGCATGAGGCGTCCTTTCTATCTAGTTGTTCGATGAGTTGGTCAACAGCAATGCCTGAGTGATTGTGAGCTATATCTGAAATAACCTCGTTGATTTGTTCGTATGCGAGTCCTATTACTGTGTTTCGCAGTTTATACTCCCAATCGTACCATTTGGCATCATCAACTCCGGCTAGTTGTGGTCCATGATAATGGAGTGAAAACGGGCTATATCTCGAATATGGAATTGTTTCATCAACCGGTTTCATTTTTGATACAAGTGTCGCACGGTTTTCTTCTGAAACAGTGTGTTTATTGTCATTTTTAGACCAATTTTCGTCATCATCACATGCAAAATATTTGCACCCACTTTGTTTATAATGGACATAATCAAGTTTGAGTTCGCCGATACCGCCTAGCATTGGAAATTCAATTTCGACGGTTGGTTGCGTGATAATGGTAAATGCATAGCCTGTTTCATCAATGATGTCTTGCATGTTTTTATCGTCAAGATTAATGCACTTGATAAATTTAGGCAAATCTTGTTCGTTTAGTACTACTTGACTATTTGGGGTGTCACGCAAATAAATGCGATTTGTAGCGGCGCTATGTTCGAATTCAAGCTGAATGAGGTTTTTGATTGTTTCTAAATTGGTAATCGTCAATTCACCATCGAAATAGTTGGTGTAGCTAATGGTATACGGTTGTAATTGCTTTTGGATTTCTTTTAAGAAATATTGTTTTAGAACATCTTGTTCTTTTTGTGAAAGGTTTGATTGTTTCATTGATTTTCTTTCTAAATATCTTTTCGGAAAATGTCTACGGGTTCATCATCTTCAAGATAAACGGCGGTTAATAACTGGTCTTTGTTATCGAAGTTGTCAATATGGATGAGTGCGTCTTCTACGGTTTCATCGAGAGATGAAACGAAAATATCAACGAGACAGTTTTTACGAGTTGAGTCAACATCAATAACTAGCTTGCGTTCAGTTTCCGGAATGACAAATTCAATCATTTCTTTTACAGGAAGTGGAACGGCTTCAATATCCGCTGTGAATACGATTGGGTTTTTTGTATTGATAGTTGGTACACCTTGTTCGAACATCGCGTTCCATTCTTTTTGAGATAATGATTTCTCATCATCATAGAGATCGATATCTTCGCCTGTTCCGAAATCGTACAAGTGATAATCAAGATTGTAGCTGAATTGTTGATTTTTGAGTAGTTCGATTGGTTCGATGATTGGTGAATCCAAAATAACGCTATCGAAGAGAGCTAAATCTGGAAAGTTTTCGATTGAGGCGACACCGTTGAAGAAAAGTTCTGTGCGAGTAGTTGATGTTGGAGCGATAACGGTTTCTGTTGTGTCGACGTATTTGATTGTTGCCCCATCTGGCTCAGTGTAGGGTTGATCCCACGTGATTTGTGGGTTTTTGATGTAAATTTTGTGCGTTTTAGTCATAATGTAGAAATAGTTATTACTTGCTTTTTCTACTTTTGTACTAAACAGGCTGTTTAGGTCGTTTTGTGAAAGTGATGTTTCTAATTTATTCATGATAGTTTTTTCCTTTAAAAATTTCGCAATAAAAAACGACCACGAGCATGGCTCGTGGCATTTTAGAATTTCGTGAGAGGAAAGGGCTTGGGCGAAAGCCCATTCAAAAAACCTCGTGTATACGAGGTTGCTCTGCTGTCAGCTTTTTCACATCTTAGAGAGGTGTGCTGTCCTATTGATAATAGTATAGCATTTTGAGTGAAGTTTGTCAATTTTTGGTAATGGATTATTCGATGACTTCGTAAACCGTATCAAAATTGATTCGTTTGACTGGGTAATATTCACCTTCAATACCTCGGATCAAAATTTCTGTAGGATACAATTTTTCAGTACCTTCTAATGTGTTTATTGAAATATATTCTTGTTCTTTAATTTCTTCAATCAAGTCACTTCGTTGGAGAAAGGTTAAAGTTTCATTCTGATTGACTTGATATCCTACAAAATCCAGAACTTCAACGATATCTTGTTCGTTTAAGGACTTAAACTCTACGCATTCTACTTCGTAAACCTTTTTGACAAACGTATTAGTAGTATGTGGAACTCTATAATACGTTTTTAGAAAAATCTCATGGTCGATAGCCCAGAAGGATTTGTCTGTGTTTTCTTCAAAAATAACCCAATTCCCGTATTTCAACGCAATTTCTCCACGTTCTTTTTGGATATAGATTGTTTTATCGGTTTCGTCATATCGAACCGGTTCGTTTTCGTTTGTTCTTAACAATTCCAAAAATTTATCGAGAATGATGTTATGGCTGTAATGAATTGCCATTACCTCAATTGGCTTTTTACGTGCTTTCATATAGTTTCCTTTTTTTGTATTTGTTAGTTGTTTAAGACTGATGATTTCGTGTTTCGTCTGAAATAGATTTCAGTACTTGACGTCCTCCCGGGGTTTCAACCCCGGGTTTTCTCAGACCGCTTTTATAAAGCATCTGGGTCAGCTTTTGACGGGTCCAAGGCTTATTCGTTAACATTAGATACCTCAATCAAGTGTCGCAGACCTTTAAAATAGTTTAATATTTCATTTAATTTTTCAACATAAGGATTATCTAAATCTTGAACTTCTTTAGTTAGACTACCAAATGGAAGCATTGATTTGTGTATATCTGCATCATCCCTATTGTACATCGCTACTGACCAAGCATCGTGAACCATTTCATCTGTAATGTCAGTATTTAATGATAAAGCAGTTAAAATAAGTTGGGTGTAGAAAGGTATAAATATTTCTGAAAGTGAAGAATATTCAGTTCTAAATTCAGAGCCAACCTTTTCAGCAACTTTATGGACGTAAGTATTCCCTAATCTATTAGTTTGCCTCAAAATGATACCCGAAAATACAAGGTAATCGCTTAGATAGTAAGGTTGGTCAAAAATCGCAACTTTAATATCATTTCTATCTTTGTATAATTCAAGTGTCTTGTCATAAAAACCTTTTAGGTTTGTCCAATATTGAGCATTGTTACCTCTTAGTTGACTACGTTCTTTATAGACAGATTCGTTACCTCCAACATCAACAACTACTACTTCTACGGGATATCCCTTGTTAATTAAATAGTTCAAGGAGTCTTGTTGCAACCAACCAGTCACAACATCATATTGACCTGAGTCAATGACTTTGCACCAGTCTGTCATGTAACGTTCAAACCAACCGTCATTTATTTTGCGATTCGGAAGACTTTTGAATTCTTCATTAGACAGATGTTCAAACCCTGTTTTATCATACTTATACTCCAAAGTATGTTTATCGAAGTCATAAATATTTGAGTAGTGTGTATCTAGATATGTTTTACCAACACATCCTACGGTTAAAATAATTCTTGTTTTCATAGTTTATATTATATCAGATAGAATCCGAGATGTCTAGCGATAT
>ERZ772928.126-NODE-126-length-36691-cov-6.345971_pt1 | contig 36691 bp, 28 predicted proteins | sample MGYA00511686_ERZ772928 | MGnify/ENA primary metagenome ERZ772928 (study PRJEB29015, sample SAMEA2738063) | human oral metagenome | biome: human oral; feature: human-associated habitat; material: saliva | place: China | collected 2219 ... | reverse complement strand
TCTCTCCTCTGGGGATGGCTTAAGTAAATGACAGAGCAGAAGCAATGAGATTACTTCTGCTCTGCCATTCGGGAAGTTTAGAAATCAGCCAGAATAATAAGCACAGAATAGCTATTCTTGAATGTGACTATCGCTCCATGGAATAGCCTAACTATCGAGCAAAGCACTATTCATAGCCTCTGTTGCGGGCATAGGGAGAGTTCTCCGAAAACGGATTTCACCAAGTAAAAGGAATCCTCACTGCCAACAGCTCGGATCACAGCTCCCCACAAAGTCAAGCTCAGAATCCTTCATAGACGAGCAGAAAGAATCAAAGTCTTGGCAGTTGGAGGGGATCCTTAGACCCACTTTCACGATGCGCCCTCCATTGACGTGCTCCATTTCTGTCTTAACTTTCAGTACCTTGACCTTTGGGTTATCATCGGGATGAGGGTAAAGCAGTAAGCCTGTATTAGAGCAGAATCTATACATGTAGGTAATCGTTTTATAATAAATAGAGGTTGCTTTTTCCTCACCATACGCACTCTCCTGGCCAAGAGGGATGTACTTAGCATCAGCCACAACCTTCCTATCCAAGGATAGGTAGTCTGGGATAATCTGCTGAAAGCCCTCGAAGAGATAAAACCTCTTGCCCTCGCTCTTTAGGTAGTGATTATATTTCTCTGACAGGAGAAGGGCTAAGTATTCTTCCCATAACCATGCAGCATCAATTAGTACCCCGTAGATCTCATCTTCTTCTTGACCATACTTCAACTCTTCATAGCGAAGAATTTGAAGGCACAACTTCTGCAACGGCAAGTACTCGCTATAGTAGGGATGTACCATCGGTCGTAGGTTCTTGTTGATGATGGAGCTTCGCTGAGCTGGGAGATAGGAGGAGGTAACAGCGTATATCTGGGAGACCGCCTCTTGAGTGCCAAGATCCCCATCCAGTAGACTACAATCCCTATAACTCTTGATAAATTCTATAGTGTGACGAATCAGCTGTGTCACCTCATTGTCATAGCTGTGCTCACGAGTTGAGTAGGCGACTTGACCATTGAATGGCTCATTGTATCTGATATGTCGATTGAGGTCAATGCTCCCCTTCACATGCGCATCGTTATACTTCCTCACCACATACTTCTTATAGACACCTTGGTTAAGGGCTTTCTTCAGGTATTGTGGGAACATATATATCAGAAAGTCAAAGACTGCATCTTCGTCTATCGCATGAGATAGATTAAACAGATTAATCCGAGCGACTCTCTGAAGCATGTAGTGCAAGAAGAAGTCCGCTCCTCCACCTTTGGCAAATCGAGAGTGAATAGACAGATGCGTTTTATTCCTACCGATGAAGCCAACGATACTATTGGTAGAGAGCTTGCTCCCATCTGTGCTAATGGCACACACTTTCTTCCCCGCTAAATCTCTATCATAGCTATCGAAGGAGTCGGGGAAAACGAGGAGATTCGGATAGTCCTCTATTGTTATGTCTTCTATCCTTACCCCAGCGATGGCTTCTAAATCTCGACGCTCATCAGGACTGATGGGAGCCTCGCTATAATCGTAGGTAATCACTACTGGAGGGCATTATATGCAGTGTGTAGTCGCTCTATCTTCTCTTCGATATGAGATGTACCTCTTAGATACTCATACAGCAGTCCTTTCAGATGGTACTCCCACAAGTCATCGAAATTACCATACATCATATACTTGAGGAAGTACGAAGCTCCGATCTGATAGGCTTTCGTAAGTCCGATCTTATCTTTGCTCGCTTTCGGGGCTGATTCCAGATCGGGATACTGATCGATGATGCAGTTATTAAGGTTCGTCATCCTTCTTTTCAGTTCTTCGATCACGCTTTGCTCAGGCTTCCTGCCACCCCAAGCCGTCTCATCATCCAGCATAGAGATCCGGCTCTCTGCCGTGATTTCCTTCCATGCAAATCTTCTACGCAGAGCAAAGTCCATACTATCGACACTCCTATCGATATCGTTCATAGTACCGATGATATACACGTTCTCAGGGACATAGAAGCCTTTATAGAATTTATCATCCTCCTTGACCAAGTTCTGATACTGGGTACTTACGCGCCCCTTCTCCCCTCTATATCCTCGGTCTATCGAGTAGAATAGTTCCCCAAAGATCTTGGAGATCTCACCGCGATTAATCTCATCTATGATGAAGACATAAGGGTGTGAGCCATCTTGAAGAGCCTCCTTGCAGAACTTCTTGAAGACACCATCCATCCGCTGAAAACCTAAGCTATCCTCTTGATTTACGGGGCGCAAGCCTTCCACGAAGTCAGTGTAATCGTAGGAGGGATGAAACTGCACGATCTTGCATACTGCACCCATCTCATTAGCTACTTCTTTAGCTAAGTAGGTCTTACCCGTCCCAGGGGCTCCCGTAAGCACGACGTTGTGATTAGCCAAAAGTAGCTTCTTGGTATTTTCCACTTCTCTATTCATTTCTTCTAAGATTCTAATGCTTTCCTTGATGCCAAACTCTCTTGCGAACTGATTGAAGGCCACCCAATTTTTCTGGATATAGTCATCAACTATCTTGACTAACTCTTCACGCGTATAAGTGGAGGCTTCTGCTTTGGATATTCGCAACCAAGTATCCTCTTGTATCTTTTTTGCCTCTGCATTACATTTACATTCGTATGGAGGTTTTTCATTACAATCAAAGTGAATTTCAAAGCCACTGCGAGTAAGTGCCACCACTGCCAGAAACACTCTTTTATAACATTCGTTGTAATGTATCTCTTCTTTAGGATACACTTGTCCCCACTGATATTCACCATACACCTTTGCTCGATTTATAGGCTTTCTTATGATATTAGTATGGTATTCGAGTTCCTTTAGCCCATCCATGATATACCCAAGCTTATCATACACAGCTCTCAGCTCGTCGTATACCTCTGGCACATCCTTCTTTTTCTTGCCTTCATACTGGGCAATCAAGTCAAAATCTGATTCGTTGAATAACGCTTCCATTATTAGGTGATTAGTTTGTTGATAAAGTTGTCTTCAGATAAAGATAGAAACTTGTAGGGATATAATGAGGCTATGGCACGATGTTCCGCTTATTTTTATTAATTACTCCGCTGATGATTAATGTCTTGCCGTACACTGATCGCTGATATTTAGCTATGCCCACGAAGACTTAGAACACCATAGGTAATCCTACTCCCGTAATAGGGTTAGCCCCCAGCTCTATCACGGGGAATTTTTCTTGCCCAGCGGAGCAAAATCTTCATTCCCGTGAGGAACAAGGGAGCTTCCCGTAGTGCATTTCCTTTGTCTATGCACGTAGTCTTAAAGACTATGTACGTAAATCCCAAAGACTATGCACGTAGATTTTAGAGCCACGCACGTAGATCAAACTTATCAGCTATTCGTCAGCAACTTTTATTCGTACTCCTAGGAAATCATTTGACTACTGCTTCCTGCTTTTCTCTCCGAAGGGACGGACTCCGAAGTTGCGCTACCGTATGATGCTTGAGCGCAAATAGTCTTATCTTGGTGCCATAAAGCACGCGAGGCCCGAAGCAGAGATGCTCCGGGCCTCGCACGTTTGATCGTACTAAGTGATGCGCTAAGAGCGGCGCAGCACGCGAGCGTAGGCGAAGGACGTGATCAGGAAGTAGACCAGTGCCTGTACCCACAGCGTGATGTACTGCGGTAGGATGTCGGAGAGCTGTGCGCCCATACTGCTCACGGCGACGAAGGCTTGGACGCCTGGCGTCGAGGGGATGAGATACCCCAGCGCGCGCAGTGGCCCAGGGATAGCCGATAGAGGCCACGACAGCCCCGTGAGGAAGAGGAAGGGCACCGAGGTGAAGACCCAGAGGATCATCGCCTTCTCACGGTGGCGCGTCAGGAGACTGCAGCCGAGAGAGAAGAAGATCATCGCCAGGATCATCGGCAGGAAGAGCAGCACATAGGTCGTGAAGTCCGTCAGCTGTGGCAGGCCGAAGAGCCAAGGTGCGACGACCAGCGTGAAGAGCGACGTCACCGAGTAGAGGGTGAAGTAACAGATCGCACGACCTATGAGGAGGCGCATCACGCTGACGTAGTGCCCACCGACGTACTGTACAGGCGTGCTCAGCCCGCCACGCTCACGCTGCGTACCCGACATCATCGCGATGCCGATGAGGAGCGTCTGCTGGATGATGAGCACCAGTACCCCAGGCAGGAGGAAGCCTTGGAAGCCCCCTTGCGGGTTGTAGGGTACGACCCATTCGCTCTCGATGGGGCGCACGGAGATGCGTGTGGCCTGGCTTGAGGGGCCGTAGTGGCGCTCCGCTTCGATTTCGCGCCCCATCGTCAGCGCTACCTCGGTCGTCGCCAGAGAGAAGGCCTTATAGTAGAGTGCGGAGACGAAGGTCGCATGCAGGTCGACGTGCGCTTGGCGCCCGCTCATCAGCATACGGTCGAAGTCCTCGGGGATAATCAAGATGCCGTAGGCACGCTCCTCCCCGATGAGGCGGTAGGCCTCTGACTCCCCAGCGACATGAGCTACCACACGTACATCGGGCGAGGCATCGACACGACGAATGAATTCGCGTGAGTGTGCCGTGTGGCTCTTGTCGATGACGACCAGTGGCGCCTCCCGCACGACTTCGCTCCCATAGAGGGCGGAGTAGAGGAAGGGATAGGCGAAGGGGACGACGAGGAAGAAGAGGATGGCCCCGCTGTCGGCGAAGATGTGGCGGAACTCCCTGAGGCAGACCTGCCAGAGGTCACTTATGCGGAGTCTGAGAGATCGGATGATATTCATAGAAGCATCAAGCGATATAGCCGACATTCAGGAGGTACTTCCTCAGACGAGGCAGCATGATGAGCGGCAGGAATATGAAGGCGAGTAGCCCGATATATTGGGGGAGCGAGTCGGCGAAGGGTGCCCCGATGAGCGCCTGATTGATCCCTATGCGGAAGTAGTAGCGCAGGGGGAAGATGTAGGCCAGCGCCTGCATCGGTGCGATCATCGAGCTCACGGGGATACTCATCCCCGAGATCGAGAAGGACAGCATCCCGAGGAGGCTACCGAGGCTCATACCCATACGGAGCACGGGGATCAGCGAGATGAAGAAGATACCGAGAGCCTGAGCTGCCAGCACGAGGAAGAGCATGGCAAGCGCCATCGGTGCCCAGCCCGACTGCAGGGGATAGCCCATCCAGCCGTAGAGGATGCCCTGGATGATCCAGCCCGAGAGGACGAAGAGGATGGTCTGCGGAAGGAGCTTGCCGATGAGCGCACGGCTCATCGAGCCCTTAGCCAGACGAAGCCACTCACTCGCCGTACCACGCTTGATCTCCAGACCAATGCTGTACGAGGTGAGGAGCAGGATCATCAGCTGCAGGATACCAGGGAGGATCGTCGTGGTGAGGTAGGCCGAATAGTTCAGCCAAGGATTACTCATCACCTCATTGCGCACGACGATGGGCTGCACGGTAGCCATGATCTCCTCCATCGTCTTGCCCTTGGCTTGGCCGGTCTGAAGGCCGACTTTGGCCGAAGCAAGCTCGGAGAGCATCTTCATATCGCGGAAGGTGAAGCTCCCTGCCATCAGGTAGGCGCTATTGGTATAATAGTGGAGCTTGGGCTGACGTGCCGATCCCGCACCCGCCTGTAGGCCGGAGGGGATGTGGAAGATCGCATAGACCTCCCCACGGCGCATCGCTTCGAGCGCCTCGGGCATCGAGGCGGCTTCGAGGGCTACCTCAGAGCTCTGGAAGGCGTCGAGGCTACGTGTGAGGGCACGCGAGGTAGCGGTGTGGTCTTCGTCCACGACCGCTACGGGCATATTGGTCGGGAGTCCTCCGCCCATCATGTAGAGGAGCAAGAGGGTGACCAAGAGCGGTGCCCCGAAGATGGCGAAGAGGTATATAGGGCGCGTCGAGAGGTAGCGGAGTTCGCGCCTCAGTACGGCACCCAGACCTGTCTTGGGGGTTGACATCTTAGAGCTGACCCTTGTCCAGTACGATCGTCATACCCGCCAGCAGACCTTCGACAGGCTGGGTGGGCTGAGCAGTTACTTCGAAGGTGCGCAGGTCGTGCTGGTCGCGGGGCTTCGTAGCCTTCCACGTAGCGTAGCTCCCCATGTCCTTCATCTTCGAGACGGTCAGCTCGACCTCCTTACCGCCGAGGGCGGGGATGGTGCCGTGGAGCTTACTGCCCTGACGTAGGTTCGCGAGCTTGTCTTCACGCACAGCGAAGATGACACGCACGGCGCGGTAGTCGGAGATGCTCATGATAGGAGCGCCCGTACCGACGAGTTCGCCCTGATGAGGGTAGATCTCGGAGATGATACCGTCGATGGGAGCGATGAGCGCACCTTCCTTGAGGTAGGCATCTACTTCGGAGATGGCACCAGAGGCACGATCAACGAGGGCTTGTGCTGCCCACTTGTCTTCACGCTGCGCCCCATTCATAGCCATGTCGTACTGGCTGCGAGCAGCACGTTCGGTAGCGCGCATGGCATTGAGTTGTGCGGTTGCCTCGTCATACTTCTGTGCTGGCAGGACGCCTTCCTTGTACAGACGCTCGACACGTGCGAAGCTCTTTTCTGCTACCTCAAGACCAGCCTTAGCCTTCTGCCACATCTCGTAGGCGCCTTCCTTCTGCTCCTTACGAGCACCAGCCTGTGCCTTCTGGCTCTGGGCTTCGGCAGCGGACTTAGCGGCCTGAGCCTGCTCAAGCTTAGCGAGGACTTCGGGCGAATAGATGCGTACAAGGGTGTCGCCACGATGTACGCTCTGGCCTTCGCTGACGAGGAACTCAGTGATACGACCTGGGACCTTGCCCGCGATGCGTACTTCATCGACCTCTACTTGGCCGGTGATGATATCCTCCTTCTCACCGAAGAAGATGAAGCCAGAGAGGGCTAAGAGGACCATAGCTACGACGACGATACCGACGCCGAAGATGATACTTTTCTTGGACGATGCATTGGCAGCCTCGTTCTGCGTGGGCTGCTGGGTGGGTTGTGTACTCATTGTTTTATAGGGCAAGGATATTCTTCAGTTTGCTTTCGGAGAGGAGGACGCGGATCTGCGCGTCGATGAGGCTGTCTTGTGCGCTCATCCAGGCGGTCTGCGCCATGGTATAGTTGAGCAGGGGGATGACGCCTTCCTTGTAGCCGACTTCGGCGTAGCGCATGTTCTCACGTGCCATCTCGACAGCCTTGAGAGCCGTCTGGTAGGCACGGCGAGCATCGTCAGCCGTGCGCAGTGCCTGCTTCATCTGCAGGGTGATCTTACTGCGGGCTTCGGCGAGCTCGAGCTGCTTGACACGGTGCTCGGCCTTAGCCTGACGACGGCGGAAGGAGCCTGAGAAGAGGTCGGAGATGGGTACCTGAAGCATGGCGCCGAGGTAATACTGTCCGCCAAATTCTTTCTTCGGGCCATTGAAGCTATTGGGGTTCGTAACCGAATAGCTGGCGAAGCCGTAGACCTTAGGCAGGAGCTCTGCCGTCTCCATACGCACGCGCTTGCTATAGATGGTGTCGACCATACGCAGGGAGCGCACTTCGCTACGGCGCTCGACGGCGGCGGGAAGGTCCTCTGCCTGCAGGCGCTCGGTAGGAGCGGGGAGGGCAAGCTCGATCTGTCCTTCGTCTGCCAGATGGATGTCGGCAGAGGACTCCAGCCCGCAGAGGTCAGCCAGGAGCATCTTCGAGAGCTCGAGGCCATTCTGTACCTGACTGCGCTTGACCTCGGCTTCACTGAGCTTCGTGCGGACGGAGAGGCCGTCGGCCTTCGTCGCTACACCGGCTGCGATGGAGGCATCTACGTCATGCACGGTCTGCGTCAGTAGGGTCACGAGCTGGTCAAGTAAGCGGGACTTGCTGTCGAGGGAGATGATCTGCCAATAGGTCTCATCGACCTTCGTCTCGATCTCCGTGGCAGCTGTCTCACGGAGGTTGCCCTGGAGGCGCTCGGCGAGAGAGGCCATCTGGTAGCCCGTGGTGATCTTACCACCGAGGTAGATGGGCTGGATGGCAGTGACGTTGGCTACCCATACGTTGCGCAGGTCGACGGTGCCGAGGTGGCGCAGACGATCGGGGATGAGGAAGTTGAAGGAGCCAAGAGGCTTGTCCCAGTCGATGAGGTGGAATTCCTTCTGCATGTGCAGGTAGGCTCCGCGAGCCGTCACCTGAGGGAAGAACTTTGTGAAGACCTCTTGCTTACGGGCGTGGGCAGCTTCGCGCTCAGCGTCTTTCTGCTGGAGCACCCGGCTGTGGGTCTTGGCCATTTCGCGGCACTCGTCGAGGGTGAGCTTCTCTTGGGCAGAGAGCAGCGACGTGCTGGCCACGAGCCCTGTGAGGAGGAGGGCTATACGCTTGGTGCGTACTGATAAACGTAGATCCATTATAGCTATTTCTTATTCTTACTTAGTCTTGGGAGGGCTCGCGCTTGATCTGGCAGGTGATGCGGCCGAGCGCTTGGCGGATATTCTTCTTCGGGTGCATGATGATCTTCGCAGGCTGGAGGGTCGCTTCGGTGACCTCCTCGGGGGTGTTCATCAGCTTGCCTTGGACGAAAGGCATGAGTGTGCCTATCTCTCCAAGGTCGACGCCGACGCCTTGCTCGAAGCTCGTACATACGACCTCGGCGAAGGCACGCAGAGCGGACTCCACATCGATGCGGGAGAGCGAACAGATATTGCTGATCTGCTCCATCACTTGGTCGATGCTTAGCTTCTCGCGCTTCGTGGGGTAGGCGTAGTAAAGCGTCTTGCCGGCGCGAAGGCCCTGCTTAGATACCTTACTCTTTATCTCAAGAGTCATCATATTTCTTATTGTTTTTTGGTGACCTATGTGTGGTGAATAAAATTGCCTTACATAGGTGGTTTGTTATGCAAAGGTAAGTAACAAAATGTTATCAACCAAATATTCATTGCTTTTCTCCGCTTTTCTCTCGTCTTTTCCCTTGCCTACCAGCTCCTCCCTCCGAGGATGGGCGATGCTCAGCTCTTATTGATGCGCTGTCTTTCCCTCGCTGAGCGTGAAAGATTTGCCGTGACTACTGCTCAGGATTTTCCTTTTTGATGCTTAATGTGCTGTGTGATAGTGTGGATTGAAAATCCAAGATTTGCCAAATGACTTGGTGAAGAATTGCCGGAATTGTGCTGTGTCTCCTCTTGGAGCTTCGGTGTCGTGCCTCCGAGAAGGGGGGTATGGAGTGCCTTCGCCTGTGCCGTCGTCGGAGTCTCATTAGCAGGGGAGAGCTACCGCTATTGGGGCGGGAGTCTCTTGTGTCTTCATCGACTTGAGAGGGCATCCCTACACAGGGTGAGTTCCACGCTACCGAAGGGAAAGCTTCCACGGCATAGAGGTAAAGCCACGAACGAGTATAGCATTACTTCTGTCTACGTGCCTGGATCTAAAATCTACGCACGTGGATATTAAAGTTTACGCACGTGGATGATAAATCTACCTGCGTAGATAAGCGAAATGCACTATACGAAGTCTATTATTTGACTATTGCGATGGCGCTTTTTCTCAGCGTGTGTGAGGGGTGAAGCTGTATAGGAAGGGACTGCGCGACTTAGGTGGAAGCGACTCGGTTGGGTGGAAGATAATGCTCTGAATAGGGCTGTTGGGTGGCTTGAACGTAGGAGGTCAGTGGTGAGACGAAGGCGAGTAGGGTAGGCTATTCTCGCAGGCTTTACCCTTCGAGTTAATTGTGTCGTGTGCGATATACGTAAGATTCGTATTACCTTTACAGTGGAAACAGATCATCAGCTATAAGGAAGGAATAGACTCTAATGAGCGGGGCGGTCTTATCAAGCTGCTCGATACCTCTTGCTTTCTTGCTAAGTAGCTCTAAGGAGCGCCCTGATGCTCTTACTCCCAGTAGCACTTTACATTAAATAGATTCAGCTATGTCAATCAAGGTTTTGTACACGACTTCGGCTCGTGTCGAAGGTGGCCGCCGCGAAGGCCACGCAGTAAGTAATGATGGTGTACTCGATGTACAGCTTCGCTCACCCAAGGAACTCGGTGGTCAGGGCGATGGTACCAACCCCGAGCAACTCTTTGCAGCTGGCTATGCCGCCTGCTTTGATAGCGCCCTCGGGCTCGTCCTGCGCCAGAGCAAGCTCCGTGCGACGACGGCCGTCACCGCAGAGGTCAGCCTCGGCGAGAATGGTGAAGGAGGCTTCGGCCTTGCTGTCAAGCTCCGTGTCGAGGTCGATGGTATCGATCGTGAGGCTGCACAGCAGGCTATGGAGCGTGCCCATCAGGTATGCCCCTACTCCAACGCGACGCGCGGTAACATCGACGTGACTCTCGAGCTCGTATGATGCCCGCTGCGCTCCCGACGAGCAAGACGCAGCACGCCTTTCGTATCCTCCTCGGGCTCTTCCTCCTCTATGCGGGGATCAGCCATATGACCTTCCGCCGTGCGGACTTCGTGGCGCAGGTGCCCGACTGGCTCACGATGAGCAAGGACTTCGTCGTGCTGGCCTCGGGTGTCGTGGAGATGCTCTTAGGGCTCTCGCTCGTGGTGCTCTATCGTCAGCGCGTGTGGGTCGGGCTGGTCGTAGCGATCTTCTTCGTGGCGATCTTCCCTGGCAACATCCATCAGTACACGGAGGGGATCAGCGCCTTCGGGCTCGATACGGATACGAAGCGCTTGGTGCGCCTCTTCTTCCAGCCACTGCTGGTCCTCTGGGCTCTGTGGTCCACAGGCGCGCTCAAGGCACTATGCCAGCGCTCTAAGTGCTAAGCCCTATCTCTCAATTCTAATCTACGGCGTAGCCCATAGGTGCCGACGGAGTAGCCTCCCTCGGTGTCTATGGGCTGCGCATTCTTCGAAGATATATACATCGTATGTCCTCATCTTCACTCCTTCTGGAGGATCAGCTGTGCTTCCGCTTCTACACGGTCGTCCGACTGATCACACGCCTCTACCAGCCTCATCTTGACCGTCTGGGGCTGACCTATCCGCAGTATCTGGTCTTGCTCGTCCTGTGGGAGCAGGACGGGGTGCCCCTCAGTCACATCGTAGATCGTCTGGGGCTGAATACGAATACGCTCACGCCACTACTGAAGCGTCTCGAGGCAGCAGGCTTCGTCACGCGTACGCGTGGCACGGTCGATAGTCGGCAGGTGATCCTCTGCCTCACACCTCAGGCGAAGGCCTTGCGTGAGGAGGCCGAGGATATCCCCTCGCTCTTCTCCTGCAAGCTGCGAGATGCAGGCTGTGCCGAGGGCGAACTATCGGCACTCCGTGAGCAACTCGATCATCTGATCCCACTCTTGGAGACTCTCACTCAGACCGCAGGAGTATAGCTCTCTTCTCAATAGGGATAAAGCACCCCGCCCCACACCGTAAGCCTGATGGCTCGTGGTGTGGGGCGGAGTGCTTTGTATGGATTATGGGGCGGAGCGGGGCGCGCTTACTTGCGGTAGTCCTGCTCGATGTAGTCGATGAAGGCCTTGTTCACCAGGTGCGAACCGCCAGCGGTGGGGTAGTTGCCGCTGAAGTACCAGTCACCAGGGTGCCCAGGGATCGCCGTGTGCAGACCCTCCAGGCTCTGGAAGACCAGCTCGACCTCGGCCTTGGTGTCTACGGGACGAAGGAGCTCGACCATCTTGCGAGAGATCTCTTCGGGCGAGAAGGGAGCGTAGATGGCCTTGACGACATTCTCCACGTGCTCGTTGTGCGAGACGCTCTCCAGCTCACGTGCCTTCTGATACTGCTCCTCGAGGAGGTACTGCATACCGCGCTCTTCGATGAGGGCGATGGCAGCGCGGAAGGCGATGAACTCCTTCATCTTGCTCATATCGATGCCGTAGTAGTCGGGGTAGCGGACCTGTGGGCAGCTCGAGACGATGACGATCTTCTTCGGGCCCAGGCGGTCGAGGATACCGATGATACTCTGGCGAAGGGTCGTCCCACGTACGATGCTGTCGTCGATGACGACGAGGTTGTCCACGCCACGCTCTACGGTGCCGTAGGTGATGTCGTAGACGTGCGCTGCGAGCTCATTGCGGCTCTTCCCCTCGGAGATGAAGGTGCGGAGCTTGATGTCCTTGATAGCGACCTTCTCCGTGCGGACGCGTGCGGAGAGGATCTCACGCAGCGCTTCGTCGGAGAGGGAAGGCGTGCTCTTGATCTGTCGGAGCTTCTCCTCGGTGAGGTGCTTGTCCATACCCTCGATCATACCATAGTAAGCGACTTCGGCCGTGTTGGGGATGAAGGAGAAGACCGAGTGGCGTAGGTCGCCACCGATGGCACGGAGGATGGCGGGCGTGAGCTGCTCACCGAGAGCCTTACGCTCGCGGTAGATGTCGACGTCACTACCTCGGGAGAAGTAGATGCGCTCGAAGCTACAAGCCTGATCCCGCTTAGGCTGGATGATCTGCTCGGTGCGGACCTCGGCAGCGCGATTGACGAGGATAGCTTGCCCTGGGCGAAGCTCGGTGATCTGCTCGGCGGGGACGTTCATCACCGTCTGGATGACGGGGCGCTCAGAGGCCAAGACGACGACTTCATCATCGATATAGTAGAAGGCTGGACGGATGCCGTGGGGGTCGCGCATGGCGTAGGTCTCGCCGCTACCCGTCTCACCGCACATGACGAAGCCCCCGTCCCAGAGGGGGGCACACTGGCGCAGGACGTTTGCCAGGTCGATACGCTCCTCGATGTAGTGCGTGATATCCATGCCCGTGAGGCCGTGGGTACGGCTCTCTTTGAAGAGACGCTCGACCTCGCGGTCAAGGCGGTGCCCAAGCTGCTCCAGGAGGATATGCATATCGGAGACGTGGCGGGGATGCTGGCCGACGGAGGCAATGGCTTCGAAGACGTCGGTGACGTTCGTGAGGTTGAAGTTACCGCAGATGGAGAGGCACTTGGCGCGCCAGTTGCTGCGGCGGATCATAGGGTGCACGTAGGTCAGGCCACTCTTGCCCGTCGTGCTATAGCGCAGGTGTCCCATGAGGCAGGAGCCAGCGAAGGGCAAGTAGCGCTCGGCATAGGCTGCATCGGCGAGCTTCTCTGCGGGGACGTCAGCGAAGGAGGCGTAGACGGAGTTGAAGATCTCTTGGATGGCAGAGGCACCTTCGGCGCGCTCGCGGAAGAGATATTCGTCACCAGGAGCCGCGTGGAGCTTGACGACAGCGAGCCCAGCACCTTCCTGACCACGGTTGTGCTGCTTCTCCATGAGGAGATAGAGCTTATTGAGGCCATACATCCAGGTGCCATACTTCTCTTGGTAGTAGGCGAGGGGCTTACGCAGGCGGATCATCGCCACGCCACATTCGTGCTTGAGGGGTTCCATTGAGTGAAGGGATAAATCTATGGAGTCGGTATAGAGGAAAGAAGTAAAGATGCGCATGCCTCCCGCAGCGGGGAGTATGCGCATCTTTGACTTATCTATTTGTGCATAGGAGGGTGCGGAGGATTAGCGCTTGCCTTGCTTCTGGGCTTTGCGCTGCTGCTCCTGCTGGAGGCGCTGAGCTTCCTCGAGGCGCTGCATCCACTTGGACTTCTTGCGGGGCTTCTTCTTGTTCTCTTCGAGCTGGCGGAGGAGCTTGTCCTCGTTGAGCGTCCAGCGGAAGGCGAAGTACTGCAGGATGGTGATGAGCGTAGAGACGAAGTAGTAGTAGCTAAGACCCGAGGCGTTCTGGTTGAACATGAAGAAGAACATGATCGCCATGATATAGGGCATGGTCTTCATACCGGCCATACCTTCGCCCGAGGGGCTCTGATTCATCGTGTAGCGCGTGTAGAGGATGTTCGTCACCGTCATCAGCACGCAGAAGAGGCTCAGGTGGTTGCCCAGGAAGGACGAGATGAGGGGGATGTTTGCATGCCACGAGATGACGGCATCGTAGGTAGAGAGGTCGTCAGCCCAGAGGAAGCCCTGTCCGCGCAATAGGATGGAGGTAGGGAAGTACATGTACAGCGCGATGAGGAAGGGCATCTGCAGTAGCATAGGCAGACAGCCGCTCATCGGGCTGGCACCAGCAGAGCGATAGAGATTCATCGTCTCGGTCTGACGCTTCATCATCTGATCCTGCTCCTTGCCGGGGTACTTAGCGTTGATGGCCTCGATCTGAGGACGCAGCACACGCATCTTCGCCTGCGACATATAGCTCTTGTAGGTGAAGGGCCAGAGAAGCATCTTGATGAAGAGCGTCATCAAGAGGATGATGATACCCCAGTTCGACAGGAAGCCAGAGAGGAAGGTCACCACGGGGATGATCAGATACTGGTTGATCCAGCGGAAGACGCTCATGCCGAGGTAGACGAGGTGGTCGAGGTGCAGGGCGTTTGCCTTGTCGACACCTTCGTCATAGCCCTTCAGGAGGTCGTAGTCGTTCGGGCCGAAGAAGAACATAAAGGGCACGACGGTCTCCGTCTCCTTGACAGAGATGGGGAAGGTCCCCTTGAAGTCGCCGGAGCGGACGTAGCCACTACCTTCGCCCTCGGTCTTGAGGGAGAGCTTATTATCCTTGAAGCCCGTAGCCGAAGCGATCAGTACGGAGCTGAAGTACTTGTCCTTGAAGGCCACCCAGCGCAGCGTCTCTTGGATATCTTCGTTGGCTTCGCTGGTCGTCTCGAGGCGGTCTACATCGCCCTGAGGGTAGTGGTAGTAGATACCGCTATACTGCCCCTCGAACTTCCAGGACTGCTCCTGCTGGGGGATGCGCTGACGCCACTCGATATCTTGTAGCGCAATGTTCACGGGGAGGAAGCGACGAAGCTCGTGACCGCGGATGGTGAAGTCCACGCGGTAGTCGGAGCTGCGGAGCTTATATACGTAGTCGAGGTAAGCTGACTCGTCGAGCTGCATACGCAGGGTAGCAGTGGAGTCGGTAGCTTCGATGATGTCGAAGTTGGCATCAGCCGTGCTCACCATACGGTTGTCGAGCGTGCGCAGGGGGAGGTCCAGACGCGTGTCGCCCTTACGGAAGAGATGTACGGGCTTCTTCGACTGGTCGAGGTAGTCTGCGAGTACGGCTTCGACAGGGGCACCACCGCGGGTGGAGATGGAGAGAGTGAGCTTCTCGTTCTTCAGTACGATGACCTTCTCTTCCTTAGCCTGCTGGTAAGGGGCGAGGATGGGGGCACCCGTGCTGTCGAGGGCGGCGGTGTCAGCCGTGGCCTGTGGGGCAGCGGGCTGCTGGGCTACGACGTGGGTGGTATCCGCTGGTGGCGGTGTCTGCTGAGTCGGGTCGGGCTTGCTGAACCAGGTGAACCCGATGAGTACGGCCCCGATGAGTAGGGCTCCGATGAGTGTATTCTTATCCATTAATCTATACTATGCCTCCACACGCGCCAGTGGGGCGCTGGAGGCGATGTGATACAGTCGCGGGGGGCTCTTAGGCCTGATGGCGCTCGCCACCGTGCTTGATCGCCTCCTTCACGAAGGCGAGGAAGAGCGGGCTGGGGTGGAGTACCGTGCTGCGGTACTCAGGGTGATACTGCACGCCGACATACCAAGGATGTCCGCTGAGCTCTACCGTCTCGACGAGCCCCGTGTCAGGGTTCTCCCCTGCACAAATCATGCCAGCTGCTTCGTAAGCCTCGCGATACTGGCTGTTGAACTCGAAGCGGTGGCGGTGACGCTCACGGATGAAGTCCGAGCCATAGGCGGCAGCGATCTTCGACCCAGGGCGCAGCACGCAGTCGTAGCCACCGAGACGCATCGAGCCCCCGAGGTCGGAGATGCTCTTCTGCTCTTCCATGAGGTCGACGACCTTGTGTGTGGTCGAGGGGTCAATCTCCGTGGTGTGGGCATCGCTCCAGCCCAAGACGTTGCGGGCGAACTCGATGACCATACACTGCATGCCGAGGCAGATACCCAGCGTGGGGATGCCGTGCTCACGGGTATAGCGCAGGGCGACGAACTTCCCATCGACACCGCGTGAGCCGAAGCCCGGAGCTACGACGACGCCATCGACACCACCCAGCAGTTCGGCCACATTCTCCTCAGAGACCTTCTCGCTGTGTACGGAGATGAGGCGGAGCTTGCGGCCGCTGTAGGTAGCAGACTGCAGGAGCGCTTCGTCGATGGACTTGTAGGCATCCTGCAGCTCGACGTACTTACCGATGAGGGCGATGGTGACGACGTCCTTAGCTTCTTCGCGCAGGGCGAGGAACTTCTTCCACTCCTTCAGCTCGGGCTTAGCCTCGGGCGTGATACCGCTCTTCTTGAGCACGATCTCATCGAGATGCTGCTCGCCGAGTGCCAAGGGTACCTGATAGATGGTGGGGACGTCGACGCTCTGCACGACGGACTCTGCTGAGACATTACAGAAGAGTGCGACCTTGCGGAGGATGTCGCTGCTGAGTGTGTGCTCGGTGCGCAGGACGAGGATATCGGGCTGGATACCGACCTCCTGGAGCTGCTTGACGGAGTGCTGGGTGGGCTTGGTCTTCACTTCACCAGCCGCAGCGATATAGGGGACGTAGGTCAGGTGGACGCACAGGCAGTTCTGCCCGAGCTCCCACTTGAGCTGTCGTACGCTTTCGAGGAAGGGGAGGGATTCGATATCGCCGACGGTACCACCGATCTCGGTGATGACGAAGTCGTACTGCTTCTTGAGGCCAAGGAGCTTGACGTTGCGCTTGATCTCGTCGGTGATGTGGGGGATGACCTGTACGGTCTTGCCGAGGTAGTCGCCCTTACGCTCCTTGCGGATGACGTTTTGGTAGATACGCCCGGTGGTGATGTTGTTGGCTCGTGAGGTCGCTATGTCGAGGAAGCGCTCATAGTGTCCGAGGTCCAGGTCGGCTTCGTGCCCGTCATCGGTGACATAGCATTCGCCGTGCTCGTAGGGATTGAGGGTGCCTGGGTCAATGTTGATGTAGGGGTCGAACTTCTGTATCGTGACGCTGTAGCCACGTGCCTGTAGGAGCTTGCCGAGAGAGGCAGCTACGATCCCCTTGCCTAAGGAAGAGACGACGCCCCCCGTGACGAAGATGTACTTTGTTTCCACTATGCGCTATTATATATCGGATGAAGCGTACTCCAGCTATGGCCACACGCCCCTTGCCTTGCAGGGGGTAGGGATGAGCTGATAAGTACTCCACCCAAGTTACCCTGCAAAGATACGCTTTTTACTCGCTATGCTCCTTCTCTTGTCGTGTGTGCGGCAAATTTCTCCGACGTCTATTACTACCCCTGCCTACCACGATAGAGAAAACTTCGAGATGCTGGCCTTCCGTAGCTCCGTCTTCTGCAGGGAAGAGGGGGCTTCCCTGGGTGCTTCTTCTTCTCTATAGAAGGCGATGAGGTGCAAAGGACTATTGGTATGGGGTGTGAATGAGTAGTTGTTTGCACTCAGACCACTATTGGTTCACGCGTAGACTACTATTGGTTTGCACTGTCCTGCTCGGAGGGCGCTCTTCAGACCTTCCGAATAAGATGCCCCACTTTGGAGCAAAACAAAGGCTACACCCGAAGTCTGACTTTGGATGTAGTCTTTGCTATGATGGAGAGAATGGGGAGGGCTTTACACGAAGAGGCGTGCGCTACTTCGGTTCGCCTTAGAAGCGGAAGCCAATGGACACGCCCATATCGAAGATGTCAGATGCCTGCTTGATCTTTGAGACCTTGACTTGGGGCTGTGTGGCGTCGAAGGTAAACACAGCATCCGTCATATCTCTGGGGATATCTTGACGAAGAGCCTTTTCGACCTCTGCGTGGCTAACCGCTGGAGTATAGGTGCCTGTAAGACTCCCGCGTGTGAAGCCACGTCCGACACCGAGGATGTGCCAGTCTAAGACGATGTTCTTCCGTCGCCCGAAGAGCCACTGTGCCCCGATGCTGAGGCCGTAGCTATGTGTCGTGGCCTGACCATCGTAGTCGACGCTGATATATTGCATCTTGTCGTCCACCACCTTGTGCTGGGCATATATATGCTGGCGGGTGAAGTCGCTATGCTGGAATCTGTAGTAGCCCTGTATGTAGAAGCCATGTCCCAAGCCTCCATTGAGATACCATCTTATCTGGGGCGAGAAGGCTACATGCTTCGGTTGCTCGGGAGAGAACACGATGGAGTTGCTGAGAGCATAGCTACGGTAGTGGAAGGCTCCTGACTGCGTCCCTGTAGCACCCTCAGGGGTGAAGTAGAGACCGAGCTGAGCACTGACTCCATGGGCGAGGAGGCGCTCGACCTGAAGGTTGAGCTTCCCAACGACCACGCTCAAGGGATCGGTCTTGACGATGGTCCTCCCATCAAGGAGCGAGTAGAGCTGGGTAGGGTCGGGCTTGGGGGCTTCTTGTGCCAGCACGGGGAGTGTGCCGAGGCTAAGCATAAGGGCAGTAAGTGTCTTTCGCATAAATATGTAGAGAGGGCTGGAGCTTTGTGACCCCAGCTGACTTAATGAATCGTTAGAAGCGGAAGCCGATGGAGAGCCCCATATCAAGGATATAGGACTGGTACTTGATCTTCGATACCGTGACCTTCGGCTGTGTGGCATCAAAGGAGAACTCAGTGCCCTCTCCTTGGTTAGGGAGCTCTTCGCGGATGCGCTCTGTGAAGCTCTGCTGGTCGAGGGCTGAGGTATAGCTCCCCGTGAGCTTGCCTCGGACGAAGCCACGGCCGATCCCAGCGATGTACCAGTCTAAGACGACATTCTTTCTCCGGCCAAAGAGCCACTGTGCCCCGACGCCAAAGCCGAAGCCATGCATCGTAGCTTGGCCATCATATACCAGAGTAAATTCAGGTGTATTATTGCCAATTAGAGTGCGGTGCGCGCTGATCTCTTGGTTGGTAAACTGAGTGTGCTGGTAGTGATAATACGCCTGCATGTAGAAGCCATAGCCCAAGCCATCATTAAGATACCATCGTACTTGCGGCACGACAGCGACATACTTGGGCTGGAAGGAGTAGAGGGCTATACTACTCGTCACCGAAGTGATGTCGTGGAAGGCTCCGAACTGTCGCCCTTGATTGGCCTTAGGAGAGGCGAAGACGGATAGCTGTGCGCTAAGCCCATCGGTGATGATGCGCTCGACCTTGAGGTTGAGGTTCCCGAAGATATCGCTGAAGGGGTTGGTCTTGATGATGGTCTTCCCATCGAGGAGCGAATAGGCCTGTGTGGGGTCTGGTTTAGGTGTCTGCTGCGCCAGCATGGGTAGCGTGCCGAGAGCAAAGAGCAGGGGAGTAAGTCTCTTGATCATAATGGATAGAGGTATAGATCGTGTCGTATCGTACCGCTAAATTAGTGAATTCAGGGAATTTTTCTGTTGGTGTGCTGCTGTGGCGTAAGTCGTAGGGGGAAAGAGCATTGCGGGGAGGGGTAAATGAACCAGTACTGGTCACTGATGTGATCAGTACTGGTCGCGCTTCGGACCAGTACTGGTAACTACTGGTGACCAGTACTACTTCGCTCGGTGACCAGTACTGGTTGCTTTTTCCTGAAGATACGACGAGCTGGCAGAGGGCTGTGAGCACCCTGCGAAGTCTCGGGTGAAAGCGGTGGGGTTATTCCTCGGGGAGGAGTGGTTCACCGAGGTCGCGTAGGCCTTCGATGAGGTAGGGGCGTGTGATGTCCCGTGGCTTGAGGATCTCCCGATCCCAGGTGATGAGGTCGATGTCCACGGGGATAGCTTCGGGGTGCTTCTTGCGCTGCTCGGGGGTACGCCCCGTGCGACGCTCCAGCGCCTTGAGCTGTGTAGCGAAGGTCTCCAGCTCCATGCTTGTCTCTCCTACGGCCACTTGGTCGGTGAAGAGCGCATCGGAGAGCCCGAAGCTGATGGGGGCAGATTCGCGAGCTGGGGATAAGGTAAGGCGCTCCAGCCCGAGATCGCGGAGCCCCGCTTGGGCCAGAGAGAGGTGTTTCAGTGGCTCACTATTAGAGCCCAAGGTCAAGACAAAGCGATGGAGCTTCATGGTCACTTGCTGTCGGTATGCTGGGTGTGTACAGATGCCTCGTGGATCGAGCTGAAGAGCTCCCTGAGGAAGCCTTCATCCAGCCCCAAGGCTCGGCCCTGTGCCAAGCGGTTCTCCAGCAGACTGCGGTAGCGGTCGGGCTGCACGATAGGGAGATGGGCACTGGCTTTGATATGCCCGATCTCTTCGGAGACGATCATGCGCTCCCGCAGCAGGCGCAGGAGTTCGGCATCGATGTGGTCTATCTTCTCCCGTAGCCCGCTGAGCATGCGGTCATCGGTCGGGTGGGCAGGGCGGAGATCCAGCTGGGAGAGGATGGTGATGAGGTCGGCAGGGGTGAGCTGCTGTGCGGCATCGCTCCAAGCACTCTCGGGCTCGGGGTGCGTCTCGACCATCAGGCCGGAGAAGTTCATCTCCAGCCCCATACGGCTGACCAGCGGTACGAGGTCTCGGCGCCCAGCGATGTGGCTGGGGTCAACGAGGATGGTAAGCTCGGGGTGACGACGGCGTAGCTCAATGGGGATTTGCCAGAGGGGCGCATTGCGATAGAGCCCCTTGGCGTAGGTGCTGAAGCCGCGGTGTATAGCCCCTATCTGAGGGATACCTGCTTGGTAGAGGCGCAGGAGAGCGCCTTCCCACAGCTCGATGTCGGGGTTGAGTGGGTTCTTCACCAGCACGGTGACGCGCTCTCCGCTGAGGGCTTCGGCAAGCTCTGCCATGGCAAACGGGCTTGTCGTCGTGCGTGCCCCGATCCAGAAGGTATCCAGCCCTGCAGCCAGTGCTTCCTCCACATGGCTGGCGGAGGCTACTTCCGTGGCGACCTGCATACCCAGCTCACGCTCGACGCGCTGGAGCCAAGGCAGGCCTTCGCTACCTACCCCCTCGAAGGAGCCTGGGCGTGTGCGGGGCTTCCATAGGCTGGCACGGAAGAGGCGGATACCTCGGGCACGCAGCGCCTCGGCTGTCGCGAGGGTCTGTGCTTCGGTCTCGGCACTACAAGGGCCAGCAAAGACTATATAAGGGAAGGGAGAGGGATGACGGAGGGTGAGTGGGCGGAAGGGGGAGGCTTGCATGGGCGAGCGAGTGAGGGGCTGGGACTACGCTTGGGGCTCTGCGCCGAGCTCTTCGATGAGACGGAGCATGGAGCGATAGAGGACGGAGTGCCAGGGGTGGGTCTTCTGCGAGAGCAGGTCGTTGTGCCAGAGGAGCGTGAGCTCGCCGTTGTATCGAGCTGTCGTGCGGATGAGGTCGTGTGCGATGCGCTCGGCTTCATCTTGCTCCAGCGCCATGTAGCGCTGATCACTCAGCGTCAGGTCGCGCAGCACGAGAGGGTGGAGGATGAGCTCTGTCAGAAGGCGGGTATTGGGATTGATGAACTTCACCGGGCGACAGGTGCCGAGGCGGAAGCCGACGACATCGGCGTAGCCCATCGAGTAATCATTGCGGAAGCCCGAAACGTAGGCCTGAAGGAGATCCTCCGGCTCGCAGGAGGTGAGCTTATTGTGTCGCAGGCCACGGGGACGCTGGCGGAAGGCCTTCTCGAACTGATGGCGCTCCTTGCTGATGAGCTCCGACTGGTGCCCCGCGGCATAGCTACACTGCAGCGCCAAGAGCACCTTGTGCTTGGCGGCTATCGAGAGGATACGACGGAGGTAGAGGGAGTGGAGACTATAGTAAGGCTTATCCAGCGGGTGGCGCGAGGGCATGCGGATGAAGAGGAAGATATCCGATCTATCCCTACCCAAGCTATCGCAGGTATTACGATCCCACTTGAGGAACTTGGGGAAGGTGAAGTAGTCGTCCTCGACATCTGCTGAGAAGCTCAGGCGTGCAGCCTCTAAGGGACTCTTCTTCTGCTTGAGCCATGCACGCAGGAAGCTTCTCCAGCCACGATAGTTGTACGGGCGGGAGAGGTCGTGGGTGAGGTTGACTCTGCTGAAGGTCTGGGGACGCTCCTCGAGGCGCAGGTTGTGGCGCTCAGCGATCCCCGTCTCGAGGAGGATCTGTCTGAGGGCCTCGCCGTACTCGTCGATGATGGGGCGGTGCAGGAAGCCTGCTCGATAGGGGAGCGAACTCTTCCCAGGGAAGCGCCCATAGGAGTCGCGCTCACTACGTCGGTACATCTCCTCATAGCGGGAGATGAGGAAGTAGGTCGAGGCGAGTAGGTCGGCATGGATGATGAGCTGACTCCCGTCAGCGCTCCACTCCTCTCGGGGCTCGCCGAAGAGTAGCGGTATCCCTCGCCACGTCTTCAGCGGGAGGGTGGGCATCGACTCCTTGGTGCCGTAGACGTCCATCTTGAAGAAGCCCGAGGGGATGATGACGATGGGATAGAGCTTCATCTGCTCAGGATCGTCGGTATAGCCGATGGCTTCGAAGCGGCGCTGGAAGCGATCGTCACCTTCACTCTGTACCCAGAGCGAGCCGACGAGGAAGTCAATGAGGTACTGGCGTATCTTCTTGCAGAGCATGGGTGCGGGATTACTCTTGTGCTGGGCTCATGCTGAGCACGGCCTCGATAGGATGGTGATCCGATTCGCTGGCGGTCTTGTCGACCTCGCAGCTGATAGCACGGAAGGCAGAGCCGTAGAGGATGTGGTCGATGCGCACGATGAAGGGGCGCGTCGTGAAGGTAAAGCCGAAGCCATTGCCACGCTCGACGAAGGCGTCCTTCAGCCCATCGGCGATCTTACGCCGGGTATAGGAGAGAGGCGTGTCGTTGAAGTCGCCACAGACGATGACACGCTCGGTACCATAGCTCTGTATGAGCTGGTGGATGACGTTCGCCTGTATGCCATGGGCGCGGAAGGTCGGTGCGAGCTTTGCGCCCATGGCGTCCTTCAGGCGGACGGCATCGCCTTGAGAGGCCAAGCGTAGGTAGTCCTCGCCATCGACACGGCGCAGATGGAAGGACTCGAGGTGTACATTGATGATGAGTGTCTCTTCACCACGGATGAGCACCTTGTAGGCTATAGCTCCGTTGACCCAAGAGTCGATAGGTATCTCCTTGGTCTCGGTGATAGGGTACTTGGAGAGAAGCGCGAGGGTACTCCCGCCACGATTCACGCGATTCACCTGGATATAGGGGTAGTCCTTGTCGAGGTAGCTACGCAGGGTCTTCGAGACGACACCTGCCCAAGGATTCTGATTGAGCATCGCCTCCTGTAGGCAGACGATGTCAGCACCACTGCTCTTGATGTACTGCAGGATGGCGTTGGGGCTGGTCTTGCTGTGGGGCTTGAAGCCGAAGGCGCAGACGTTGTAGGAGAGCACGCGTATCGCATCGTCTTCGTCGCCGAGGATCTTCGCCGAGCGGCTGATGGGGAAGTAGGTGAGGAGCTGTGGCAGGGAGATGAGCCACACGACTCCGACGAGGATGAGGCGCTTCTTGTCGAGTGCAATGAGCCAGAAGAGGCTCACAAGGATCTGCGCTAAGAGAAGGCCAGGGAAGAGCAAGCCTAAGAAGCTCGGGAGGATCCAGGTCTTCGGCGCTATGTACCCCGAGTAGGCTCCGAGGAGATAGACCCCAGAGATGAGGAGTGTCCCCACGAGAAGGATGACCCGTGCGACGCGTGAGCTGAAGGTGAAGAGAGCGCGAAGCTTCATTATTTGGTTGCTGTGGGGTAGGTTAGTTCTTGTCTTTGGGGAGGTTCTTCATCAAGCGACGACGCTCCTCGGGGCTTAGGCTGGAGAAGCTCGAGTGACGGGTCTTGCGTAGTAGCTCCTCTCGGTCGCAGGTGAAGGTACTCGTGGGGCGCTTGGCTTGCTTGCGGTAGTAGAGACCGCAGGCGATACCGAAGAGGAGCCCGCCGAGGTGCGCCAAGTGACCGCCTAAGTTCCCTCGTCCAGCACCGAGGAAGACGAGGAAGAGGAAGACCCAGAGTGCGATGGGTGGGATGCGATTCCCCGTAAAGCGCAGGGTGAACGAGGCGAAAATCTTGCGATCTACCATGACTGCCGCAGCGCATACGCTGAGGATGGCTGCTGAGGCGCCTTGCAGCGACAGGGGAGGGATAGTCTCTGCACCGAGGAGCTGGTAGCCTAAGAGGTAGGTAAATGCCCCTGCGATGATGCCTCCGATATAGGTCCAAAGGAATCTGTGTGTACCGAGTCGATACGCCATCACGGGGAGGAGCGCATAGACCAAGCACATGTTGCCAAAGAAATGGAAGAAGTTTAGGTGGGGGAGGGCATACGTGACGAGCGACCAAGGGTGGTAGAGTACCTTGTCCCACTCAGGGTAGAATGAGAGCGAGAGCCCGAGATCCCACCAGCGTAAGGGTGTGATGAGCGTGCAGGCCCAAGAGGTCAGCCCGATAAGGAAGTAGGCGAAGGTATGTAGGATGAGGAGGCGCATGACGATGCTCCCCTCTTGCCAATACTCTTTATATAGCTTCTGCCAGTTCATCGAAGACCTATCGGATAACCCCCTTCTTACGCCAGAGATAGATGAGGATAGCCCCGCCGATCATCCCACCGAGGTGAGCGAAGTGGGCTACCTGACCCCAGGTATTGTGGATACCAGCGAAGAGCTCAAAGGCGCCGTAGAGGAAGACGAAATACTTCATCTTCAGCGGTATGGCGAAGCCAATGAGGACGTATGAATTGGGGAAGAGTACGCCAGAGGCAAGGAGAATGCCGAAGACAGCTCCCGATGCCCCCACGGTATTCAGCATACTGAGGAAGGTGTCGAGTGGCACGATCCCCGATGGGAGCTGTACGCTCGCGTATTGTACGACCTCGCGTAGCTCATAGTACCAGCTCAGCTCCTGCACCAGCCCTGCGCTAATACCACAGAGGAGATAGTAGATCAGATAGCGCTTGCTGCCCCAGAAGTACTCGATGCTCGAGCCGAACATATAGAGCGCGAACATATTCGACAGCACGTGCTCGATGGACGCGGTGCTGTGGAGGAACTGATACGTCAGGAGCTGCCACACTCGGAAGGCTGAGGACTCGAAGTAGTGCAGGCCAGCGACCTCCGCAAGGTCAAAGCCTCGACGCAGTAGCAGGACTGAGGCGAAGTAGATGATGAAGTTGATGACGATCAAGTTGCGGGTCACTGGGGGAGCCCAGCGAGCCCAGGCGGAGGAGGACTGTTGCATACAGCGCTATGGAGTGATGATGGAGTCTATCTAATATATGGAGCTCTCGGGGATGTACTCACCTGAAAAGCCCCGTCTCACAAAGATAACTATTCTTCCCCGCTTCTTTGTTGCACAGCAGGAAGCGAAATAGCCCCGCAGGAGGTCATCCTGCGGGGCTATTTATATCCTACGGCTTCGGTGCGCGGGCAGGGTTGCCTCAGCGCAGATGGGCCGTACGGTGTGGACTACTTGATGCGCTTGTAGCCGTAGACAGCGAGGTCACCGAGCTCTTCTTCGATGCGGAGGAGCTGGTTGTACTTAGCCATACGGTCGGTACGGCTGAGCGAACCGGTCTTGATCTGACCAGAGTTCGTAGCTACAGCGATGTCAGCGATCGTAGCATCTTCCGTCTCACCAGAGCGGTGTGAGGTGACGGAGGTGAAGCCGTGGCGGTGAGCCATGTCGATAGCGTCGAGGGTCTCGGTGAGCGTACCGATCTGGTTGACCTTGATGAGGATCGAGTTACCGCAGCCTTCAGCGATACCGCGACGGAGGTACTCTACATTCGTGACGAAGAGGTCGTCACCGACGAGCTGGATCTTCTTGCCGAGCTTGTCGGTAAGCTTCTTCCAACCTTCCCAGTCGTTCTCAGCCATACCATCTTCGATCGAGTCGATAGGATACTTCTCTACCAGCTGGCTGAGGAACTCAACCTGCTCGTCGATCGTGCGCTTCACGCCGTGGTCACCTTCGAACTTCGTGTAGTCATAGATGCCATCCTTGAAGAACTCAGAGGAAGCGCAGTCCATAGCGATGGTGATGTCCTTACCGGGGACGTAGCCAGCCTTTTCGACAGCCTTGAGGATAGACTCGATAGCGTCTTCCGTACCGTTGAGGGCAGGAGCGAAACCACCTTCGTCACCTACAGCGGTGCTGAGGCCACGGTCGTGGAGGACCTTCTTCAGTGCGTGGAAGACTTCAGCACCCATGCGGAGACCTTCGCGGAAGCAGCATGCACCGACGGGGCGGATCATGAATTCCTGGAAGGCGATAGGAGCGTCAGAGTGCGAGCCACCGTTGATGATGTTCATCATAGGTACGGGCAGTACATAGGTGTTCGTGCCACCGATGTAGCGATAGAGGGGGATGTCGAGGTACTGAGCGGCAGCCTTAGCGACGGCGAGAGATACACCGAGGATAGCGTTAGCGCCGAGGTTGCTCTTGGTCTTGGTGCCATCGAGAGCGATCATCTTCAGGTCGATCTCACGCTGGTTCAGGGCGCTCATACCGTAGAGCTCAGGTGCGATGACGTTGTTGATGTTCTCTACTGCCTTGAGGACACCCTTACCGAGGTAGCGACCCTTGTCGCCGTCACGGAGCTCGAGAGCTTCGTTTTCGCCCGTGGATGCACCGCTGGGTACAGCTGCACGACCGATGATACCACACGCAAGGTGTACGTCTACTTCTACTGTGGGGTTCCCACGGGAGTCGAGGATCTCACGCCCGACGATCTTGATAATTTCCATAAAACTAATTCGAATTAGCAAATCTGTCTATATAGACTTTTCTGTCTCCTACAAAGGTACAACGAATATATGATATTCAACTGCCCGAGTTACAAGAGAATGGACAAGGGGATAAGGGCACTCCTCTGCACCCTATTTAAGGCCTTTCAAAAGCGACACTCTCGGTAGCGGAAAAGCGCCCCACAGCACGCCTTTTCGTAGCGTGCTGTGAGGCGAAGGTGGGGATATAAGGGCTGAAACGAGAGCGCCTTAGATGCGAAGCGTAGCCGTCACGATGAGCTCGCGGGGGCGGAGCGGTACGGCGAAGCTCGAGATGTCGGTGGCGGAGAGGCGGGTCACTCGGTAGGAAGTCTGTCCCCATAGGTTCGCTAAGCGGGCGGTGAGCTTGATGCGCTTGCTGACAGTCCAGGTGGCGTCGAGGTCACCGAAGAGGGTATGCTTGTACTCTCTCGGAGCGACCTCATTCATTGAGTGGACGACCTGCAGGCCGAGGAGCCAGCGATCACCGAGGGGGAGGCCTGCCTCGAAGCTCTCACGCAGGGAGAGGACGGGGCGTAGCTTCGTGAGCGGGTGGTGTATCCATAGGCTGCTGAGCTCGAAGGTGTAGGCCAGCTCCAGCGGCGAGAGCTTGTTGCACGTCATCGTGAGGCTGGGCACGAGGAGGTCGCTCTGGATCTGATAGACGCGCTGTGCCTGTGAGGAGATGTAGCTCGAGTGGCTGTATCGTAGCTCGGCATGTAGGCTCAGCCCGAGTGGTGCGATGGACTTGTCGACGACGCCCGCTGCGGAGAAGGTCTGGCGGTGGTGCGTGCTGTCGATGGGGATGCTCACCGTGCGGTCGAGACTATAAGTATAGTCACGGTAGTAGCCGCGGGTCGTGTAGTTGTAGCTCAGATGGAGGTAGGTGAAGAAGAGCTCCAGCGGATTGCGATAGGTGAGGCGGAGCGAGCTGGAGAGGGTCTGCTGACTGTAGAGGTGCTCGAGACTCTGGTAGTAGAGGCGGTAGCCTCGTCTCTGGGTGCTGGGGCTGTAGTAGCCGTCGAGGTCGGGGCGCTCGGAGTAGCTCCCACGTAGCCATAGCTCCCCGTGCTGCCCGAGGCTCGCCCTCATACTGAAGAAGGGGGCGATACGTAGGCGTGTCGCCTCATCGTGGCGCGTACCTACCTGAAGCATCTCCCGCTCGAGGGTAAGAGGGGTACCCACCGAGAGATAGAAGCCCTCGGGGCGGTAGCTGAAGGACGCGTCCAGCGCCAGAGAGAGGTCGCGATAGCTGCAGGAGCGGGCGAGGCTGGCGTAGGGCGTGTCAAAGCTCCGTAGGTCGGCCGTGGCTTCCAGCCCCGTATGAAGTGCGGTGGTACGGGAGAAGTGGAAGCTCGTCGAGGCTTGATGCGTCGTGTGAAGCTGGGTGATGCGTCGCTGCTCGTAGAGCGTCTGTGTGGGGAGTGCCGCCTCGGTCCACTCGCCACGGAGCGTCTCTCCTGCGGTGTAGCCACGTGTGGAGGAGACGAAGTCAAGGACCGTACCGCCTAAGCGGAGGGTCGTCTGCAGGGCTGCTTGGAGCCAAAGCGGCTCCTGCCGTAGCCCCAAGGTGTACTCGCGGCTATTGGAGCGAAGGCTCTCCGTTTGGTCGGAGTGTCTGCCTCCGAAGCGTAGCTCTCCTACGAGATAGCGCTTGGGCGCATTGTGCTCATAGCGCAGGGCAGCATTGTAGTAGTTGGGGCTTCGGGTGAGCTGAGATGTCTCGTAGAGGTCGAGGGGGGTAGTGCCGAGGTAGTGGGTCTCGCTCTCGGAGCTGAGGCGTCGGCGGTCATGGTAGCCCGAGACGTTGATGCGGAGGTTACTGTACTCCCCGAGCTTCTGCAGGTCATTGATGCCCCAGTTGAAGCCTCTGTCATCGAGGTAGCGCCCGATGTCGAGAGGTGGGCGCTGTGGGGAGGAGGTCTGTAGGGCGGTCGAGGGAAGGGAGATCTGCGGAAGGCCACTCCCAGCGTCGTGCTGCTGCTCGAAGTCTGACGAGAGGTCTACCCCCGTATTATTCCCCTTGAGTGAGGTGATGAGCTGGTTCGTCGGGGAGGCTTGCATGAGGAAGGCTTTTCCCTCCCAGAGTGGCGCAGGCAGGCCCGTCCCCGCTGTGACCTCCCCGAAGGGACGGAAGCGTGAGGCCTTGCTCAGACGGATGTTCAGCGCTGCCTGGTCGCTGGGGACGAGGCCCTGTAGGACGCGCTTGTGCTGGTTGTGCTCGATGACATCGACCTGATCGACGGCATTGATGGGGATGTTGCGCGAGGCCTGCGTGTAGTTGCTGCCCAAGGGATCTTGCCCCTCGATGTAGAACTTATTGATCGGCGTACCCTGGTACTCTATCCGTCCATTCTCCTTGACCTCTACTCCGGGGAGCTTCTTGATGACATCCTCGAGGTAGCGGTCTCGCTTGCCTGCAAAGGCCTTGACGCGGTAGCGGAGCGTGTCGCCCCGCACGGTGATGGGGCGTGCCTTGATATGCACCTCACGTATCGGCGTCGTCGAGGGCTGGAGACGCACGGTGAAGCTATCTCCCGAAAGCTCGCTGATGCGTAGCTCTTGCTTCGTATAGCCTAAGAGGACGAAGGAGAGGAACTGGTCTTGGGGCGTGAGGCGAAAGCGCGCCTCGCCCTTAGCGTCGCTCTGCGTGAAGGCTGTGCGGTGCCGCTCGCCGTCCCATGCTGAGCAAAGGACGTCGACGATGGGGGCACCCGTCTCGGCATTGACGATGCGGGCGGTCACGTGGCGCTCACTCGTCTGCCCATGCGCTTGCCCTGTGGGGAGCAGGAGGAGCAGGGGGAGGAGGCACCAAAGGAGTCGGGGCGTGTAGTCGTGGTGTCTCATAGTGGTATCGGGAAGTGGGAGAGAGGCTTTTACTCCAGCTCGATCGGGTTGTAGGGCTTAGGTGGCTTGGCGGTCTTCTTCCCCTGGACGTTGATCTTCGGTGTGCTGTAGCCCGAGGGGTTCGTCATGTAGTTGCGGATGGCCTGCTGGAGGCGCTCCCTCGTCGTCTTGAAGTAGGACTTCTTCTTGCGGTAAATGACCTCCCCGAGCGGAGCGCGCTCGAAGCCCTGTAGGGTGAAGACATGGTCACGGTCCTTATCATAGATACAGGTGATGAGTCCAGGGAGTCCTCTGAACTTATACGGGCCATAGCTCAGCGGGATCTCCTCGGTGTACCAAGCCGTGTAGTCGCGCCCTCGGTAGCGAGTCTGGGCGCGGTGGCAGGTGTATCCTGCGATGATACTATCTCCTGCGACCAGCTCCCACTGCTGCTGGGGGATGCTATCTACGTAGATGAAGTAGTCGGTGACGATCCGATCAAAGTACTCCATCTTCCCCTCTCTCTGAAGGAAAAGTATGTGGCTATCCATGACGGAGCTCTTGCCTGCCTTATAGTGTCCTGGGACGAACTCTTCAGGGGCCTTGCCCGTCTTGACTCCATCGTCAAATATCGAATCAGCCAGCAAGGCCCCATGGTCTATATAGCGCTGGGCCGTTTCACCGATTTGCAATACTTGCGTCCATTCATAGGCTGGCGCCATGCTTTTCGCAACAGGATGGTACTCTGCTTTATAGAATGCACGATAGAGGTTGGGCTCAATGACGTCCTTGCTTACGGTGTCAGCCTTCATTGCTTTGAAGGCACGTATCAAGCTCTCGATGAATGGGGCCATGTTGGTCTCTTGTGCCTCAGCGCTCATTACGGAGAGGATGCACATACAGAGCGATAGGACGATGCCTCGGAGGAGTCTTACTGTCTTCATAGAGGGCGGGGAGGAGTGGCAGATTTATTCTAATTCGATCGGGTTGTAGGGCTTACTATGATGCTTGACGGGCTTGTTCCTGGGGTCAGGGGTGACGATGTCGGAGGTGAAGAGGTCGGGCTGCTCGTGGTAGTTCCTCTGGAGCTTCGCCACCACTTCCCGCTTGGTCTCGAACCACCACATACATCGCGCTTCCTCGTAGATGTAGTCCTCTGACGGAGCTTTCTCGAAGCCTACAAGCGTATAGATATGCTCGCGCTGGGTGTCGTAGATGCAGGTGATGAGGCCAGGGAGTCCGCCGAACTTAAAGGGCCCATAGGGGAAGGGGATCTCCTCGGTGTACCAAGCGATGTAGTCTCGTCCGCGGAAGCGCGTCGTGGCCTTGTGGCACGTATAGCCTAAGACCGTACTATCGCCCCGCACCATCGTCCACTGGAGCTGGGGGATGGGCTCGGTGTAGCGGTACTTGTTGATGAAGATCTTCTCGTGGGCATTGATCATCCCCTTGGAGCGGTCGAAGATGAGCTTCAGATGAGATAAGGTAGCTTTATAGGCAGCGTCACTCTCCGCCTCAAATTCCCCATATTTCTTCCTCGCCTTCACCGAAGCATTCCATATCGAGTCTCTACGTAGCTCGCCATAGTCGAGGTAGGCTTGGTGGCTCCTACCTATCTGCAGGATCTGCATCCAGTGATAGGCTTGCGGATCAGCGGGGTCATCTCGATACAGCTTCAGATAGTAGGCTCGGTAGAGCGCATGATCGAATATGTTCGTCGGGGTGCTGTCACTCGGGGCATATACCTTGCTGGGGTCAATACCTGCTTTGGGCGCTTGCCCTGTGGCGGGAAGGCTTAGGCACCCCATCCCGATAGCAAGGAATAGGGTGCGGAGAAGCAAACGTATCATAGTTCTGTGGGGTGGGGTTATTCCAGCTCGATGGGATTGTAGGGCTTGGGCTCACGCTTGATCTTAGTGCCAGGGGCTGGCGTGATAAGGTCGGACTTGAAGAGATTCGGCTGCTCGTGGAACTGTCGCTGGAGCTTATTGACCTCCTCGCGTGTGCCCTCGGCGGGCTTGCGGCGGCCGTTGCCGTAGTAGATGTAGTCTAAGGCCGGGGCTTTCTCAAAGCCTACAAGCGTGTAGATGTGCTCGCGCTGGGTGTCATAGATGCAGGTGATGAGGCCAGGAAGCCCCCCGAACTTATAGGGCCCATAGGGGTAGGGGATCTCCTCGGTGTACCAAGCTACGTAGTCTCGTCCACGGAAGCGGGTCGTGGCCTTGTGGCACGTGTAGCCCAAGATCGTGCTATCGCCCTCGGCCATCGTCCACTGCTGCTGGGGGATGGGCTCGATGTAGTGGTACTTGTTGATGAAGACCCTGTCGTGTGCGTCTAAGACGCCCTTGTTGCGGTCAAAGAGGAGCTTCACGTCGGGCCGTAAATCATCTTTGGCGGCAGACCACTCATCGTGAAAGCCGTTCCTACTCTTGCCCGCCTTTATCGAGGCGTTCCATATTGAGTCGGCACGTAGTTCCCCATAGTTGACGTAGCCCTGATACTTGCCCCCGATTTGCAGGAGCTGAAGCCAGCGATAGGACTTGGGGTCGGAGGGGACATCTCGATATTCCTTTTGGTAGTAGGCTCGGTATTGAGCATAGTCGAAGATGGTGAGTGCTATGGTGTCGCTCAAGTCATAGTGCTTGTCGGGGCTTTGGGTAGCTTGAGCTGAAGCGGTCGTGCTGTGGAAGCACAGGCTCCCTATTCCGATGGCAAGGAATAGGGTGCGGAGAAGTAAGGGTTTCATATGTAGTGTGGTGCTTGGGGGGTGTGGGAAGATGCGATGATTAGGATTGGGTCGGCCGGTAGGCGATGTAGAGCGGGCGTTTGCTGCCCTTGCGCTGGATGCGTAGGTAATGGCCTGTGTCCTCCGTAGCGAGGAGCTTGAAGAGGCCAATCTTCGTCTTGTAGAAGTAGCCACTATAGCCGAAGTAACCTCCTGAGCCGAAGACGCGGAGCCCATTCATTACCTCCATACCACTTACCTCCGAGATGTCGTAGGTCGTGCGGCTATACCGCTTCGACCATAAGAGCCGCCTCAAGACCACAGTCTCTCCGTCATCCTCTATCGAACGGGGCATAGAGAGGGGAGGGTAGATGAGGCCCAAAGCGCCTGCCCAGAGGACGAAGGCAAACGATGATAAGCCGTCTACCGTCAGCAGAAGGTAAAGGATGAGTGCAAGGGCCCACAAGCCAATGAAGGTGATGACCTTGACGAATGTAGAGTACCTAAACGTGTAGTGCATAGCGCGATCAGATGAAAGTGGTGTCGTTGCGTTGTGCTCCTGTGTCTCTGTATTGCGTGGAGAAGGGCTTCTCTCCACACTGCAAACCTAAAAAAAAACTTGTAATCAGCAATACCAGAGAAGAGAACCTTGCGATACACGCTGCGTAGCCGTGCTATGTGGGGCTCGTCTCTTCGGAGAGAAAAGCTGAGAGCAGTAGTGGAATGACTTCCTACGAGTGCGAATAAAAGTCGCGGACGAATGGTAGATAAGTTGCGTCTACGTGCGTAGATCTAATGTCTACGTACGTGGATCATAGAGTTTACGTGCGTGGTCGTTAAGACTACGTGCCTGGATAGGGGAAGACCACTACGGGAGGGCGCCTTTTTCTTCGCGGGGATAGCACTTCTTCCTCCGCTGGATGAGAGAAATCTCGGTGATAGGGTGAGCCCCTTGCTCTCAGTCAGCGGGCTATCCTCGCGCGTATAGGGGTGCAGGTGCGAGGCTTTAGCTATCTTTGTACCACTATACATACAGATAATCACCTCTTTTTAAGAAGAAAAATGATCAACTTTATTGAAGAGCTGCGCTGGCGTGGGATGATCCATGATATGTTCCCAGGCACTGAGGAGCAGCTACAGAAGGAGCGTACCTCTGCCTATCTGGGTATTGACCCCACGGCAGACTCCCTTCACATCGGCCATCTCGTCGGGGTCATGATGCTGCGCCACCTCCAGCTGGCAGGCCATCGCCCCATCGCCCTCATCGGCGGTGCTACGGGGATGATTGGTGACCCCTCGATGAAGTCCGCCGAGCGTAACCTCCTCGACGAAGAGACGCTCCGCCACAACCAAGCTTGCATCAAGAAGCAGCTGTCTAAGTTCCTCGACTTCGATAGCGATGCGCCCAACGCTGCCGTGCTGGTGAATAACTACGACTGGATGAAGGACTACAGCTTCCTCGGCTTCATCCGCGACATCGGCAAGCATATCACGGTCAACTATATGATGGCTAAGGACTCGGTGAAGAAGCGCCTCAGCGGCGAGAACTCCAACGGGATGTCCTTCACCGAATTCAGCTACCAGCTCCTGCAGGGCTACGATTATCTGTATCTCTATCGTCACTACGGCTGCCGTCTGCAGATGGGGGGCTCTGACCAATGGGGGAATATCACCACGGGTACGGAGCTGATCCGCCGTATGGATGCTGGCGAGGCCTATGCTCTGGTATGTCCGCTGATCACGAAGGCCGACGGAGGTAAGTTCGGTAAGACCGAGAGCGGCAATGTGTGGCTCGACCCCGAGCGCACGAGCCCATACGCCTTCTACCAGTTCTGGCTGAATGTCAATGATGCCGATGCGGCACGCTATATCAAGATCTTCACGACGCTGACGCAGGAGGAGATCGCAGGCCTCGAAGCTCAGCAGGCTGCCGCTCCCCACGAGCGCGCCCTGCAGAAGCGCCTGGCGGAGGAGATCACCGTCCTCGTCCACGGCCGTGAGAGCTATGATGCCGCTGTGGCTGCCTCGGGCATCCTCTTCGGGCAGGGCACGCGCGAGCAGCTCCAGTCGCTCGACGAAGCTACGCTCCTCTCCGTCTTCGAGGGGGTACCCCAGTTCGAAGTCTCGAAGGACAAGCTGCAGGGTGGTGTGAAGGTCATCGACCTCCTCACCGAAGATGCGGCAGTCTTCCCCTCGAAGGGCGAGCTGCGCAAGCTCATCGCCTCGGGTGGTGTGAGCGTGAACAAGGAGAAGGTCGCCAGCCCCGATGACCTCATCACCTCTGCCCAGCTCATCGCTGACCGCTACCTGCTCGTACAGCGCGGTAAGAAGAACTACTACCTCGTCTTGGCTAAGTAAGCCACTGACCCTATATACGACGGCTCCCCCGCTACGCATCAGTAGCGGGGGAGCCGTCGTCTTTTGCCCTACCTCGGGGGTGTTACGAATGGAGTGCCGAAGCACGCGCCTTCTGTATTCAGGTCGGTACCGTCATCGGGGAGAGCATAAAAAGCCACGGGCGCGCTACGGTGAAGTAGCGCGCCCGTGGCTTTCTTGGTCTTCACCTGCAGAGGGCGAAGGGGAGGGGGGTGTGGGCTTAGCCTTCGGCCTCTTCGTCGAGGAGGTTCTGGCTATAGCCGACGAGGTGGCGGAGGTTGCCGAGGAGCTCGTTGGTCTCGATGAGGACGTTGAGGTAGACCATCGAGGCACGCAGGTCCTCACGACGGCCCTTGTGGGCGCGCTTCATCTGGGTCTTACGCATATCCTTGACGATCTCGCGCAGCTCCTTACCCATGTTCTTCGCCTTCTTGGCGTCCTCCATACGCTTGCTGGAGATGAGCTGGTGGACCTGTGCGATGTAGTCGATGACGCGGTCACGGATGGGGGCGAACTCAGCGCGGTACTCCTCGGGGATGGGGTTGTAGTTGTTGTCTACGTGCTCTACCGCTACCTCCGTAGCACGCTCGAGGGCGTAGATCATCTGCAGACAGGTATTGGCACCGAGGTGGAACCACATGTTCTTCTCCAGCATGTCTTCGTCGCTGGCCATGCGTCTTAGGCCGATGGTCTCCTTACGGCGCATCGTCTTGAAGGCACGCTTGTGCTCGTCGAGATGGTGCATGGTCTTCTTCAGACGGCGCAGATCTTCACTGAAGAGGCCATTGGTCATGTCGAGGTAGTCCTGGCTGACGTGGTCGAGCAGGCCGATCTGATTCTGACGGACGTGCTCAGAGAGCAGGCTCCACATCGTCGTAGGATCTTCGGCATTGAGGATAGCGACGAAGAGCTCATCATCAGCATCACCCTTCTTGCGACGGATGAGATGGCTATTGAAGAGCAGGAAGAGTGCCACAGCGATGAGGGCGATCATAGCGATGAAGCCACCATAGCGCATGATCGTAGCGATGATGATCGCGATGATGAAGGCGGCACCAGCTGTGATGAACCAGCCACCGATGACCGACATCACACCCGTCACACGACCGACGGCACTCTCACGACCCCAAGCGCGGTCAGCCAGCGACGTACCCATACCTACCATGAAGGTGACGTACGTCGTGGAGAGAGGGAGCTTGAAGGAGGTACCGAGTGCGATGAGTAGCCCTGCGAGGACGAGGTTCACCGAGGCACGCACGAGGTCGAAGGCCGCACCTGGCTCCATCGTGAGCTCCTGCTTATTGAAGCGGGAGTCGATCCACGTGCGAGCCTTCTGCGGTACGGCACGCTCGAGGACGGAGCCGATAGCACTGCTGGTACGCACGAGACCACGGGCGATACGGGATGAGCCGAAGGTCTCTTCCCCGTCGTCTTGGCGGGAGAGGTTCACCGAGGTCTTGATGACATTCTGCGCGCTCTTAGAGAAGAAGAGGGCCAGCGTCATGATGACCCCTGAGCCGAGGAGGAAGATGTAGGGCGTCTTGGCGGGGAGGTTATTCGCACCCATGAGGTAGGTGTCGTAGGCCCCATTCCCGTTGGCCATATAGTCCTGATAGGCGGAGAGCCCCGAGAGAGGTACCCCGATGAAGTTCACGAGGTCATTACCAGCGAAGGCCAGCGAGAGGGCCAGCGTACCGGCGAGGATAATGATCTTGAGGATATTCACGCCGCACCAGTGCAGGACCTGCATGATGATCGAGAAGCCGATGAGGCAGCCGATGACGAGCTCCAGTGTGTGGCTGTTGACCCAGTCCTTGTAGGCGAAGGTCGACTCCTGCAGCCCCTTGATGAGCATGAAGTAGACGATGGAGGTCAGGGCTATGCCACCGAAGATCCCCGCTAGGTAGGGGAGCGTCTTCTTATAGTTGAAGGAGAAGAGCACACGCGTGATCCACTGTACGACTGAGCCGAAGAAGAAGGCCACGGCCACGGAGAGGAAGATAGCGATGATGACCTGCAGCGCCTTCGAGGTGTTCAGCATCTCGAGCATGGGCAGCGAGGGGTCGTCAATACTCTTGAGCATAGCCATACAGAAGGCCCCCCCAAGGAGCTCGAAGACCATGGATACCGTCGTCGAGGTCGGGAGCCCTAGGGTATTGAAGATATTGATAAGGATGATGTCCGTGACGACCGCCGTGAGGCAGATCGTCATCACCTCCTGGAAGGTGAAGTAGGCGGGGTTGTAGATCCCATTGCGCGCTACGTCCATCATCCCATTACTGAG
>ERZ772928.114-NODE-114-length-38145-cov-4.602048_pt1 | contig 38145 bp, 26 predicted proteins | sample MGYA00511686_ERZ772928 | MGnify/ENA primary metagenome ERZ772928 (study PRJEB29015, sample SAMEA2738063) | human oral metagenome | biome: human oral; feature: human-associated habitat; material: saliva | place: China | collected 2219 ... | reverse complement strand
TCCGTAGTCTTCGTCGTACGTCAGTAGTTGCCCATTGAGAACCCGCTGAAGGTTTTCGTCCAGCACCAGAGGAAGCTGCCCTTTGAGCCACGGGCTTTTTTGCCAAGATTCTTGGCCGTCTTCCTCCAGCTCGGCAAGGGTACTGTCCGTCATCAACCACCCCGGTAAGCGGACGGTGCACTTTGCCAGTGTTCGTGCAACTGGCCAATCCAATTCCATGACTCCATCCAGACGCTGTCCTTCAAGTTCTGTAACACGCGGCAGAGCGTATAATCCGTCCCCCAAACGCATGGCCACAACAACTTCGTAGCTATCATCTGAATCTCTGACCTGAGCTGCGCCTTGCTGTTCGTCGGCTGGAGTTAATACGGCACTCCATTTCTCCAATGCATCGTCATACGCAGATGGAATGCGGAACTGGTTTGCGCGTATCAGCTGGTCTGCGTGGAACTCCTGGTCTTTCTGTTCTGCGGCTTCCCACTTTTGTTTCCATGCGTCAGGTGGAGAAAGTAGGTGATCATATGCATCCGCCACAAGTGGTGCAACGTGATCTGGTGCTGTGACAACACCGCCGTGGGCATCAAGATGACGTTTCAGCACCAATGCCGAACGCAATAGAGGCGCTGCCCGATACACGGCAACTAGCCCACGTGGGATGCGGGGAGCATTGTCCTGTTCGTTGGGTTGTCCGACGCCAATCACAACTAGGCGCAGTTCTTTCATAGACTTAGGCCGCAGTACATCTAGATGTTGGTGACGGTGGAGCCGTCCCATACGCTGGATAAGTAAATCCAGTGGGGCAATATCGCTGAACATGAGGTCGAAATCCAGGTCGAGCCCCTGCTCGATAATTTGTGTTGAGACGACAATAAGCCGTTGTGGCCGCTGCGTACCGTCCTTACCCAGCTTGCTCACTAGCGACGTTTCTTTCTCGAAACGGTGATCGGTCAAGAATCGTGAATGCAGAAGTTCAACTTCCTCATCCTCTACCCCACCTAGAAGTTCGTAGAGCTGCTGCGCACGGTTGATGGTTGAGCATATGACAGCTATGCACCCGCCTCCTTCTGCCTCGGAGAGCACGGCATCTGCTAGCTCCTCAAGATCCCCTTCTAGAAATTCCACATGAGTGTGCCTTATACGACGCCCGTCAGGAACCGGATAACCAGTTTCAACCCCGGCGCTGCTAGTAACAGTAATCCTTGGGTATCCGTTCCCAGGATCAGGTTCTATATTGCTGCCACCAAATTTTGTAGCACCGTCGTAATACGCGGTGACGAGTTGTTTGCGCTGTTCCGGTGGCAGCGTCGCAGAAAGAGCAATGACCGGAACTTGGTAGTACCCCAACCACTCAAGCACACGTGTGAGGTATTGCCTCATATAAGTGTCGGCAGCATGGATTTCGTCAATAATCACCACCTTCCCCGCGAGTCCAAGGTGCCGTAGTACCACATGCTTGGATTTGAGAGCAGCAAAAAGTAGCTGGTCAATTGTTCCTACAACTACTGACGCAAGGAGGTTAGTTTTTCGTCCTCGGAACCATTGCGTTGCTTCTAGTGCAACCTCACCAGACCCCTCATCATCGTAGACTGCCTGAATGCGGCCACTGGCGAGGCTCCGAAATTCCTCACTAAATTCCGCTTTTCCGTGTGCGAGTATCGTGCTGATAGGCGCGTCGCCACTAACCCCAGATCGCAACCAGTGAGCAACGCGAGAGAACATTGCGTCGGAAGTTACTCGCGTTGGCTGCGCAAAAAACAGCCCGTCCAAATCAGATTTTGCTGCCATGATCTCTGCCATAGCCAACGCTGTTTCCGTCTTACCACCACCGGTTTCATCCTCAACAAGCGCAAAAAATGGCTGCTGCTGCCTCAACGCAATATTGATACCTGCCTTTTGAACACTTCGCATCTCTGAGCCAGCAGGAAGGTTAAACCGTTCCGCAAAGTGGTCAGCAATATCGCCTGAGGGAAGCCACACTCCGCCTAGATCAAGGCGATCAAGCGCCTCGTCGAGACGGTTTTCTGGATCGACAGCCTCATAAGGAAAATACTGCTCATTGGAACCAACCCAGTCCGCAGCAATAAGAATTCCGGTTATTAATGCCTGATCAGCAGCATCCCAAGGCAACGTCGCTAGATCGGTAATGTCATCTCCATCAAGCCCAATGAGTTCCATTCCGTAGTCGAGGAATCTTTCTCGGGCTTCTTGCCAATTTAAAGGTTCAAGTTGAAAAGCAGCACTTTCCTCCAGGACTGGGAAAACTCCATGGTGCCCACCTATCACGTATTTCCAGCCGCGAATGGCTCTTCGCATAGCTCTCCGGTTTGCGTTGACCGCCCGAGCACGAAGCCAAGTCGCAACTGCATGCGCTGCTACGACAGAATGTGGGTTGGCTGACATTTGTTGAGAAGTGGCCGAACCACGATACCCATACTTGAACAATCGCCCATAGAGCGCAGGAACTTTGGGCTGGAAGAACAAGGAAATCTTGCCGCAGTCATGAAACCACGCAGCAGCTTTGAGAACCTTGGACAGTTCTATGCCTCCAAGATTGTTCTGCAATCGGTCCAAACGACCCGGTGCGACAAGTTGATGCGCAACATGCTCAATAATGTCGGTCACGTCTTGTGCATGCTGCAGTAGTGGAAGATAACTTTCCCCCTCATCGACAGACTTTGCCCAAAAGATGTTGAGGTCGTCTACGTCCTGCATATGCACCGTCTTGCCCCTTAAAAGCGCTTCACTGCTTACACATTGGAAGAATATATAGCTTCTTCAAAAACAGTCAGCTTTTAAGAAAAATTTTAATATTAAACTTATTTTAACCCCCATTAACTACCCCCTAATCAAAACAGCTCTTCGCTTCAACGTAACCACACAGTCACAAAACATGCAGGTCAGGAGCATAAAAAAGGCCGACACAGCACCGTCCCGGCCAAGGACCACAAAAAGAGAGCGAGGTAGTTTACAACGCCAACCTCAGACCCCCGCTCAGACGCAATCCCATCTTTGTTGCATTCAATGGCGAGTAAGTAACCGCGCCAACCCCAATGGCTGGGCCGTCGTTAAGCCTGCGCGACGTACGGTGCCACAGGTGGGGAAGCCAGCGCCAGTAACCCCAAGTACGGGCACCCCCCGGGGACCGACGATCTGGTAACAGGAATGATGCCGCAGTACAGCGCCCAGGCGGCGACGAGTGTAACGCCAGGATCAACCTGGTCACCGCCACTACCACCAGCGCTGTTACCCCACTACCCAGCCGCAGAACTTACCGCTCGCAGGCCACGCCGTCGTTGTCGCGATCCAGGTGTGGAGCGTAGGCGGGTTCACCACGGTGAATGGGGGTGCGCACTCCGGCCGCGCGGGCTGCTGCGCAGTTCCTGAAGCTACCACCCTGCGGGGCAGGTGCCGGTGCAGGCGCAGGGGCTGCCTGAACTGGAGCAGGGGCCGGGGCTGGCGCAGGTGCGGGAGCCGGGGCCGGAGGAGCTGGCGGATTGGGGATGATTCCCGGCAGCGGATTAGCAATCAGCCGCTGTTGCACCGCCCAGGTGAGCCCCGCAGAGATGAGGCCACCAATGCCCACGATCCCGGCGATAACCCCCAAGAATTTCAGGGTTTTATTATCTTTGTTCTCAGCAATGGCGCTGCTTCCCGCTTTGCCGCGTTCGCTACTCCCCTTGACCTTGTCGCTGCTGCCGCTGACTTTTGCACTGCTGCCACCAGCCTTTTCGCCGGACTTCCCGGCAGCACCTGCATCAGAGGCATCACCTGCACCGGGAGCGGCGTCCTTGCCCGCCTCAGCCTCATTTCCGCTGGTCCCATTTCCAGCACCGCTACCAGTACCTTTGCCGGCTTCCCCGTTTGCACCAGCAGCGGGCGCAGCCACCCCGGTCTCCTGCTTTCCCTGAGCTGGTTTTTCTTCAGCTCCAGCATTCACCATTCCAGCGAGCGACAGGACCACCGCCAGGCTCAGACTTACAAGTTTTGTGCGTGTACGCATCGCAGACTCCTTTTTCATAGACTTATATTTGGAAATTCTTATATTTTCCTACTGCATTTCTCAAATAACGCCCTTCGGAGCTACCCCAGAACCACCCCCAACACCGCTCGCACCCCGCCTGCGCCTCACCGGCATCCATACTCGATCCATACCCGCACCCCACACCACCCCGCACCTCGCATCGCCATTTTTCGGCCAAATCACCTCGCACCGGTACGATGGACACCAAACCGAACTATCTCCCATATTTTTAGCTAGCTACCCCAGAACTATTTTCGATTAAAGGATTACTGCGACTATGCCCCTCCCCTCCCCCAGCCCCGATTCTCGTGCACTTATTACCGGCGCTAGCCAGGGAATTGGCATGGCCATTGCGCGTGATTTAGCCAAGCAGGGCCACCATGTGATCTTGGTGGCGCGTCGTAAAGATGTGCTGGAGCAGTTTGCCACGGAATTAACGTCGCGGTACAACGTCACGGCCGAGGTTTTTCCCTGCGATTTGTCGGATGAGCAGCAGCGCCACAAGCTCATCGCGGACATCAAAGACCGCGACATCAGCATCATTATCAATTCTGCTGGCATTGCGAGTTTCGGCCCGTTCATGGACCAGGAATGGGAGTATGAGACCAATCAGTTCGAGCTCAATGCCACGGCTGTTTTTGAACTCACCCGCGCCGTACTACCCCGAATGCTAGCGAATAGAAAAGGTGCTATTCTCAATGTCGGTTCGGCCGCAGGCAACCTCCCTATTCCAAATAATGCGACCTACGTGTTCACCAAGGCGGGCGTGAATGTATTCACGGAGGCCCTGCATTATGAGTTGAAGGGTTCGGGGGTCAGCTGCACGCTTCTTGCACCTGGTCCAGTGCGGGACGCGGTAATCCCGGAGGAGGAGAAATCTATTGTGGATAAGGTGGTACCGGATTTCCTCTGGACCACCTATGAATCCTGCGCAAAAGAGTCCCTCGAAGCATTGGCAAAGAATAAACGCCGTGTGGTTCCGGGCCCACTGAGTAAGGTGTTGAATGTGGCGTCGCTCGTCGCGCCGAGGGGTATTGCCTCCCCACTTATTGGTTCGTTTTATAAGAAAATGTCGTAAAAAATGATGTCGGAAAGTGCTATGTCGAAACATGACCGTTTGGTGTGGATTGATCTCGAAATGACGGGTCTTGACCCAGATCATCACGTCGTTGTGGAGGTGGCGGCGCTGGTCACGGACGCGGACTTGAACATCCTCGGTCAGGGCGTCGATATTGTGGTCCACGCCACAGAGGAGCAGCTGGCGGGCATGAATGAGCTCGTGGCAGACATGCACGGCTCGTCGGGCCTGACGGAGGCGATTCGCACCTCGACCACCACAATTGAGCAGGCTGAGCAGGCGGTTCTTGACCTCATAGCCGAGCATTGCGATCCCGATCATCCCGCGCCGCTGGCCGGAAATTCCATTGCCACGGACCGTTCCTTCATCCGCAAGCACATGCCTCGGCTGGACAGCGCCCTGCACTATCGCATGATCGACGTTTCCACCCTGAAGGAGCTCGCCCGCCGCTGGTATCCCCGCGTCTACTTCAACCAGCCGGAGAAGGGCCTCGCCCACCGCGCCCTCGCCGACATCGTGGAATCCATCCGCGAGCTGGACTATTATCGACGCTCGTTCATCACACCCGATCCAGGCCCCACCACCGCCGAATGTATCGACGCCGCGAAGGAATCGATGGCCTCGTACCAGCGCTTTTTGCAATAACGCACGAGTGAGTTATTATAGTTCTCGCTGCTTTTAACAGCAGCAATGGTGGCTGTAGTTCAGCTGGTAGAGCACCAGGTTGTGATCCTGGGTGTCGCGGGTTCGAGCCCCGTCAGCCACCCCAAAGACAAAAACCAGGTTTGATAATACAAACCTGGTTTTTGTGCGTGCGGATGAAATTCTTTTAATTACTATTCAATTAAACGTTCTTTAATGGTTAACTAAATAGTATGAAAGGAACACGCAGAAGACGCGCTGCGGCACTTCTCTGCACCCTTGGTATTTCACTATTCAATGCGCTACCGGCGTCCGCCACTGAATCGATACCTTTCTTACAGGTCGGCGGCGTAAAAAATGGACAACCAGACCCCACTCGTCACCACGCTATTCTCCCGCCAGAGCAGTCACTACGGTGGAAAGTCGAATTAAAACATGGTGATCAACTGGCGTTAGGAATGATGGTCACGCCACCGGAAGACGCGGCGTCGATACCCGGGCTGGCGCGAATAACAGCCGACATTATCGACCCCACCGGAAACCACTGCGTCTCCGAATCCAGCGACGGAACAGCCGCCAATGAATTCACTCAACCCATCAGCGGATTCGCAACGTCTTACGTGGTTGGCGACACTTTCGGCAACTGTGCACCCGGCGCCTACGACATTGTGATCACCCGAAAAGGCACACTCGGCGGCGCACACGAACTCCCACTCGACTTCACATTATGGAAAATCCCAACAGCGACAACCGACACAATAGCTACCTCCGCGCCACCGCCCGAACTCAGCATGGACATCAACAACTCCGCCGCAACTCTTCACACCGCCACCACGCTTAACGACGCCCCGACAGTACACGCAGGCAGCTACGAAACAACACTCCATTCCGGCACAACACAATGGCTCCGAATTCCCATTGCCGAAGGGCAACGACTACAAATAGCCATAGAAGCCCCGCCCACACAAGGAACCATCAATTGGGCGGTCATTGGGCCCAACCTCTACCCCGTTGACATCGAAGAAGGCACCAACAATTACGGCGAAACAACCATCCCGTACCGGCTCAAACTCGACACCACGGAAGTCCGCAAGGTCACATCCATCACCCAAGAAATACGCTGGGGAAACATTATCGAAGACACCGAATTCGACCACAAAGGGGGATTCCTCGCCGGCGAACAGAACGTAGCCCTGCGCTACAGCGCGGACACACCGCAGTCCACCACTATCCGCTTAGCTCTGCGCGCCGTGGGCAGCGCCGAACCAGGACCCAAGCTTTCCTACGGCGTTGCGGGCGAGGCTGTGGAGGTTTCTGACGCGATCAGAGCACGAAAAACATCCAGAAACAACCAGCCCACAAGCCCCTTCATCCCGATTGCCTCTGGAGCGATCCTCGCCACCGCGGTGCTTGTGCTCGGAATGCTGTTCATGCTGCGTCGGCGGTGAACTCCAAGCACGTAAAGTTTGCTTATCTCCAAGCCACAAAATGGGCCATTTTCGTGCCTGAGTATAAGCAAACTTTGCAGAGCTCATAGTCAAGCACGCCACGCGCACCCCATCACACCTTCCCCACAACCTCCGCGAGAACCCCCGGCAGGAGCGCCTGCCACCAGAGCGCGTCATGGCCACCTGGATAAATATCAAAGCCGAGGAGTTTCCCCTGGGCGCGGAGCAGCGCGGCGGCGTGGTGGACATCCCGTTCAAGATCCCATTCGTACGCCCCTACCTGCAGATATGCGGGCGCGCCGTCCTGTCGGCTTCGCTCGTCAAACCATGCGCCGCCGTTCCACCACAGCGAGGGCGATTGCGCGATGGCAGCCGCCACGAGGTCGGGGTGCCGCATACCGGAGAGCAGGGCAAACAACCCTCCCATGCTTTGCCCCACAACAATCACCGGTGCACCGCTCCCATCCCCCAGCAGGCCCAGCGCCCGCTCGATGAAGGAACGCCCAGCGTCCGCGTCGCTGGTGTAATCGAGTTGCCGTTGTTGGGGTCCACCGGATTCGATAAACACCGCATGGACAGGCACAGGCACTTCCTGCAGGGCGCTGACCAGTGGATACTGATTCACCCAGGTCTCCCCGTCAAGAACAACCAGCCGCGCAGCAGGCGCAACATCATCCGCAGGTTTCCAGGTCCAGGCGGTGAGCTCTGCCCCATTCACCGGGCTCATAACTTGAGCAACCCGAATCCCCTCCGTATCCCCCGACAAAACCGCCCGGTCAGCGTCCCGCCCACGCGCCACAGCCAGCCGCGCGTTACCTAGGAAACCAACGGCACCAACGTATTCGCGAGCACGTGGGTCCTCAACCGTGCTAGCGCGGATCATCCCAAACATCTCACGGTCTGCCCCGCCATGCAGCACCGGCGCGGCAAGTTCCTCCGAAGGAATGCTGTAGTTGTAGGTTCCCATCCACTCGGTGGGCATATCTAAAGTAAGGGCGTGCAGCCCGGTCCCCGCGATGGATTCCAGCCGCGTATCGGCGGGATCAAGCATGTCACTGACCTTGTTCAGGTTCAGAATCACCCCGTGGGGAGCATCGCCGTACCACACAAACGTAACCAGCGTGTTTTCCACAAGCGGCGTCCCGGTTGCCGTGAGTTCCTTGTATATGAGCTCCGCGCGTTCCTCGCGTTGCTGGGTGTCGGGGATGGCTGCGAGGGCCTCGCGGGCGGCGTCGATAAGCGGTGAGGAGGCTCGTGGAAGTGGCCATGGTCGGATAGTATGGGGTGGCGTCAGCATGTCCGCCACCTTACCCGCGCAAGGAGGGGCACTTTGAATAATTACACCTCAGTTACGTTCACCTGGGAGGGCGAGCAGCAGCCGGGTCTGTGGTGCCCTGCGTTGAGTTCTAACGTGATTCCGATGGAACGGTCGGGGGACGGCTGGTCGTTCACGGCTGAGCTACCGAATGCCTCGGGCGTGTCGTGGGCGATTGTTCCGAATGTTACTGAGGTCACGGCTCTTTCCCCCGCGCTTCTCGACGCCGCCCTTTCCACACCAAATCCGACGGTGCCGAGCTTGTATCGGCTGATCGGGACGGATCCGATGACGCGCGCGGAGCCGAATATTTCGGTGCTGCAGCAGCCTGACGCACCGGAATATGATTGGGCTGATCTGGGCAATCCGGCCCCGCAGTTGGCGGGCGAGAAGCTGGCGACGGGACATAAAATTCACTACGCGCTGGAAAATCCGAACCAGGTGTTGTTCCTGGACGGTGAGGTGATGCAGCGCATCCATAATGATTTCCTGGACCTCAACATCGCCCCGATTTACGTGCACAACAGCGGCATGGCACAGCGTATGGGCGATTTTGCCGACCCGATTGGCTTTGCCCACGCCGTGGGCGCGCACATTGAAGAACAGCCCGACGTGATTGTGGGCATGTCTGCGGGCGCGCTCGCCGCCTGCGCCCTGGCTGTGGAGTTGGGCGCGCAGCGTGTGGTGCTGCTCTCCCCCGCCGTGGTTGCAGGTATCGACGTCGCGCGGGAACTCATGTCCTCCCTGCTTGCGAACAACATTTCCGTTGACATCGCAGTGGGTTCCGAGGAGAATCGCGGCGACCGCCCCGAGCAGTCGATCTTCACGATTGCGCAGGGCCTGGCCGACGGAATCGAATCCGCAGGCGGGCGGTCCACCTTTACCGTGTTCCCCGGCGGGCACGATCTCGCAGCGTGGCGGCCCGTGTTGGCGCGAATGTTAAGTTGATAATTTTCCGGTCGCGTTTGTGATAAGTATCCCACTTACGGGGGCTTTTACCCTACTGTGGAGACATGGCAACAAATGAGCGTACCTTTTTCGGGCACCCCTGGGGGCTAGCCAACCTATTCGGCGTGGAAATGTGGGAGCGTTTCAGCTTCTACGGACTCCAAGCAATCCTGCTCTACTACCTGTACTACCAGACCACCGACGGCGGCTTAGGCATCGACGAATCCATCGCCACCGCCATTGTCGGTGCCTACGGTGGGCTTGTGTACGTGGCAGCCATCGGCGGCGGCTGGGTTGCCGACCGCGTGCTCGGTGCCGAACGCACCCTGTTTTATTCAGCCATCATCGTCATGCTCGGTCACGTCTCCTTGGGCCTGCTCCCCGGCATCCTTGGACTGACGGTCGGTCTGATGCTGGTGGCTCTCGGTTCCGGCGGCGTGAAAACCACCGCCTCCACCGTCCTCGGTGGACTCTACGAGGAAGACGATCCGCGTCTCGACGGCGGCTACTCCATCTTCTACATGGGCATCAACATCGGCGCGCTCTTCGGCCCACTGGTCACCGGCTGGATGTGGGGGCAAGCCGGATTCCACTGGGGTTTTGGCATGGCCGCGTTCGGCATGGCCATCGGCCTCATTCAATACGCCGTCATGCGCAAAGACACCATCGGTGCCGTGGGCAGCACCGTGTTGAACCCCGCTCCGCGCAGCCAAATCCTCAGCGTGCTGGGAATCACCCTCGCGCTTGTGGCCGTGGTCGTGGTGCTTTTTACCATGGGAATCTTGAAAATCGGGTGGCTCTCCAATTTTGTCAGCATCGTCGGCGGTATCGCAGCCGTCCTGCTCTTCGTCCAGATGTACAGCTCCCCCAAAACAACCCAGACCGAAAAACACCGCCTCCTGGGCTTCATCCCCATGTTCTTCGCCTCCGTAATGTTCTGGTCCATCTACCAGCAACAATTCACCGTTATTGCCATCTACTCCGACCAGCGACTCAACCGCACCTTCGGCGGCTTTGAAGTAAGCCCCGCCTGGGTCGGATCCATCAGCCCCATCTTCATCATCGTCTTCTCCGGCATTTTCGCCACCATGTGGCTCAAACTCGGCGAACGGCAGCCCTCTACCCCTATGAAATACGCGCTCTCGCTGATGCTGACCGGGCTCGCCGCTTTCATATTCATTCCTTTCGCGGGTGGCGGCCCCAACTCGACGCCCTTCTTCGCCATGGTGGCGATCCTCTTCCTGTTCACCATGGCCGAGCTCATGATCTCCCCCGTCGGCCTTTCCCTAGCCAGCCGACTCGCCCCGGCGCGATTTGCCACCCGCATGATGAGCCTGCAGTTCCTCTCCCTGGCGGTTGGGACCGCCCTGTCCGGGACCTTCGCCGGGTACTACGACGCGGGCGACGCTGGTGCCGAACGCACTTACTTCCTCGTCATTGGTGCCGCTGCTATTCTCGGCGGCCTGGTTATGGTCGCGCTGCGCCGGGGTATTCTCACCGCGTTTGAGGGAGTGCAGTAGCTGTGCGTGCTGGCGAGCGTGCCGCGTAAGCAATGAAAAACCCGCCCCCCTGCAATCACGCGGGGTGGGCGGGCTCCTCCAAGCAATCTACCAGGCTGAGGTTTCGTTGACGTTGCCCTTGCTCCAGGTTTCCCAGGGGATGTTCCAGTCGCCGAGTCCGTCGTAGCCGGAGAGTTCCTCGCCGATGGTGTTGCGGACTTGGACAATATCGCCACGCTTCAGGTTTTCTTGGAACCATTGGGCGTTTTCGGTGCTGACGTTGATGCACCCGTGGGAGACGTTTTCAACGCCTTGGGATCCCACCGACCAGGGTGCCGCGTGGACGAAAATGCCGGAGTAGGACATTTGGGTGGCAAATTGCACGTTGGTGCGGTATCCGTCGGGCGCATCGATGGCGAGTCCGTAGGAGGAGGAGTCCATGACGATGGTGGGGTGCTTGTCGCCAATGATGTAGGTCCCGTGCGGGGTGGGGTATTTGCCGGATCCCATGGAGATCGGCATGGTTTTGAGCACTTCCTCGCCACGCTTGATGGTCATGGTCTTGGTGTTGTCGTCGGCAACAGCAACAACTTTGTCGCCGATGGTGAAGTTGGTGTTGTTGTTTTCTTCACCGTAGACTCCGCCACCGAGGTCAACACCGTAGATGTCCACCTTGACGTCGACTTTGGTGCCAGGTTCCCAGAAGTCTTTGGGCCGCCACCGGACTTCGCTGTTGTTGAGCCAGAAGAACTGGCCCTCAACTTTGGGTTCGGTTTTGACGGTGATGGCGTCTTGCGCAGCTTGACGGTTTTCGATGTTGGTGTCGAATTTGATCCCGATTGTTTGACCGACACCAACCGTGGATTCGGGAAGCGGCGAAAGGGCCGCGGTGGTGGTGTTGGTCGCGTCGATGGTGCTGAAGCTCATTTCCTGCTTCTTCTCACCCTTGGCCTCAATGGTCAGGGTGTAGGTACGGCTGTAGCCCAGCGGTTCGGTGGTTTCCCACTTCTTTTTGTCTTTGTCCAGCGATGCTTCAACGACTTTGCCGTCTTCGTTGGTCATGGTGACTGTGCTGAGTTCACCATCCCCGATCTTGACGGTGATGGGTTTAGCGGGGTTGACGTCCTTTTGCCCGTCTTTGACGCTGGCTTCAGGTTTTTTGTTTTCGGCGCTTTTCGACGCCTCGGCTGCCGCATCGACAGCTTTGTCGCCGCTGTTCTGACCAGCGGCGCATCCACCTAGGATGAGGGCCCCGGCGAGGAGCCCGACCGCTCCTAGCGCGGTGAGGGGGCGAAGTCCCGGCATTTTTCTCCAAACACTATGATTTTGCAAGTCTCTAAGCAGAGAGTACACGTTTTTTGATGACAAAACCGTAACTCCTCTTATCGTGTTCCCAGACACCCATGATACTGGACGTTATGCGGGGAGCTACCAGTAGATTTGCATATTTTTTAGCAGTGTTGTTATAGTTTCCTTCGTTGCAAAGAACGGCGCCATTAGCTCAATTGGCAGAGCAGCTGACTCTTAATCAGCGGGTTCGGGGTTCGAGTCCCTGATGGCGCACATATGTCCCCCTGTATGGTTCACGCCTACTGGGGGCTTTTGGTTTATCATTGGTTGTCATGCGAGCTTTGATCATTGTTGACGTCCAAAATGACTTCTGCCCAGGCGGCCCCCTAGCCACAGCCGACGGCAACAACGTAGCCCGGCGAATAGCCACCTTTGTCAAAGATCACGGCAAGGATTACAGCGCCGTGGTGGCCACAAAGGACTGGCACATTGACCCCGGCGAACACTTCTCCCCCACCCCGGATTTTCTGGATACCTGGCCGGTGCACTGTGTTGCCAACAGCGACGGCGCAGATTTCCACCCCATGATTGACCCGAGCGTTTTCGACGCAGTGTTCCTCAAAGGCCAGTACACCTCCGCCTACTCCGGGTTTGAAGGCGCGACAGAAGACGGTACTCCCCTGGCCACATGGCTGCGTGACCGGGAGATCACGCACGTGGACATTGCGGGCATTGCCACTGATTACTGCGTGCGCGCCACCGCGCTGGACGCGTTAAGCGAGGGATTCACAACCCACGTGCTCACGGATCTGTGCGCCGCCGTTGCCCCAGACACTGGGCGCGCAGCCTTAGAGGAGCTGGCTGCGGAAGGCGCGAACGTCGATAAGCAGAACTAGCGGTTGGACAGCAGGCGCTGGAGTTCCTTCAGGTCCTTCGAGCGTCGGCGGGAGCGGGCGAGGCCGATGAGGACGCCGACAGCCACAACAGCAGCAACACCTGTGAGAATTTGCTTTACCTGCGGCTCCTGGAGGCGCTGGAGGGCAGACTTCTTGGCGTCCTCAACGATGGTTTGGGGGCGGGTGCGGTAGGCCAGCCGATCCAAAGTACCCGCCAACTGACGACGCGTACGCTCGATGTCCTGCTGGATGTCTTCAATGTTGCGGGCCACGAACAATCTCCCAAAGTTGCGAAACAAACAATAAACAACACTAACGCTAGTGGATAACCCGAGCACGCGCACGCAGAAACAGCAACATGAGTATTCTTGTCACTATGACTGAGCAAAAACGCCTGGAAATCGGTGACCAAGCCCCGGCCTTCACCCTGCCCAACGATAGCGGTGAAACGACGTCACTGGCCGATTACCAGGGTAAACGCGTGCTCGTCTACTTCTACCCGCGTGCCAACACCCCCGGATGCACCACAGAAGCCTGCGACTTCCGCGACAGCCTCACACAACTCAATGACCTGGGGATAGAGGTGGTGGGCATCTCCCCCGATACGGTGGATAAACTCGTGGCCTTCCGCGAGAAAAACAACCTCACCTTTCCCCTGCTCGCCGACCCCGACAAAAACGTGCTCAAAGAATGGGGTGCCTTTGGGGAGAAAAAGAACTACGGCAAAATCGTCGAAGGCGTGATCCGCTCCACCTTCCTCGTCGGTACCGACGGCACCATCGAACTCGCGCTCTACAACGTGCGCGCCACCGGACACGTCGCCCGGGTCATCAGAGAACTGGAAAAATAACCGCCGCATGGACCAAGACGCCCCGGACATACTCCTACCGCGCCGACGCCCCGCGCAACAGCGAAGCCGCGAACGCTTCAACCGCATCCTCGCCAGCGCCCGCGCGGTCCTTGTCGACGTCGGGTTCGAATCCTTTACCTTCGACGAAGTCGCCCGGCGTGCCGAAGTGCCCATCGGCACTCTGTATCAATTCTTTGCCAACAAATACGTGCTCATCTGCGAACTCGACCGGCAAGACACCGCCGAGATTGTCTCCGAGCTTCAGGACTTCTCCTCCCGAGTGCCGGCGCTGCAATGGCCCGACTTCCTCGACGAATTCATCGACCACCTCGCGGGACTCTGGCGCGATGACCCCTCCCGCCGCGCCGTCTGGCACGCCGTGCAATCCACCCCGGCGACCCGCGCCACCGCCGCCGCGACCGAGCAGGAAATGCTCGACCTCATTGCCCGCGTGATGAAGCCCCTCGCCCCCGGCTCCCCCGATATTCTCCGCCGCGAGCTCGCCGGGATTCTGGTGCACACCGTCAGCTCGCTGCTCAACTACGCTGTCCGCGATAAAGAGCTTGACGACGCCCGCTTCTCCGGCACCGTCGCCGAAATCAAGCGCATGCTGGTTGCGTATCTGTTTGCTGTAGCGACGGGGTAGGTTGTTGGGGGCTTGGTACAGGACTTAGCGACTATTGAACAACGTTAGTGCAAACTTTTGCGTAGAAATAGGTCTATCGGCAGGCTCGAAAATGGGGTGTTCGCGTACCTGGCGATGGACCTATATGACCAAGGCGAAAAACAGGGCATTGTCGTGCTTGAGGATAAGCACACTGTGCACTACCCCACCATCAACGCGATACAACAGGTGGCCGTGGCGTAGTCACCATCGTGACTAATGCTGAGACTGATGTGGGGGGTAGCACCTCCCATGGTGGCCGCAACCTGCTCGGCAACCTCCCCGATCAGATGAATAGCCACCCGCCCCCACTGGTCGGGAACAACTTCTATCTGCGACCAGTCAAAATCTTGCAGGTCGATCACGGGCGGGGTGCCGTAGAGGGCCTGGGACCAGGCTTTAACGAAGGCTTCTTTAGCGGCCCATCGCCCGGCGAGGTGCTGCTCAGGGTCGAGTTTTTGGTTGGCGTGACGCCTTTCAAAGGCGCTGAATACGCGGTGAAAGCGACTGCCGGGCTGCCGGAGCTGTTCGGCAAAGCTGGGGATATGGACGAGGTCAATACCGATGGCGGGGGTGACTGGGGGCATGCCCTCAATAGTAATCTATGGAAAGTACTTGCCAAAGTGGAAAGTACTTTCTTAAAATCGGAGCCATGAACACCACAACACCACAAGAGGCGCAGGCCCAGCTCACAGAGGCCCGCCTGCGCATGCAAGGCATTAGTGGATTTAGCCCCGTCTGGGTCGCCTACGAGATCATCCTTATTGCTATGGCCTTCGGAGTGCTATGCGCGTACTTTGATGGACATCCCGATTTTCAATCCCTACGCACCCCATTCTTTGCCATGGGGATGGCATGGCTGTTCGGAGGCATAGTCATGCTCATACTCACCAAGACCATCTCAAAACCCATCCGCTTCGGCTTCGAGCGTCGCTGGGACATTATGCATTACCTCATGGCAGGCGGTTTCTTTGCTTCGACACTCATCGTTGTTTTTGCGCCGCTAGAACTGTGGCACGTCCTTGCCATCATCTCCGCCTACCTGCTCTTGGGCATTGCAGCCCCTGTATGGGAGGTGATCACTGTGCGCAACCTTTACAGAAACGCCCAATAAAGTCCACATTTCTGTAACCGAATTCTTCTCAAAGATGGGATTTCTCTGACATGAACGCACTAACACCACATGAAGCGCAGGCTCAACTCACGGAGGCTCGCATGCGCACGCAAGGCATCAGCGGTTTCACCCCTGCGTGGGCCTCTTATGAGATCATAATTGCCGCCATGGTCTTCGAAGTTCTAGCCAATTACTGTGACGGGCACCCCGAATTTCACGCCCTTCGCATGCCGTTATTCATCACAGGATTTGTGTGGCTCGCTGTCGGAGTCGGCTTATCCACATTCACGGTGATTGTCGCTAAAACCGCCCTCCGTGGTTTCGGGCTTCGTTGGGGCATCATGATTGGGGTCTGGTCCGTTTGCTACTTGGCACTCATGCTCACTACGACCTTCACACCAGTGTCCCTGACGCAGCTTTTCATCATGCTCTCCATAGTCCCACTCCTAGGCATCGCAGGTCCCGTGTGGGAAATGCTCGCCCTGCGCAAGAACAGAAAGAGCATCCGATGAGCACCCACCCTCGCAATGACCTCAACCCGGCGTTCACTAACCCGCTGCGGTTTTCCCTGATGGCCACGCTCGCGGGCGTCGAGAAGCTGCCGTTCAAGGACGCCCGGGATTACCTGGGCACCACCGATTCGACGCTTTCTAAGCACGCGAGCGCGTTGGAGGAAGCGGGGTTCGTCACCATCATGAAAGGGTTTTTGGGCAAAAAGCCGCAGACAACCCTGAAGCTCAGCAAGCAGGGCCGCACGGCATGGGCGGCGCATCTCGACGCCCTGCAACAGATCGCCTTCCCCCAAGACACCGAGAGTTAGTGGTCCTTTGACAGAACCCGCACCAGCGCACACACTATAATCCCCAGGAACAGTAAAGCTAATGGAAGAAACACGAAGGCACCGACATCCTTGAGGCTCTGCGTCTCCGATGCGGTGCGTATCGGACTAACACGGTTCACAGCGGGAGCGGCGGGGATCGCGGGGGCGGTGGGGTTAATGGGCGTCGAAAAGCGGAGAAGGGAATCCTGGGATTCAGCTGCGGCGGGGGCATCGGGTTGGAACACCGTTTCCGTCACAATGCTGTCCATGATGTCCTGCACCACCCCATAGGACGTGAGATGAATGGGAGATGCCACGGGCTGGGCATCGGCAGTGGTTGAGTAGAAAACCACCAGGTAATAGTGGTCGGACTTCCATCCACCCGATGGAGGTTCGGCAACAATGGATTGGGCGAGACCGCCGTCTTTAATTCCCTGAGTAATGCTAGCCGCATGGTGCTGTTCATCCGGCACCGAAAAGGGATCGTCCCGTTGCTCAGCGGTGTATTCGATCAATTCGTCCGCATCGGAATTGATATAGACATGGCCAACAGCGTTGCGCGGCCCCGACAGGCGGCTATCAAATCGCAACGACCGCTCCCCCAGCTTGTCATGCAGCAAGGCACCCGGCGCACTGACCACCCAGCGAATAAGGGTGCCGTTAACCTGCTGGCCTTCCACCGTTATGTAAGCAGGAAGTGTGGGGGCCGCTTTCACAATGCCGGAAGGGCCATCGCCCGGCAGAGTAATACTCCGGTCAGTGCCGTTGATATTGAAGTCAATGTCCATGGAATCATAACTGCTCAAAGCTTTGACTTCCGTGGTGAGCGTGCCAATAGCATTGTTATGACCGGCCAGGGAATCATCAAAAGTGCAGGTGACCAGGTTAGTGCGACGGTCCGAGGTGCAGTCGCCAACCGTGCGCCCGCTACTGTCGTGCAGGGCATTGAAAAACGTGGCCGGAACTCGGAATTGCTTGGGAAATTGAATGGTGAATTGTTGACCTTCAAACTCCCCGCCCGACAGCGACCATGGCCAACTGAATGTCACTTCCGAATTTTCCGTTATAGGGAGGGCAGATGCCGTGATAATGGGGGCATCAATGTCAATGAAGGTGGGCGCATTGGCGGCGGTACCGACGTGATTTACCTGGGCAGTGTTGTTTGCTTGGGCTTGGACGATGACATCAGATTGGTGGTGAGAGGTTGCTGCGTGAGCTTCGGCGAGCTGTATTTCGACAAACGGAGTCCCGGCAAAGTGGGTTCCAGCGAGGTCGGCGAATGCCCCGCTGACGTTAATACCGATAGATAGCAGCAGTGCAACGCCAAGCAGAGCGCAGCGTCGAGCATTCATCAAGCGACTCACAGATCCTCTTCACCCCTTGCGGCTGAGTTATAGCATGAACCAATCACATTTAATGCTCAGGATTTTATCATCTTAAACCTTCATTTCAAAGGCGATATTTGAGGCAATCCTCACTTTATGGCCACAGATGGGGGCTATCCAGGAGTTGAGCAAGTGATGATCCGGTGGTGAACAGGGAAAATTGGATAACAACCAGCGCCCAAATCCGAAATCGACGCCCAGCACGCAACCAAAGCCAGCAAAGAATAAAAGTGGCTACGCTTAAAATTTTCTTAACATTGGCACGTTGTGGCGGGCACCCAGCGCCGTGGAGCGCTGTGGAGCACAGTAAAACACTGTGGAACATGCAAAGCGCAAACACAGAGCACAAAAGGAAACCCCGGCTCCACCATTACATGGAGCCGGGGCGCAGGTGCGCTAGGCCACTAAAGCCCTAGTGCACTACGTCGGGATGTTATGAGCGGCGGCTACGAATGATCATCGCAGCACCAGCTGTGACAACCAGGAGCGCTAGCACGCTAACACCGATGACCGAGGCACCTGTGTTGGCCAGTTTCCTCGAGTTCTGCTTCTCGGGTGTCGGGTTCCCTGACTGTGCTTTGGCAGGGATGCCCTTCTGCGGAACACACGGGACACCCTTGTCATTACCGTTGGCACCGTGTCCACCCGAATATCCACCCGGTTCACTCGGGGTACCCGACGCGGGAGCGTGAGGATCACACGTCTTGGGTGCGGGCACCGAGGGGGTCGGTGTCGCGGACAGCGGCGCGGGCGGCTTCTGCACTGACGGTGCCGGAGGTGTGGGTAGCGGGATCAGGGGAACGATCGGGATGACAAACCACCACCATGGGATGTTGGCACTGTTCGTGACCTTTACTACCGTTGCTTTGCTGCTCTCGGCTTTGACAGTGATGGTTGCTGTGCCATCACCATTGTCTTTCACAGCCCCAGCGGTATCACTACCGAAGCGTGGTGTGGCCCAGGAGGTAAAGGTGTCCGATGCCGGCATTGTTTCCCTCAGCGTCACCATCGTGCCCACGGGCATCTGCGGCAGCTTATGGGTGTCGCCGTCCTTGAGCGTGAACGTCTCCTTCTTGGACTCGTTACCAATGCCCCACGTCGCGGTGAACTGGTACTCCTTCGACTTGTTGCTAGAGGAACCGGCTACAAGACCCACGACTTCCTTGGTAATTTCAACGGTTCCAAGTTTGTCGTAGCTGTTCTTGATGCGCGCGGAAGCTTCACTGCGCTCATCCTCAACTGTTGCTTCAGCGCGAACAATGGACTCATCTTCGACGAAGATCGCGCCGTCAACTGCCACGTCCTTGGTGTCCTCTGTGAAGGTACAGCGTGATCCAACAACGATGTCCTTGATGGTTGCGGGTTCATCAACCTTCAGCTTCACCTCGCCTTTCGACGTCTCTTTGCCTTCCTTGGTGCAGACGTAACCAACGGTGAAGGTCTTGTGCTTGATGACGTCCAGATCCTTGGCCGATCCAGCCAGCTCCTTGGTTATCTTCACACTGCCCTTCAGCGCAGTGTATGTGTTCGTTGCAGTAACAGACTTGGTATCGCCCTTGACGATAGTGATCTCTTCCAAACCACTCGTCTTCAGGTGAGCACCAGCAACATCAGCACCCACTTCGTTGACTACACAGTTAAAGTCGTGCGGAATCTTCTTGCTGGTCGCAGTACCATTGGCCTTCACCACAAGATCACCCTCGACCTTGGTGGCTTCGGTCTTAGCTTTATCCATGCACACGTAGTGGAAGGTAAATTCCTTATCTCCCACTGCAACATTGTCAGGGTTCACTAGCTTCTTGGTGATGGTGAAATCACCCAAATTAGAAGCGTAGACATTGTTCACGGTGAAGGTCTGAACCTGGTCAGAAGCAATAGTCACCTTTTCTGGATTGATGTTCGTCGTACGAGTTGCGTCCTTCACATCAGCAGAATCAGCACGCTCGGTAATACGACACTCGTACCCAACCGGAATCTCAGGCGAGGTCACTTCGCCAGCACCATCAACAGTCAAGGTGAACTGTTGTGGCGCAGGTTCATTGACATCCTGAACTTCGGCACGCATTCCTGTGTTGGGTTGCGGAAGAGCAGGCGGAGTACACACGTAGTCAAAGACATAGCGCCTATTCTCGTTCTGCGGAATCACCTTGTGGGGGTCTTCAACGGTCTTGACGATCTTGAATTTACCCACCGGCGTTTTAGTCGGAGTGAACTTATTGGTTACCCGGAGATGCTGGCGTTCATTGGTGACAGTGTAGTTAAAGACGTTGGGGGTTTCGGGGTGGTTTTGAAGCAGGCTTCCCTGCTGGTTTTTGCGGATGTGATAGTGCCACCCATAGTCAACAGCCTGCACGTCTTTTTCAGTAAAACTGCACTGTGCGCCCACCGGGATGTTGTTGACGGGTTGCGAGGGAGTGCCATCGCTCTTGATTGTCACATCACCGTCGTAGTCTTTCCCTGCAGCGGCACAGGTGTAGTGAACCGTGAATTCGGGGAACTGTTTCTTCAGCTCAGCGATTTCTGCGTCTTTACCCTCTGCAACATGTGCGCCATCTTCCGTCATGACCGCAATGACCTTGTCAAAGTAAAAACCACCAGTCGGCTTTGGGGTGTTGGTCAAAGTCACGCCAATATTGCGGTCTGACACCGTAGTAACGGTTACCTTCGACGAACCAGCCCCCTCGAGATTCGGGGCGTCGGAAGTGTTCGTTGCAGTGAACTGCGGAGCGTCATATGTGACAGCACTATCTTGAGGTATGACCTCCTCCAAGGTGACCTTGGAGCCAGCGGGCAGTTCCTTGTTTCCCTTCACCACGTCACCATTAAGAGGAACATTCAGAGTGTAGGTTTCATCGAATTTATCGTCAGGAGAATCAACAGTCACCTTAACGGGGAATGTTGTTCCATCTGTGAGACCCTCTGGACGTGTCGCAGCAGGATTCAGCACTTTCTTCAGCTCAAAAGTACCACGATTTACACCAGTGATGGTGCCTCGAGCATCCTGTTTAAATTCAGAAACTGCGGTTGACACAAGTGCTGTACCACGCAGGCTGGCCTTATTTGAAATATCAGTGTTTTTAGCGGGAATGGCACCGTCTGCAGAAATTGACATATAAGACACTTGGTAGAAGCGATCAGCCTTCCAGCCGTCATTTGGACGCTTCAGGGTAATAACCTGCTTGGTTTCCCCCGGCTGAATATTCTGCTCGAACGCAAGAGGCTTGCCGTCGGCTCGAGGGCTAGCCAGCTGGTCTTTGGTGTATTCTACAGCGTATTCGCCCCAATCTTTGATAAACTTGTGCCCGACATCACCGTTGACAAGCGTCAATTCATCTTCAATCACAACATCGCTATTGATGTTGTGTTTTAGCAGCTCAGAACCAGGAACTGAGATGGTCCAGCGGGCGTGAACTTTGTCAGATTCAGCCCAGCCTTCTTTCGAAAATGTCGTTGGCGCAGTGTAATCGGCCCCGATAATTCCATCCTGGTCATCGGGACCAGGCAAATGAACAACCCTTGACACGCCATCGATCTTGAAGGTGATCTCTTTGGATTTCTGGACTTTGGCTACCTGGACTTGCACCTCGAACATCCCATGGACATTATCTTTGTGCGAAAATTTATCATTAAAAGTACAGGTGACAATTCTAGTGTCGTTATTGGCATTACACGTTCCACCAACAACGCCGTCCGCGTCTCTTAGCTCAATACCTTGATCCGAGCCCAGTTGCAATACGTCCGGAAATTCCACAGAAAACTGCTGCCCGTTGCTGACGTTACCCGCATACCAGTCCCACCGAACGTGAACAAAGCTCAAGTTCTTAATGGGAGTGTTTTCGGACTCCACCCTAACATTATCTATCCTCACGGTCCCAGTGGCCTGTGCCACTGGCTGATAAGTCAGCAGACTGGTGAGCACCAGAAGCAGTGAACTTACAATCGCGTAGATTTTTCGGCTCACCGAATAGCCCACAGCCTTCTCCTTTCTCTTGATACATGCAAAAACCAGATGAGACCTACGGGCCGCTGACCTGACGAATTTCACAATCCCGACCAACACCATAAGCCACATAGTTCTTTAAGGATTTTATCAGTTTTTTGGGTCATGTCAACTAGGGAGTCGTCCGCGATTCAGTCGTATTCGCAGGAAAAACGGCTTTACATGCAAACATTTTAGCTCATCAAAAGCTTAATATATACTCAGATATGCCACGTGGTGAGCTGTACGGCATTTCCTTGCATTCCGCCTCGCCTAGTCGAGGCCTGCCCCCTCCCCCAAAAAAGTGACCGCCTCACTAGCGGCAATTTCAGAAACAGCAATGCAAAAGCCCGGCCCCTCCCCCACCGAAATGTGAGGACAGGCCGGGCTAAAGCGCCACAGAACGTTAAAGAAGCGTCGCTAGAACTCCCCGGTTACACGAAGGACTCCATCAACCAGGCGCGCCCCGGAATCAAGCAGCGCGGCAGCTTCTCGCTCCTTGGCAGCATCACCGGTGCCACCAAGGTTGCGGTCCACGGGCCGTTCGTACAGTGCGGCACCACCGTGCATGGCGTCGAGAATGCGCCGCAGACCAGCATCTTCGCGGGTGGTGGCAGCATCTTCCCACTCGGCGACACCGGTGGCACCGCGTTCTTCACGCACGGCCTCCACAAAAGCGGCCGGGTGAACAATAGCCACCAGCGCCGAGACGTGCCCGAAACCGAGGGAGGTGACAATACCTGCCTTCGGTGCGAAGCCTTCATCTGCGGCACCCAGGTCCAGGGGTTTGCGCAGCCACACCAGGCGCTGATGCTTGTTCAGCACCGGGTCCACGCAGTCCAGGGAGCGGTTGGCGGGCAGCAGCCCGGACCGCAGCACCTGGGTGAGCCCGATGATCTGGAATGCGGCGGCGCCGCCCTTGGCGTGCCCGGTCAGGGACTTCTGGGACACCACAAACAACGGGTTGCCCTCGCCGCGCCCCATGGCGGTGGCGAGGCGTTCGTGCAGGTCGGACTCGTTGGGGTCGTTGGCGGTAGTGGAGGTGTCGTGCTTGGAGATCACGCTCACCTCATCCGCATTCACACCCAGAGCGTACAGCGCCTTGGCCAGGCGGGAGACTTCCCCACCCTGCGCGGCACCCAGGGCACCCAGGCCCGGCGCGGGGATGGAAGTGTGCGCGCCGTCGGCAAAGGATTCTGCGAATCCCACCACGCCGAGGACGGGAAGTCCGAGGTCTGCGGCGATGGAGCCGCGGGTGAGCAGGATGGTACCGCCACCAGCGGATTCGATGAATCCGGCGCGGCGTCGATCGTTGGCGCGTGAGAAGTAGCGCTCGTCGATGCCTTTACCTTCGAGTTCTGCGGACGGCGCGGTGGCCGCCATGTCACCGAAGCCGGTGATGCCTTCGATGGACAGGTCGTCGAAGCCACCTGCGACCACGAAGTCGGCTTTGCCGAGCCTGATTTTGTCCATGCCTTCTTCCACGGAGACGGCGGCGGTGGCGCAGGCCGCAACGGGGTGCACCATTTGGCCGTAGCCGCCGATGTAGGACTGCATGACGTGCGCGGCGGTGACATTGGGCAGGGCTTCCTGCAGGATGTCGTTGGCGCGGGGTTCGGCAAGCAGGCCGTCAACGTAGAGGGAGCGCAGGGATTCCATGCCGCCCATGCCGGTTCCTTGTGAGGAGGAAACGCGGGTGGGGTGGATGGAACGCATGAGCTCGGCGGGGCTGAATCCGCTGGACAGGAACGCCTCGACGGTGCAGACGATGTTCCACAGGGCAACGCGGTCGAGGTTGTCCACCATGTCTGCGGGGATGCCGTAGACGCTGGGGTCGAATCCTTCGGGGATTTGTCCACCGACGAAGCGGCTCATGGCCATGCGCCGGGGCACACGAATGGCGGAGCCCGCATGGCGGGTGACTATCCACTCGCCGGTTTCTTCGCTGTAGGCGGCGCTGGTGTTGTCGGGTTCGGAGTCGACGAAGGTGCGGGCCGCTTCCTTGTCGCTGACGGTGAAGCTCAGGTCACGGTCCAGGTAGACGGTGGTGAGTTCGGGGGCAAGGTTGCTGACCATGCCGAAATCGTCGTGGTAGCGGCGCACACCGACGCGGCCTAGCACTTCGTCGTGGTAACGGTCGTAGATGTCTTCTTCGGCAATCTCGGAACCGTCGGCATCGACCCAGCTGCCGTCTTCCCAGCTGATGAGTCCCATAGTCCAGGCGAGTTCGGTGACACCGGCGGCGGAGAGGTCGCCGGTGAGTTCGGCGTCGAAACGCGTGCGGGCGGAGCCGTAGGGGCCAAGCTCGCCGGCACCGACGATGACGATCATGTCGTCGAGTTTCTGGCTAACCTGCCCGGTGAAGTCGGGGGTGGTGGCCTGGAAGCGTCGGTACGGGGTGGGCAGGGCGCGCACGGTGCGGGGTTCTTCGTCCTCGCTTGTCGACGCCGCGTTTGCCGCAGCATTCCGGGCCAGTTCCGCGAGGTTCACATCGGCATCGCCGAGGCCGCCGGTGTAGTCCACCGTCACGGGTTCGGTGGCGGCCTTATCGCGCACGTCCTGGGAAATGTTAGAGACCAGCAGCTTGGCGATGTCTTCAGTGGAGAAGGTGGTCACGCCTGCGGCTTCGACGGCCTCGACAAGCGGATCGTTGCCGCCCATCAGGCCGGTGCCGCGCACCCATCCGATGAGGGCGTGCACCAGGGAGGTGTTCTCGCCCCACACGGGTTCCGCATGCCAGCGGTTGACCAGTGCATCCAGGGCTGCCTTGGATTCGCCGTAGGCACCGTCGCCGCCGAAACGGCCGCGGTTCGGGGAGCCTGGAATCACCACGTGCAGGCGGCGTCCAACCTCCGTATTCACGCCGATAGCGGACAGTCCGGCGATGAGGCGTTCCACGCTCCACAGCAGCAGGCGCATTTCCGTTTCGGCGCGCGGGCCAGCATCCGCCAGGGAGCCGGACACGCGGGGCGCGGCGAAGGGGAACAGCAGAGTGGGCACCAGGGCGGGCTTGAGCACTTTCTTCGCGCCGTTGACGGTGGCGGTCTGCTCCGAGCCGACCCACTCGATCACGGAATCTAGGTCAGCGAAGGAACTCAAGTTCGCGGGCACGACCCACAGGGCAGCCTGGCCGCGGGCGTGGGTGCGGTACAGCTCCTTGTAGAAAGTCAGACGCTCGTGGTTCAGGTTGGAGGTGGTGGCCACCACCGTGGCACCGCCGCCCAACAGCTCGCCTGTGACGGCGGCGGCAATGGAGTTCGGGGAGGCACCCGTGACCACGGCAACATCCTTGGCGTACGGCAGTGCGCTGGTATCCAGCGCCTGGGCCGCCAACTCATCCAGGCCCCAGTGCTTGGCCTGGCGGGCAACGGCCTCGCCGGCGCCGGTGACGTCCACGTCCTTGGCGTCCAGAACGCCGACGGCCACGCGGGCGATATCCTCACGGGCGGACGCCCAGCGGTCATCTAGCAGCACGGCCTTGTTGGCGTCGAATGCGGTGGCAACGAGGCGCGGCCAATCCGAGCCGAGTTCCTGAGCCACCACGTCGAAGATGGCGGCGTCGGCATCCTTATCGTCCAGGTTGACGGTGCGGTGCGGCTCCAGGCCCAGCTGCTGCAGGATCGTGCGGGCGGTTTCCGCCAGCACACCGGCCTTGCCGGTCACCTGCTCGGCGTACTCGCCCAGCGCGGCGGAATCCACCACGCCACCAGAGCCGCCAGCACCGCCGGACGGCAACGCGACGGACACACCGTGGTTCGCGGCGACCTGGGCCACCGCGGCGTCGATAAGCGCATCAAGCTCGCTGGCGCTGGAGGGTGCGATAGGGCTGAGGGTAGCCAGGTCGCCACCGCGCAGCGACGCGCCCTCGCGGGCACCAATGACCACGGCGGCGGTGACGTGATCCGCCCAGCCCTGACCCAGCTGCCAGGTGCCGGTGACGCGCTCGGCAATGTAGGCGGGGCGCTTGCCGGTGGGACCGGTGATGCGGCGCAGGGCGTCGGCGGAAGCATCGGACAGGACCGGGCCGAAGGCCGTGTAGCCCTTGGCCATGCGGCTGACCGTGGCTTTCAGGTCGTTCAGTTCCGCGTCGGCGGCACCGTCAATGGCACCCAGGCCGAATTCCACGCCCAAATCCAGGAGCAACTGGTTGCGGCGTGAGGACACGCCCTCCACCAGGGTTTCAATGGAATCCGTGGCGGCCATCTGATCGGGGCGGACCTTCGTCCACACGGCGACCAGCATCTCTGTGGCATCTGCGGGGGTGAACGGAATGTCCTCCGGACGGGGGCCACCAGTGGCCGGGGCTGCGGTGAAGGCACCATCCTCCGTCGGGGCGGATGCTGCGGAAGTCACCGAGGCCGGTTCAGGCGCGGCGGGGGCGCTTTCGGCGGGAGCTGCGTCATCGGCTTCATCAGCGTCGGTGGCCACCTCACGTACCACCTCATCGGTGGCAAATACCACGCCGCGCTCACGCTCGACGTTCAACACCTCAATGTCCACGTCCGCGTACTGCGGGAGGGTGAGGGTCTGGCCCATCATGTTCGCAATAGTCGGTGCGGAACCCACGCCGACCTCGACGAAACGGTCCACACCCAGGGTTGTCAGCGCCAAGTCCTGGGTTTCAATCCAGCGGACCGGGGAGGCGAACTGCCAGGCCAAAAGCTCAATCAGGATCGTGCGGGCAAGCTTCTGCTCGTTCTTGGCGGCCGCGTCGAAATCAGCCAGAATCTCATCCAGCAGCGGCGAGGACACGACCTCCTCCATGGACTCCACAAAATCCCGGGTCAGCTCGAAGGGGCGGGCGACCAGGTTCGGAATGTAGCGGCCCACCAGTACATCCAGATCCACGGTGTCCGGCAGCAGCGAATCCAGGTGGGCGCGGAAATCGGCCACACCATCGCGCAGCACCGACGAGTGGAACGGCACATCAATGCCCGGGATCATGATGAAGGAACGCTGGCCGGGGGCCATCTCCTCCGCAGCCTCACGCAGCGCCTTCAGCCCGGCGCGCGTACCGGCCACCGCGTACTGAAGCCCGGCGAGGTTGTAGTTCACAATCTCCAGGAATTCGCCCGATTCCTTGGAAATATTCGCCACGAAGTCAAACACGTTGTCCGCGGTCAGCCCCATCTTGTTGGGGCGCAGGGCGGCCAGGCCGTAGTTGGAGTTGCCTTCGGCGTCGCGATCCACCAGGCGGTGCATGGTCAGCCCACGGCGGTACACGATCTCCACCACGGATTCCAGGGACAGCACACCGGCGTAGGCGGCCAGCGCGTTGTATTCACCCACGGAATGCCCGGCGAAGAAGGCGCGCTGGTTCAGGGCACCCGCTTCCCGCATTTCCGCGACCTGTGCCACACCCAGGGTGGCCATGGCCACCTGCGTGAACTGCGTGAGGAACAGCACGCCCTTCGGGTGGTGGAACTTCTCCCCCTTAACCACTACCTCGGTGGGGTTGTTCTTCACGATCTCCAGCACGGAGAATCCCAGCTTGGCACGGGTGTGTCGATCCGCCCGGTCCCACACTTCCTTGGCGGCCTTGGAGTTCTTGCGGGCTTCCATGCCCATGCCTTGGGACTGGATGCCCTGGCCGGGGAATGCGTAGAACGTCACGGGTGCTGCCATCACTGCGGTGGCCTTGAGCACCAGGTTTCCGTCAACGGTGGCGGTGATTTCCCGCACCTCGCCGCATCCGGGGCGATTATCGACGCCCGCGCGCTCAACCAGGAAGTCGATGCTTGCGCCCGGCATGATCGGGGCCAGCATGGTGGCCGTGTATTCCACGACGCGGTTCGGCGCGGTCGTGGTGGTGTCATCGCTGTACCCGGCGGCGGCGATGAGTTCCGCGAGTGCGGAGGTCCACATGCCGTGCACAATCACGTTGGGAAGGCCGGCGAGGTGTGCGGCCGTCTCCGAGACGTGGATGGGGTTGCGGTCTCCGGAAACCAGCGCGAAGGACAGCATGCTTTCCGGTGCGGTGACCGTGGTGAAAGCGCGGAACGACCGTGGGGTGTCAATCACGCTCGGCAACGCCGAGGAATTGGTGCGGGCGGTGCTGGTGCCACGGCGGCCACGGATGGCAAAACGCTCAGACAGGGTGGCCAGGCGCGTGCCGTCCGCATCAATTTCGGCGCGAACCAGGATGAGGCGACCAATGTTGGTGTCCTTCACCTCGTCGGTGTGCGCCGTGATGGTCAGCTCCGCGGTGCCTTCGGGGAGGGTGTCCGCGAGTTTGATGTGATGCTCCACATGCACCAGGCTCAGCATGCCCTCCACCACGGAATCCCCGTCGGTGCCGGGAATCACGGCATTCCGCACAGCCGCGAAAATGGCGGGCCAGGCGTGTCCAACCAGCACGTCCGGGGCGGTGCCGCTTGCAGTCAAGCTGGTCGGCAGGAATGCGGCGGTGACGTTGTTGTAGTCGGCGGTCTGGGCGGCGTCGATACGCGTGGTCCAGGTGGCCGTGCCGTCCTTCACCTCGGCGAGCGTGCCACCGGCGGCGATGCGGGTGAGTTCCGCCATCGCGGCCTCCGCATCGGCCTGGGTGACCTGCGGGACAGCGCCATCAGTGTCAGTGAGGGTGAAACGAATAGTCAGGTCAGCGGTGGTGCCAAAAGCCGTGGAACCCGCCAGCGGCACGGTCAGCACGGCGTGGTTCTCGTCCTCGGTAACAAGCTGCGCGCCCGTCGGAGCGTGCGACGCTTCAGAGGCATCCTCGGTGAGCGTCCACGCATGTGTATCGCCCAAGCGCTCGATCACGGAGGCGGTGTTGCGGCCAGCCCAGTAGGTGCCCGCAGCGTTAATCACGCGCTCCACCGGAGTGGTGGTCACGTCTTCCGCAGAAACGCCCAGCTCTTCGAGGCGCTTGACCGACGCGGTATTGAAACGACCCAGCAGCTCAGCCACCGGCTCGTCCACCTTCGTGATGCCCGCAACGGCGGCGGGGCCGGGAATGATGCACACGGCATCGGCGTCATAGCGGGCGTCCTGGGCCTGCCACAGGGAATCCGAACGCCACCAGCGGCGTACGTCCTTATCGATCACCGGCACGAAATTCACCGGCTTACCCGGGGTGCGGGCCAGCTTCAGGAACCACGCCACATCCGCCGGGTGCAGCACATCCGTGGCGGCCTGCGGGTACTCCTCCACGAGGCGAGCCACGGCCTTCTCGGCGGGCTCATCCTGGGCGAGCGTAATCAGCGGGGTGAACTCCCCATGGTCCTGATCCGTCAGGCGGGCTTCCACGCGCTCCAGCATCTGAGTAAAGCGGTTAAACCAGGAAACGTCGGTCCAACCCTTGTCGGTGGTCTCAGTGCTGGCGGTCTCAGTGTTGGCGGTCGGCCCGGACAGCTCCAGGTAACGCTTCAGCCACTGCTCATAGGTCATGGCCTCCACATCGCCGAAATACGGCTTACAGGTCTTAGCAATCGCCGCAATGATCTCCTCGCGGCGGGCCTGCACGGCCTCTTCATCGCCCGCGACCTCATCCAACAAACGGCCAGCCTGGGCGGCGGAATTATCAATCTCATGAATATCCGCACCCAACTGCGAACGGCCCGACGCCATGCCGTTAACGGCGGAACCGGCACCCACCCAGGAATCCACGCCCTTGGTGTCCGCCAGAAGCTTCTTGACCTGCGGAGACGTCTTCGCCTCCTTGGTGGCCATCGCTGCGGTGCCCACCAAAACGCCGTCCACCGGCATCTTCGGCAGATCGTAGGACAATGCCCACTCGCCGCTGATGTAATCCGCGGCGCGCTCCGGGGTGCCAATGCCACCGCCCACCACCAACACCGCGTTCGGTTGCTGACGAATCTCGTCATACGTGGCAATCAGCAGGTCATCCAGATCCTCCCACGAATGGTGGCCACCCGCTTTACCACCCTCAACCTGGATGATCACCGGAATATCCGGCACCTGACGCGCCACCGAGAGCACTTTCTTGATGTGCTTGACCGCGCCGGGCTTGAAGCACACCCACGGGAAACCATTGTTGCGCAGTTCCTTGATCAGGGCGACGGCGTCGTCGCGATCCGGCATGCCGGCGGTAACCACCACGCCATCAATCGGCGCGCCGTTCTCGCGGGCACGCTGGACTAGGCGCTTGCCGCCGATCTGCATCTTCCACAAGTACGGGTCCAGGAACATGGAGTTGAACTGCGCGTTCACGCCCGGGTTGAGCAACCCCGTCAGCTTCTCAATGTTCGACTCCAGGATTTCCGGGGTGACCTGTCCCCCACCGGCCATCTCCGCCCAGTGGCCCGCGTTCGCCGCCGCGGCCACGATCTCCGGATCCACCGTCGTCGGCGTCATGCCCGCCAGCATCATCGGCGAACGACCCGTCAGGCGGGTGAACTTGGTTTCTACTTTGGTGCCTGTCTTGCTTGTGACTAGCTTCGGCGCGAATTCCGTCCACTTCTTCGGCAGCGTCGGACCCATGCCCGGATCGAACAACAGCGCCTGACCGTCGTTGTCACACACCGCGAACGACAACGCTCCCCGCCCCTGGGCCACAGCATTCGTCAGCTTAACGACGCCCCCGTCAGGCCCCACGTCCAGCAGCCACCGCACTCCCGCATCAATAGCCTTATTCACCTGCTCAACCCAGTCCTCGGGGTTAACCAGCACGTCCTTGGCGCACTGTTCGGCCAGTTCCTCGTTCAGGCCACAGGCTTTCGCCCACTCCACCACCTGATCCACCGCAGGCTGCATTGCCGGGTGGTGGAATGCAATCTGCACGTCCAGTGGGTTAAACACCGGGGCGAACGGTTTACCGCCGCGCTCCTTATTCGCAATAGCCTTCGCATCCTTAGCGGCGCGCGCCTGCAGGAAGGACTGTACCCGCTGCACATCATCCGGGCGACCGACCACCACAAACGAATCCCGAGTGTTGCGCAGGCCGATGATGGGGCGGGTTGCATCGTCGGCGGAGTCGGCTGTTGTGGCGGCGATGGCCTCCTCCAGCTGCTTCTGAGTCACCCCCTGCACCGAGACCATCGGACTCAGCTTGCCGTTGCGGATAAATCCGTTTACCCGAGCAGTATGCACACCAGCGGCACCGATCAACTCAGCGATGGCCAAGATCTCCGCAGCCTGCGTCAAGTCCTTCAGCAGATGTACGCCCAGTGCACCCTGGGAATGACCAATGGTGACGGCGCTTTTCTCCAGGCTCAGGCGCTGCGCCTCCAGAGTATCCAGCGTGGCCAGCTGCGAGACGAAAATGCCCGGCACGCTCAGCACGGCCTGCGAGATATCGAACGCCGGATCGTCGTCGTTTGACGCCCAATCCACTGGGTCAAAACCGAAGGGGCGGGCGGCAGTCAGTTCATCCGCCACCGGCTCGGTTAACGACGCCGCACGCTCCACAATGCTGTTCACATTGAAGCCAGCACCAGCAGCGACCGCCTCCCGCAACGTCTTCAACCAGTTAAACCCCTGGCCCGAAAACACCAAGGAAAAAGGTTGCTCACCAAATTTCTGCACCAGACGATCCCGGCTAAAAGTGTGCTGATGATCAGACACGTAACACTCGCTCCCTGTAGTCGTTGGTAGTCGTGCGCGGCACAGACGTCCGCTAGTTTTGCATAACAAATGTGCCACAAAATCATGAGGAAAGCGTCATCTTTACATAACAAGGTGGCTGTGGATGATATGCATTATCCCAGGTGGTGGTTCGTTTCGTTAGGAAAAACGTGCTGCTCAGAGCGTTTTATGAAAACCCTAAGAAATATCTCGATCGTGTCTCGAAGACCACCCATATGGGGGTGAATTTGAACGTGTATGAATGAGGCGGCATGTCGCGGGCTGACGGCGCGGAAGGCGGGGCGTCGACAAGCGGCGGTGAGCTACAGTGTGCCGGCCAGCTACAGCGTGGCAGCGAGGGCGGCGCGGGCACGTTCCAGACGCGACAACGGATCCGTTGTGGACACATCGACGCCCGGCGACGGCAGGAACTGGTGACACGACGACAGGCCCTCCACATCCACCTCCGCCGACGGCGTAATCCCCTCCACAGCGCAATACTCATCCAGATGACGCGAAATACTCATATATATAGGGTGCCATGCGACGGTGGCGTGACGGGTGTTTGGGGTGAGGTGGAGTGGGTTGCATGGGTGCTGTGGGTGCTGTGGGTGGCCAGTTCCCAAGGTTAGTTGGATCCGACGTCCAATCTTGAGCTCATCGGCCGATATTAGTAAAACTCAGCACCCGATGTGACCTTCAAAAAGTGCCTCGGTTGGGCCACGTTGGTTTTTGCAAAGATAGGCTCATTCAACTATTCTTAGAGTCCGATAGATGGCAAATATTTGACTGACGTAAATAGTTGCGATATCGAGGCGTTATGCCAGCAGCATTGTGGCCAAGTTTCAGCGTGTTTTGAAACCAACAATTCTCATATCAATGACGGTACGGTGGTTAACGGTTTTGCACCCGCAACTGTGGCATCAGAATTTGGCATTGACGGAAATGTCAACCTGGATCGATTGACCATAGTATTACGTGATAGCACACCGGAGGGAGCGGTCAATCACTATGCCGATAGTCGTGTCGTGGCACGGGAATCTGAATATCCGCGCGTGCAGATGGCGTCACATATTACTGCGGTGCGCAATGAGGAGATTGTAGATTTTGAGTCGGTTGTTGTGTTTGATTTATATATAAAACCTGAGGGATTAGATGTGTTGGTTCAACGTACTGTGGTAGCCCCACGCAATAGCGATACACCATCGCCGAGGTTTAACCAAGCCCGACCACAATAGCACTAAGGAGCTATAGTGAAAAGAAAAAATCCAGGCTTTGCCGTCATCAGTTTTATATTTATAGTTACGGGTACTTTTATTTCTGCAGTAACTTTTTTATTTAATATATTTGTAACTTCTTTCTATTATCCAATATTTGCAGGAATTAGTCTTGTTTGGATGGGGGTAGTAATTTTAGATTTGAGAACCCACTACAACATTATTAGATGGAGAAAAGCTCATGCTCAGATCTTGTTTGCGGGAGATGTAGCTATAATTCACTCGTCCCGTTGGGCTAACGTAGTGCGAGGTTCCGGTCCTTTTTCCTTCTTCTTATCGCTTGGTTTAGCGCCGTGGCTATCTCCGCACATCTTTCTTCATGAAGATGCATTTCCTCCTTTCTGGCATCTAATTTCTATTTGCGTCATCTTTCCACTCGCTGGCTATTTTCTCCATTTTTTTACGGTTTCCCAAACTCTTACTGTAGGGAGAAAATATTTCAAGCGTGAACTTCACGGCTTTGGGTGGCGCTCTGAACTGGAATCAAAAGACCCCAGACTTGAATTTGATTTGAACAACTATAATAATTTTATTGTATTTTTAGTGGCTAATGTGAATTATTATCGGACATCTATTTTTGGATCTAAAGCTGACCATTTCGACGAAAAGCAAGTTCCGATACCAGACGCAAGAAATATTCCTCTCGATAAATTTTTGATGTGGCTATTTCCAGAGCAGGAAGACATATGGCGTTTGATGATTGATCTAATTTGTGAGCCGCAGTATGAGGCATGGGTTCCAACAAGGCGAATGCAAAATATATATGGCGAAATTGTAAAAAAGAAGGAAGAATTTCGGAACAATACAGAACATAAATAGGTTGATGGTGTGACCGCCTGCAAGTTGCGGACAGTTGGTTAAGGGGCATCGAGAGCAATAATTTTCTTGGCCGATAAGGATTGCTGATGATATTTTGGAAATCAACCGAACGTCTCACATCCAATGCCGAGTGAAAACGCCGCCGATTGTAGATGCCTTCAAAACGAACGGTCGGCTGAATTAAATAACGATTCTGACCACTTCTTCCCAGTACTGTGGGGTGTAATTCCTACGTTGCTGACTGACTATGAACATCCTCTACCACGAACACAAAATCTGTACAAATAAGGTATCAACTATTGAAGATTAACCTCAGAAAAGTAACGCCCCAACTGCTAGGTTAGCCATTCAACCAAAACCCAAACAGAACAAGGGTCTTTTCCCGACGCGGGTCTACCACGGTTATTTCGATATCTCAATCCACGTCACTGAAACGATCTACTGCTGGCTTAGTATCTACCGTCTATGGCTACCTGCATAAGGCACTTGATGTGTTCGCACAACATGCCCCTAGTCTCCAGCAAGTGCTGGCTGATCAGGAAAGCAGGTGAGCTGATCTTGGGCCTGAATGGTACGCTCGTTGACACCAACAGTGTTGCCACAGGCAGCAAAGACACAGACGACGATGGTCCTGTATATAAGACCATTGACTGATTCGCCGGCAAACACTGCTGTTTCGGCGGACCAACCTACAAGTCGTATCCGATCGAGATGATAGGCCGTTGTATGTCACCCCGGTCGAACCTGGAGCAAGGCACGGTAACCGCTACAAAGAAGTATATTGTCGATGCTCTGCGGGCAACCAGATTGTGGTTTTTCGATGACAAAGGCCACCAGCGGGCAGACATCAGGGCGAAACCCCACCTAAAGGAAGCCGGTTGAACCCTGATAATAGAAACCATCAGGGAGGTTACCACCGACGTCAGGACATCCATCAAGGGTGGAAAGATATCATCAAAGCACTATAAGGCTCTCAAACACATAATCCTATGCCCGACGACGATGACAAGGACCGCCTGAATTGCAGTGGCGTTGATATCACTGCACTACAGCCTTAGTTGGCAATCCTTATTAGAAAGTCCCTAAATCCTTAGCTGAAATCATCTCGCATCATGACTTTGATATTTTCTCCAAGAACAAATAGATCAGAAGATACTAGTTCTTTTAGAGTTTTGGGAGGTTCAGCGAAGTAACCAAGATCTATTCCAGATTTACCCTCAATATCAACGACGTGAAATCCACTGGAAATAACTTCGGCCGTTGTATCTATCGGCTCATGTACTCTATACGAATAAACGTTTGATATTAAAATATCAACCGTACCCCAAGATTCTTTACTTCCGTCCAAATATGCCGTATATACCGAAATTTTACAATCTTTCTTTCCATCTCCTACATATTCAATAGTTATAGACTTTAGCAAGGAATCTTGGAAATTAATGAATTTACGTTGGATGTCATCGTTGCTGAGATGAAACATGCGCCATCCTTAGTGCCCTATTGGAGTCTGTGGCTTAACCCCAGGTGGCAAAGCATCCCATCCAGAGGATAGAGATTTATTTGGGATATGAGGACTATTCGGACCGTGACCAGAAGCTGGCTGCCCTGGCTGTGGAAATACATATCCATGCCCCGACGTACTGCGAGGATTTAAAGGATCTGCTCCCCTATTGTGTTTTCTGAAATCGACACAACCCACTACATCGCCATCCTTATTATAGATTGTATTTTGCAACGCGTTTCCCATAGTCTCATCAATATGTGCAGACCGAATTTGGTTTCGCGCCACGCACTCTAGGCTTTTCATTTGACCAATTATGAGAACTTGGTCTTTCATATGTACGGTCTGTGGTAGGTTTCCCAGTCCTATTATCAACCCACTGACCACTTTCCTCATCGTATGAAAGCGCTTTATCATCCTTGGGATATGATTCTAATCCCAGTGTGTCAATCCATGTCAAGGGATTATGCACATACCCCTGTGGGTACCCACATTCGGCCCCACACCCAATGGGTCCTGCGAACCATACACACCACCAGCAGGATCATAAAACCTAAACCGGTTATACACCCACCCAGACTCAGCATCCTCATACTGCCCAGCAAACAACACCGGAGAAACCACACCCAACCATTGACGCCTACCAAACAACGACTGGGTCACACGACCCGCCACACTCCCCCGCTCAGTGTCAATCAACTCCTGCGGCGCACCCGCAAGGTCCGCCACCAAGGCATAGAACACCGCATCCACCTGCGCCTGCGACCACCCAGCCAAGTCGCCCGTACCCACATCCGTCCCACGGCACCAGATCTGGCATCACCCATGGTGTCGTACTCAGGTACCAGATCATTGTCAGCATAGGCAAACACCTGAGACGACACTACTTTATTCGTGTTGGTATTCAGGAACAATCTCCTCTAACTGCCCATAATTAGCACTTGCTACCGCACTGAGCTTCCCACTTGCTGATGAAAGAAACACTCGTGAAAGTGACAGCCTCTCTACTGTAGATGCGGGCTGATAACCTTTGCACTAGTCTGCTGAATCTACTCCTTGCCGGGGACGCGCAGTCTTTTGCAATGAAAGCTTTTGAGCAGGATATCTCTATAGTTTTGTGAGGCAGAATAGTGCGAAAATTTAACTAGTTTTCTACACTACAACATCCAGCATGGCGTGAGGCTAAAAATTTTACTTTTTGAACTAAAAAGTAGCCTGAGCAGCATTCCAGAGCCCAACCAACCCCTCACGATCCTCACCACTAACAGCTACATGATCACAAACTCTTTTAATCCAGTCAAGATGTTCCTGATACAACGACCAGCATAATTCAAATAGAGGAAGTCCAGGATTGCATTCCACTACACCATCAAGTATATGCCACACAACTCTTTCCGATGGAAAAGTCCAATCATATTTTTCATATACTTTCAGTATCGCATCTAAAGCGCTCTGAATGTGAGGCACCTTTTCTTGATCCGCGACCTCATTAAGGAGTTTTGGAATGACGGATTCCTGTATTACAACCCACAGCGCCGGGTCACTCAATTTGAGTCTATCACCCTCAAATTTTAGATATTCAATTGCTATATCTTGCTTCTTCATAAGCTTCAACAGACTTGAATGACGAGTCCAAGGTTTAATATTTTCGAGAGAAAATGCGACCAATGGCGAATCACATTTTAGCAGGATATACCAAAGTTTCTGAAATACATCAAACTGCCATTCTTCCAAATTGCGATTTCCACCATTGAGACCAGAGATCAAAGATGGAAGATTCACGCTAAAAATATAAGCTTGAACTAAATCCATAGTATCAAAGGCTTCAGCAAAATCTGCCTGTATTTTCTCCTCTTCCTCAGATGACATCTTTGATATAGCATCAACATCAAAAATTACAGCCATTCTTGAGATAATTACATCGCGCAACTCATCTCGACAAGCAGACGCAAGTACGGCTGGATCCCAGGTTCCAACTTCTTCAATAAGAGATGTTAAAGTAATCAACCCAAAAGCTCCCCTCAAACATAGATTCACATATAAAATCTCTTTAGCGTTGGACAAACATAAAGCGCATAAAGCCAAAAGCCCAAGTGTTAAAAATTACACCGCTTTAAGATTCTTAGCACTTGACAGGGATTGGGATGAAAGCTGAAAAATCAAAATTCTTAGACAAAAAATCAATGAACTCTTCAGAAAAACATTCCGAAACCTTTGGCTCAGCAGGATTTCCATCTTTCCTCAACCTACACATAGAAGCCCCCTCTATTTCGTCGCAAAAGTTGAATGATCGGAAAGCAATATACTCACCGAGTTGAGTCTCTACTGTAGATACAGCATAGTCGGTACCAGTCCTGCTCAGCTCGTCTTCAATAATTTTTTCCTTGCCAGCTTCCACATACAAAGCATCATAGTACAGTCCTATACCATATTGCTTCAAAGCGCTGCCATCATCGTCAACCCTATCCTCAAAAGCTTCACGCGTAAGACCTTCAAAGTTAGCCTTTTTGACCGCTCTCTCATAGGTCAAATTACTTTCATCCTGAAAATACATACCGCAAGCATCACGCGGTACTACTATGGTGTAAAATTTCATGTTGCATCCTGTCCGAAGTTGACGTTGACTCATCGAGCTTGATTCAGGCTAGTAACTTTCAAATGCACCAGCCTTTGCACTTGTATTGTTCAATCCAATCCTTGCTGAGGTGAGCATAGGTTTTTGCGATGAAAACTCTTGAGCGAGATATATCGTCGAGCTTTGCGAAATTATTAATATTCTTGATCATTGGTCTTAAATTTCATAGCAAAATTTCAAAAGCAACGTGTTGAGTGTTAGGTTTTGTGAACACCAGGTGATAGAAAAGTTGTTACGCTGCTTCCACCAGATCGTGCTATTTTTTACTCCGTCTCCACCTCAAGTTTTTTTTGGGGGGGGGGATGATAGCTCGGCCGGGAGCACAGACGATGCATATTAAACCATTTCACATGCTACGTTATAGTCGCCACCTCCACACCAAACCCATCCCAGGGTAAAGATGAACTTCTGCTTTGTACAGCGAGTTGAATCCCCCCCCCCC
>ERZ772928.108-NODE-108-length-39477-cov-5.546192_pt1 | contig 39477 bp, 67 predicted proteins | sample MGYA00511686_ERZ772928 | MGnify/ENA primary metagenome ERZ772928 (study PRJEB29015, sample SAMEA2738063) | human oral metagenome | biome: human oral; feature: human-associated habitat; material: saliva | place: China | collected 2219 ... | reverse complement strand
CTCTCACTTCCGGTGCTTGCCGTTACCGTCCGGCGGCCAGGTGAGCCGCAGTGCGATCAGCGAGACCAGTAGGCCCAGCACCGACGCTACCGTGCCGATGATGGTGAGAACCTGGTTCACGGTTCCTCCTCTCTATGTAGTTGGGGTATCGGGTTCGTTCCCGATGGCTTAAGTGTATGTCAGCATACTGAATGAATGCAAGCCTGAGGGGCGTACACAAACAGTGGGGTAGGCCACACAAAAAGGGGGCCTGCAACAAACACCCCACCCCCTCACAAAACAGGGGCACCCCCATCAAACAAGGGGGCAGGGGTATCAACACAGGGGGAGGGGGGATCGACAATGGGGGCACCCCACAACAGACAGCCCCCACCCCGTGACCAAACCGCAACACGCCCAGACGTGCCACCACTTGCACACCCACACTGAAACGCGCATCATACGAACATAGGCAAAGTGTCAGAGCCCAGCCGACCCGCACGGTCGCTGGGCTCCACTACTGCCTACCCTTCTGGGGAGAAGGGAATGGGGAGAAGCGACGCGGGCCGCACGTGCACAGCAGCACGACGCGGCCCGCGTGCGCACACGCGCGAGGAGGACCGACGGCCACCTCACGCACCGGCACCACACGCTGGCTCAGGAACTCCGCCACAGCTAAGCACAGCGCTCGCGCCGCAGGACTAGAGCACTGTCCACTCTGCCACGTCCGCCTCACCTGGGACGCTGGCCTACTGCCTAGTAGCCCTGAGGCCGACCACATCGTGCCTCACAGTCGAGGCGGAAACGACTCATTAGAGAACATTCAAATCATCTGCCGAAAATGCAACCAACGCAAAGGAAACGGCAGAAAACCACGGCCACCGAAACGCAAACGTCACACAGTGGCCCGAATTCAACAGACAACCGACACAGAAACCTGGTAGAGTAGCCGCCAGAAACGCCGGGACAGGGGGGAATACCCTCCCGTCCCCCGCTCTCGCACCCCCGTGGGTATAGCGGCATCTCTCCCCACTGTTTTTTCCCAAGGGGGTGCTTATGGGTGCCGCGAGGAAACTTCGCGCCGTGAAGGCTGGCGAGACGGCCCCCGCGGCCCCTATGAGCGTCCTGGACGCGACGGAGCATGGGGACAATCGGGACGTGATGGTGGCGCTCCGTCGTCGTCTCGCGGCCGCGGTGAGCGCCCCTGATACGCCCCCGCGTGACCTGGCTGCTCTGTCGCGCCGTCTCATCGAGGTGGACAAGTCGATCCGGGAGATCGACCTGGCTCGCGAGGAGCGTGAGCGGCAGACGGCGACTGAGGCGACGGAGGATGAGGATGGGCTCGGCGACATCTGAGCCCCGCCTGTCCGACATCGCGAAGCACCTCATCCTGCCTGAGGGCATCACGTCCACGGGCTGGCCGGCCGTCCGCGATCGCGCCAAGCGCTTCGGGCTCAGCTTTGACCGTTGGCAGGATGGGCTGGGGCGCGCGATCCTGGCGAAGCGGAAGAGTGGGCTCTACGCGGCGGGGATCGACGGCGTGCAGGTATCGATGCCTAGGCAGGTCGGGAAGACCTACACCTTCGGGGCGATTGTGTTCGCTCTGTGCACCCTGAACGAGGGCCTGTTCGTCCTCTGGACGGCGCACAGGACGCGTACCGCCGATGAGACGTTCGCGTCGATGCAGGGGCTCGCCCTGAAACCGGAGATCGCCCCGTACATCGACGGCCGACCAAGGCAGGCGAACGGTCAGCAGTCGATCAAGTTCACGAACGGCTCCCGGATCCTGTTTGGCGCTAGAGAGGGTGGCTTCGGTCGTGGCTTCGCTGGCGTCGACATCATCGTCTTTGACGAGGCGCAGATCCTCGGTCAGCGGGCGCTGGATGACATGGTGCCCGCGGTCAACACGGCCCCGAACCCGCTCATCCTGCGGCTGGGCACGCCGCCGCGACCAACGGACCCGTCTGAGGCTTTCACGACGTTCAGGAAGCAGGCCCTCGCCGGCGACCTGCGCGATGGCCTGTATGCCGAGGTAGGCGCAGATGACGACGCCGACCCGGAAGACCGCCGCCAGTGGAAGAAAGGAAACCCCTCCTACCCGCATCGGACGCCGGAGTCGGCGATCCTGCGGATGAAGCGCCAGCTTGGTCCTGAGAGTTTCCGGCGTGAGGGTCTGGGTATCTGGGACCCGGAGGTCGCCAGCCAGGCGATTGGCCGTGAGGCGTGGAACGCGCTGACGGTGGATGAGCCGCCGTCTGGGCTGCGCTGGTGCGCCGCCGTCCGCTTCTCGGTGGACGGCTCCACGGTAGCGCTGGCTCGCGCTGGCCGGAAGCCCGAGCGCAAGAGTGAGGCGGTCTACGCCCAGTTGTGCACCTCGCAGGGGGTGCGGAACATGGGTGAGGGCGTGCACTGGATCATTGACTACCTGCTGGAGCACCGGGATCGGTGGGCGCAGATCGTCGTGGACGGCAAGTCCGGTGCCGGCGACCTGGTTGATCGGCTCCGTGCCGCGGGGTTCAGTCCGAAGGTGATTTGGACGCCGACGACGGATCAGGTCATCGCCGCTCACGCCATGATGGACGCCGCGATCCGAGACCGGTCCCTGTCGCACCCGGACGACGCCGAGCTAGAGGCTGAGGCCGCCGTCATTAGCCGCCGGAAGATCGGCGCGGGCGGCGGTTTCGGCTGGACCGCCCCGGAGGGGATGACCTCTGCGGGCATGGACGCACTGACACTGGCCCACTGGGCCACGAAGACAACGAAGAGACGGCCGCGCGAACTGGCTGGCAGCCGCGTAGGGGTGGTGATGTGATGGACTTCCGGGCCTACTACGCCCCTGTCCCTACCGACGTCCGCGGGCTCGCCGAGGATGACGCCGCCGTCATGGGGCGCCTCATCAAGCAGTGGCAGGCCAAGCGGGCACGGAATGCTCTCCGTCGCCAGTACCGGGACATGCAGGTGAACGTGGCGTTTCTGGGCGCCTCGGTGCCTCCCTACATGCGGGACCAGTTGGATATCGTGTGTGGCTGGCCGGATAAGGCGGTCACGTCGCTGGCGTCGCGCTGCATGTGGGATGGGGTTACGTCGCCGTCGGGCGAGGAGGATCCCCTGGGGGCCATGTCGCTGCTGCATGAGAACCGCTTTGACCTGCTGGTGCCCGAGCTTGTGGACGCCACCTTGACCTACTGCTGCTCGTTCGTGGTGGCCCTGCCGGGTGACCCGGCCGCGGGGGATCCTGACGTGGTTGTGACGGGCGCTGACGCTCTTTGGGCGACGGGCCTGTGGGACGTGCGCCGTCGTGGCCTTGAGGCTGGCCTGCTGGTGGACTCCGCCGACGATAACGGGAAGCCGACGTCGGTGCTGCTGTTGACGGCCGAGCATGTGACTCGCCTGGCCCTGGGTGACCGGGGGTGGGTGGCTGTCGCTAGGATGGATCACTCCCTGGGGCGGGTCCCGATGGAGCCGCTTCCGTACCGGCCGGCGCTCGGCCGCCCGTTTGGGCGGTCGCGTATCAGCCGTGAGGTCATGTCCATCACCGACAGGGTGGTCCGCGCCGGCTTCCGCACCGAGGTCAGTAGCGACCTGTACGCGGCCCCGGCGCTGCTGCTGCTGGGCGCGGATGAGACCATGTTCCAGAACGCCCAGGGCGACAAGGTTCCGCTCTGGTCCTGGTACATGGGGCGCCTGAAGTCCCTGCCGAAGGATGAGGACGGGGACAAGCCCGACCTGCAGGTGATCCCGCAGCAGTCCATGGAGCCGTTCCTGGCGATGAAGCGCGCCCTGGCGGCTGAGTTCGCTTCGGCGACGTCGCTGCCGATTTCCGCGCTCGGCATCGTCCAGGACAACCCGAGTAGCGCCGAGGCGATCTACGCCGCCAAGGAAGACCTGGTGATCGAGGCGCAGAACACCACGCGGTCGATCGGCTACGGCCTGAACCGGATCGTCCAGGACGCGATCTGCCTCCGTGACGGGATCCCCGTGTCGGAGATGGACGATGAGGTGCGGAACCTCGCCACGAGGTGGCGGAACCCTGCCATGCCGTCCGTTGTCAGCCAGTCCGACGCCGTGGTCAAGCAGATTTCGGCGATCCCGGAGCTTGCTCAGACTGACGTGGCCTTGGAAGAGTTGGGCTACTCGGCTGAGCAGATCGTCAGGATTCGGTCGCAGATCAGGCGGGCGCAGGCTGGTGGGGTGCTGGATCGTCTGCTGGCGTCCACGCCCACCCCGGCCGAGCAAGCGCCGAAGGAGCCCGCTGAGGCCCCGGTCGAGGTGACCAGCGGTGGCGACGCGGGCTGACCTGGAGCGGCTGGACAAAGCGCTGGACCGGGCGGCCGACATGGCGGTGAAGGACTTCGACGCCTTCGCCGCACGCCTGGACCTGGCAGCCCTTGACCCTGCCGTGGCGCGCGACGCGCTCGGTGAGGTAATGGACCGGCTGCTGACCCGGTACGGGGACATCTCGGCCGCGTCTGCCGCTGACTGGTATGACGCGCTGCGTGACGTGTCCGCCGCCGGCGACGGGTTCACCGCCGTCCTGGCCGATGGCCTGTCGCCCGAGCAGGTGGAGCGGACCATGAGGTGGGCCGCCAAGGGCTTGTTTGACGGGGACCCTGAGGACACGCTCGACAAGCTGCGGAACCACTTGGCGCGTTCGATCGTCGCGCAGGGGAAGCGGACTGTGGAGATGAGTGCGGCCGCTGACCCGGCCCGCCCGAGGTGGGCGCGCATACCCGGCCCCGGCGGCTGTTGCGCCTGGTGCTCGATGCTTGCCAGCCGCGGTTTTGTCTACGCGACGAAGGCGACGGCTGGCGGTGAGGGGCATTCCTACCACCATGACTGCCACTGTGTCCCGACGCCGCTGTGGAAGGGGCAGAAGCCGTCGATCGACGGCTACGACCCGAAGGGCCTGCGCGCCACCTACGACAAGGCCAGGGCGGCCGTGAAGGCGTCCGGTGCCACCGTCGATGACAAGGCGATAGCCGCCGAGATGCGCCGTATCGCCCCTGAGTCTTTCACTGACGGGATCAAGCCCGCCGAGTGACCCAACCATACCTACGAGCCCCTGCCGCGACGGTGGGGGCTTTGTCGTGCCGCGATGGCACCAATCACCGAGGGAGAACCCAATGGACAAGACCACCAAGGCCGCCAATGAGGCCGTGGAGCCGACCGAGCCCGCCGAGGCCACGGGGGAGGCGCCCGCGACGGGCGACGCCGCCGAGGCCCTAGGGGATGCCGGGAAGAAGGCATTGGCCGCCGAGCGCGCCGCCCGCCGAGAGGCCGAGAAGCGCGCCAACGACCTCGCAGCGCAGATCAAGGCCGCTGAGGACGCAGGCAAGACCGAGGCCCAGAAGCAGGCCGACGCGCTCGCCGCCCTCCAGGCCGACCTTGCCGCGATGCGGGCCGAGAAGGAGCGCGCCGAGGTCGCCGCCAAGACGGGCGTCCCCGTCGACATCCTCGCCGGCCCCGGAGACGACCCCGCCGCCTGGGCCGAGCAGGTCAAGGCGTGGGCCACCGAGCAGGCCAAGCCCGCCGAGGCCCCCGCCCAGCCGGTCGTCCGCCACCACGGCAACCCGCCCGGAGCGGGAGCGGCCTCCCTCGATGAGCGTATCGCCGCAGCCGAAGCGGCCGGGGACCGGACACTCACGGCCTCCCTGAAGGCCCTGAAGCTCGGCTCCCACTGATGAGCCATCACGAACGAAAGGAATGACCATGCCCGGAATCACCGGAATGGCAACCACCTACTCATGCCCCAACTACGTCGGCGAACTGTTCGCCGCCAGCCCTGAGGACACGCCGCTGCTGTCCTCCATTGGTGGCCTGACCGGCGGCAAGTCAATCGGCGGGACCGAGTGGTCCTGGTCCGGCTACGACCTGCGCGACGCCGAGGATGGCCGCCAGCGCACCGAGGGCGCGAAGGCCCCCAGTTTCGAGGCCCGCAAGCGCTTCGCAGCCTCCAACGTCACCGAGATCCACCAGGAGGCCGTGTCCGTCTCCTACACCCGGCAGGGCGCAACCAAGCAGGTAACCCCGGCGACCGGGGCGACCACTGTCACCATCGGCGGCACCGTCCTTCCTGCCGACGAACTGGCTTTCCAGATCAGCGCCCAGCTGAAGCAGATTGGCCGCGACGTCGAGAAGACCTTCATCACGGGGAAGTACGCCAAGCCGACGGACAACCAGACACCCCGCAAGACTCGCGGCCTCATCGAGGCGATCACCACGAACGTGGCGACCACCACCCACAAGGCCAGCGAACTCACTGAGGCTGACGTCGTTGACCTCATCGAGAAGGTCTGGAACAGCGGCGGCCTCCAGGAGGGCGAGACCCGCACCCTCATCGTGAACTCCACGCTGAAGCGTGCCCTGACTCGCGTCTTCATCAAGGAGGCGAAGTATCAGGAGGCGTCTCGCAACGTTGGCGGCGTCAACCTGAAGACCATCGAGACCGACTTCGGGGCCCTGAACATCATGCTCAACCGGTACGTGCCGGCGACGAAGCTGATCGTCGCGTCCCTGGAGCAGCTGTCTCCGGTCTTCATGGAGATCCCAGACAAGGGGCACTTCTTCGCGGAGCCGCTGGCGAAGACCGGCGCGTCGGATGACGTGCAGCTCTACGGGGAGATCGGCCTGGAGTACGGCAACGAGAAGGCTCACGGCTGCCTGACGGTGGCTGCTGGCTGACCGGCTTGGGGCGCCCCGCATTGCGTGGGGCGCCCCTGCTGGCCCTGAGAGAGAGGGAATCATGAGGATCACTTGCCACAAGCACCCGTCGCTGTTGGTGACTACCCCGCGCGTTGAGTTCGTGGATGGGGTGGCCGAGGTGGATGAGGCCACGATGCAGGCGCTTGCTCCGCTGCTGGAGGAGTGGGGTATCGACGCCGCCGATATTGGTGGCGAGCACGCCGAGACCAGCCCCGAGGAGCCCGAAGCCCCCGAGGACGCCGCTCCGCCCGAGGAGGAGTCCCCGAAGCGGGGCAAGAATGGCTGAAGTCTTCGCCACGGTGGAGGACCTGGAGGCGCGTTGGCGTGGCCTGAGCGAGCAGGAGCGGAAGCGGGCCGCGGTCCTCCTGGAGGATGCGACGGACCTCATCAAGGCGTCCGCCCCAAGGTGGCAGCACGCCACTGCGGGGACGCTGAAGCGCATCACCTGCGCGGTCGTGAAGCGCGCACTCCAGGCCGAGCAGGGGGCGGCTGACGGACTGCCGGAGCCACGCGGGCTCGTGTCTGGTGAGCTCCACACGACGGGGCCGTTCAGCGATCAGTACACCTACTCGAATCCCGAGGGGGACCTCTTCCTCCGGGCGGCCGAACTGAAGCAACTAGGCGGCCGCCGTAGCGCGGCGTTCGAGGTGGACCTGCTGGCTCCGGCGGTGGCCCCGTGATCGCCGCCGGCCTGGTCCAGGTGATGAGGCTCAGGGCGGGCGACGGTGGGCGCGACCAGTACGGTGAGGCTGTCCCCGGACCGGTTGTGGAGACGCCCCTGCCGCCCGCCCTGTTCAACCCTGGCGGCACGAGCGAGCCGGTCACTGCCGGCTCTCTGCCGGTCGTCAGCCAGCCGACCCTGTACTGGCGCGGCAAGCACCCGGACATCAGGTCCTCGGACCTACTGCGCATCGCAGGCACCACGTACCGCGTCGAGGGCGCCCCGGCGCGCTGGCCCAAAGGATCCGTGGTCACGCTCCACGCAGCCACCGACCCAAGACAGACGGGGGGCGCCTGATGGGGAAGATCAAGTTCCGGCTCAACGGGCCAGGCGTCGCCCAGATGCTCCAGTCTCGTGAGGCGCAGGAAGCCGTCACTGGGGCCGCGAAGGGGCTCGCTGAGCGGGCGGGGGAGGGCTTCAAGGTGCACTCCTCGACGACTTCGCGTGCCCGCGCCTACGTGCGTGCCGGCACCCGTGAGGCGGGCCTGAAACAGGCGCGTAAGCACGTCCTGGAGCGCGTCTACGGCGGAGGGAGCGGCTGATGGCTGGCACGTCGAGGGACACGAAGGCCCTGGTGATGGCCGCGTTGAAGGCGGCCCTGCCTGACGTGCAGGTCATGTCCAGCGTCCCCTACGCGAACGGTGACCCGCCGGATCCTCTGGTCCTGGTGATCGCTACCGGCGGCCAGGGCCAGCACCAGCGGGTGCTCTCCACCGGGCAGGTCACCATCGATTCCTTCGCGCCAACTACGGGCCAGGCAATGAGCCTGGCCCTTCGTGTTGACGCCGTAATAAACGCCCTCACGGCGGGCAGCGACTACCCGGTGACGCGAGTGACCGGGAACGCGCCCGCCGAGTCACCTGATCCGACCATCACAGCGGCCAGGGCGACCGCGACCTACCAGATCACCACACGGAATTCTTAAGGAGACAGAATGGCTGTCAACGCCGACAATGTGCTCGGTTTCGGGTCGGACGACGACTCACTCTTCCTGGGCCCCTACGACCCCGCCCTCGCCACCAAGATCCAGGGCCTCACGACCCAGATTCCCGCAGCACTTGAGGACTGCGGATGGCTGTCCGACGACGGTATCAAGCTGACCATGGACGACTCCGTAACCAAGATCAAAGGCCACCAAGGCCACGGCGTCGTGAGGACCTTCATGGACTCCTCGGAGACCGGCCTGGAGGCTGCCCTCCTGGAGTCGAAGCTGGGCATCGTGACCCGCTTCCTGAACGCCAAGGCGGAGAAGATTCAGGAGCAGATCGGTGCCGGCCCGCAGAAGACGGACGTCGCCAAACTGACGGCGAAGGCGCAGCGCACGGTGACCGTCCTGTCCGGCGTCCTCGATGTCTTCGACACCGCCTCCACCGGGGACGCTCGCACCCGTATGCGGATCGTCTTCCCCCGCCTCGAACTGGGTGAGCGCGGCGAGGTCGCCTTCAAGGTGGGCGAACTGACGGCTTGGTCCTACAAGCTCTCGGTGCTGGGTGACTACACCATCTACAGCAACGCGAAGTCGCTGATCCCGGCCTGATAGGCCCTCATTCTCCCTGCCCCGGCGCGGATGGTCGGTCCCTGCGCCGGGGTGGGGTCACCACACACCTGGGACCGCCAACCACCGAAAGGGACCGACATGACTAGCAAGAAGACCAGTGAGACCGGGAAGCGCGCCGCCGAGATTGGGGCCGCGACCCCGAAGGACTTCCAGGAGGCTGAGGCCAAGGGCGGCGGCATCGTGGAGGTGACCGTCGATGGTCTCACCGTCTCCGTTGACCCGACCGTCTTCCAGTCCGACTGGGAGGTGATCGAGGCGCTGGCAGCCATGGAGGATGGTAGCGCCTCGCCCTCGGCGATGATGCGCGTGACCAAGGCCGTCCTGGGTGACGCCTACGGCGACGTGAAGGAGCACGTCCGCCGGGGCGGGAAGGTCGACGCGGACGCCATGGGCGGCTTCCTCCAGCGGGTTTTCGAGGCCCTGAACGCGGGAAACTGATCGGCCTCCCTGGGCTCCTGCGGGAGCATGGGGAGGAGATCGAGGCCGACCTGCTGCGCGTGTACGGCGTCGACTTGCTGGACTTGTGGCGCGGCCGGCTGACGCCTAGGCGGCTGCTGGTCCTCATCCGGGGCCTCCCGCCCGGCTCGGCCCTGGGGCGCGCGATGGGCGGGGACGTCGCCCTCTCCGATGAGGTCACCGCCGTCAGGATGGCCGCCTGGCAGATCTGCTGCTACATCGCCAGCGCCGTCGGAGCCAAGCAGTCCGACCTGCCGAAGCCGCCCGAGCCGCCCGAACCGGGCTGGCAGCAGAAGGCACGGGAGGCGCAGGAGCGGCAGGACGCCAAGGCGCGCCGCTGGCTTGCCAGGCACCCAGAACTGGCCGCCCAAGCCAGCACATAACCAACACAAGGGAGGCCCCACAGCACGCCGCTGTGGGGCCTCCCAGCATATAGAGGAGGACCTGGATTGGCCGGCTACAACATTGGCACCGCCTGGATTCAGGTCGCTATCTCGGGCTCCAACCTCACCCGCGAGGTCGAGGGGAAGCTCAACCGCGTCAACACCAGGCGGGCGGAGAACAGCATCGTCTCCGGCCTGGGTGGCGCGTTCCGTAAGGTCGGGAAGATCGCCGCCGGCGCACTCGCCGTCGCCACCACCGTTGGCCTTGCCACGGGTTTCTCGGATATCGCGAAGCAGGCGATCACCGCCTCTGACGCGACGAACAAGTTCAAGAACACCCTGAACTTCGCGGGCAAGTCCGCGGCCGACGTCGACCGGCTAACCAAGTCCACGAAGGACTACGCTGACAAGACCGTCTACGGCCTGTCGGATATCCAGTCGATCACCGCCCAGTTGGCGTCAAACAACGTCCAGGGCTACGACAAACTTGCCGAGGCCGCGGGTAACCTGAATGCGGTGGCTGGGGGCAACGCCGAAACATTCAAGTCGGTCGGCATGGTGCTTACCCAGACCGCTGGTCAGGGGAAACTCACCACCGAGAACTTCAACCAGCTCGCCGACGCCGTTCCTGGCGCGTCTGGGAAACTCCAGCAGGCCCTCCTTGAAGCGGGCGCTTACACGGGCAATTTCCGTGAGGCGATGGAGAAAGGCCAGATCACCGCCGAGGAATTCAACGCCGCGGTGATGGACCTTGGAATGACCGATGTCGCCAAGGAGGCGGCGACGTCGACCAAGACGATTGAGGGCGCCTGGGGCAACCTCGAGGCCACCCTCGTGTCTGGGGCGATGGGTATCGTCGACCAGATCAAGCCCGCCCTGACGGACTTCATGGGGAACGTCTCTACCGGCGCAGAGGCGGCCTTCGGGTGGATCAACGACAAATTGGTGCCCGGAATCCAGGGCGTGTGGGACATTCTCTCCAAGGGGCAGTTTGACGGCTCCTCCAAGGTCTTCGGACTCGAAGAGGACTCCGGGATCGTTGACTTCCTCTTCAAGATCGGGGAGTCCGCCCGGGCCGCCGGGGACTGGATAACCGGGACCCTCGTGCCGTCCGTGGAGAGCCTCGGAACCCTCCTGTTCACGGGCAAGTACGACGGCAACCTCTTCGGCCTCTCCGAGGACAGCGGCCTGGTCAGCTTCCTCTCCAGTGTCCGTGATGCCGCTATCGAGGCCGGCACGTGGATCAATGACACGCTCATTCCGTCTGTGCAGGGGCTCGCGGAGATCATCTTCACCGGAGAGACGGACAAGCCCCTGTTCGGGCTGGACCCGAACTCGCCGCTGACCGGTTTCCTGGAGGGCCTGCGAGACGCCATCGTGAAGGTCGGTGACGCGCTCCTGTCGGCCACGTCCTGGGGGATCGAGCACAAGGGGATGCTCTCCACCCTGGCCGTCACCGTCGGCACCGCTGCGGGCGCTTTCTGGACCCTCCACAAGGCGACGCAGGCGATTGACGCGATCAAGCAGGCCGGCAGCGTCCTGAAATGGGTGACCAGCCTCAAATCAATGGAGAAGGCCGTGGACGCCGCGAAGAAGGCGCAGGCGGCCTTCAACGTGGTCTCGAACGCGAACCCGTACATCCTCATCGTGACCGCGATTCTCGCTGTCGTCGCAGCCCTGGCGTGGTTCTTCACCCAGACGGAGACGGGCAAGAAAGCGTGGGCGGCGATCACCGCCGAGTTCAAGAAGTTCCTGGACTGGATCGCCCCCTACTGGGACGCAACCCTGAACGCGCTCAGCTCGACTTGGAACACGGTGTGGGGCGCTGTCAGCGGGTTCTTCACCTCCTATGTGGTGCCGCTGATCTCGGGTGCCGTGAGTGTCCTGAGTGGCGTGTGGTCGGTCCTGAGCGGCGCGGTGACCGCTGTCTGGGGCGGGATCATGACGGCGATCTCGACGGTCGTGGACTGGATCTCCACTTACGTCGGCCCGGTCCTTTCTGGGGTGTGGACCGGCATCAAGGTTGCCGTGTGGGTCCTGGCTACCGCCGTCGTCTTGTACTTCCAGATGTGGTGGGCTGCGATCTCGACAGTCGTGGACTGGGTGGTCACCTACGTTGGGCCTGTCCTCGCTGCCGCCTGGGATGGCATCAAGACCGGGGCGCAGTACCTGTGGGCGGGCATCGTCTGGGTGTGGGACGGGATCATGGCCGCCGTCGGCACTGCTGTTGACTGGTTCAACGCCTACGTGGCTCCCGTGCTGGCTGCTGTCTGGGACGGCATCAAGGTCGGGGCTCAGTTCCTGTGGAATGGGATCGTCACGATTTGGAATGGGATCAAGGCCGCGGTGCAGGTCGTTGCCGATTGGTTCACTGCTTACGTCATGCCGGTCATTTCCGCAGTGTGGACCGGGATTCAGGTGGGCGCACAATTCCTGTGGAATGGGATCGTCGCCATCTGGAATGGCATCAAGGCCACCGTGCTCACGGTCGTCTCATGGTTCCAGACCTACGTGCAGCCCGTCATCTCCACGGTGTGGAACGGCATCAAGTCCGGCGCGGACACGCTGTGGAATGGCTTGAAGACCGTCTGGGATGGCATCAAGTCGACAATCAACACGGTCGTGTCTTGGTTCCAGAACACGGTCAAGCCGATCTTCGATACGGTCACCACGAATATCAAAAAGGCATTCGAGACCATGAAGTCTGGTATTCAGACCGTGTGGGATGGGGTTAAGTCGGTCGCCGCTAAGCCGATCAACTTCATCATCAACACGGTCTACCGCGACGGCATTAAGAAGACGGCGGACTCCATTGCGGAGAAGCTCGGCCTGTCGATGAGACTCCCGTCCGTCTCCGGGATCCCTGGCTACGCCTCTGGTGGTGTGCTGCCCGGATATTCGCCGGGAAAGGATATCTACCACTTTTTCTCGCCCGACGGCGGCGGGGCGCTGGCCCTGTCCGGCGGTGAGGCGATCATGCGGCCCGAGTGGGTGAAGGCGGTCGGCGGACCCGCAGCCGTGCACCGGATGAACGCGGCCGCCCGCGGCTCGAGCGGGGCGCACATCCCCGGCGGAGACCAGGGCGCCCGGTTCGCGGCCTTCGCCGACGGCGGTATCTGGGGCAAGATCAAGGGGGCTGCCAGCAGCGGCTGGAACGCGGCCACGAGCTGGTTGTCCAGTGCGGCGGATGCGGTCGCATCGATCATCACCGACCCGCTTGGCGCGGTCGATGCCCTGATGCGGCTCCCGATGAAGGCGGCCATGGCCGGCCTGCCAGGGACGGCGTTCTTCCATGACATGGCGGGCGCCTTGCCGGGGAAGTGGGTTGATGGCTTCGGGGAGTGGCTCAAGGGCAAGACCGCGACCATGGCAGCCTCGGACATAGTCAACGCCGCGCGGAAAGCAATCGGCGCAACCTACGTGTGGGGAGGATCGAGCATCCCGCCCGGCGTCGACTGTTCCGGTTTGGTCTACTGGGCGGCGCACCAGATGGGTAGCAACATCCCGCGTCTGACGGCGGCCGGCTACCAGGCGGGCTCCACGCCCGGCGGCTCCTACAACACCCCAGGAACCTTGCTGTTCTGGGGGTACCCGGCGCACCACATCGCCATCGCCAGTGGTGGCGGCCGGATGGTCGAGGCCCCCACATTCGGCATCCCGGTGCGGGAAACCCCGATCTACGGGTCGCCGTCGACCGGCCTCTACAAGTTCGACTCCGGGGGCCTCCTGCAGCCGGGCCTGACGACGGTCCTCAACGCCACCGGCAAGCCCGAGCCCGTCTTCACCGGCGGCCAGTGGTCCAAGATCGGCGACATCCTCGGCAAGGGCGGCAACACGCCCTCGGTGCTCGAGGTGCGCGACGTCGACGGCGAACTCATCGGCCGGATGCGCGTCGAGGCTGAGCGCGTCGCCGTCGAGGCGTCACGCAACGACTGAGAGGAGCCAGGATGGCACTCAAGGGGTGGATCGGCTCGACGTCCGGGCTTCCGTCCCTCCTCGTGGATGGGCCGGCCACGGTGACCGCTGGTGACCGTGTGCTGGCCCGCCTGGGGGAGGGGCAGCACCTGGTGGCTGACGGGCTGGCCGCGCCCGGCGTCGAGACCACCTACAGAGCGGGGGGCGACAGCGTGTCGCTCACCCGCCCCGCCGGGGACTGGTACGGCGTCTACGTGGCCGGCCGGGACGGCCGCAGCGCCCCCGGCCTCATCTACGTGTCCAACGAGGATCCCGTGGAGTGGTCGGCGAAGGTGGAGCGCGTCGGCGGGGTGACCCGGTGGGCACTACGGGATGAGCCCGAGACGGGGAGCGGCGTCATCGCCTGCCACCCCGACGCCGAGGCATACGTCTGGTGGGTGCTCCAGTCGCGCCACCCGATCATGCTCATCCCGGCCGCCCCGACGGCGGGGGTGCCGCCGAGGATGGTCATCGTCACCGGCGTCTCCCGGAAGCGTCTCATCGATGATCTGATCGAGCTGACGGTGAAGTGGACGGCGCACGAGCCCCGCGCCGAGGATGCCCCGTTGGGGGCTGTCCCGGTGACCACGTGGGGTGAGTGGGCCGACTACGGTGAGGCACACCCAGAGACTCCGGGCTGGCAGGCGTGGTCCGCCATCGAGGTCGCCCGCCGCGTGCAGGGGATGCCATGAGGCCCGGCCCGTCTACCGAGGCCCTGGCCGGCCCTGTCGCCGTAGGGGCCAGGATTGACGTCCACCTGGGGCGCACCGTGATCGCCCTGGACGTGCCGTGCGAGGGCGTGCAGATCGACTGGTCCAGCGACCGAGTGGTCCCCGGCAAGCTGACCTACGAGTGCCCCGCGTCCTGGGTGCCGACCAGCCCGGCCAGCCCGCTCAACAACTTCGGGCAGCGCAGTCACGTCGTCGCCGTCCTCGAGACCCCGGCCGGCCGGGATGAGGTGGACCTGGGGTGGTGGCAGCACCAGTCCTGGGAGGAGGACACCTCCGGGAAGGTGAAGGTCGAGTGCCTGGACCTGCTGCAGGTGCTCGAGCAGGACCCGATGGCGTGGCCGTCGTCCCCGCGTGGCGGGGCGACTGTCCTGTCTGAGGCGCAGCGTCTCGCCGGGGCCCTCCCGGTGGTTCTGGATCCGGGCACACCGAACCCGCTGGTCAGCCCGTCCACTCAGTGGGGTCACAGTCGGACTGAGGCGATCCGGGACCTGTGCGTGGCCCGGGGCCTGGGCTGGGCGGTGAAGGCGGATGGCTGCCTGCACCTGTGGGCGCAGGCCAACGGCTCGGAGCCGGTGGCCCGGTACACGGGCCGGGACCTCCTCATCGAGGCGCCCAGGAAGAGCGTGGAGCGCCGCCCGAACCGGTGGGTCGTCGTCGGCTCCCCGCAACAGTCGGACGACAAGAAGCCGGCCGTGAAGTGGACCGGGACCGCCGTCGCCTCCTCCTGGCCCTACGAGCCCAGCGTGTACGGGCAGGTCACTGAGCGCAAAGAGTTCAACGCCGCAGCCTCCGCCTCGGCCGTCCAGAAGGCCGCCAGCACGAACATGGCGACCGCCCTCGCGGCGGCGTCGAGGCGCTCCGTGGAGATCGCCCCGGATCCGCGCCTGGAGGCGGGCGACGTGATCGCCGTCCACACGGACGCCGGCGAGGTCATCGTCGGCAAGGTCACCGCCTACTCCCTACCGGTGGACAAGCCCGGCGGGCAGATGCGCGTAGACATGGAGGAACTGGCATGGTGAAGCCGAACCTGTGGATCGACCGCAAGCCGTCCCCGGCTACGGCCGTCGCCAGCCAACTGGCGTCCTACGGCAGCGGCTCGCAGGCCGGTACCTGGGCCACGGGCCGCGTCGTCGACGTCGAGGACGGCGGCATGGTCCGCGTCGAACTCCCAGCCGACGAGCCGGTGAGTGAGGTCGTCGCCCCGGCTGACGGCGGCGTGACCGCCATCGGCGCGGAGTGCGTGTGCCTCCAGGACGGCACCGGCCGCGTCTACCAGGTGGTGAGCCCCGCCGCGCTCCCCGAGGGCGGCCAGGCGCGAGCCACGGGCGCAACAGGGAAGATCGCCCTCGAGGCGGCCGGCACCAAGGCCGAACTGGACGCCGCCAAGGCCGAGATCGAGGCGGCACAGAAGCAACTGGCCGACGAGGTCAAGGCCGCGAAGGACGTCGCGACGACGTCGGGTGAGGCGGCCGCGAACGCTCTGAAGCGGGCTCTCGGTCGCGTGACCGTCGCCGGGACTGCCCCGGCCGAGCCGGCCGACGGCGACCTGTGGGTGGTGACCGGCGCTGACAAGCAGGCCACCGGCGTCAAGGTGTGGTCCGCCGCCGCGAAAACCTGGCAGGACTACATGCTGGTCGCCGGGAAGGTCCTGGTCCCCGGCTCGGTCGGCAACGTCCAACTGGCCGACGGCGCTGTCACCGCCCCCAAGATCACCGCCTCGGATGAACTCTGGGCGAAGGTCGGAGTGTTCGCGAAGGTGACGACGCAGATGCTCCAGGCAGGGAACGCGAAGGTCACCGGCAAGTTGCTGGCTGACACCATCCGCCTGTCCACGCGGATCGTCGCCGGGGACCCCTCCGGGGACGCGGCGATTATGGATTCCACGGGGCTGCACGTGGTGAAGTCGGTCGGCGGCCAGCCCAGCGAGGTTGTCACGCTCGGCACGGCTGGGAAAGACTTCCTCTCCATCACCGGCACCGACGGGCTCGCTAAGGCCACGATCACCGGCGACGGCGAGGTGACCACACAGTCGCTCGCTGTGGCCGACCGGATCACCTGGCGCGGCACCGACCTCGCCGACACCCTGGCTGCCCTGCCCCGCGGCGTGATCGCCCACGGGTCAGTGTGGCCGTGGGGGAATGAAAACCGGCATGTTGTCAGCCACGTTGATTCCCTCTTCGAGTTCGTGGTCGACGTCGATCCCGGCCGCCTGTACCAGGTGGAGATGCTGACTCCGTGGTTCTCATCCAAAGCGAATGCGATGCTGGAAATATGGCTCCGGTATTCGCCTATCAATGGCGGGGAGCAGGTTGAGCACCGTTTCCGCATGGTGTCGGAAAATCTTCGCCAGATTCAGACGGGGCGGGCCACATTCCCGTTGTGGACGCCGAAAGTGTCTGGAGCTCACCGGCTCCTGTTCCTGGCCGCTTCGGCGTATGGGGATGACGCTGTGACACTGACCGTGGAGGATAAGAGCCTGCCGCAGCCGCAGGCGTTTGTGCGCGACATGGGGCAAGCCGTGCGGCCTACGCTCCAGGTAAATAAGTCAGTGTCGCTGGGGAAGACTGTGCCGCAGGAGCAGCCCGCACCGAAGCGGAACTACCACAAGAATTACAAGTCGAATTGGTGGCGGGCTTACTCGAATAACTCCCCCGATTCGGCGTGGCCCGATTCTTTGCCGCAGGGATCGTATGGGGGCCGCGTCTACAATTCGATTGTCGGCTTCCCGGATATGACCGCTGATCTTCGTGGTGCAACGATTACGGGAATGGCCCTCTACGTGTACGCGAAGCACTGGTATGGGCAGACGGGAGTCGCCAGCATCGGTGCTCACGGGTGGGGTTCCGCGCCGGCGCAGTTCGCGTCGAATGGCCGCTGGCTTGAGACGGCCGGATGGGGCCGCGGCGAAGGCAGATGGCTGCCTATCCCGAAGGCCCTGTGGCCGAACTTCAAGAACGGTACCTACCGGGGAATCACATTCGAGACGCAAGGGTCCGCGTCATACGGCTACTGGTCCCATGATTGCGTGATTGCAGTCGACTACACCAAGTGAAAGGGCGAATGAATGCCGACTACTCATTGGAAGGGTGTCCCGGTCCCGGATGCCGGGGATGACCTGCTGGCGGCGTGGACGAACGCCCTGGACGCCGCGGGGATCGTCTTCCCCGCCCAGTCTGTCGCTGCGGGCCGCGAGATTCTGTCGAAGGCAGAGGCTGCCGGCCACGCCCCGACGGCAGCGCACCCCGCCTACCTCGACGTCGGAGGAATCCTCTACCGCTCCGACGGGGCCAAGAATGGGGCCGTCTGGGTCCTGGCCCCAATCAACGAGGTCCAGGCCGTCGAATCCCGGGTGCAACTCACTAACACGCTCGCGCTCAAGGATCGTGAATACTCGGGCGCCACCCAGGTTGATATCGGGGTGCGCCCCTATGACCGGCTCGTCCAGGTCGCATTCACGGTATGGGGGAGGGTCGCGGCAGGCGATATCGACGCGACCATACTCATCATGGACCGCCAATTCCGGGCACGCTTCCCCAATGACTCAACGGGTGCGACCGTGACCGTGACCGGAATGGTTGTGGTCCCCGCCGGAAGGGACCCGAAAATTCGTGCCGGATTCACTGGCGCATACGGCAAGGGAGGAACATTCTCCGTCACCGGAGACTCCTCCTACTCTTCAATCACAGCGACAGCGACACCAAGGAGCATGGCATAATGGCAGGCGGATTCATGGACACGTCGGAGCGCGGTCTCCGATTCATGGCAGACACCGATTTCTACCCCCTCATGGAGCGCGTATCGAGCGAGTTTAGTCGCCGCTCACTCCTGAGCGACTGCAAGGCCGACGTCGACAAGCTCATCGACGCCTACGAGAGTGCGGCCGCCTCTGAGGCGAAGAACATCAAGGACCTCCAGCGGGATGCAATGGTGGGCCCTGGTGAGCGCATCGTGGTCGACGGCAAGACCTACAAGAACGTCGCCCGTGCCTGGCTTTCGCCTTTCAAAGCCGGCCCGATCAACTTCGCCGCGGGCTGGGAGCAGCAGCAGGGAGGTGTCCTGTGACCGTCGGGGCAGTCACCGCGCGTATCGCCCGCCAAATCTGTGACGTCGAGCCCGTCGGCTACAGCCAGGGCGAGGACCGGCGCAGCTGGTACGCGAACGCGGACTGGGCGGGGCATTGCTCCAGCCCCCAGAACGCGGATTGTTCGAGCCTAGTCGCTGGGTCGATCTCCTACGGCTTGCACGACGTCTACGGCGTACCATGGGGTCACAAGGCCCTGTTGGAGATCAACGATTTCTGGACCGGGAACCTCCGCGCCGGCATGGAGGCCCGCGGCTTCGATGAGGTCAACTGGCCGGATGAGAACCTGACGCCGGACGGCGGATTCCAGGTCGGCGATATCGTCCTGTCCGCCGGGAACGAAGGCGGCGTCGGCCACGTCATCGTGATCGTCGAGAACGGCTACGACCCGCTCGAGTCCGAGGCGTGGATCGCCGAGACCGGCGACCTCTACGGCGAGCGCGGCGACCAAACCGGCCAGGAGACCCACACCGCCCGGTACAGCGAGCACCCGTACACACAGCGCGGGGCGTGGACCTCCTGCCACCGGTTCAACGAGGCGAAGTTTTTCCAGCAGTGGCCCGAGTTCGCAAAGGGGAGGGCGACCTCCACAGTCCCGGCTCCGGCAGCCCCCGCGGCCTCCTCGGCCCCGGCCCACGCCCACGGCATCGACATCTCCAGCCACCAGGGCGGCCTGAACATCGGCGCGATCTGGGCGGACTTCGTGATCGTCAAAGTCGCGGAGGGCACCGGCTACGAGAATCCCTACTGGAGGGCTCAGGCGGAGGCCACCCTCAGGGCCGGCAAGCGCCTCGGCCTCTATCTCTTCGCCAACGACGAGGACGCGGGCGAGCAGGCCCGGTTCTTCCTTGACCGCGCCAAGGCATATGCGGGCCGCGCAACTTTCTGGCTGGACTGGGAGGCTGACGCCCTCAACTTGGCCCCCTCGGACGCCCTCGTGATCCTGCATCAGATGGCAGCCGAGACCCGCAGCACCCCGGGCATCTACCTGAACGGGGAGGGTATGGGGAGCGGGGACTGGTCCGCCGTCGCCTCCCGGTTCCCGCTGTGGTACGCCGGAGGCCCCAACTACGCCTCCTACGGGCAGGCGTACAGCGACCCGCCGACGCCGCCCGTCCCCTACTGGGGAGGCAACGTCCTCATTCACCAGTACACCGAGGATGGCTATTTGCCGGGGTATAACAGCCACCTCGACCTGGATCGCCTGCGCGACCGGGCAGCCTGGGACGCGATGATCGGCGGCGGGCACGTCACCGTGAGCGCCCCGGCAACGTCCGCGCCGCAGGCGAGCTCCTACACCGGGGCGTGGAACAAGAGTGACGGTCAGGGCGATCTTGTCTGTAACGGCGTCTTCGGGCCCGCGACGATTGGCCGGCTCCAGCAGGTCATGGGCACCACCATTGACGGCGTTCTGGACGAGGACGGCTCCCCCGCGGTGGAGCGGTTCCAGGAGTTCCTGAACTCGGCGGTGCCGGCCAACACTCAGGCTGATCTGAACGATTCGCCTGCGCTCGACGTCGACGGCGTGCTCGGCCCGGACACGTGGAGGACGTTCCAGTACCTCGTGATGGCTTGGCATCGCGGGTACTTGCCGGATGGCTGGGACTTCGCGGATTGGGTGGATGGCGAGGCGGGGCCGGCAACGATCGGCGCTCTCCAGCGAGCGCTCAACAATTCTCGCTCCAACTCTGGCCGCCTCTGGTGACCACCTACCGAAAGGAACACACATGAAGGAACTCTTCTCTGACCCCTTCGTCACCACCGTCATCCTGGGCACGCTGTGGCCCCTGGTGCAGGCGGCCCTGGACCGGCCGTGGTGGACCCGAGGACGCCGCGTCGCCCTCGTCGTGGGGGCCGCCGTCGTCCTCACCGTGGGCGCCTGGGCACTCAGCGCTTACCCGCTCCAGGTTGAGCTCCTGGCCGGCCAGGTCGGCAAGTTCCTCGGCTTCGCGTGGGCCGGCTATCAGGTCCTCTCTCGCATCAAGATCGGCGGCGTCTCGGTCCTGAACTGGGCCGGCATCGTCACCCCCGGTGGTGAGACCAGGGACCACTACACGCCCCGTCACGAGGCTCCGTGATGGGCTGGGGCCGCCGCATCTGGTCGACGCTCCACGAGCCCAGGGCGATCTCAGCGATGATGGCAGCGACCTACACGCTCATCGCCGTGGCCGTCGCCCTCATCCTGGGCTCCCCGCGTATCCAGCCGTGGGACGTCACCGTAGGGTGCCTGACCACCATCTGCGGGTGCTCCATCGGGGCACCCGCGGCGTGGCGGGGATGGTGGGGCGTTGAAGGCCCGTCGGCGGCCCTCGTCGCCCTCGGGCTCATCGTCGTCGCCGGCGAGGACGCCGCACGCGTCCTCAGTAGCGATCACTGGCCCGGCTGGCCGCTGTTCATCATCCTTGCTCTTCTCCTCATGATCGGCCAGCGGATGGCCCGCGTCTGGGGCCGCACGTGGCAGCCGGGCTGCGAGCCTGACACGCCGCTCCGGCAGGCCATGATCGGCGCGACCGCGGCGAAGGCCATCGAAGCCGACGCCGCCGCCCGCGCCATAGAGAGGGAGGACACTGGATGCGAGCCACGGAGCTGATAGCCGTTGTCGTCACCAGCGGGTTCGCTTCCGCGCTCCTCGGGCAGATCGCCGCCGCTGTGCGCGCTCTCTGGCGGGCCCAGCAGGGCAGGGAGACGGAGGCGCAGATCGCGCGGCGGGAAGCGGCGCAATGGGAATGCGTCGCCCGCCGCACGCGCGCTATCGCCCTCGACCGTGGGGCGCCCCTGGGGGACCTGCCGCGCGGCCCTGGGGAGTCCCCGATCGGTGATCTCGCCGACGACTGACGGGAAGGCGCCCCTCTCACCTTCGGGTGGGAGGGGCGCCTTTCGTTGTCTCTACGCGCTGAGGCCCAGTCTTGGGGCGACCGATTCGAGCGCCTGTCGAGCCATCTCCAGATCGGCGTGCTGGTAGTTCTGGGTGACGGTGATGGCTGAGTGGCCCATGATTGAGATGACGACGGTGGCCGGGACGCCAGCGGCCATGAGGAGCGTCGCCGTCGAGTGCCGGGCCTCATGGACCGTCCAGTAGGACCACGGGTCACCCTCGGTGCCGGATCCGCCCTTGTGGACACCAGCCGCATCCTGGAGCCCTCGCCAGGCCAGCCGGTCGTCACCCCCCGACCACGGGCCGCCCCCCGAGCGGGGCCACACGAGCCCGTAGGGGGAGGGCGGGCACTGGTCGCGCCAGGCGCTCAGGGCTGCAGCCATCCACGGCGTCATCGGCAGCACTCGCTTCCCGGCCTGAGTCTTGGTCGGTACGAGCCAGTATCGGCCAGTCAGGTGCTCGGCCGCGTACCAGGACGGGGGGCGGTCGCCTTCCATGGCGCGGGTGGGGATGTATTGGAGCTGGCGGTCGATGGTGAGGGTGCCGTCGTCGAGGTTGACGCGGTCCCAGGTGAGGCCGAGGCATTCGGCTTGGCGTGCGCCTTGGAGGAGGGCGGCGACCCACCGGCTGGCGTCTTGCTCGCCGGCGAGGCGGCGGGACTTGCGCTGCTGGGTGCTGACGTTGGTCGGGAGGGGCGGCCAGGCGTCGGGTTCAGTGGAGGCGTGGAGGAGTGTGGCGGCGTCGTTGACGGGGATGGCTCCCCTCGGGTTGGGGGCCTTTCTGGGGAGGGGGACGTCGAGGACGTTGGTGGGGACGTGGTGGCCTTCGCTGCGTGCGTCGGTGAGGATCTTGGAGAGGACGGCGCGTGTGCGTCGCGCCGTGGAGGTGGAGTTGCCGGCGGCCTCGTGGGCGCGGTCGAGGGTGCGCATGTCTGCGGGGGTGAGGTCGGTGAGGCGTTTGTGTCCGAGGGTGGGGACTATCCAGTGGTCGATCTGGTCTTTGGCGCTGAGGTATGCCTTGGGGCGGAGGCGCTGGGCGGCCGCCTGCTTCCATTGGTCGCACCAGGTCTTGAGGGTGGTTCTTGGGCTTGCGCCTTGGGTCTGGCCGGCGGCGTGGTCGCGGCGGAGTTGGCGTAGGGCGCGCTTGGCTTCGGCTTCGGTCTTGCGGATCCGGGTGGCGCGTTTGAGTCCGCCGGTGCGGGTGTAGCCGACGGGGAGGGCGGCGACCCACTTCCCGTCCTTGCGCTGGTAGATGGACCCTTCGCCGTACGCCATGACTCCTCCTCGGGTAGCAGCGGATAGCAGTTTGGATAGCAATGTGTTGCCTAGACTGTCGCATGACAGCGTACCGTGGGGGAGTGGTTTTCCGCATGATTCCGCGGATTCGTGGAGCCGCTTGTCGGACTCGAACCGACGACCTGCTGTTTACAAGACAGCGGGCCTTGACCCCCATGATCGGCAGAATACCGCAGATCCACGCCGCGAAACTACCCCCAAAATAGCAGTTGGATAGCAATGTTTCCGACAAACCGACTTTCCCCAGTATTCCCAACGAAAGGTCACGTCGCCCTGGGTAGCCAGCCGCCAACAACACTGAGGCCCCCACCATCGCGGTGGGGGCCTCTCTGTGTCTCTAGGGCGCTACGCCATCGCTAGGGCGTGGCGGCGCCCCCTTCGGCGGGGGGGGGGTGCCTCCCTTGCTAGGCGCTTCTCGGCGCGCTCGACGATCTCCAGGACGCTGACGCCGAGGGCTCCGGCGAACTCCACGAGGGCTTCGATGGTGATGAGGCGCTCGGCGTTGAGCAGCCTCCAGGTCGTGGCCCTGGAGAGGCTGACGCGTTCCACGAGGTCATCGAAGGTGACTTCCTGGGCTACGCGCTCGGCCCGGAGCTCGGCAGCGACGGCGGCGTTCAGCCCTTTGGTGGGGTCCTTGTCGATCTTGGCCATGCGATCACTATTCCATATGGGGAACAAGATCGCATTTCGGTAACGCGGCTCCCAGGAAGTTGCCAGTGATCCATATGGCGCACTAGATTATCCATATGGTTAACGCGCCGATGACCGCCCGCCTCGCGGAGGTCCTGAACCGACAACTCCAAGAATCCAACCTCTCGGTTTCCGAAACCAGCCGGAAGACCGGCATCCCCTACCCAACCCTCTACCGACGACTCCACAACCAAGGCCACGGACTCACCATCGACGAAACCGAACGCCTCGCCGGAGCCCTCAACACAACCCCCACCGACCTCCTCACGCAGGCCACCAAGTAACCCCAACCTACCCCCCCCACCATCTCTAGGAACCCCCATGTGCAACCCCACCACCCAGCGCCCCATCAGCGAAGCGCTCCCCCTCGTGAACGCCCTCATCGAAGAGGCCGAACGCAACTGCATCGACATCCGCACCGTCGACGTCTTCGCCCACCACAGCGGACTCTTCACCATCGACCTCATCCCCTACGACGGCGGAGCCCAAGCCCTCGCAGGCCTCCTCGGGCTCAAAGCCACAACCATCTACACCCGCAGCGGGAACACCTACGAGTCCACGAGCCGCAGAGTCGGCCGCTGGCTCATCAGCAGCCGCCGCCACCTCAGCGCCGAGGCGGTAGCGGCATGACCACCTACGCGCTCGCCGCCGCCGCTGCCGCCGCCATCCTCACCGAGCTTGCCCTCAGCGCCACGCTCGGCCACCACACGGGCGTCCTCCTCCTCGCAGCCGCCCTCACCGCCGCCACCGTCACCCACACCATCCGCACCGAGAAAGAGGGGCACTGATGACCGTCGTCCTCACCTACACGCTCGCCGGGGCCGCCGCCGCCACCGGCCTGTCCGTCGATTTCATCCGCAAGGCCGTCAAGGCCACCGACCCCGACTTCCACCTCCCCGCCCACATGGCCGGCACCAAGTACATCATCCGCCGAGACGACCTCGAAGCCTGGATCGACCGCCTCCCCGAAGCCTGAAAGGAACCCCCGTGACCATCTCCCCGATCACCAAGATCACCCCCATGGGCGGCAACGAGTACCGCTACCTGTGGCGAATGATCCCCGACGTGCCCGTGGTCCACCAGCGCGGCGAGGCCACCGCAGACCTCATGGACCTACTGCGCACGCTCGGCATGGTCCTCCTCTCCGACCCCAGGGCCTCAATCCAGCACGGGGCTCAGCCCATCCTCACCCTCACCATCCGCGCCCGGTACGCCAGCGACCACGAAGCCCGCGCCCTCCAACAGCCCCAGCACCCCCACCACAACGACCAGGAAGCCAAAGCAGCATGACCACCACCATCACCCCATTCGACTACCAGGGACACGCCGTCCGCACCCTCACCGGCCCCGACGGCGAACCCCGCTTCGTCCTCGCAGACGTCTGCCACGCCCTCGGGATCACAAATACCCGGAACGTCTCAGCCCGCCTAGACACCGACATGAAGGGCGTCCACCCGATGGACACCCCTGGCGGCACCCAGGCGACCACCATCATCACCGAGGCCGGCCTCTACGAAGTCATCCTCCGCAGCGACAAGCCCGAGGCCAAAGCGTTCCGCCGCTGGATCACCACAGAGGTCCTCCCCAGCATCCGCAAGCACGGGGCATACATGACCCCCGACACCCTGGAGAAAGTCCTCACCGACCCCGACCTCCTCATCCGCCTCGCCACCGACCTGAAGAACGAGCGCGCCGCACGCGCCGAGCTTGAAGCGAAAGTCGCCGAGGACGCCCCCATGACCCGGTTCGGGCGGACACTGGCCGCCTCAGACGGAGACCTCCTCGTGAAACAGGTCGCCGCCGCCATCACCGCCGAAGGCGTCCGCATCTCCCAACCCGGTCTGTTCACCTGGCTCCGCGACCACGGGTGGCTGTGCCGCAACCGCGGACGCCTCTGGAACGCCCCCACTCAGTGGGCGCTCGACAAGGGCTTCCTGCGCGCCTCAGTCACCCTCATCACCACGAACCACGGCAGCGAAGAGAAGACCACCCCCAAGATCACCGCAGCCGGCCAAGCCGACCTCATCGACGGGTTCCTCACCGGCCGCTACACCATCACCCAGGGGGCCGCAGCATGACCACCCTGACGATGAAACAGCGCCGCGCCGACTTCGAGGCCATGCTCGCTCACGCCGAGCGGGCACGGCAGGCGATCAGCAAGTTCTGGGCGACGGAAGAGGACACGCCAGGGAAGCCTGTCGCCAGCCTCGCCCGCGACGTCGCCGAACTGTGCGCCTCATGGGCAGCCGCAGCCAAACGCGCCAAGGAGGGCCACCCACCCAGCGACCAGGCGAAGAACCTCGCCACCCTCGTCGCCGCCAGATGCCTCCAGGCGCTCAGTGAACGGGACCCAGACGGCTACCTCGAGCCCATCCTGAAGATGATCGGATACGAGCTCCGCGACCGAGACCTGGGCATGGACCCCGCCGAGCGGATCGGCTGGCTCCTCAGCGCCCTAGGAGACCTCGCATCCTGCTACCACCAGGGCTACGACCCTAGCGGGGAGATCATCGTCTACCGCCTCCACGATCTCCTCTTCGAGGCTATCTGTGCGGCTCTGGCTGCCGAGCGCGGACTCTGGCAGGAGGAGTCATGACCCGCTACCTGACGCCCGGCTTGCTGGTTCGGCACATCGCTGACGTCACACCTGCCCCGCTCTACGGGCCTACCGCCGTCGAGATTGAGGCGCTCTGCGCCGGGAGGCGAACGATCGCCCTGTGGGACTCAGTTGGCAGCCAGTACGCCCCCGCCGACGAGGAGAACATCACCAAGGCGCAGGTCTGCCCGACCTGCCTCACCGCCCACCAGTCCACCGACGTCGAGGACCCCACCATGGGGACCATCCCCCTCTTCTGACCGATGGATACCCCCGTGATGCCCGCTGAGGAGGCGACCTGGGTGCGAGAGCACGCCTGGCTGCCTCCCATGCGGCGCGACTACACCCAGTGGCCGCACCTCTACGACCGGTGCCCCTGCCGCCGCTTCTACGGCAATGGCGGCGTGTGCGAAGGCTGCCGGGCGGGTGACCACGCCGCCTGCACCCACCGGATGGACCGCTGGCCGGCCGACGCGCCCCTCTGCTGGGTCACCGACACCCAGGGGCGTGTCCCGATCCTCGCTGGCGTCGATTCCTGGCAGGTGTGGGACACCAACGTCACCCATGACCCTCGCTGCACCTGTTACCTCACCGGCCACGCTGACGCCGCACCGGCGCTCGAGCAGGGCGACCTCTTCTCTCTCCTGGCGGCCTAGCCCGCCCCCAAACACTAGGAACCATCATGGACTCATTCTCATTCTTCGTCCCCGGTGAGCCGATCACCGAGGGCTCCACGCGCGCGTTCGCGTCTGGTCAGCGTGTAGTCGTCACCCACGACCGCGGACCCGAGTTGGACGCGTGGCGGATCAAAGTCCGCCGAGCCGCCGAAGCCGCCGCACAGGCCGCCTACTGGGAACCCCGCTACGACGGCCCAGTCGAGGTGTGGGCAGAGTTCCGGCTCCCACGCCCCAAGAGCGCCCCCAAGTCCCGCAAGCACGCGCAGATGAAGCCCGACTTGGACAAGCTCCAGCGCGCCGTCGGTGACGCCCTGGCCCCCTACAAGCGGCCCGGTGTCCTGCGTGATGACTCCCGGATCGTCGGCTGGTCCGCCGTCAAGCGCTACGCCGACAACACCCACCTCGTCGGCGTCCAGGTCCGCGTCTCCAAGGCTCAGGATCACGTCACCGGCCAGTCCCTCACCACCATCAACGACGTCCGCAACGCGCCTGCCGGCGCAGTCCTGATGGACGCATACGGCAACCTGTTCCACCTGTATCTAGGTGACTGGGTTCTCGTCGGCCGCGAGGACGAGTACACCTACAGCGCTCACGCGATCGACCTACCCGCACGCCTCGCAGCCCAGGAAGGGCGGTGAACATCGTGGATGTCATTCACGAGAGGTCTCCCCGGTCGCGGGGGCGCGTCCGGTGCGATGACTGTGGCCGCCGCATCCCCCAGGGCGAGCGGTACCGCCGGTCGACGGTCGTCGACGACGGGGCGATCTGGGAGTGGCGCGAGTGCCAGCCATGCCAAGCCGTGGTCAGTCACGTCATGAGGTGGAAGGGCCCCTACAGCGACGACTCCTACTGTGGCAGCGACTTCCAGGATTGGGCGTATGAGGCCATGGGCGATGTCGGTGTCTCCGGCTATCTGTTCCTGTTCGATACCGCAGGTATGTGGGGGCGCTACCTGGAAGAGCTTGCCGAGTCCGCTGCCGAGTGCGCAGCCAGAGACGCTGATCCCACGCAGGCGTGGGACGACGAAGCGTGGACGGCGTTCACCTGGCGCATGCAAACCAGCCCCGTAACAAATGCTAGGAGGAAATGATGATTGAGATGACTGCCAGGATCCCGCTCGACGGTGAGGTGATCCCCAGGGCAGACCTGCTGGCGCTCGCCGAGCAGGTGCGAGCCCACGCGGACTCACGGGTCGAGTTGGACTACGACGAGGACTCCTTGTGCCCGGTGGCCTTGGAAGCGTTCTGGACGACGGATGGGGGCGGCGATGACTCGCAGCAGTGACCGCCGCATCTGGGCGCGGATGACGGTGGACTTCGCGGACTCCCCGAAGGTGGTGGTCCTGTCGGACGCCGCGTTCCGGGCGCTGGTGGAGATGATCCTCTGGTGCCGGCGCGGCGAGACCGATGGGGTGATCCCGAGGGTGTACGCGGATCGACGTTGGGGATACGACTCGTATACGAGTTGTACTACGAACCCGGATACGAGTCGTAGTACGGACCCTATTACGGAACTGCGTACGAACCACCCTGATAGGCCCTCTTTGGAGGTGAACGAGACCGGGGACTACGTGCTGCGTGACTTCCTGGAGCACCAGGACTCCAAGGAGCAGTCGGATGCCCGTAGGGCGCGGAATTCCGCCAATGTCCGTCGCCGGTGGGAGCGACGCGATACCACTCGTGATACGACTCGTACTACGAACCCGGATACGAGTCGTACTACCAGCGGTAATACAGAGAAAGAGAAAGAGAAAGAAGAAGTACTACGTACTTCTAAACTCTCTCCGACTACGTCGGAGAGAGGACGCGCGCGCGACGACGAGGACGCCACCGAGCCGACCCCAATCGCCGAGCACCGCCCCGACGTCGACGCCGTCTGCGACGCCATGGCCGCGAGCGTCCAGCGCCGCACCGGACGCACCCCCCGCATCACCGCCGCCTGGCGCACACAGGCCCGCCTCATGATCGACCGCGACGGCCGCACCGTCGAGGAGATCACCCGCGTCATCGACTGGGCCGAGGGCAACGACTTCTGGCGCGCCAACGTCCTCAGCGTCCCCAAGCTCCGCCAGAAGTTCGACACGCTCCGCCTCCAGTCCCAGCGGCCTCGTGGCGGGCAATCCCAGGGCGGCCAGGTGTTCTACGACCTGGCCGAGCAGTTCGCGAAGGAGGGGCTCTGATGGCAACCGCAACGGGCGTGAGCCTGGCAATCGGGATCCTCGTGGATGCCGGGATGCTGCCCGGCATCGTCGACGCCGAGGGCGGCAAGCGGCGCATCCGCGCCTGGATGACGCTCCTCGACCAGGACATGACCGACGAGGTGCTCGCCGAGGCGGTGCGTCGCGTCGCGTCCGGCGACGTCGAGACCTACGGGGCGGCGAAGCCGCAGCACGTGAACCGAGCCGCGAAGGCCGTCCGGGGCGAGCGCATCCGGGCCTGGCGTGAGCGCCACAGCCTGCCGACGGAGGGCCGCAGCGGCTTCGAGCAGTCGGCGTACCTGCGGGGCTTCCTGAGGGCCATCGGCAACGGCGCTGCCGACGTGGACGCGGACCGGCATGGGCGCGCTGCGTTGGCGCAGGCGGCACAGGTGGCCGAGCTGGAGCCGTCGACGCCGCTGCCGGAGGTGCTGGCTCGGATGGATCACGCTCTGGGTGCGGGGCGTGTGCCGTGGGCTGACGCGCTTCCGTCGGCCCGTCCGGTGGCTGAGTTGACGGCTGCGCCGTCGCCTGAGTCGTCGGGTGATGGGGCGGCTCGGGCTCGTGAGGTGTTGGCCGCTCTGGCGCGTTCGTCGCACCCTGGGGGTGGTGGGCGCCCCGGGGGTGCCTCGAATCGTGCGCGTAAGGCCACTAGGGCGGCCTAACGCCCCCGCGTCTGTGCCCGTGTAGGGTCGCCCGTTTTTGGGGCGCCTGAGGGGCCTTAGGCGATTCCACACCCCCGTCATCACGATTCGGTAACCGGGACGCTTTCGGCTTGCATATGCTCCACATGGAGCACTAAGTTATCCATGTGGGCAACACGGGCACCCCAACCCAACCCACACTATCCCCAGATCAAAGGACCATGAAAAATGAAGGTCAACCTTCACCCCAAGCCCGCGCGCTACGTCCCCGCCGCAGCCGTCGAGGACCGCGCCCGAGCCACCGCCACCTACGGCGACAAGGCCCGCGACCTCCTCGACCGCAGCGGCAGCGACCCCATTGGCGCGATCAGCCTCCTCATGCTCGCCGCCGACCAGCGCAAAGCCGCCGAGAAGGCCGCGGATCCCACCCTCAGCGAGCAGGCCCTCGCCCAGACCGTCCGCGAACAGCGCGACACCATCGACCAACTCAAGGGCCAGGTGGACCTCTACCGGAACCAGTGGAAGACCGCCGCCGACAACGCCGCCTCCATCCTCGCTGAACTCAGCCAGAAGGAGGTCAACGCCGACCAAATCACCGCACTCGAATCCATCCTGCACGCCGTCACTGCCACCGCCTACGGGCGGGCCCGCATGTACTCCCACGACCTCTGGGCACTCCCGAACGGCACCGTCGTCCGCGACGAAGCCGGGCGGGCCTGGACCCGCATCGACGACGAGGACGGCGGAGTCTGGGCCACCCCCACCAGGGACGACACCCTCTCCTCCAATGACCTCGCCGAGGAGACCACCGCCTGGATGGCGTGGGTGGCGGACAAGTGACCCGCCTCGAAGATGTCACCGGCGACGACGTGGACGTCGGCGACGCGGCCGAGTTCCTGTGCGCCTGCGCCGACTACCAGGACAGCGAGACCGCCGCCCTCGACGAGCGGGACCGGCAACGCCGCGGGGCCGGCCGAATCGACGCCCACACCCCCTGGGGCGCCCTCGGCCAGCACGCCGCACACCGGGCCAGGCTCCTCGAATCCCTCGCCACCCTCCTAAGCGTCGATGCCGACGCACTCACCAACGGCCTCTAACCCCCCCCATCCCCGAAAGGAACACCCCATGGACACCAGCACCCTCTTCCTCTACGAGTCCCAGTGGATCCCCACCTGGGGGCCCATCGGCCTCCGCCGGGTCCGCAAGCTCCAGCGCGACGGCTGGGAGCACGTCGGCTCCCTCCCCACCGGCCTCATCCGCCGCGACCACTCCCTCATCCGCATCACCGAGAGGGGCGACCGGTGAGCCGCAGAATCGACTGGGGCATCCCCCAGCACTGCGTCGCCTGCGGGGTCCTCATGCGCCCCCGGAGCGCCGACGTCGAAGACTGGCCCGGCAGTCTCCCCCACCAGGGGAAAGGCTGCTGCTCGAAGTGCGGCAACGCCCGCCGATCCGAAGCCAGGCGCAGGCGGCAGGGCATCAAGCCTCGCCCCAAGCCGCGCCGGAACCCCACCGTCGCCGAGTTGGCGGCCGCCGGCCACCCCTGCGTCTCCCCAGCCCCCATGCCCAGCCGAGCAAGGACCTACCCGCTATGAGCCTCATCATCGACAAGCCAGGCATCTATCACGGCCTCGACGAGCAGTGGTACCACTGCGACCCCACACCCCACCGTTCCCTGTCCTCCACCGAAGCCAAGATGATCCTGGACGCCCCCGCGGCCCTCCACTACTACAGGAACAGGCCGCGAGCGCCCCGCCCCGAGTTTGACTTCGGGAGCGCTGTCCACTCGCTCGTGCTTGGCGTGGGCGCGCACCTGGAGTGCTACCCGGAGGATGTGCTGTCCGCGTCCGGTTCGACGGGGACGAAGGCGGCCCGCGAGTGGGCAGCCGGCGTCCGCGCCGAGGGTGGGATCCCGTTGAAGGCGGACGTCTACGACGCCATCCACGACTGCGCCGCCGCCGTCACCGAGCACCCCCTGTGCCGTCGCATCTTCGCCGACGGAGACCCGGAGGTGAGCGTGTTCAGTGAGGACGCCGGCACCGGTGTGTGGATGCGCGGCCGCCTGGACTGGATCATGCCCCCCGCCGGCGGGGACGGCGCGCACGTCCTGGTGGACCTGAAAACCACGGACGACGCCCAGCCCGACGCCTTCACGAGGGCGGCAGCCCGCTACGGCTACGACGTGCAGCGAGCCTGGTACCGGCGCATCTGGCGTGACCTCACCGGCGAGGAGGCCCGCTTCCTCCACGTCGTCGTCTCCAAGCGGGCCCCCTACCTCGTGTCCGTCTGCGAAATGGACTGGACCCTGGATGACCTCGGCCGCACCAAGGTCGAGCGAGCTCTCCGCACCTACCGGGAGTGCCTGGACTCCGGGGAGTGGCCCGGCATCCCACCCATCGTCCACTCCATCTCCGCCCCCGCCTACTACCTCGACTCAGACAAGGACTGACCATGGCTCTCAAAACACGCAAGCCGACCGGGCAGGTCTCCTGGCCGTTCCTCCTCCTCGCCGGGGCGGAGAAGTCCGGCAAGTCCTACGCAGCCGCGGCGTTCTCCGCGAGTGACCTCATCGGCCGCACGTTCTGGATCGAGGTCGGCGAGAGCGACGCCGACATGTATGGATCCCTGCCGGGCGCACGGTACGAGATCGTCGAGCACGACGGCACCATGGCGTCCATCCTCCAGGCCGTCCGAGACGCCAGCGCCGAACCCACCCGGGCCGGCAAGCCGAACTGCATCGTCGTTGACTCCATCACCAACGTCTGGGACATGCTCATCGGCGAGCAGGAGGCCGTCACCATCCGCCGCGGCAAGTCGTCCATGACGATCGACCAGTGGAACACGGCGAAGCGGCAGTGGCGCAAGCTCGTGACCGCCCTCAACTCGCACCCCGGCCCCGTGCTCGTGACCGCGCGCCTGGAGCAGGTGACGGTTATGGCGAACGGGCGGCCGACGACGGACAAGACGTGGAAGGTGCGCGCGGAGAAGTCTCTCCCGTTCGAGGTGACGGGGACCGTGGAGATGCGGGCACCGGGGGAGACCTACTTGACGGGGCTGCGGTCCTTGAAGGTGAAGGCGGCGCAGGGGCAGCATCTCCCGATTCAGGGGTTCACGGTGGATGGGCTCATGCGTGACCTGGGCGTGGACGGTGGCGCCCGCCGCCTGACCCCGGCGGTCGAGCAGCCCCAGCAGTACCCCGACCCCACCGACCTCTTCCAGGACGAAGGACGGTCATGATCCAGGTCATCCCGGTTCGGCGGGCCTATGTGTCGATGTCCTGTGACTGGCCCGGCTGTGAGGAGCGGATCGACTTTCCTGAAGGCCCCGACGACGTGGACCGGAACGTCACTCTCCTCAACGCCGCCTACGCCCTCGCCCGCCGTCTCGGCTGGGAGGTCACCGACGACATGGACGGGGAGGTCGTCTGCCCCAACCACCCCACGGGGGCGGCATGACCGTCCTCCTCATCACCCTCATCCTCATCACCCACACCCACCGGAAGGAACACCAATGACCCACCCGATCGCTGAACAGTACAGGCTAGCCGTCACCGAGCCTGTCTTGACGACGCTAGACCCGATTTCCTACGTCGCCGACATGATGGAGGCGACGGGCCTTGCCGGCACTGGCGTCTGCTGCATCGCCTGGCAGAAGGAGAGGGACGATTGGATCGGCCCCTATGCGTGGACCGAGGAGCAGGTTGCGAGCGAGCTTCGCGATGTCGCCAAAGCCGCCGCCGGCCTGCTGATCCACCTCGATGTCGAGGATCCGGCGGCCGCGTTCGTCGCCGAGTGGGAGCGGGCCGCCGTCAAACATCCGGGGATGACCCTGGACGCGGACGGCCACACGGACGAGTCCCGCTTCTACGCCCTGGCTGAGGAGGTGGGTGAGGTGGCCGCCGCCCTCACCTACGACAACGCCCAGGCCACGGGCCACAACGCTGACACCATCGCCGAAGTCACCCAGGTAGGCGCCCTCGCCCTCGCCTGGCTCACCCGCTACCAGGACGGAGAAGAGCGATGAACACCGTCGACCTGATCGCCGGACTAATCGAGGCCGGAGACCATGAAGCGGCGATACAGGCCGTCAATGAACTGGTTGAGACTGCCTCCGCCCTTGAAAGAGAGAGGGAGGAGATGCAAGCCCGCATAGCGGAGCTGGAGGTCTACGAGGAGCGGGAGATGATCGGCGACCCGGCAGGGTTGGGTGGCCCAAGCATCAGTTCCTCACTCAGGGAGCGTGACGCGGCCCAGGCTGACGCCGAGAACACCCGCTACCAACTCGATTGGGCTAATGAGCGTATCCGGGACCTGGAGAACGATATCCGATCCCACAAGCGCGTCTGCCCCATGTTCCAGTGACCCCTAAGGAGAATGAAATGACTACCCCAGCCGCCCGGCACCCCTGGCTTTGGAACACCAAGGATATCCGCAAGGCACTGAACGCCTACCGAGAAGGAAAAGGCTACGGAGGAGTAATCCCCGGAGACCATGAGGCCATGGCTGACGATATTGAGGACCTCCTCGACCACATCGACACCCTGGAAGACAAGATCACCCGGCTGGAGGAGAGATGAGCGTCCCGGCCACGATTGTCGACAAGCTGAGGAACTACGAATACGAGAAGTGTGGCTGCGGGGGTGCGGTTGGCGACATCTACGCGCTTATCCACCACATCGCCGTCCTCGAAGAGGAAATCGACGACCTGAAGGCTTCTGTGGGGATCAATGACGGTGGTTGTGCTTCCCGTGGCGCTTCGGATGGCGTTATCGCCGTGGATATTCTGGGGCGTCCCTGGGTTGCTAGGGAGGGTGGATGGTGGCGGTTGATGAAGGATGTCATTGCCGGTAAATGGTCCGAACTGCCCCAACAGTATGCCCCCTACAGCATCGTCCACGTTCCGGCGTACACCCCCAAGGAGGAATCATGAAGTTCGATGAGCGTCCGACGTTCCCGGAGCCGCCGTCGTGGCGGGCTGTGGCTGAGACGACCATGTTCTCGACCGATGATGGGGACCCGACGGCTGAGGCGCACGTGTGCGCTCTCCTTGATATCGCGGACCAGATGCGGGTCGCGAACCTCATCGCTCTCGTAAAGGTGTTGAGCCATGAGACTGAGGCGTCAAAGCAGGTCGCGGCCATGTTCTTGGAGCAAGAGTCCGGTAAGGGGTTCCTGCATCAGGATATCGCAACGATTCTCGGCGTCGTTTCGGGTGATGCGAAATGACTCCGTGGGAGAGGTTCGCAGCTGGTAACGACGAGATTATTCCGATTCGGGTGATTGATTTCGATGCGGATTTGATCGCGGAATATCTCGCCCCGGCGTGTCTCGATTCGCGAATACCGGCCGAAAACACGACAATATAAACAGCACCCCAGGAAGGAACAGGAAATGGCTGCAAGGCCCCAACTTGAAATGACGGTCACCGGGTACGCGGCCGCAGACCCCGAAATGCGATTCACCCCATCCGGGAAACCCGTCGCAAACGTCAGCATCCCCTACACGCCACGCCGATACGACCAGCAGACAGGCCAATGGGTCGATGCCGGTGACGCCGTGTGGGTGCGAGCCAGCGTGTGGGGAGACCAGGCGGAGACCTTTTGTGAGCACGTCCAGAAAGGCCAGCTCCTCACCCTCACCGGCCGCCCTGGTGTGCGCGCCTGGGCCGGGAACGACGGCCAGCCGGCCGCGGCCCTGAACCTGAACGTGGACACCTGGGGGCTGCACCCGAAGCCCACCCAGCATGGTCAGCCAGCGCAGCCGGCGGCGTTCGGTTCGGGGAACGTCCCCGCGGCGGCGCAGGACCCGTGGGGGACCGGGGGCGCCCCCACCAGCGAGCCCCCCTTCTAAACCCAACGGCTGGCCCCGACTGCTGGGCCGGGGCCAGCCACCACCCCCAACCCACCAGAATCCCGCTCAACCCTAGGAGAACCCATGAAACCCACAGCATCGTTCGGTCAGCGCCTCGGACAGGCCGTCGGCCTCATCCTCGCCATCACCGCAGCCTTCGCTGTCATCAGCGCCATCCTGTGGATCATCGTCGCTACCTGGCGCGCAATCATCGGAGGCTGACCCGTGGCGGTATACGACCCAGACCAGCACCGAATCCGGTGCGGTGACCACTACCTCCAACCGGAAGTGACAGTCGAACTCCACGCGGTCGGAAACAGTGACCGGCCGCACCGCGTCACCCGAGTCCATTGGGGGCAAATCGCCGTCATACGCTGCCGAAAATGCGGCCATGAAACCACCACAGAAGACGTCACAATCCGAACCCAGTAGCCCCAGGAGAATTGAAATGACCAACTGGCCCACAGCCCCCTTAATCCGCGTCATCCACGGGAGGGAGTACAACGAGCCGGTCCATGACGGACTGGCGGCCCGAGTCGGAGATGGCAAGTACCTCCTGGCGACAGGCCCCCGCGCAGGGAACTCAATTCTCCGCAAAACCCCGTCCGATGACATCGACGAGTGGGAGGACGTCACGGCCGTCCCCACCGCCGCCTTGGAGGACTTCAAGGCAGCATGGAAGGGATTCGGCATGTACGACCCGGATGACTCCCAGCGCGTCACGGACGCCATCACCACCATCCTCTCCCACCTGCCCGCCGGCAAGCCCGGCGCACTCGACCGCGCGGTCACCAGGGTCAAGGACGCGGGCGGGCCGATGGTCGACGCCGAGACCCTGCCCGCGGAGCGCCTCTCGCTCCTCATGGATGCCCTCGCCAGCGTCCAGAGCGCAGCCCGCAAGACCGCCCCGCTCACCATGGTCGCCCGCATCTGCGCCGACTGGGTACAGGCCGACAAGGAGGAGGTGGTGGCTGTCGAGCAGATGCGCAGCCGAGCCAGGTCGATGCCCGAGGTCATCGGTAGCGACCCAGCTAGATTCCTCGTCCTCGCAGGCATTGTCGGCGAGACGGCCAGCATGCTCGGTGACGGTCACCCCTCAGTCTCCGGTGAACTCATCAACGCCGGGACCTACGCCCTCGCGTGGGCCGCCCAGACCATCGAGGAGGAGGACCGCTGATGGGAGCCTGGATTCACTGGATTCTGACGGGGCTCGCTCCCCTGTGCCTGAGTGTCGCCATGTGGTGCGCGCTCATCCAGATCAGGGGCCTCCGCGAGCGCGCTGAGACGGCGGAGCGGGCTGTCCAGCAGATCGCCGACGCCATCCGCTACGCCGCAGATCGGGCCAACAACTCAACGAAGGAGGACACCCGTGAGTGACCAGCACCCGGCGGCGATCATCCTTGCGATCCGTGACGGGCAGGTCACCATCGGCGGGGAGAAGCTCGCGGACCTCGCTGACGTCCTCAACCCGGATCTCATTCGTCGTGAGGTCGCCGACGGGCAGGATGACGGCATGGTCGCTCCCTTGGATGAGTGGCGTGGGGAGATCCGTGTCCCTGTCGCCGCGGGGTTCCTGGCGTGAGCTTCGAGGCCCGTTCCTGCCCGGTGACGGGGGAGCCGCTGCGGGGTGACAGGTTCGTGAGCGTGACGGCCTGCCGGCGGCTCGACGGGGCCGTTCAGGGCATCTCGGTGCTCATGGGTGCCCTGGACGTCGCCAAGGCCGGGCTCAGGCGCGGCCAGGGCGGCGGGGCCAGCGTCACCCCATGCAGTCGCCCCCCGGTGAGGCTCGGCATCATCCAGGCCGCGAGCGCCCACGAGAGGACCCTCTTGAAGTGGGGGAAGTGGGCGGCGCATGACCTGCTCGGGACCGCCACGCCGCAGACGTGGACAGACGTCTCATGGGCGCTCAGGGGCGCGTCCGCGCACCCCGGCCGCCCCGAGCTAGCCACCCTCATCCCCGAGGTCCTCGCCGCCATCCGGGCCATCACGGCGCTCGTGGACGTCCCCGAGGACGCCAGGTTCTACGGCAGGTGCCTCACCGACCTGGGGGACGCTGGCACCTGCGACCAGCCGATCTACGCCCCACCGGGGTCATCGTGGGCGCGCTGCCCGGCCTGCGACACCCAATGGGAGTTGCAGCCCCTCCTCGCGAGCCACCTGGAGGCGGCCGCCGACTGGCTAGTCACCCCCGACGAAGGTGCCCGGTTGTTGACCCAGGCGGGCTACCCCACACGGCCGGCCACGATCCGACTCTGGAAACACCGCGGCCACCTCACCGACCACGACGGCCGATACCACGTCGGCGACCTACTCGCCGCCGCAGCAAGACGAAAGGACAAGGCAGCATGACGCCAGAGATGATCCAGACGGCGATCACCACCGTCGCCGAGGAAGCCGTCAAGGCATCCATGAAGGGAAGCCTCACCGCCGCCATGATGGGACACGCCGCCGCCATCGGCGGCCTCGCAGCCGGCCTACCAACCGCCGACGCCACCGAGGCCATAGACCAGGTGATCGACATGCTCACCGAAGCCCGCGACGCCATCGGAGCCATGAAGTGAACGACGTCGAGATCGTGCACCCATGGGCCGAAGCGCCCTGGGTGGCCGCGAGCGCCGAGGAACAGGCCAAGCGCGACGCCGAGGACGCCGAGTGGGACCGCCTAGCAGGCGCAATCGCTCGCGTAGCCATCGCCGTCAACCAGCCCGGCAGGCTGCCGGCCAAGGCCACCCCCTTCGGGCCTGGACACGCCATCATGAGGCTCCCAGGCCACCCAAGAGAGGAAGGGCCACTACTGGTCCTCCGAACATGACGAAGGCGCCCCACCAGACAGGTGGGGCGCCTCCCTCGTTTGCAGTCAGCGGGCGCGAGTTCTAGCGCTTGCGCTTCCAGTCTCCCAGCCACTTGTCCAGCGTCTGCCGAGTTACCCCAGCCGCCAGCGCCACCGGACGCTTACCCTTCCCGCCCCGCACCGCAGCCACCGCCGCAGCCCGACGCCGATCCTCAACCTCACCCAGCGCCTCACGAACCGCCTCAACCTCACAACGCAGCCGATCCAACTCCATCAAGCTCGGGACATCCTCAGCGCTCATGAGTCCCTCCCAGAGCCCATCAGCGCCTTGCACTTCCAGGCGTCGCAGATTCCCACCATGGTGAAGGCGTTCCCCTTCATGAACGCTTCATAGGCGCTCACCTCACGCTCCGCATAGTCCATCGAATCCACGTGAGCCAACAGCATCCACGACCCCAGCACGTCGCCCGGTTTCTCATCTGCCAGGTGCGCGGACAGCGCCTCCTCCAACGCGCGCTCAGTCTCAGCGCTCATCGCTACTCCTTCCAGGTCAGGTCCGGCCCCCGAGGTGAGGGCCGGGCAGGTGGGTGTCAGTCGTCCAGGGCGTCCAGCATCGCCCGGCGGTAGGCGTCGATCGCCTCCGTCACCGCCGGGTCAGGGTGACGCTCCGTCGGGCCGTGCTGGCCGGCGTAGATCTCCTCGGGCCACTCCGAGCGAGGCAGGTAGCGCTCCAGCTCGGGCCAGCGATCCGGGTCCTCCGTCGTCGAGTAGTAGCCGCCAGGGTGGCGCACCATGAACGACGCCTGCACGTCGTCGTCGATGAAGTCGAGGAAGAAGGTGATGTGCGCACCATCCGGGGCATCAGTAGCGAGGACAGCGCCGGGGGTGTCGTAGTACTTGGCGGGGTGCCAGTTGTAGTGGGCCATGGGGGAGTTCCTTTCCGGGGGGTGCCCGCCCCAGCGCGGGGCGGGCGATGGGTGTGGTTAGTTCTTGTTGCGGCGGGCGAAGGCGGTGGCCAGGTTGCCGGAGGCGACGCAGAGGCTCGCACCCCAGATCACCCAGAGCGCCAGCGCGGTGGTCGTTGCGGCGACGACACCACCCAGGGCCAGGACGACGGCGACAGCCAGCGAGGCGATCACAACGCGGCGGCGGCCGGTCTCAGTCATGGTGTTCCTTCCCGAGAGGATGTACCCTGACCAGGAGGGCGGGGATTGAAGATGATTGGGACATTTTCAACCCCCGCCGTCTCTCACTTCCGGTGCTTGCCGTTACCGTCCGGCGGCCAGGTGAGCCGCAGTGCG
>ERZ772928.106-NODE-106-length-39871-cov-5.499422_pt1 | contig 39871 bp, 30 predicted proteins | sample MGYA00511686_ERZ772928 | MGnify/ENA primary metagenome ERZ772928 (study PRJEB29015, sample SAMEA2738063) | human oral metagenome | biome: human oral; feature: human-associated habitat; material: saliva | place: China | collected 2219 ... | reverse complement strand
CGTGTAGTTTTCAGATGAGGTTTTTTGAAATGTTCCCCACAGGAAAAAATAGCTGTCTGCGGGGGAATAAATGGGTGTCAAAAGAGAATGTGTATTGATTGGCTGAGCATGTATTGACTAGGGGATTTGGGGCGCAGATTCAGATGCTCTGGTAGACCCCTAAAAACAGACCAATTGTAACCGTGCGGCACCTTAAATTTGCTGATTTTCAGGTTGTTGGATCGGAATTTTTAAAGGTTGTGTTTAGCTTGATAAAAATACTGGCATTTTAGACTGCTGGTTCAAAAACCGCGATATACCGGGCGTTTCCGGGGGATGGTGACCTGGAAAGAGGCGGTTCCAAATCTTGAAGGAATCACAATAGGCCGTCGAACAAGGCGAATACACGCCAAAAAAATTTACATGATTTAGGTCACTAAAAAATCGCCAATAATCAAATTGGTACTTAAAAAACCTTGTTATGGACAGGGTGAATATAACGAAACGGTTACAAACTCTGTCTATGGGCCATGAGCCTGCCAATCGGGGCAAAACACCCCAAAAAAAGCGCCCAAAATTCATATACACTTATGTCATCAGGTAATCGTAGGTTTTGAATAGATCTTTGGATTGCTTGTGTTTGAGCTGAGTGATAGATGTGTTCTACGCATCGAGAAACGACCACGCTAAGGTAGCGTGGTCGTTTCTTTTTGTGTTCGGTAGGAGTGCAATGATGCACAATAGAGAAGAACTTAGGCATTAGACTCTAATCGCGCACTACGCAACAGATTATCTGCCGACTTCCTACCAGCCCCGTTCGCCCCATTCCTCCAGATGGGGGCGTTCCTCCCCAAGAGTCGTGGAACGTCCATGACCAGGAAGCACAATCGTATCGTCATCAAAAGCGCCAAAAAGTTTCTCCAGGACGTTTGCGAAAAGCTCGCCAAACTGCTGCCGGGAATCCGTCTTGCCAACACCACCTGGAAAAAGTGCGTCCCCGGTAAATAAGAGCGTGGCGGGCGAACCATCTTCCCACACACTTTCAAGAACATACACGATCGACCCAGGGGTGTGCCCAGGAACTGAGATAGTCCGAACCACAGTATCACTGCCATAAAAATCGAATGTCTCACCACCCATTAGCGACTCTTCCATCTTAAAGCCTTCCAGCTCGTGAATCGCTTCAATGTCCTCCGCGCCAGCTGAGGTGATGGCTCCAGTGAACTTCTCAAGACCGTTAATCGCTCGAATATGGTCCCAATGCCCGTGGGTTACTACAATGCTCGTTACGCCAATCGCACGTTGCCGCACCGCCTCAAAATCGGCCTCAGACTCTATGACGCGCACGCGATGATCCTGCGCATCAGTCAGCTCAAGATGAGGGCAGTCATGCAGTAGTGCGTCTAGGGTAAACGCATAGAGAGCTTCGGCGTCATCCGCGGGGTCTATGAGCAGTTGTTCACCGGAGTGGCGCATCGTCAGTAGGTAGACGCTATTGTCCATCTCAGAAACGCTCAATGCGCGGACCGTGAATTCAGGATTCTCAAACAGCAGTGTGGATTCGGGATAAGTACTCATGCTTTTAAGTGTAGGGGAGGTGCGTATAAGGTACTGAGGGCTCTTGAGCTTGGGGTGGACACGGTACATACCTGCGAACGTATGAGTTTCTCACGGGCTCTTCCGCCCGTATCGAAATACCCCGTGACCAGGACAAAGGCTGATAGAATATTATTTCGATAGTAACGGAAGGATAGCCGATGTCCCCTCGCCCCGGCACCAGCGTGCCTGCTGCACCGCACGCTAACGATCTAAGCAGTATTCGTGTGCAGGGAGCACGCGAGAACAACCTTAAAAATGTAGACCTTACCATTCCACGCGATGCGATGGTCGTCTTTACCGGGCTATCAGGCTCCGGAAAATCCTCGCTGGCCTTCGACACGATCTTCGCAGAGGGACAACGCCGATACGTCGAATCGCTCTCTTCATACGCCCGCATGTTCCTAGGGCAGGTGGACAAACCGGATGTAGACTTCATCGAAGGGCTCTCACCCGCTGTGTCTATCGACCAGAAATCTACCTCAAAAAACCCGCGTTCTACTGTAGGAACCATCACCGAAATCTACGACTATATGCGTCTGCTGTGGGCGCGTGTAGGGCATGCCCACTGCCCAGAATGCGGTGAAGAAATAACTAAACAAACCCCGCAGCAGATCGTTGATACCCTCATGGGGTACCCTGAGCGTACCCGCGTGCAGGTGCTTGCCCCCGTCGTATCTGCACGCAAAGGGGAGTTCGTCGATCTTTTCAAAGACCTGCTAACCCAAGGGTACTCACGCGCCCGAGTAGACGGGCAAACAGTGCAGCTTTCCGACCCCCCGAAACTGGCTAAACAGTACAAACACACGATCGAGGTGGTCGTTGACCGCATCGTCATTAAAGACGGCATTAACCAGCGCCTGACTGACTCGGTGGAAACCGCACTACGGCTTGCCGACGGGCGTTTACTTATCGATTTTGTAGATGAGGCGGAAGACAGCCCCGAACGTACCCGCAGTTTCAGCGAAAACCTAGCTTGCCCCAATAACCACCCCCTGCAAATCGACACAATTGAGCCGCGCGCCTTCTCGTTTAACTCCCCGTTTGGTGCCTGCCAAGCGTGCGACGGTATCGGCTCCCGTCTCGAAGTGGACGAAGAGCTGCTGATTCCCAACCCCGAGCTGAGCCTTGGCGAAGGCGCTATTGCGCCCTGGTCACAGGGCAAAGCAACCACCGAATACTGGTTACGTCTGCTCGCCGGTCTGGGTGAAGAACTTGGGTTTGACCTTAACACCCCATGGAATAAGCTATCCGCCAAAGTGCAGAAAGCGATCCTGAGCGGAAAAGATTTTAAAGTCGAAGTCTCATACCGTAACCGATTCGGGCGTGAACGCCGCTACACCAGCGGATTTGAAGGGGTCAAAGCCTACATTAAACGCAAACATGCAGAGACTGAGTCAGACTTCGCGCGTGACCGCTACGAACAGTACATGCGTCAGGTGGCGTGCCCCAGCTGCCGCGGAGCGCGTCTGAACCCCACTATCCTAGGGGTAAAAGTTGGGCAGAAATCCATTGCGGAAGTAACCGAACTGCCCCTGCGCACAGCCCTAGAGTTCATGCGCGGACTGACCCTTAGCGAACGTGAAATGAAAATCGCTGAGCAGGTGCTTAAAGAGATCGACGCGCGCCTGCAATTCCTACTGGACGTGGGCCTTGATTACCTGACCCTTTCACGCGCCGCTGGCACGCTCTCCGGCGGCGAGGCGCAACGCATCCGTTTAGCCACCCAGATCGGTTCCGGACTGGTTGGTGTGCTCTACGTGTTGGATGAGCCGTCCATCGGCCTGCACCAGCGGGATAACCGGCGCCTGATTGACACCCTGACGAAGCTTCGTGATATGGGCAATACCCTGATTGTGGTGGAGCACGATGAAGATACCATGCGTGAGGCAGACTGGATAGTGGACGTTGGCCCCGGCGCAGGTGAGCACGGGGGACAGGTGGTGCACTCGGGTACATACGACGAGCTTCTCAAGAATAAGAGCTCAATCACGGGTGACTATATGGCGGGCCGCCGTGAGATTGAGGTACCTGCAACACGCCGGCCGGTGGATAAGAAACGACGGGTGAAAGTGTTCGGTGCGCGCGAAAATAACCTCAAGAACGTGGATGTGGTTTTCCCGTTGGGTGTTTTTACCGCCGTCACTGGGGTGTCTGGGTCGGGGAAATCCACTCTGGTGAACGACATCCTGTATACCTCACTGGCTAATAAACTCAACGGCGCGAAACAAGTGCCGGGGCGCCACAGGAAAATTGAGGGACTTGAACACCTCGATAAAGTGATTCATGTGGATCAGTCCCCGATTGGGCGCACCCCGCGGTCAAACCCCGCAACCTACACGGGCGTATTTGATAATATTCGTAAGCTTTTTGCCGAAACAAACGAGGCAAAAATACGGGGGTATACCCCCGGGCGTTTTTCGTTTAATGTCAAGGGCGGCAGGTGCGAGGCTTGTTCAGGCGACGGCACGCTCAAGATTGAGATGAACTTCCTGCCGGATGTATACGTACCGTGCGAGACCTGCCACGGCAAACGTTACAACCGTGAGACCCTTGAAGTGCACTACAAGGGTAAAACCATCGCCGATGTGCTTGAAATGCCGGTAGAGGAAGCCGCCGAGTTTTTTGCGGCTTTTACCCCTATCGCCCGGCATTTAAATACCCTGGTGGATGTTGGTCTAGGGTATATCCGGTTGGGGCAGCCCGCCACTACGCTGTCGGGCGGTGAAGCGCAGCGTGTGAAACTGGCGGCCGAGCTGCAGAAACGTTCTAATGGTCGTTCTATCTATGTGTTGGATGAGCCGACTACCGGGCTGCATTTTGAGGATATCCGGAAGCTGCTGGCGGTTCTGCAGTCGCTTGTCAATAAGGGCAACACTGTTATCACTATTGAACATAACCTTGATGTGATTAAATGCGCTGACTGGATTATTGATATGGGGCCGGAAGGCGGCGATGGCGGGGGTACCGTAATTGCCGAAGGAACCCCCGAGTCTGTGGCTGGGGTCGCTTCCTCACACACCGGCCGTTTTATCCAGGAGGTTCTGTGAACGCCGCACATGCACGTGGTGCCGTCACCACACGTGACCGTGCCCGGCATATGATCGCCGCCCAGTTAGAAGCCGATTTTTGTTTGCCGCACGGTTCAGTCGCTAAGGCTCACGGACAGGGGGCAGGGCTACTCGCGCAGCTGCAGCTGCCAGCGGATAAGATGGGCTCATCCCGCCGCCGCAACGACGATATTTGGGAACTACGAGTCGCTAACTATGCCGGGGTGGGGCTATTGTGCGCAAAGCACCCGCGGGTGCTTGAAAAAGCCCGCGAGTATATGGCGGGGGATAACCCAAACTGGCTGGGTGATTACGCCCAGCTACGCCAGCTTAACGAGCTTCTGACCCCCTACAGCCAGCAGGTGAGCGGAACCAGCATCTACTACACGCCCACGCGTGCGCTGCTGGAGTCAGTAGTACCTGAAAATCTTCCCGCTCAGGAAGTGAAATGTGCTGTTCCGGGGATCGGCATGATGCGCCGTGTTGATAGCGCATCTCTTCGCCATGCACTATACGATCAGGTCACGGGGGAGCACACTATTGTAACCGCCCCCAATGCTTCAGCGGCAGCTATCGAAACCAGCCCGGAAGATACTGCGGGCACCAAGCTTCCGGTGCGGTTTGAGTTTTTAACCCCGCAACAGTGCGAGCGTTTTCGCGGGGATACCCGGTACGCAAACGCCCTGGGATTCAGCTGCCGCCGCCCCGACGTAACAGTACTAGCCGCATACGGGGTGGAGACGGAGGCAACCGATCCGATTGCTCTGGTAGGTGCAAGCGATGACTCACCGCTCATGCGTCAAATAGGTGTGGACGTGCTTCCAGAATTTCGGCACTACGGGTTGGCTTCACGGATGATCCGTGAGGTGGCTCGTATTGTACTCGCAGAAGGGTACCTGCCGTTTTACGGGACAAGCCCATCGCACATACTGTCACAACGCACCGCAGCGGCGGCTGGTCTAACCCCCACCTGGTGGGAATTTGTCTCAACCAGCCTGCACGATATGCAGGTAGACTAAACGAGACGGAAATACTTATTAGGCGCACGCGTTATATGGTGCGGATGGGCTGAGGCTGCCCAAGGAACTTTTCACGAAAACCCGCTACTAGAAGGGGAAAACAGATGAGCACAGAACCAGATTTGCACGCGATCGGCATTGATGAGAGCGTCACTGAGACCCGTGAACGCCTAGCGGGACGAAATGTTCCTGTGATTGATGACCCCGCTGGTGCATCCTGGGGCGTGTACACCGACCCGTCCGGCGCGAAGGTGGCTTTTGGCAGGGCGGAAGACGGCACGGAATACACTGATGCGAACCTAGAGAGCCCACACGCTTACCCGGCGCAGGGGTATCGTGTCTCGCATAACCTGGCGCACTTTGACCTTCTGGAGGGCGGAGACCGTGAAGGCCGCTTCCTCGCGTATGTGGATAACCCCACGGCCCTTACCCTGACCGAGCCGAATAAGGTGACGGTACGACCCGCCGCTCTTGGCGCTGAGGTTGTGGTCTATGCTTCGGAGGATGAGTATAAGCAGGCCCAGTCCGAGCATGATGGCCTTACCCTAGACGCGAAACATCTGAAATCACCGTGGCTTCTGGCGCTGCACAGCGGGGATGCCACGGGGGATGAGGCAAGCTCGGTAGCAATGTTCGCGGCGGTTGTTCAAAGTGCGCAGCTGCGCACCAATGAGCTGACCGGGCGGGAATTTTGGTATGTTCTGGGAGAATCAGTAGTGCCGATGGCTATTGCTCTTCCTGCGGAGACGGCGCAAAACCTGCATCCCGGTGCCGTGATTGCCGGTGCGTTCATTATCGTTGCCTCCGTCGAGGCATAACCACCCCATAAGCGCACAATCCCGCATACTTAATCAATGTGAAGGCAATATAAGAGCCCTGACTAATGAGTAAATATGCGGGATTGTTTGTGTATTGTTGGATGCCCTACAGCTCGGCCCCGTTGGAGGCGATCACACGGCGGTACCAGTCGAAGGACTTCTTACGGTACCGGGCCAAGGTGCCTGAGCCGTCGTCGCTGCGGTCCACATACACAAAACCGTAGCGTTTTGACATCTGTGCCGTCGAGGCTGAAATCATGTCGATACAGCCCCACGTCGTATAGCCGAGCAGCTGCACACCGTCTGCAATAGCCTCCCGAACCTGCAGCAGATGTGCGCGCAAATACTCAATACGGTAGTCGTCCAGCACCGTCAGCTCGCCGTTGGCCTCCACCAGCTCATCGCGAGCCCCTAAACCGTTCTCCACGATAAAGAGCGGTTTCTGCCAGCGGTCCCAGTACTGGTTCAGCACGATGCGCAACCCCACCGGGTCAATCTGCCAGCCCCACTCCGAAGCCGACAGGTGCGGGTTACTGACCCCGCCGAGCATATTGCCTGCCTCACGCTCCCCGCGTGCCGGGTTGCCGCTGGCGCAGGTAGACATGTAGTAGCTGAACGATACGAAATCAACTGTGTTCTTCAGATCCTGCCGGTCCTGCTCCGTGATCTCAAGCTGCACACCCTTATCCGCCAATTGACGCATAAAATAGCCGGGGTAGGCGCCGCGCACATGCACATCACCAAACATATAGTTGGCTTGCTCAGCGTGTAAGGCTGCGAGCGCATCATCGGGGCTCGGGGTGAGCGGATAGGTGGGCATCGCCAGAATCATGCACCCAATACGCGCATCCGGGGCAAGTTCGCGTGCTAACCGGGTTGCCCGTGCTGAAGCGACTAGCTCATGGTGAATCGCCTGGTATAGCTGCTGCTCTGTCAGCTGCTCCTTGGGGGTGTTAATACCCCCTGACATAAACGGCACATGAAGGACTGAGTTAATCTCGTTGAAAGTCAGCCAATACTTTACCCGGTGCCCGTACCGTTCAAACAGCACCCGGCAGTACCGCTCGTAGAAGCTAATCAGCTTACGGCTCACCCACCCGTTATATTTCTCGGCAAGGTGCAGAGGGGTCTCGTAGTGGCTAATGGTCACTAAAGGCTCAATACCGTATTTTTCGAGTTCATCGAGCAGACGGTCGTAGAACGCTAGACCAGCCTCATTCGGTTCCGTTTCATCACCGTGCGGAAAAATCCGTGACCAGGCGATGGAGAACCTGAATACTTTAAACCCCATCTCGGCAAGAAGTGCAATGTCTTCCGGATAGCGGTGGTAAAAGTCAATACCCTCAAGCTTTAGATTGTTGGGTGTGGGAGTTGCTGTACGCGGGTTGAACCCGCCGCGGGGAAGCACATCCTGAATGCTGGGGCCTTTCCCGTCTTTATCCCAGGCGCCTTCACACTGGTTAGCGGCGGTCGCCCCACCCCACAGAAATCCTGGCGGGAACTCAGCATGAGGTTTTACCATGGGGATAGGTTGCGTATTAAGGGTGTGAGTAATGTTCTGCTCTTGATGCATGAGAGGAGCCCTTCTGCAGCGGTAGACGCACCCGATAAGAACACCATCGTAGCGCGGCAGAACCCGCGGATGCGTGTGACAATAGCCTTGCTTTAAAGCCTACCCCAGGCGTGATTTCGTGACCACCTACACCGGGCGTGTAGGTAATACTTCGGAGCCTCGGTTATGCTTTAACAACGGGTGCGGCACCGGCCACGGCAAACGCACCTTCGCCGATATTTTTTGACCCTGAAAGGAGCGCCGACGGTGGCTCTCGACCCCCAAAAAATTGCCATGTACCGGCAAAATCTGCAACAGCTGGACTCCCGCCGCGTCCTCAAAAACAAGATAGAGTCGGGTATGTCTCCGCAGGAGGCAAATGAGAGCGCCGGGTTTAGCGAAGAAGAACTGAACACCAATATGCAGGCGCTGCCGGGTGTGCGACCTGTGAAACCTGGTTTTTCGGGTGCTGGCCCCGAGGAGATCTGCACCCGTTACGCTATTGGCGCCCTGACCAACGAGCAGCTGGCCGACGAGCTGACCCGCTGGGACTACAACGTACACGCCCAGTGGAACCCGTACCACGAGTTCCGGTTCTTTATGCCTGGCAGCTACGACGAGCTGGTGATGGCGTTCTATAAGAACCTCATTGACCCCACCGATCTGCAGGCGCTCGCCGCGCGAGGTCTACCGCTGCCTGCTGATTTGATTGAAGAGTGGGAGCAGGAACGAGAGCTTTTCGGGCACGTCACGGCGATTTACCGCAAGATGTTCTCCAGCGCCGGTGCGCAGCGGCAAGCGCATGTGGTGGTGGGCGCCCCGGGGTCGGGTAAAAGCGAGTATATTGCGAACACTATTGAGGGGTGGAACGAAGACTATATAGTGATTGACCCCGAGCTTCTTGACCGGGCATTTTTGCGGCAGTACCTTGCCGAAGGCTGGTATGAGGCTCTAAAACCTGAGCCTGCACGTGAATTTGAGAAGCAGGGGAATAAGCTGTTCCCCATGGATATTGCGACGATCGCCCGTGAAGATTCAGCGAAACTGGGGAGTATTCTTCTGAGCACGTTCGCGGATGAGGGGATGAACCTGATCCTGGAGGCAACGTTCACCCCGGGGTTTGTGGCGCAGCAGCTTGTGGACTATCTGAGCCGTAACGGGTACAGCATTAATGCGGTACGGCTAACTATTGAGAAAGAACAGGCGGTTGAACGGTGCGAGGCACGCTATGAGCGGGAATACGAACAGGCTTTGACGCAGGGGCTTGATGCCCTGGGTGCTAAGCCCGTTGACACGGCGTATATTGACTATGTTTTTGAGAACTACGCTGAGGCTGAGGAAGCTCAGAAAGCGGCTGCTGGTAAGTAGGGTCTGGGCTTCAAAGACTGCTGTGGCGGGCACCTTCAAAGGTGCCCGCCACAGTTGCATAAAGGTGGGGTTGGCTGTTACCGCCCGTACCCGAGGGAGAACATCCAGACAGTACCGATGAGACCCCAGATAATAATATTCACGACCGAGGCAATAAAGCCCAGCTTGAACCATTCGCCGGTCTTAATGTACCCGGATCCGAAGTACACCCCGGCAGGCCCGGAAGCGTAGTGGGTGATGCCGCCAATCAGGTTACCGGCGAAACCTAAGAATAGTGCCGCAAACATGGGCGGGGTACCTGCTGCAATAGCTGCACCGAGGAAGACCGCATAAAGCGCCACAATCTGCGCGGTATTAGACGCGAAGAAATAGTGGATGTAGAAGTATACGAGCGCCAGGACACCAAACGCTAAAGGCCACGCCATTCCACCCACACTGCTGGCGACGGATGCGCCGATCCATTCAACCACTTTAAGGGTTTTGAGATGATCGGCCATGCCTACCAGCACGGCGAAGAAGATAAGCGTGGACCAGGCGCTTGAGTTAGCCGCCATATCTTTCCAGGTAAGTACCTTGGTAACGAGCAGAATAGCGATACCCAAAAATGCGGCCGCCGTAGCATCCACCCCCAGGCTGGAGCCTCCGATCCACAGGATAAGCAGCACTATAAAGGTGCCAAGCATAATCCACTCAGGTCGGGTCATCGGCCCAATGTTTTTAAGCTCTTCACGGGCGTGTGCGGGAGCATCGGGGGTTTTCTTAATGGTGGGAGGGTATATCTTCGACATCACCCACGGCAGCACAATGAGGGCGGCTAGGCCGGGGACGATAGCGGCCAACGCCCATGTTCCCCAATCCAGGTGCACGCCTTTATCTTGCGCGAATTTCACGGCGAGCGGGTTGCCAGCCATAGCGGTAAGAAACATTGCCGAGGTGATCGTGTTAACCTGGGCCTCTGTCATGAGCAGGAAAGAACCAAGTTTTCGGCGCGATTCCGTGCTCTCATTGGTGGAGCCATTCACCTCAGCAAGGGATTTAATGATGGGGTAGATAACCCCACCTGCGCGGGCCGTATTGGATGGGGTGGCTGGGGCAAGCACCAGGTCGGTAATAGCCATACCGTAGGAGAGCCCCAAAGAAGACTTACCCAGAAGAGACACAAAAAGAAGAGCGATGCGTTTGCCTAAACCGGTGATAAGGAAACCGTCGGCGATAAAAAATGCCGCAACAATAATCCATATGGCGGAGTTGCCAAACCCGGCGAGCGCCTCTTTTTTAGCTGTCATCGTGCCGGTAATCATGGCTATGGCTAAACCAGTGAGCGCTATGGATGGGGTGGGCAGCGGTTGGAGGATGAGACCAAGGATGGTGCCAACAAAAATAGCTGCCATGTGCATACCGCGCGGGTCTACCCCGGGCGGGGCGGGAATAAGCCAAATAGCTAAGGTGACGATGACGATGGTCGCAACTTTTAGTGCAAGAATGGTGCGTTCTTGTGGCGCACCCGTCGTGTGAGGCGGCGGGGGTGCGGAGGCTCCCGTTGCTGTATCTGGTGCAGCTGTGGATTCTTTGGGCGAATCCTCCGGTTTCTGGCTCATGGCGTTCTCCTTCGGACCAGTATGGTCTATAGTTTACGCGGTTCGATGCATGTGTTTAGGTGGTTTTATGTGGGAATTTACGATACTGTTTTTCCTGTTCTCTATAAGCATACCCCTGGCAGGTCAAGGGAGAAAGGGGTAGCTAAACCACTAGTGTGTCTGACATTATGTCACTAAAACCCACACAGAGTTACCCGGCGGGCAAGGTTCACCCGCCACGAGCCTTATAGCTGACCTTAAAGAGACACAATAAACCCACTGGTTCTTTGAACAGAACCGTTACCTGTAGCGAATACGGGTACACTTGAACCCGTGGATATCCTACGCGAAACCGGTGAAACAGCCGGTGGAATCATTGCCCGTTACGACGAGACACTCACAATTCTGCGCGAGGTTGCGCACCGGCGCCGAAACGCCACTTTGCGCATCTACCAGCCCGAAGCCACCGTTGCCTTTGGACGCCGTGACGAACTCAACCCCGGCTTTGCCCAAGCCGTTACCGCCTGCAAAAACATGGGTTTTAACGTGCTCGTCCGCAAAGTTGGTGGGCATGCGGCAGCCTACCACCCGGGGTGCCTGGTCATCGACCATTTTCAGCCAGCTGACGATGCGAAAACCGGCAGCAACCTACGCTACAAACTTTTCGGCGAGCTTTTCGCCCGGGCGTTACAAGATGTTGGTGTGGACGCAGCCGTGGGGGAGATACCCGGAGAATACTGCCCCGGCGAATTTTCGGTGCACGCCCGGTTAGGAGGCGAACGTGCCGGAGAACGCATAAAACTGGTCGGTACCGCCCAGCGCGTTGTCTCTGGCGCCTGGTGGTTTAGCGCAGGCATCGTGGTCGCCGACTCGGCTCCACTGCGGTCTGTCACCGAGCGTGTCTATGCAGCACTGGGGCTACCGCTTGATCCGGCAACCATCGGCGCCGCACAAGAAGCCAATCCGGCACTGCTCATGGAGGATTTGGAAGACGCCATCCTTGACGTATACGCGCAGAACGGGTTCCGCTAATGTGCGGCCGGTACGGGCTTGAGGCGCACTACGGCACCTCCCTGGGTGGGGTGCCGCTCACGGAGTCTTTTACCTCGTGGAATATTGCGCCCACCCAGCAGGTCCCAATCCTGCTGAACCGCCGCGTAACCCGTACCGCTCAGGGGCAGCTGCCAGATGCTCCGCGCCGCCCCGGCGTGCACCGGCTGGGGGCATCCACCCTAGACACAAGCGGAACCTACCGGGAAATATACCGTGCCCGGTGGGGCCTAATTCCCGACTGGCACCCCTGGGACGAAGACCCTAAACCTCCCGCCCTTACCTTCAACGCCCGCAGTGAAACCCTTTTTGAGAAAGCAAGCTATGCCCGTCCTGCCGTCACCGGGCACTGTGCAATACCCACCAGCGGCTACTACGAATGGGGCGTACAAGGCAGCACCATCACGGCCCGAGGCACCGTTAAAGAACATAAAATACCGCAGCGTATCGGTCCGCCCGGTCAGTACCTGTACCTGGCGGGGCTGTACGCCTGGCATAAGATAAACCTGGTATCAGCAAAAGCGCTAACCGGTGGAGGGTATGAGCCGCAAACCGGCCAGTGGCTTTTGACGTTCACAATCCTCACGATGGCTTCACCGCGCTCTTACACCGGGCAAGACGGCTCACCGCTTTTACGGGAACTTGGGCACATTCACGAGCGAATGCCGCTGCCGCTCAACCCTGCTGCTGTCAACGGACAACCGAGCACCCTTGACGTATGGTTGGGGTCGGGGCGTGTAGCCGGCACCCCAGAAGATAGTCGCATGCCTACAATGGGCGTGAGCGACCTGCACGATGCTCGTACTGCTCTGGAACAGCTTCAGCACGCCGCCTACCCTCAGGCAGCCCAATGGCGTGTACGGCAGGTTAGCAGCCGTATCGGGAACATTAAAAATAACGATAAGAGCGTACTGGAACCTGATACGAACCTGCTCACCCTGCTAGACTCCGATACATACGCTGAACATACCACCAACCCGGAAGGAACCCATGCGCTGGGCACAGATTAAAGACCAGAAAGGCACCCGCGCCGTCTGCCTGCACGAGCAGACCGTGTATGAGTTCCCCGCCAAGCTCGGACCGCTGCTGCAGTTTTATGGGCGCTACCGGCTGAATTTCGGGGACCCCAAGAATGCGCTCGCTATTATGCGTGAAAATGGGGCGACTACGCTCGGGCACGGGATGCAGCTGTGGGAATCGCTGAATTTTGTGCAACCGATTGACCGCCCCGGTAAAGTTATCTGCGCGGGGCTGAACTACCGGGACCACGCCGCTGAGATGGGGTTTGAGCTCCCGGAGTATCCCGCGATTTTCGCTAAATACGCTAACGCTTTAATCGGCCCGCGTGATGAGATTCGTATGCCCGCCCAGAGCACTAAAATCGACTGGGAGGTTGAGCTTGGGCTGGTGGTGGGTCAGAGTATGAGCGGTGTGAGTGAAGAGCAAGCGCTGGAGGGGCTTCTGGGGTATACGGTCACGAATGACGTCTCGGTACGGGACTGGCAGGGCCGCACCAGCCAGTGGTTTCAGGGGAAGAACTGGGATAGGATGACCCCTTTCGGCCCGGTCATCGTCACCCCGGATGAGGTGGATCCTGCGGCTGGTCTGGCCATGAGCTGTGAGGTGGATGGGGAAATCCGCCAGAGCGGCACCACCGCCGATATGGTGTTCACCCCGGCGCAGCTGCTCTCTTACCTGTCAACGTTTATGACGCTTGAGCCGGGCGATGTGATTCTCACCGGAACTCCGGCGGGTGTGGGGCTGTCGTATCACCCGCGTCGGTGGCTGAAGCCGGGGCAAACTTTGGTAACCCGTATTGAGGGGATTGGGGAGCTGGTTAATACCTGCTCGCAGCCGCAGTAGCACAGCCACCGGCCAGCGGGCAGCTGCGCGGAACTGCTGCGTGGGTGGTGGGACGCCTCCCACCCGGCGTTGGTTCGCGCATCCGCTCTAAACATGGGAAAATGTTAGATGGCTATGCCTATTATCTGTGGCGAACACCCTTGAAAGGATTGAAGCGAGTGGCTCCTCTGTCGAAGAACCCGCCCGTCCCGGCGGCCACCGACCCCGCGATTATTCGCAACTTCTGCATTATTGCGCATATTGATCACGGCAAGTCCACTCTCGCTGACCGTATGCTCCAGGCAACCGGTGTGGTTGCCCCGCGCGATATGAAGGCGCAGTACCTGGACCGCATGGACATTGAGCGCGAGCGCGGTATCACCATTAAATCTCAGGCGGTGCGTATGCCGTGGGAGGTGGAGGGCACCTCCTATGCGCTGAATATGATTGACACGCCCGGCCACGTGGACTTCACCTATGAGGTCTCTCGCTCGCTTGCCGCGTGCGAGGGTGCGCTGCTTCTGGTGGATGCGGCGCAGGGTATTGAGGCGCAGACCCTCGCTAACCTGTACCTGGCGATGGAAAATGATCTCACCATCATCCCTGTCCTGAATAAAATTGATCTGCCCGCCGCGATGCCCGATAAGTATGCCGAAGAACTGGCGCACCTTATTGGTTGTGAGCCCGATGAAGTTTTGCGGGTCTCCGGTAAGACCGGTGAGGGTGTGGAGGCCCTGCTGGACCGTATCGTTGAGGGTATTCCCGCTCCCGAGGGTACGGCGGACGCGCCCGCCCGCGCCATGATTTTTGACTCCGTGTACGATTCATACCGCGGTGTGGTCACCTATGTGCGTGTGGTAGACGGCAGACTGGAGCCGCGCCAGAAAATCAAGATGATGTCTACTGGTGCTGAACATGACCTATTGGAGATCGGCGTCATTTCCCCTGAGCCCATCCCCTCGAAGGGCCTGAGCGTGGGGGAGGTGGGGTACCTTATCACGGGTGTGAAGGACGTGCGCCAGTCCCGCGTGGGTGATACCGTCACAAGTGCCCATAAACCAGCGGAGGAGTCGCTGGGCGGCTATGAGGATCCTAAACCGATGGTGTTCTCGGGCCTGTTCCCCATCGACGGTTCAGACTACCCGGCGCTGCGTGATGCTCTCGATAAGCTCAAACTTAACGATGCTGCGCTCATCTATGAGCCGGAAACCTCGGCGGCACTGGGGTTCGGGTTCCGCTGCGGGTTCTTGGGGCTGCTGCACCTTGAGATCGTGCGGGAACGCCTGGAACGCGAGTTCAATCTCGACCTGATTTCGACCGCCCCTAACGTTATTTACGATGTGGTAGACGAAGCGGGTAATGCAAAGCGTGTGACGAACCCGAGCGAATTCCCCGAGGGTAAGGTCGCTACCATTCGTGAACCGATGGTGGCGTGTACGATTATTGCCCCCAGCGATTACATTGGTGCAATTATGGAGCTGTGCCAGTCACGCCGCGGGCAGATGGGTGGCATGGACTACCTGTCTGAAGACCGTGTTGAGATGCGGTACCGCCTGCCGCTGGCCGAGATCGTTTTTGACTTCTTCGATCAGCTCAAGTCCCGTACTCGCGGGTACGCATCGCTGGATTGGAAGTTTGACGGCGAGGAAGAGGCTGACCTGGTGAAGGTCGATATCCTTCTTCAGGGCGAGAAAGTGGACGCGTTCTCGGCCATCACCCACCGCGATAAGGCGTACTCATACGGTGTGATGATGACCGGTAAGCTGCGTGAACTCATACCCCGCCAGCAGTTTGAGGTGCCTATCCAGGCTGCCATTGGCTCCCGCATTATTGCCCGTGAGAATATCCGTGCGATGCGCAAAGACGTGCTTTCAAAGTGCTACGGCGGCGATATTTCGCGTAAACGCAAGCTGCTGGAAAAGCAGAAGGAAGGCAAGAAACGCATGAAGATGGTCGGCCGTGTTGAAGTGCCGCAAGAGGCGTTTATTGCCGCTCTTTCTTCGGGTGAAGAGAAAGAGAAGAAAGACAAGAAAAAGTAGCCGATACAGTGTGGAACACGGGTAGGGCTGTTGCTGCGTGAGAATTCCCGCGCGGTAAAGCTCTACCCGTATGACTTAAACGCACCTATCCCGCAAAAAGACTCATACGATACTTGGTGAGGAGGCACCCCGCTTGGCACCCGCACAGCCTTCTGGCGCGCCCGCGCCTCGTGATGGGCGTATACCCGCGTCCTCCGCCCGGGGCTGTGAGAGCCGTGATTTCAGCCTCTATGTGCATATTCCGTTCTGTTCGGTGCGGTGCGGGTACTGCGACTTCAACACGTACGCCACCGAAGATTTCGGTGACGGGATAGGGCTGGGCACTTACGCAGACGATGCCATTGCCGAGATTCTCTTTGCCGCCCGAACACTTGAAGCATCCGGGGTGGCAAGGCGCCCGCTGCACACGGTGTTCTTCGGCGGCGGCACGCCCACGAAACTTCCCGCGCGAGATCTGGTGCGTATTCTGCAGGCCGCAGCGGATGTTTTTGGAATCAAAACGGGCGCTGAAATCACCACCGAAGCTAACCCGGATTCGGTGACCCGTGACGATCTGTTCGCCCTCAAGGAAGGGGGATTCACGCGTGTTTCCTTCGGTATGCAGTCTGTAGTTCCTGAGGTGCTGCAGGTGCTTGACCGTACCCACACCCCCGCGAATGTTCCCAAAGTTATTGCGTGGGCACAAGAAGCTGGCCTGCAGGTCTCGGTTGATCTGATCTATGGTTCGCCCGGTGAGACACTGGAACAGTGGCGGCGCAGCGTGAAAGCCGCAATTTCGTACCGGCCCGACCACATCTCGGCGTACTCGCTCATTGTCGAGGATGGTACCAAACTTGCCGCACAGATCCGGCGCGGCGACTACACCATGCCAGATAACGACCTGATGGCCGATATGTACCTGCTCGCGGAGGAGTATCTCACCGACGCCGGGTACAGCTGGTATGAGGTGTCGAATTATTCCTCATCGCCGCAGACCCGCAGCGACCATAATTTGGCGTACTGGCGTAACCAGGACTGGTGGGGAATTGGCCCGGGGGCCCATTCGCACCTTAACGGTACCCGGTGGTGGAACCTTAAACACCCTGTTCCTTATGCGCACCGTGTACGGGCCGGGCAGTCCCCGGCAGCTGCACGTGAGATTCTGGATGCCCCCACCCGGGCGTTTGAGACGATTATGCTCATGATTCGGGTGCGGGAGGGGCTGCCGGTACGTGAGCTGCTGGCGGCGCACGACCCTCAAGAACTCGGGGCTTCGCTGCGATGGCTGATAGCTCAGGGGCTGATTGATCCAGAGGCTCTGACCGCAAACGCAGAACCGGATTCTCAAGCGCGGGTGCGTCTTACGCTACGCGGCAGGCTTCTGGGAGACGCCGTGACCCGTGAACTACTCCCAGAGATTGATCACAGCACCTAATGATTATATTTAAGGTTTAACCTTATGGAAGTTCATCGAATCTGTTAGACATCAGATTGAATGTTAGATAAACTGTACCCGGCGGGGTGAGTTATGTTTAAGATTTCAAAAACATAACTTCCTTGCTGAAGTTGAGTGAATACGGCTGTGGGTCTCCGGTGTCGGAGGCCCACAGCTGCATCTACACCCAATATGCGGTGCCTGTTGGCACGTTGTACCTATGCTTTTGACATGCTGCCAAGCAATGGCATAACTGTACCTCGAGCAGAGCCGCCCGGGTATCAAGGCATCAATAGTAAAAGTATCGGGATTCTAGTTCTTATCGAAGTACGATTTCTCCAGCAGGCGCGGGGTGAAACGGTACGTGTACGCGTACCCTTTAGACGCTTTCGACCCGCCAAGCATTGCCCCAATCGCCATGAAAATCCAGGCGAGCGCGGCAGCGGGTAAAGCAACATTCCCGATGTTCGGGATCAGACTGGCCACCATAAAAACAAGAATGACGATACTGGGAACGAGAGTAAAGTCCATCGCTTCACGCGCCTCTTGCTCAGCGAACCCTGTGCCACGCCCGCGGTACTTGAGATAGATCGCGGCGGAGGGAAGAAACCCGAGGATGCCGCCGAAGTGCGCAAAAGAAGCAATGGTACGTTCTTTAGCTTCGGAAAGCTCAGAACTTGCCGACTGAGTATTGTGAGTCACGAGTATCCTGTGTATTGTTTGAGCGTTTTGTATAGTGGCTACCATCGCGCAGAATCGTGGGTGGTAGCAAGCTTTATTGTACCGGGTTTGGGAGCCCTAAATAACCGTTGCGAGACATTGACAGCGGGTTTTTGAGAAAATTTTTTGATTTTCTTCCCTTGTGGGAGGCTATTTGCGGCAACTTGAAGCTGCTTTCTAGGACCCCGGCTCGGTTAGAAAATCAATGAGTGATTCCACTGGACCCAGCAGGGCCGGATCGAGATCCGTGTATGAATCCACCCGAGATAGGATGCGCTTCCAGGCGTTCGCCACATCTTCTTGCGTGGCGTGCGGCTGACCTAACCGACGGAGCGTACCTTTCTTCCAGTCTTCCCCGTGCGGCACTGCGGGCCACGTTTTTAACCCGAGTTTTGCGGGTTTCACAGCCTGCCAAATATCAATAAAAGGGTGCCCCACAATTTTGACGTTCCCAGCCGCACCTGGAACAGCCAACGCCTCAGCAACAATCCGCTGCTCCTTGGTGCCCTCAATCAGGTGGTCCACCAGAATGCCCAGGCGGCGCCCCGGTGCGGGATTAAAGCTCCGGATGGCGGCAGCTAAGTCGTCCACGCCGTGCAGCGGCTCCACCACAATGCCTTCCACCCGCAAATCGTGGCCCCACACTTTCTCAACCAGCTCCGCGTCATGCGTTCCTTCAACCCAGATGCGGGAGGCGCGGGCAACCCGAGCGGGGGCGTTCTGCACCGCGACAGAACCGGACCGCGAAATTTTCTTCGCGGGCGCTTTGCGGGCAGCCGGGGCGATGACCTCAATAGGCTCGCCCTCCAGCAGGTAACCGTGCCCGAGGGGGAAATTACGTACACGCCCGTGCGCGTCTTCAAGGCCGAACACCAGCTCACCCCCGATACGTTCGGCACGTACCACCTCACCCACCCAACCGCTCTGGGTGTCCTCAAGAAGCAGGCCGCGCTGCAGCGGGATCTGACGCGGGGCCGGTGGGCGACGGTTCATCGCATCACTGGTAATATCTTGCGCGCCCCAGCCGTAACGCTCGCTCATAGTGCCTCCCATGCTCGTGTGGTGAACCCTCCCATTCTAAGGGAACCGATAACTCGCCGTGGGCGAAAGGCTGTCTGCGCACTGGGCGGTAGCTGGTAGCATAAACTACGGTATGAGTGCCTGCCCTACGGCGCCCCACGCTATGACCGGCAACCGGTGCGCCCCACAGCTAAGGGGAACCACCGATGTAAGTGACTCATGCTGCGCATAACCTCCACATTGAGTGCGCATGGGATGTATCCGCTACAATGTTCAACCGCGGGCACTGTGCAACACACCAACCGCCGCGTAATCGGCCTCTGAAAGATAACAAGGATAAACAAGCACGTGAGCGATCACTACGCAACCCTGGGCGTTTCCAAAGACGCCAGCCCCGAAGAGATTAAAAAGGCGTACCGTAAGAAGGCACGCCAGCTACACCCCGATGTGAACCCTTCGGCTGATGCCGCCGAAGAATTTAAACGAGTAACCCTCGCCTATGAGGTGCTCTCAGACACCGAGAAACGCCGTATCTACGATGCAACTGGCGACGAGCAAGGACGCGCTGGAGGGTTCGGGGGCGCCGGATTCGGCGGGTTTGGTGGTGCCGGGTTCGGTTTCCAAGACCTCTTTGACATGTTCACCGGCGGTCAGCAGAGCGGGCCTGCCTCCCGCGTGCGCCAGGGCCAAGATTCTCTTATTAACGTCTCCATCAGCCTGCGCGATGCCGTGTTCGGTGTAGAAAAAACTATTGACCTTAAAACCGCTGTCACCTGTCAGTCATGCCAGGGCGAAGGCACCGCCCCCGACACGCACCCTGAAACATGCGACACCTGCCACGGCGCGGGGTACATGCAGCGCCGGGTGCAGTCCATCCTTGGAACCGTCATGCAGCAGGTTGAATGCCCCACCTGCCACGGGTACGGCACCGTCATTAAGCACCCCTGCGCCGAATGCAGCGGTAAAGGCCGGGTCAGGGCCAATGAACCGGTCACTTTCACCGTGCCTGCCGGGGTGAACGACGGCGCCCGCATCCGCCTGCGCGGCAAGGGTGAGGCTGGCCTCAACGGCGGACCGAACGGCGACCTTTACATTGATTTGAGGATCAAATCCGATAAGTACTTTAACCGTGAAGGTGATGACCTGCTCACCACCGTGAACGTGCCCATGGTGGCTGCCGCCCTTGGCACCGTCATCCCGTTGGAAACTTTCGACGGACAGCAGCAGGTCAACATCCCCGCCGGGTCCCAAAGCGGAGACACCGTCACCCTACCCGGGCTGGGTGCAGCCCGCCTGCATGAGGACCGCCGCGGTGACCTGCGGGTACGTATCCAGGTCACCACCCCCACCAACCTGAATGAGGAGCAGCGCACCATGCTGCGGCAATTCGCCGAACTGCGGGGGGAGAACCTGCAGGAAGGCAGCCACGTGAAACAGAAACACGGGCTGTTCTCCAAGCTCAAAGAGCAATTCAAATAACGCACAGATGTGGGTGGCCCCTGCCGAAGGCGGCCACCCGCCTGTTTAACCCAGGAAGGCACGATGAGCGCACCCGTTTTCTACATAGCACCGCAGGAGTTTGACCCGCTCACCCCGGGGACGGACTTCGAACTTACCGGCCCCGAAGGGCACCACGCGAAGGTGAAACGTGTTGAGAACGGTGAACGCATCGACCTCGCTGACGGGCAGGGGCGGCGGGCGTTAGGCACCGTTGAAGCAACAACCACCGGCGGCATCAGGGTGCGTATCATTGAGATTCAACATGATAAGAACCCCCTGGAGGTGTATGTGGTGCAGGCGCTCGCTAAGGACGGGCGCGATGTGCAGGCCATTGAGACAGCCACCGAGCTGGGCGCCACAGGGGTTGTGCCGTGGGGCGCAGACCGCTCAATTGTGCGGTGGAAAGGGGAACGGGCCGCTAAGGCTCACACGAAATGGCGGAATACCGTTGTGGCTGCGGCGAAACAGTCCCGCCGTTCCCGTATCCCCACCGTATACGATTTGCACTCGACCCCCGAGCTTGCGGAGCTTATTGCCGAGGTGAGGGCACAGGGTGCGGCGGTTTTTATACTGCATGAGCAGGCGAGTGAACGCCTCACCACTCTACTGGGGCAAAGCGCCGGGGAACGGTTGGGTGAGATTTACCTGGTGGTCGGGCCCGAAGGGGGCATCAGCGAACGTGAAGTTGAGATGTTCACGCAGGCGGGCGCATCCTTGGCCCTTTTGGGTACCGAGGTGCTGCGTTCCTCAACTGCAGGATCCGCAGGGTTATGCGCCGTTAATATTGCCCTGGGCAGGTGGTAGGCACGGCTATACTTAAGGTTTATACACTAGCCAAGGAGCTGATATGACAACTACCTCCCGGCCGCTTTCAACGGCCCGCACAGTCTCTTTTAAGAGCGCCGCAGAGATGGTGGCGGTGCTCGGGCCGCAGGATGCCTACCTGTCGCTGATTGAGGACTATTTTGAGAGCATCAGTGTGCACCCTAAAGGGCTTGACCTACTGATTACCGGCCCGTCTGAGTCGGTGAACACCGCCGCTAAACTGCTCAATGAGCTGCGGGTATTAGCCAGCCACGATACGCAAATTACGGTGCAGGTCATTCACCGCCTCATGGGTATGCTCACCGATGAGCTAAAAGATCCCGCCCGTTCCCTATCGGCGAGCATCCTGTCAACGCGGGGAACCACGATCCGCCCCAAAACCATAAACCAGAAGAAGTATGTGGATGCGATCGATGCGAACACCGTCATTTTTGGTATTGGCCCAGCCGGTACGGGTAAAACATATTTAGCGATGGCTAAGGCGGTGCAGGCGCTGCAGTCCCGCGAGGTGAACCGTATTATTCTGACCCGCCCCGCTGTGGAGGCGGGGGAGCGCCTGGGGTTTCTGCCGGGTACCCTGAACGATAAGATCGACCCGTACTTACGGCCCCTGTACGATGCGCTGCACGATATGCTGGAGCCTGAGACGATCCCTAAGCTCATGGAGGCGGGCACAATTGAGGTGGCCCCGCTGGCGTATATGCGCGGGCGTACCCTCAATGATGCGTTCATTATTCTGGACGAAGCCCAGAACACCACCGCGGAGCAGATGAAAATGTTCCTCACGCGCCTGGGGTTTGGGTCGAAGATGGTCATTACCGGGGACGTGACCCAGGTTGATCTGCCGGGCGGGCAGGCCTCCGGCTTAAAGCAGGTGCGTAATATTCTTGAGGGCGTTGAGGACATTCAATTCTGTGTCCTTGAATCCTCAGATGTGGTGCGTCACGCTTTAGTGTCGAATATTGTCTCAGCTTACGACCGGTGGGGTGAAGACCAGAAGGCGATGGAACGCAAACGTAACCGGAAGGTCAAGCGTGCCACGATTGAGGCGGCGGCTGAGAAGCTGCTGGATCGTGCCGGTATTAACGGGGATGCCCCAGCTGGGGCCGGGCGCGAGACCCCCGGAACCGGTAAGGAGGCTTAACCAGTGGCGGAGCTAGAATTTGAGATTGAGGAGCCAGACACCGATACCGAACCAGAAGCCGATGCGCTGGTTCGGGAGTCTTTCGCAGCTGTTGACACTGCGGTACTGACCCGGCTGGTTGAGCACGCCTTTAACCGGATGCGGGTCAGCCAGAGTACGTACCTCTCCATTGCTATTGTGAATGAGCGTGAGATGGAGCGGATACACCTTGAATGGATGGACCTTCCCGGACCTACCGACGTCATGAGCTTCCCCATGGATGAGCTGACCCCCGGCACGGACACCGAACCAGCTACGGGGATGCTGGGCGATATTGTGCTCTGCCCCCCGGTGGCCGCACGCCAAGGCGCCGAGGCCGGGCACTCAACCCTTGATGAACTGTGCCTGCTTACCGTGCACGGGATCCTGCACTGTTTAGGGTATGACCACGGTACCGCTGCGGAAGAGGCCGAAATGTTCGGTATTCAGCGCAGCATCCTTGAAGAGTCCCTAGGCCGTCCCGCCCCCGTCGAGACCCGCCACTGAGGACCCTTCCGTGACTTTCTTACTTCTGCTTTCCGCAGCGGTACTTGCGGCCACCTGCGCGTACACCATTACCGCAGCCGAGACCGCTTTCACCTATTTACCGCACCAGGAAGCCCAAGAGCTGGCGCTCAAACGCCCGCACACGCGGCTGGCGCGGGTGCTTGAGCACGCCACCGGGGGAGAATCTGAGAGGTACACGCACCCGCTACGGTTAGCGCGTATCCTCAGCACCGCCATCGCTAGTTTGACGACGATGCTTGCGATCCTTGAGCTGATTGACCAGCACAGTGTTGCGGCGGTGCTCACTCTCGGGGTGGTGTCCCTGGTGGGGTACCCGCTGCTGAGTGTGGGGGCGCGTGCTACGGGGCGTAACCGGTCTGTGGCCGTGCTGAAAATGCTCGCAGCACCCACCTATTACACGGCGCTGCTGCTGGGGCCTATCACCCGTGCCTTAGATGTGCTGGTGCGTGTATTCTCGCCCCGGCGCACCCCGGCCGCACCCGAAGGAGTTTTCGCTCAGGAGGAGCTGCGTGAGTTTCTGGACCGCGCCTCAGAGGCTGAAACCATTGAGGGCGATGAGGCGCAGATCGTGCAGTCTGTCTTTGAGATGGACGATACGCGTATCCGCTCCATCATGGTGCCCCGCACCGACATGCTCACCATTGAGGCAAACGAAACCCTCAAAAATGCCACCACGCTGTTTCTTCGCTCCGGCTACTCACGGATGCCTGTGATCGGTGAATCAACCGACGACATTCTGGGTATTCTGTACCTTAAAGATGCGGTGCGGGCCCGCCTGGCGACCGCCGATAGCGCCCACGGCGGCGAGGAGCCCACCATCGTATCACTCATGCGCCCGGCACATTTTGAGCCCGAGTCGAAGCCGGCACTGGACCTATTGCGCCGTATGCAACGTGAATCTACCCACGTTGCCATTGTGGTGGATGAGTACGGCGGCACCGCCGGAATGATCACCTTAGAAGACATTATTGAAGAGCTGGTGGGGGACATCTCCGACGAGTACGATAACGAGAAGCCCGACTACGCCCTGCAAGAAGACGGCAGTTTCAAAGTGTCCGCCCGGCTGGGGGTTGAACAGTTAGGGGAGATTTTCGGTATTAACCTAGAGGACGAAGAAGTAGACACCGTCGGCGGTCTGCTCGCCAAAAACCTGGGGAAAGTACCCATTGTCGGTGCTGAAGTGACAGTTAACGGTATCCACATTCGGGCGATAAGCGCTGGCGGGCGCCGCCACCAGATCGACACGCTGCTCGTGTGGGCACAGCCCCCACATGAGCCCGAACAGAACCACTCACATGAAGAGACCGACGAATAGCCCCGCACCCCGCGCATGATGCGGAACAGGTGCGCAATAAACCTGAGGTAAACAAACACCCGCGCAGCTGGTTCACAGATAATTTTCAGACTCACTCTATAGAATTTTCACTTACATCATGGAGGAATTAATGGACATCGACCTTACAGCGCCCTTACCTAGCTACCCAGAGGGTTTCCGATCCGGGTTTGCGTCACTGGTGGGACGCCCCAACGCGGGGAAGTCCACTCTCACCAACGCCCTGGTGGGGCAGAAAGTGGCGATTACCTCCAACCGTCCGCAAACCACACGCCATACCATCCGTGGTATTGTGCACAAGGACGACTACCAGCTGATCCTTATTGACACCCCCGGTATTCACCGGCCCCGCACGCTATTGGGGGAGCGGCTGAACGACCTGGTGGCTGGAACCCTCTCACAGGTGGATGTGCTCGGGTTCTGTATCCCCGCAAACGAGAAAATCGGCCCCGGCGACCGGTACATCGCCTCGCAGCTTGTGGCCGCCAGCAATAAGCCTGTGGTGGCGATCGTTACCAAAGCCGACACGGTGGGAAATGAGCAGCTCACCGAGCAGCTTCTAGCGGTTCAGGCGCTAGGCGAAGAAGTCATGAGTGCAGAGCGCGCCAGCCGCGCTCAACGAGCAACACACCGCACCAAGCAGGGGAGCAACCCCAAAAAGGCGCGTAAAAACGACGCCGTTCCCTTCGCCAAAGGCAGCGGCCCGGCAGCACGCCGCGCGGCAGGAACCGTGCAGGAAGAACCTCTGCCCGTGGACGGTAAAGGCGGCTGGGCAGATATTATCCCGGTCTCAGCGGTACAAGATTTTCAGGTGGATGCGGTCGCTAACCTGCTGGCAAGTTACACCCCCACATCCCCGCCTCTTTACCCCGCAGGGGAGCTCACCGACGAGCCAGAAGCCACGCTCATTGCAGAGCTTGTGCGTGAGGCAGCTCTTGAAGGCGCCCGCGAAGAACTGCCCCATTCGATAGCTGTTACTGTTGAAGAAATGGAATTTCGCCAGGGGCGCCCTGAACACAACCCTCTCCTTGATGTTCACGTTAATCTTTACGTCGAGCGCGACTCGCAAAAAGCCATTATTATCGGCAAAGGCGGGTCAAACCTGCGTAAAATTGGTGCGAAAGCACGCGAACAAATCGAAACGATGCTCGGCACCCGCGTGTATCTGGGCATCCACGTGAAAGTCGCCAAAGAATGGCAGTCTGACCCGCGGGCACTAAACCGCCTCGGTTTCTAGTACTCGCCTGAACCCACCGCAGAAAGCAAGAAGGTATGACAGAAAAACCTCCTATGATCAGCAGCGGCCGCCATATGCGCAGCAGCATCATGAAGTCTGCACGCAATAAGTGGATCGCCCTGTTCAGCGCCTGTATGCTACTTGTCGTGTTAGGCTTCGGCGGCGCCATCGCGTTACGCCTGCGCGCTAACCTGCACACCAATGAGCTAAACATTGGTGACTACCAGGGGGCGCTGGAGAACGGCGCACTCGACATCCTGGTGATTGGCTCAGACACGCGTGCCGGTACCGACGGTTCATACGGTGAAGACGACGGCAAAGCCGCCCGCGCTGACGTGATGATGCTCCTGCACATCAGCAAAGACCGTAAGAACGTAAACGTGCTCTCATTCCCGCGTGACTTGATGGTGTCCATTCCTAAATGCACCGACCCTGACGGCAAAGTGTACCCCGCTGAGGACGGCGTACAGATTAACGAGTCTTTGGGGCGGGGCGGCCCAGGCTGCACTGTGGCGACCATCAGTAAACTCACCGGTGTGCAAATTGACCACTTCATGCTGGTCGACTTCAACGCCGTGAAGGAGCTGTCGAAGGTTGTAGGCGGTGTTGAGGTGTGCGTGGATAAGCCGATTGATGACGAGTACACCAACCTGAAACTTCCCGCCGGCCGGTCAACTGTTGAGGACGAGCAGGCACTCGCATTCTTGCGTTCACGCCACGGCTTTGGTGACGGCTCCGATATTGGTCGTATTCAAGCCCAGCAGGGGTTCATGGCGGCCCTGCTGCGTAAGGTGAAAGCCGAAGGCACCCTGTCTAACCCCTCGCGGATGGTGAATATTGCCGAGGCTATCACCCAGAACGTGACCGTGGATAAGGGCCTGGGCAATATTAACGAGCTGGTCGGTATCGGCGGCACCCTAGGCGGCGTGGACCTCTCGCAGGTGGTGTTCGCTACCGTGCCCACCGAGCCGTGGAGCCAAGACAATAACCGTCTGCAGGTCACCTCCGAAGCAGACTCCGTCTTCAAACGCCTGCAGGATGACCAGTCGCTGAAGGTGGAGAAGGCTGCCCCCGCAGCGCAGGAGCAGCCCAAGGCGCAGAGCGCACCGGCTGACCATTCCACGAATGTTACCGTGGTGAACGCAACCAACCTGGAGGGACGCGGCGCGGCTATTAGCCAGGTAGTGAGCGGGCTGGGGTACACGAACGTGGCCCCCACCTCCGCCGCTGAGGCGGCACAGTTCTCCGCCGTCACCTACGCGGCCGGGCATGAGGCTGAGGCACGTGAGATTGCCGCTAAGCTCAACATTGGCCGAGTCTCTGAAAGCGCGGAGGCAACCGGTGTGACTGTGACTGTTGGCACCGACTTCCCCAAGGGCGAGACCATGGAGAAGCAGGAGGCGCAGATCGCGGGCAACGCAAACGGGCAGACCGCTGATCAGGAAACCTGCCAGCACGCCTTCGCCTTCAACTAGCGGGCTGGGGCCAATAACCCCAAGCGTGCAGAAAAGCTGGGTGACGCATATTGAGCGCGTCACCCAGCTTTTTTGTATCGCATAGTGAAAGCGGGGTGTATGTGGCGGGTGGGCGGCTCTTCGGCGTGGTAGCGTAAAAGGTATGAACGATACCGGCGTGAGGATTCTAACCCTTAGTTGCTGGGGCGGGGTTCGCTTAACCTAAGAGCCGCACCCGTTCCAGCAATATATTGCGGCACCCACCACGTGCCTTAGGCACAAGACCTCACAGGAATGAATATGCAGAACCGTCAGACTCCCTCACCCATGCCGGTGCACAAGTACCGTCCGTTCCACGAGCAGATCGCCGTTGATTTGCCCGACCGGACGTGGCCAAACAAGGTCGCTACACAGGCCCCACGTTGGTGCGCCGTTGATTTACGTGACGGCAACCAAGCCCTGGTTGACCCCATGAACACTGAGCGTAAGCTCGCCATGTTCGATTTGCTGGTGCGCATGGGGTACAAAGAAATTGAGGTGGGCTTCCCCTCAGCCTCACAAACCGATTTCGACTTCGTACGCACCCTCATCGAAGACGGGCACATCCCCAATGATGTGACGATCCAGGTGCTGGTGCAATGCCGTGAACACCTGATTGCCCGCACGTTTGAGGCCATTGAGGGCGCCCCAAACGCTATTGTGCACTTCTACAACTCAACTTCTGTGTTGCAGCGCCGCGTGGTGTTCCAGCGTGATGAGGACGGCGTTCTGGATATTGCGTTACAGGGTGCGCGCCTGTGCAAGAAGTTTGAAGAGCAGATGATCTCTAACACGAATGTGCTCTACGAGTACTCGCCAGAGTCATTCACCGGCACTGAACTGGAATTCGCAGCGCGCGTATGCAATGCGGTCGCTGACGAATTAGGTGTGGGCGTAGACGGTAAAGAGCTGATCGTGAACCTGCCCGCCACTGTTGAGATGGCCACCCCGAACGTTTACGCGGACGCCGTCGAGTGGATGCACCGCAACCTGAAGAACCGTGAACACATTGTGCTGTCCCTGCACCCGCATAATGACCGCGGCACGGGCGTGGCGGCAGCCGAACTGGGGTACCTGGCGGGGGCCGACCGCATTGAGGGGTGCCTGTTCGGTAACGGTGAGCGCACCGGCAACGTAGACCTGGTGACGCTGGGGCTGAACCTGTACACGCAGGGCATTGACCCGCAGATCGATTTCTCCGACATCGATTCGATCCGTAAAACCGTTGAGTTCTGCAACCAGCTGCCTGTGCACGAGCGTTCCCCCTACGGTGGTGACCTGGTGTTCACGGCCTTCTCGGGGTCACACCAGGACGCTATTAAGAAGGGGTTTGAGGCTCTTGAGGCATCAGCCGCGCAGCAGGGCAAAACGATTGACGAGGTGACGTGGGAGGTTCCCTACCTGCCGATCGACCCGCGCGATGTGGGCCGCAGCTATGAGGCCGTGATCCGTGTGAACTCGCAGTCTGGGAAGGGCGGGGTGGCGTACCTGCTGAAGAGCGAGTACGGGCTGGATTTGCCGCGCCGCGCCCAGGTTGAGTTCTCCCAGATCGTGCAGGAACGCACCGACACTGAGGGCGGGGAGATGACCCCGCAGAAGCTGTGGAACATTTTCACGGACGAGTACCTGCCCGCCCCTGAGGATCAGGAACGTTGGGGTAAGTACCGTATCGAGTCGATTAACATTGACTCGGCGGATACGGGGGCAACCACTCTGCGCGTGAGCCTGAACGTTGAAGGCCGCACCTACAACCGCACCGGCACCGGTACCGGCCCCGTGGATGCGCTGCAGAACGTGCTCAGCGCTGAGGGCGTAGACATTCGGGTCATGGACTACTCGGAGCACACCCTCTCCTCCAGCTCAGCAGCGAACGCCGCCTGCTACATTGAGGCAGCCGTCGATACGCGTGTGCTGTGGGGTATTGGCATCGACAGCTCCACCACCCGCGCCGCATTGAAAGCCATGATCTCGGCGGTAAACCGCGCCCTGCGTGACGTATAGCTGAGCGTGTAGCCTGGAAAGGCAGAAACCACCTGCAACTAAGCGGTGGCCTACGGTTGAGAAGCACCCCGCTGCTTCATCCGGGGCCACCGTTTAGTGTGTGGGATACCCCTCACCAGGAAAGCGCATGGGCGGGCGGCCCTCAGCGGTTTTCCCAACCACTAAAGACCCTAGAATCTTTACACCCCTATTTTCTGCTCTCAAAGTTCATAGGCACTGTGGGGTATGCTGGAAGGCGTGGAATGGATTCAAGCTATTATTCTGGGCCTGGTGCAAGGCCTCACCGAGTTTCTGCCAATTTCGTCCTCGGCGCACCTGCGTATTGTGGGGCAGCTGCTGCCTGAGAAAGCCGACCCGGGCGCTGCGTTCACCGCGATCACCCAGCTGGGCACCGAAACCGCTGTGCTCCTCTACTTCTGGCGTGATATTGTGCGCATTATTTCGGCCTGGTTCGGCTCACTCACCGGCCGGGTTAAGCGCAGCAACCCGGACGCGCGGATGGGCTGGCTCATCATTATCGGTTCCATCCCCATTGGCATTCTCGGTCTGGTTCTAGAAGACTACATTGACTCCACCTTCCGGTCCCTGTGGATTGTTGGCACCATGCTGATCGTGTTCGCAGTGTTCCTGGGGCTGGCTGACCGGTTCGGCAAGGAGCAGCGGAAGATTAAAGATCTTACCTTGGGCCACGGCCTGGTGTATGGGTGCGCGCAGGCGCTCGCCCTGATCCCGGGTGTTTCCCGCTCTGGCGGTACGATCATGGCGGGCTTGTTCATGGGCTACACCCGTGAGGCGGCGGCACGTTACTCGTTCCTGCTGGCGCTGCCTGCGGTGTTCACTTCGGGCCTGTATAAGGCGTTTAAAGTGTTTACCGGGCACGAGGCGGGCGGCTACTACGGTATTCCTTCCACCCTGCTGGCAACTGTGATTGCTTTCGGCGTGGGGTACCTAATGATTGCTTGGTTCCTGAAGTATGTTTCGTCGAACTCGTACGGCTTGTTCGTGTGGTACCGTATTCTGCTTGCGGCGCTTATTTTCTTGGGCCTGGGGTTCGGGGTTATTTCCTCCTAGAATTTCGCTTGCCGCTTGGCGCACAGAAATACCCGTTTGCGGTTTGCCGCAAACGGGTATTCTTGTAGGTGATATTTTTATGCCTTTGAAAGGATGCTCATGCGTGCTTGGGATGCGCCCGCCCCTGTTTCTCTGCCCGGTTCGGCGCCGCTACCGCGTATCTTTGATACCGCCGCAAATACCGTGGTTCAGCTTGAAGAACCAAAGAAAGCGGGACTGTACGTGTGCGGTATCACCCCGTACGATGCCACGCATATGGGGCACGCATCCACCTATGTGGCTTTTGACCTGCTTAACCGCGCCTGGCGGGACGCCGGGGTTGAGGTGACCTACGTGCAGAACGTTACCGATGTGGACGACCCGCTGCTGGAGCGCGCAACCGCCACGAACGTGGACTGGCAAGAGCTTGCGGAAGACCAGACGGAGCTGTTCCGCACCGACATGGCGGCTTTGAATGTGCTGCCGCCGGATCATTATGTTGGGGTGGTCGAGTCGATTGATTGGCTGTTCCCCGTGGTTGAGGGTCTGCTGGAGCGCGGCTTGGCGTACCGTGTGCCGGGGTTTATGGACGAGAAGGGTGTGCAGCATCCTGACGGGGATATTTACCTGGATGTGAAAGCGACCCAGGCACTACCGGCGAATGAGGAAGGGTACTCGTGGGCGCCGGGGCAGGTGAGCCATATGAGCCGTGAGGAGATGCTGAGCATTTTCGCAGAGCGCGGCGGTGACCCCGACCGCCCGGGCAAACGTGACGCCCTGGACCCGCTGCTGTGGCGTGCCGCCCGCGAGGGTGAACCGTCGTGGGAGGCCGGTGTGCTGGGTGCGGGCCGGCCCGGCTGGCATATTGAGTGCACTATGATTGCCCGCCGTTTTGTGAATGGGCCGCTGACAGTGCAGGCGGGCGGCTCAGATTTGACGTTCCCGCACCATGATTTGGGGGCGGGGCATTCGTGGGCGGTGGATCACCGGCCGCACGCCCGCCACTATGCGCATACAGGCATGGTGGGTCTTGACGGGCATAAGATGAGTAAGTCGCGCGGAAATTTGGTGCTGGTTTCTAAGCTGCGTGCAGCCGGTATTGACCCGAACGCGATCCGCCTGGCGATTCTTGATAACCATTACCGGTCTGACTGGTTCTGGACCGATGACTTGCTGCATAAGGCGGATGCGCGCCTTGAGACGTACCGCCATGCCATTGCGGCAGCCACCGGGAATGATACTGAGGGCGCCGTAAAGACTCTAGATAAGGTGCGCGAGTATTTGGCGGATGATTTGAACGCACCCGAGGCGCTCAAAGCGCTGGATGCGTGGGCTATTGATGCCCTCACACGTGCCCAAACGACGAGCACCGGTGCGGCGGCACCGGTGGGCGGGGCTGAGCTAATCCGCGATATTTTGGCGGCTCGTTTGGGCGTGACTCTGTAGGTTTCGTTCAGAGCTTTATATCGAAAACACCCCGAGGGCTGACCTGCGGGGTATTTTTCGCTGGTGGGTTGTTAATATTTTTGTGCGGAACAGACAACGGTTGACATATAAACCTGCTTTTATATAAAGTTGTCTTTATGGAAAATGGTTCAGCCCATAAAGATTGGGAACATGAGTTTGGCGCATCGGTGGCTATTTTTTCAGCATTGGCCCACCCGTTACGCCTAGCTATTGCCCATCATCTTGTGGAGCGCCCACACAGCGTTAGCGAACTGCATTCGTGCTTGGGTATCTCCCAGCCGCTTGCCTCGCACCACCTGCGTATTCTGCGTGAAGCGCATGTTGTTGAGGGGCAGCAGCAGGGCAGGGCCACCATATACAGCTTGAAGGATCATCATATTAGTCACATCGTTACTGATGTGCATGCCCACACTAAGGAGCAATCATGACCACCGTAGCACCGCACCGTCACTCCGAGGCACATGCTCACACCCACGGCCCCAACTGCGGGCACCAGGCAGTGATTCACCTGGATCACGTGGACTACCTGCACGATGGCCACGCACACCGTGAGCACGATGGCCACTACGACGAGTGCAACACCTGTTCCTGCGGCAACTGCAACGACCTGTGTGCTAACTGCACCTGCGCCGATTGCGCTTGCCCCACCTGCAACCACGCCGTGTGCGAGTGCGCTCACTGCAGCGACTCCTGCGCTAACTGCGCATGCGAGGACTGCGCCTGCTCAACCTGCCAGCACGCAGCGTAAGTTTCACACACTTATAGACGGTGCCCCCGCATCCTACCGATGTGAGGGCACCGTCTTTTTGTGTACGCGCATCACGTGCGCAACAGGGGTTTACCGTGTGGCCCGCTCTAGAAGCTGCAGCACGTTCTGGAAGGTGTGGCCGGTTGCTTCGGTCATACCCTGCTCACAGGTTCGGTTTGAGGAAGCATATGCGGCGAACTCGTGCTCGTTTAGCTCAGCGGTCTCGGCACGGGTAGCGCTCTGCGTGAGCTCGGGGTGCAGCATACCGCGGTCACCCGCGTAACCACAGCACCCCCAGTTCTTGGGAACGTACACCTGCTCGCTCATGGCGTTTGCGATCTTCTCGAATGCTGGCTGCACACCCAGATGAGTCATTGAGCAGGTGGGGTGCAGCGCCAGCGACGGCAGGGGAGCTGACACCGTGAGCTTAGGCAGCAGCGTATCGGCGGCGAACTGCACCGAGTCAATCAGCTTCAGCTGAGCGTAATCTGCTTCGCCCGCTCCCAAACCTTGCGTGATTTTATGCTCTAGGGCGGCGGCAACTTTCGCGCGCATCACCTCAAGGCCCTCGGTGCATGAAGAAGCATCGCACACAATCGGGATGCGTCCGCCGTCGGTCGCCTGCCACAGCGCTTTGAGCACGCGGTCGCTCATAATCGAGTAGCCGTCTGTGTACCCCTTGGACTTCCACGGCGTGCCACAGCACATTTGGTCGATACCTTCGGGAACCCGGTATTTCACACCCGCCCGCTCGCAGAGGCGAATGAACGCCTGGGTCGCGTTCACCGGGTCGTGCTTACCTTCACCATCAACACCGCCGAACATGGCGTTCACGCAGGCAGGGAAGAACACGATATCGGGGTTCGCTTCCGCATGCGGTACGCGCGGCGCGCCACCGGCAGACAGCCCCTTCTTATAGGCGGGCACCATGTCTTCGCCGAAGAGTTTACGGCCAATATCGGTGGCTCCGCGTACCACCGGGAACGGCAGCATTTTTGCGGCCGTGAGCGCTTTACCCGCCACTTTATCGATTGTGCCCCAGTGTTTTGAGGCGAATTTCCACCCGGCGGCACCGAGAGCATCCTGGTTCTCAGCACGCAGGCGGCGCACCAAATCACCCGTGTTAATCAGCACCGGGCAGCGCGTAACGCACATGCCGTCTACCGCGCAGGTATCCACACCGTAGTATTCGTATTCTTGGCGTAGGCGTTCGGCAAGTTTAGTATCACCATTAGCTTCTGCCGCAGCAATTTCGCGGCGCAGCACAATGCGCTGGCGCGGGGTCAGCGTCAAATCCTTAGACGGGCACACCGGCTCGCAGTACCCACATTCCACGCACCGGTCGACTTCTTCCTCAACGGTTTCGGCGACTTTCAGGTCGGTGGCGTAATCGGTGTCTTCTTCGGCGAGAACCACACCCGGGTTCAGGAAACCCTTCGGGTCGATCAGGCGCTTAATTTCGCGCATGACCTCAAAGAGCTCGTCACCGAATTGGCGGCGCACGAACGGGGCCATAATACGCCCGGTTCCGTGCTCTGCCTTGAGCGAGCCGTCAGCATCCAGAATGAGCTGCACCATTTCCTCGGTGAATTCGCGGTACCGCACAAGCTGTTTGGCATCGCGGAACTGCTCGTTGAGCATAAAGTGAATATTGCCGTCTTTTGCGTGCCCGAAAATCACCGAGTCCTGGTAGCCGTGGGCGTCAAAGAGGGCGGTCAGATCGCGGCAGGTGGTACCGAGCACGTCCACCGGGACCACCACATCCTCAAGCAACGCGTTCGTGCCGGTGGGGCGGTTGCCCGCAACCGTGGTGTACAGCCCGCGACGTGCAGCCCAGAGCGCGTTACGTTCGGAAAGTTTGCTGGTCATGGTGACTGGCGACACCACCGGGAGGGCATCAAACATGGGCGCGGCAGATAGGGCGAGGTCGGTGAGCTCCTGCTCAGAATTACCCTGAAATTCCACGAGAAGAGCAGCATGCTCGCGCACATCAATGGCGGCAAGAGCCTCCGCCGCCTGCCCGGTACGCTGCGCCACCCGAATACTGGTGGCGTCCAAAAGCTCAACCGTGGCCAGGTGGTTGGCCACAAGCTCGGGCACGGAGCGGGTGGCATCCAGCAGGTTGTCGAACACGAGCAGGCCGGTTGAGACGAATTTAAGAATGGGCAGAGTGCGGTAGGTTGCGGACGCCACGAACCCGAGCGTTCCTTCGGAGCCGATCAGAAGGTGCTGCAGAATATCAACCGGGGTGCTGTAATCCAGCAGGGAGTTCACGCCGTAGCCCATGGTGTTCTTCATGGAGTACTGTTGGCGAATGCGCGCAACCGACTCCGGGTTTTCGACCACGCGCTTGCGCAGACGCAGCAGCCCCTCGTGAATCTCGGGTTCGAGGGCGCGCAGGCGGTCATCGGCATCGGGCGCAGAAGTATCGATAACGGTTCCGCTGGGGAGTATGAACACCATAGATTCCAGCGTGTTGTAGGTGTTGAATTCGGTGCCAGAAGACATGCCCGAGGAGTTATTGGCGACCACCCCGCCGATAGTGCATGCCGACCATGAGGCCGGGTCAGGCCCGAGCTTATACCCGTAGGGCGCCAGCATATTATTGACCGCCATCACCGTGGCGCCGGGCTGAACGCGCACCCTCTTGCCGCCGTCAAGCACCTCAATTTTCTTGAAGTTACGGCGGGTATCGACCATCAGCCCGTCGCCGCTTGCCTGCCCTGATAGAGAGGTGCCACCCGACCGGAAGGTGAGCGGCAGGTTGAAGGCGCTGGCGGCGCGGAAAATATCGGCGACCGCTTCCGCTGAATCGGGGCGTACGATTCCAGCGGGTACCAGCAGGTAATGCGAGGCATCGTGCGCGATAGCGAGCCTGTCAATTTCTTTGACACTGGAATCGAGGGCGTGCGCGCGGGTTTCGGCGAGCATATGCTCAAGGGCATTAGTGTAGGGGGAGTTTAGAGCTTCGGACGTGTTCGATACAACTGTCATGGGTCTTATCTCCTTAGCGATGAAGGCACAGTGATTTCCTATCCTTCCAGTATGTGCTTTTGCACACGTTATGTCTGCTTAGCTTTGGCTAGGCTTACACGCCGAAATACACGTTTTACTGAGGCATTATGACGGGAAACTATCGTTGATATTGTGTCCACCCTGAGCCGTTACCTGAAAATTTGCTGTGAACGCCGTAGAATGGTGATGTCCGTGCACCTGTACAGTGCGGATTAGTCTGCGCGGCTGCGCCTATCCTGGCCCCGTACGCTGGGGGAGTAGGCCCCGTGCCTAACCTAAAGGAGACACATGTCTGCCGCTGAACTGTCAGCACCTATTAAGATCAGCGTATCCGGTGAGGAGCGCGAGGTTACTGCCGCCACCGCCGCTGAACTCTTTGCGGATAACGCGAAGATTGTGGTTGCCCGCGTGAATGGCACGCTGGTTGACCTTTCTCACAAGCTCTCTGAGGGCGATACCGTTGAGCCCGTTTTCATTGACGAACCCGATGGCTTGAATGTGCTGCGCCATTCTGCGGCGCACGTGATGGCGCAGGCGGTGCAGGAATACCGCAAAGACGCGAAGCTGGGCATTGGTCCCTATATTACCGATGGCTTCTATTTTGATTTTGATGTAGCTGAGCCCTTCACCCCCGAGGATCTGAAGAAGATCGAGAAGTCGATGATTAAGATCGTCAAGTCGGGCCAGTTGTTCCGCCGCCGCGTGGTCACCCACGATGAAGCGGTTGAAGAGATGAAGAACGAGCCGTATAAGCTCGAACTGCTTTCGCTTAGCCAAGGCCCTGGTTCGGGCGCGGATGCCGCCGAGGGTGCCTCGGTTGAGGTTGGCGCGGGCGAGATTACGATTTATGACAATGTGCACCCGAAAACCGGCGAGGTGCTGTGGAATGACCTGTGCCGTGGTCCGCACCTGCCGAATACCAAGCTGATTGCTAACGGTTACGCGCTCATGCGTGCCGGTGGCGCGTATTGGCGCGGTTCTGAGAAGAACCCCATGCTTCAGCGTATTTACGGTACCGCCTGGCCCACGAAGGATGAGCTGGTGGAGTATAAGCACCGTATTGCTGAGGCTGAGCGCCGCGACCACCGCCGCCTGGGCAAGGAGCTTGACCTGTTCTCGTTCCCGAAGAATATTGGCCCCGGCCTGCCGGTGATTCACCCTAAGGGCGGCGTGATTAAGCGCGAGATGGAAGATTATGTGCGCGCCCGCCATATTGCTGAGGGTTTCCAGTACGTGAGCACCCCGCATATCTCGAAGGAAGACCTGTTCTACACGTCCGGGCATCTGCCGTACTACGCGGACGGCATGTTCCCGGCGATGGAGCTCGATAACGGCAACTACCGTTTGAAGGCCATGAACTGCCCCATGCATAACGAGATTTACCGTTCGCGTGGGCGTTCGTACCGTGAGCTGCCGCTGCGTTTCTTCGAGTTCGGCACCGTGTACCGTGACGAGAAGTCGGGCGTGCTGCAGGGCTTAACCCGCGTGCGCATGATTACGCAGGACGATTCCCACTCGTATGTGACGAAGGAGCAGGCACCCGATGAGGTGCGGCACCTGCTGAATTTCATGCTGAGCCTGCTGGAAGATTTCGGCATGACGGACTTCTACCTGGAGCTTTCGACCCGCGATACTGAGGGCGATAAGAAGGATAAGTTTATCGGCACCGATGAGCAGTGGGAGCAGGCTACCGCCGTGCTGGAGCAGGTGGCGAAGGAGACCGGCCTTGAGCTGGTGCCTGACCCGGGTGGGGCCGCGTTCTATGGCCCGAAGATTTCGGTGCAGGCGAAGGACGCGATTGGCCGCACCTGGCAGATGTCTACCGTGCAGTATGACTTCAACCAGCCCAGCCGGTTTGGTTTGGAGTACCAAGCTGCGGACGGGTCGATTCAGGAGCCAGTGATGATTCACTCGGCCAAGTTCGGTTCGATTGAGCGCTTCCTGGGTGTGCTGACTGAGCACTATGCGGGTGCGTTCCCGGCGTGGCTCTCGCCAGTGCAGGTGATTTGTGTGCCTGTGGCGGAGGCTTTCAACGACTATATGACCGAGATTGCGGATAAGCTGCGTGAGCAGGGCGTGCGCGTTGAGGTTGATTACGGTTCGGACCGGTTTACGAAAAAGATTCGTACCGCCTCTACTGAGAAGGTGCCCTTTATTCTGATTGCCGGCGGTGAAGATGCGGAAGCTGGAGCAGTCTCATTCCGCTTCCGCGGCAACAAACAGGAAAACGGTGTGCCCGTTGATGAGGCGGTGGCACGTATTGTCAACCATATTCAGAACAGGGTAAATGAAGACCCGAAGCCGAGTGGGACGGGAATGTAACTATTAGGGAAGCCATTGTTACAGTCTAGTTCGTCAATTTCTAAGGTGGTATTAACTAGTGAGTTCACTTTCTAAGTATGCAGATATAAGTATGAAATACGATATACTGCAAAAGAAACATAAAAATCAAATTGGATCAAGAAAGAAAGATTTTTTGATCGAAGCAAATATAAAAGGTTTCCGGTCAATCGATGATGCTAGGCTTGAATTTAAGAGTCCAATAACTGCTATATCTGGGCCAAATGGAACTGGTAAAACAAGTGCATTACATTTAATGTTGTGTGCGTATCGGCCGAGTGATAATTCAGAAATACTTTCTAGTAAAAGTGATGTGTCACATAGCCATATTAGGAGTTATTTTCCTGCAAAAGTTGAGCCCAGAGATCCTTTTAGGGCAGATTCTGAAATATCCTATAAGTATGTTCGAAAAGGTGAGAGTAATCAATCTTTAAAGATATACAGGACTCCGAAATATAACTGGGGAGGTTATAAACGCCGACCTGAACGTGATGTTTATTACATAGGCGTGAATATGTTTATCCCAAAATCTGAAAATAAGGATTTATCAAATAATGGAGTAAGAGTATCCTTTGTAGACAAAACAGATACCTCCAATAAAATTGCAAAGGCTGTAGGCCGTATTATGGGGCGAGCATATGATAAATCTTTTTTATATAATTTTAAATCTGAAAATAATGCAAAAAGTACCATAACTCTTGTTGGGTTAGAGCATGATGGTGTTGAGTATACAGAAAACAATATGGGCTTTGGAGAAGCACGTATTGCATATATAGTAAAAAAAATACAAGATGCTGCTGATGAGAGTTTGTTTATATTAGATGAGCCTGAAATATCTTTGCATGGTGAAGCGCAACATCGTTTCATTGATTATTTAATCGAAATTTGCTATGAGAAAAATCACCAAATTATTATGACTACTCATAGCAGGGATATATTAGAGACCTTGGGGTCTGAGTCGTTAATGTATCTGACTAAGACTTATGACGGTAGCGTCAAGGTACAAAATGGCTTAGATTCATATATGGTAGAAGATCTACATCGCAGCAGAACCCTAATCCCTCAAGTAATTGTTTGCGAAGACAAATTTGCAGAGAAAATGATTCGCATTGCTTTTGATAAGCAGGGAATTCCATCTAAACTGTTGAAAAATATTCATTTCGTACCTGTGGGAAATATTAAAAATATATTGCAGTCAATTGCATACATGACTCTTTACGGTGGGCAATATATTAAAACTATTGGTGTTCTTGATGGGGACATGAGAGGAAAAGATGTGAAGGATGCAAAAAATAATATAAAGGGAATTTATGACCAGCAGTCTACATGGGTAGCAAAAGGAAAGAATACTAAGAAGTATCCTTGTATGAGTAACAGTATATCTGAATATGATAGTTGGGGTAATCCAATATATTTTTTGCCGGGCAAATTACCGCCTGAAGAAGAGGTATTCCAGATTGAATATGTTCCTGATGATATGGCGGATGAAGTCAAAAAATCTGTTCAAGCTATAAAAGCTTATATTACGAACCCTCATCAATATTTTGAAGAACTCTCTAAAAGGCATAATGTCGCTTGTGATCGTTACGAAGATAAATTTATTGAGTCTTATTGGGATAAGAATCATCAAGAACGGGATAGGCTATTAGAATCTATAATTTCATGTTTATTTCCAAGGTACTATTCCTTTGAGTGGAATAAACTCCAAGGGCTTTGATAAATGAATTTGAGTAGGCTTGATCCCCCTGATTTGCATGTGTCTGTAACCGTCTACGGATTTGAGTTTGAGATGGACAACATCAATAATACTTGTGCCTTGCATTACTTACTTGATGGAGAAGATACCGTATACGCTCGCACAGGATCTACATATCAATGGTTCCGGCTCGAAGAATAATATGAGAACTAAGCGCCCAGGAGGCTCACCAGGCCCTCTCTTTAACGATGACGGTATGTGGGCCGACCGTAAAGACTATCAACACTGGTGACTTGATCGGTACATACTTTCAGTAGGAATTCTGGCTAAGAACGTGGGCGAGAAATCACATGTTTTCGCCCCACAGCCCTACAAATTTTAAGACTCTTCAAAGAAGTCTTCGTCGAGTTTCATGACAGTGTAGGTGCGTGC
>ERZ772928.105-NODE-105-length-40101-cov-6.258178_pt1 | contig 40101 bp, 35 predicted proteins | sample MGYA00511686_ERZ772928 | MGnify/ENA primary metagenome ERZ772928 (study PRJEB29015, sample SAMEA2738063) | human oral metagenome | biome: human oral; feature: human-associated habitat; material: saliva | place: China | collected 2219 ... | reverse complement strand
GGTGACCATGATGGTCGTGGTGATCATGTTCCATAATTTTAGTAATTAGTGGTTAGTGATTAGTGGTTAGTTGCTATGGACTAACAACTAACAACTAACCACTAATCATTAACGATCGTTCCTACCGCTTCGCCGGCGAGGACCTTAGCCAAATTACCTTTTTTATTCATATATACTATGAATAATTTACCTGTTTTAGATTTATAGACAGTATAAGTATTACCCTTATATACTGCCTTATCTTTAGTTTCCTCAGAACTTCCTACTAATTCTTCAAAAGTCTTAGGAGTCTTAATATCCAGGTCATATACTTTTTGAGAGTACATGAGAGTAGATAGTAAGATGCTGATTAGTGTGATTAATTTATACATTATTAAAGTTTTTTGAGTTAGGGTGTAAGGTAGCTAAAGTTTAGTTTTTTAAGGAAGAGTTTAAGAGTATTTCTACTCTTAAACTCAAATAACTAAAGTATATATTATGAATTTACCACTAATTTATTGAGGTATAGTATTTATCTCTCTTGCATAGAAGAGTATATCTTCTGCTTGTTCATAAGAGAGATAAGGATATTTTTTGAGTAAATCTAGGATTAACTCATCATCAGTGGATATAGTATCTTTAGTATAGAATACTAAGTCTATTGTATCTTTAGATACTTTATCTATTTGTAATAAATCTCCTTTTTGGGAGAGATGAAACTCTTCAGGAGTATTTATTATAGGTTTTTTAGGATATAATCCTAAGTAAAGTATTAGGTATATTGTTAATATACCTAATAGTGCTGTGAAAATTGTTACTTGTTTCATGATATTAAAATATTAAAGGGTTAATTTATAAGCTATTTTTATTTTAATGTTTTTATGCTTTGTAGTTTTTTTATTTTTTAGTTAGTATTTGTATTTGTGTTTTGGTATTTGTGTTTGTATTTGTATTTGTGTTTTTAAAAAAGGCAATTTTATTTATGAGATAGGAATTTTTGAGAAAGTTTAGGAGTTAAGTTTTTGAGTGTGAGGTAGTTACGAGTTTTCACCACTCTCTTCACTTAAACTTCTACTTTAACTAAACTATCTTAAACACTTAATACTCAAACACTTATAAAATACCTAAATATTCCTTAAACTTTAACACAATTTTAACAAAAATTAACAAAGCTTTAAGAAAATAAGTTACTTGCTAAGGTAGCTAAAAACTACTTTATTGAGTATATACACTTAAAAAATATACCTAAGAGAAGAACACAATACTAAAACACAACTTGAGTAATTTCAAAAAATATAGGAGCTTATTAAAGCTCCTATATTTGTAAATACTATCCCTCAACAGCTTGAAGTTCAGCTTCAAGCTTATCAAATATAGAATCATCAAAATCATTCTCTATGATTCTAAAGATATTATAGAATCTTTTATTAAAATTAGAAGATTCTGGGTCAGTATCCAAAGTTACTTGTATTGTAACTTTTTCTCCAACAGAGACTAAATCTCTATTAGATATTTCTCCAGTTTCAGAATTTGCTACTGCAATTGTGTAAATTGCAGACAATTCATCCCAATTATTACTAACATCTTTAAGGTCTGGAGAACTAACCTTACAAGATATAAATTGGGACCCATTACTCTTGGTTCTAATTTCAGAACCAACAGACAATACAACTGCTTCTGCAGTTAAAATTCTTAGATGAGGTCTCTCATCATCTTTAACTAATTTTAACATAATATAAAAAATTTAAAGGTTAAAAGCACAAGACCTTCTTGTGCTCAATGCTTATGTAAGTAAAGGTTTGTATGTGTTTGAGAGGAATTTAAAAAAAACACACTATATATAATATAGTGTGTTTTATTCTAAGAAGCTTTTATATAAGCTCAAGAAGAATTTTTTCACAGTTTGTCTCAAACTGAGATATAAAATCTTCTCTAAATAAGCTTATATCTGGAACCATTTTTAATATATCATAGTTCTCTCTGAAAACAGTTGAATCATATATACAGTCTAATTTAGATATATAATCTTCAATTAATCTGTTATCTTCACTTATCATAACAGAATATTCTGCTATTTCCTTTGTATTAGGGTTGTAGTGAATATGAACTCTAACTTTGACTTCTTCAGAGTCTATCAGAGTTAATAGATTTATTTCAAGGATCCTATAGAATCCCTTCCATTTATTAAACCAGTTATAGCACTCTCTGTAAATGTCTAATTTTCCCAATGCTATAATAGAATATTGGGGTTCCCAATGAGGGCTTACAACAGGTTGGAATTTTAAATCTCTACACTCAATTTGATACACTTTTCTGCTTGGTAAATTCTTTTGCATGATATATAAATTTTAAAGTTAGTTAAAGTAAGTAAAGGTCAGTATAGCTTGTAAGCTATATACTTAAGAAAAAAAGGACTATTTGTCCTTTTCTCTTAAAGCACAGTACAAGATAAAAGCTTGTACAAGTACAATACTATCTACAGTAAGTAACATACTCACCATAGATAAAGCACTCTTATGTTCAATCAAAAAGTTGAACATAAGAAATACATTAACACACAAAACATAGAGCCCAATAATAAATTTGAGCTCAAAATTTTTCTTAGAGTTATTGTTCATAATGGGGGTATTTTTAATTCTTAAAGTAAGTAGGGGTCAGTATATGGGGAGGAAAGCATCTTTAATAAATACATAAGAATTTTTAACAGCAACACACTTTTAATACAAATACATAAATATATAAGAACACACCTCTAATACAAATACATAAATATCTAGAAACACATCTCTAATAAATTTTCACATATTTTAATATGTAAGCATCTTTAATAGATATATAGAAATACACTTTTAATACAAGCACACTTATAATATACTCCTCTTAATACACCTCTCCTATTAGATACATAATTTAAGGAGATATAAAGGGTGGGGGGTATTTTATATCCTCTTAGATACTTTATATATTATACACCTCTATAAAAAATTATATATAAGCTATACCTACTATACACATCTCCTGAGAAATCTGTATATACTGATATATTATTATATAGCTTAATATATCTACATACTCTAAAAACACCACCTTAATTATTATATAAGCATAAAAATAGTCCCTATATCTCTATAGGGACTAAAAACTCCAAAATATATATTATGTTTAAAAAAATAGCTAGGTTGTTTTATAGTTTTTATAGTTTTATATCTTTTTTGGTGGGAAAACCACTCCTAAAATTGAATCTTCAATTTAGGACATAAGTCACCCTTATCACAAAAAAGGGTTATTTTGACCCCTTTGCTAGAGGTACTTGGCTTAACTTTGTTTAGACTTGCCTTTGGACTTTCTTTTTTGACCTATTATATTTGCTATACTTTGTTAAGACCTTGCATTCGCATTTTTTAGGAATTGCTTTTGTTCGCCATTCTTCCCAGCTTGCTTCGCTGCGCTGCTCAGAATTGTGAAAAGGCTCACAAAAGCAACTTTTTTGTTGGGCAAAGTTACAATTTTTTTTTGACAAAATCAAGTATTTTTAACTAAACTTTAACATAATTAGGATAATTTAACATATTTTTAACAGTATTTTACCCTTTATTAGACCTTACTAGACCTTATTACCCCATAAATATAGTACTCCCACCTAAAATATATGCACTTGTGTATATTAATATAAATATATTATCTTTGCATAAAATATACATAATGAGAGTTATAAGGAAAGCTTTAAAGCTAAGTAGAGAAGAATACTTTAAGAAGCACCTTTTAATTATTAATAATATACTACCCATACAGATGACTAATAAGGAAGCTGAAGTATTATCTGCTTTTATGTGTTTAGAAGGAGATTTAGCTAAAGAACCTTTTAGTACTACAGGAAGAAAGATTGTACTTAAGAAGCTAGGTTTAACTCATGGGGGTCTTGGTAATTATTTAGGTTCTTTGAAGAAGAAAGGATTTATTAAAGTTCAAGGGGAAGATATGAGTATATTACCTATACTTATTCCTGAGAGTGAAGTACAACAGTATAATTTTGAATTAAGTTATGAATAAGACAAACAAAACTACTAATAGTACTAATAAGAAAGAGAATGCTTATGCTAAGTTTAAGAGGTTTGTAAGAGAAACATATTTAAATAAGAAAAATAGATTGAAATGTTATACAAGTTAGAGCACCCAAATAATATAGTATCTAGAATGTATATTTTAGAATATATTAGAGATTTAGGAGTAGATACTATAAAATCTAAGTTAGCTCCTGGTGAGATTAAAAATTGGTTATATGAATTTTCAGATGGAGAAAATGTAGAATATGATTTTATCTGGGAGTATCTTCTATTTACTATTCCTTTATCTTCTCTTGAGAAAGTAATGACTAGGTATTTAGAAGAGATTAATAAGATTGAAGAGAAGAGAAAACCCCAGTATGATGCTTTTAAGAAGAAAGTAGAAGAGTTTAAAACTGTGTATGAGAATACTGCTAGATTAGATCCCAGAGATTTTATTAAAAGATGAGTAATTTAGTTGAAGAGTTCTTTGAAGAAGTAAAAGAGAAATATCCAGAAGTTAGTATAAATCATATGAAACATATATGTAATGCTCCTTTTAAACTTCTTAAAAAGGAAATTACTGAAGCTAATCATAGAGATATAAGATTTAAACACTTTGGATTATTTAGATTTTGTCATAAAAGGATTCCTTATATGCTTAAGAAGCTTGAGGATAATTATAAGAAAGGTCTAATAAGTGAAGAGAGGTATTTAAAAAGAAAAGAAATTTATACAAAAAATGAGCAAGTTTAAAAATACCCTAATAGATATAGGGCAAGTAAAAGAAAGATCTAGTGTTTTAGTAGAGTATGAATTACTAGATAAAGACACTAAGATTAAAGATGTACTTACAGGTTGTGCTGGATGTACTAAATATGTAGGTAAAGATGAAGAGAAACTTGTATTTGAGTTTTATTCTCCTTCTTTTCCTCTTGATAAGTTTGGACAGATAGTACCTATATATAAGGATATAGATGTGTTTTTTGAAGATGGTACTAATGAGAAATTAAGATTTGTAGGAGATTTAACACAATGAGAAAGATAGATAAGATATTTGTACATTGCACTGCTACCCCTCAAGATGCTACAATAAATTCTATTCAGAGTTATTGGAAGAATGTACTTAAGTGGAAAAATCCTGGTTATCATAAGATAGTATTTCCAGATGGAAATATTTATGTTTTAGCATCAGATTATGCTATATGTAATGGGGTAGCTGGACATAACTCTACTTCTCTACATGTATCCTATGTAGGAGGTATAGATAGTAAAGGTAATGGGGTAGATAATAGGACTGAAGCTCAGAAGAAAGCTCTTAAAACTATCCTTGAAGATTGGGGTAAGAAATATCCTAATGCTTATATATTGGGACATAGAGATATATCTCCTGATAAAAATAAGAATGGTAAGATAGAACCTTTTGAGTATATTAAGATGTGTCCTTCTTTTAATGCTATACCAGAATATCTATATATTACTAAAAAAGAATATAAACCTAAAAGTTAAATATGTCTTATTTATTTGTTACAGAGAATAATATTGCTAAACCTAATACAGAGACTATTCTTATATCTCCTTTTAAAGAGATATGGGAGAGAGATAATACTTCTACTAAGGAAAGAGCTACTAAGGAATTTACATATATAGAGCTTATGTCTTCTAAAAAGAAGACTAATCCTTATGCAGGCTATTCTGATGAACAGAGACATAACAAATTAGCTGAACAAATATTTAATGATTTGTCTTGGAAACCTGATGAATTAGTAGAAGAAGGTTTAGCCACTATAAACCAACTCCAAAAAGAAGCTTCTCCTACTTATTCTTACTATCTCTCTGCTTGTAAAGCTGCAGAGAAATTAAAGACTTTCTTTGAAACTTTTGATATAAATGAAGTTAATGAGAAGGGTGCTAGGGTTTTTAAACCTAATGATATAGTTAATGCTGTAGCTAATACAGATAAGTTACTTCAGAATTTAAACTCTATGAAAGAAAAAGTGGAAAAAGAATTATTTGAGACAGTTAAAACTAGAGGAGATCAAACAATTAATCCTTTTGAAATGTAATGAAGAAACATGTAAATATTGTAATACCTGATGATGCTATTATAGTAAGGAGAGATAGTGAAGAGAGTTCTTTAATCTATCTTACTAACCCTGAACTAAAAGATACAGGGGTAGTTATCTATACAGGACTTAATCATAAGAAGTTAAAAGGTTTAAAAGTTAGATTTAAAGAAGCTAATGCAGAAAAATTAGAACTTAATGGAGAAGAAGTTCTATTCTTTAGATATGCTGAAACTTCTTTATATTATACATTTGATGAAGAGAGTAAGGGATAAAAATGGTAAATGGTTAGATATTACTCCTTTTAGACAGGAAGCTATTAACTTTCTAAAGAATGGTTATTATACAGCTGCTCCAGTAGGTACTCCTGATTGGATAGATTATTGGAAAGAACAATTAGACAGATGTATAAATGGTTATTCTTATGGAGGAGAAAAAATAACAGGTTACCACTATGGATACTTAAACTTTGCTCAAATTAAAAGAGTAGAGCAAAAGAAAGAATATTCAGATGATCTTACTGCTAAGAAAATAATCTCTTTTCCAGATTTCTGGGATGGAGATTATAACTATTTCTGGTCATTAGAAATAGCTAGGAATGGTTTATGTAACAATACATCTTTAGCTCCTTCTACAGATAAAGAGAGGAAAGAGTGGAAAAGATTAGATAAACTTATTAAAGATTCAGAGACTTCTGAATATGATAAAGAACAATTTAAGAAACAAAGAGATAGTATATCTCAAAAGATATTAGATAGATTAAAACTTCTAGTAAAGCCTCATATGGACTATCTCTCTGGAGGTTATCACTTTATTGTAGCTAAATCTAGAAGGAAGGGTTATTCTTTTAAATCTGGATTTACCTGTGCAAATAATTATAATACAGTGAGAGGTTCTCTTAGTATTATAGGTGCATTTGATAAAAAATACATTGAAGATACTATGGATAAAGCTGTAACTTACCTAGATTTCTTTAATGAACATACTGGTTTTGCTAAGAAGAGATTAAAAGATACTAATGATTATAAAAAAGCTGGATATATAGAGAAAGTAAATGGTATGGAGATAGAGAAAGGTTATAAATCTGTCATAGATGGTACTATTACTTTCAAAGATAATCCAGATAAAGCTAGGGGAGCTGATGCTTATTTTGTACTATTTGAAGAGGCTGGTGCTTTTCCTAATTTAAAAGATGCTTTTAATGCTACTGTACCTTCTCTTACAGCAGGTTCTTATATGACAGGACAAGTAGTAATACAGGGTACTTCTGGGGACTTAGAGTATGGTTCAGCAGATTATGCTGATATGTTCTATAACCCAGTATCTTATGGTATAATGCCTTTTCATAATATATGGGATAAAGATGCAGAAAAAACTGTTTGTGGTTTTTTTCACTCTGTAGCTTGGAATATGGAGGGTTTTTATGATGAACAGGGTAATTCTGATGTAGAAGGTGCTTATAGGTGGGAAATGGAGAGAAGACAAAAAATTATAGAACATTCTTCCTCTCCTAGAAAACTTTTACAACATATACAAGAATTTCCTTTATGTCCTGCAGATGCTTTTACTCAGACAGGTTCTAATATATTCCCTGTAGTAGAGCTTAAAAATCAATTAAATAAGGTTCTTGCAGAGAAATTACAAACTACTAAAGGTACTCCTGTTATACTCTCTAAGGAGAAAGGTAAAGTAAAAGCTACTCCAGATTTAAGAGGAGAATTAGATCCTATATATCATTATAAGTATAAGAATGAAGAACTTACAGGAGCTCCTATAATATATGAATACCCTATTGATAACCCTCCTAGAGGATTATATAAAATAGGTTATGACCCATATAGGCATGATAAAGGTACTTCACTTGCTAGTATTATAGTGTATAAAGGTTTTTACTCTGCTTCTCAAACTAAGAATTGTATAGTAGCTGAATATGTAGGAAGACCTGAAGAAGCTGATGATGTAAATAGAATTGCTTCTATGCTAGCTGATTTATATAATGCTGAGATAATGCACGAGAATAATGTGGCTCATATTATAAATTACTTTAGAAGAATAAAAAGACTAGATCAATTAGCAGTACAACCTGATGCAGTTATATCTAAACATGTTAAAAACTCTAAAACAGCTAGAGTATATGGTTGTCATATGGTAGGACCTATTAAAGATGCTGCAATAAAATATATAAAAGATTGGTTACTAGAAGTACAAGATTTTGATGAGAATGGAGACCCAGTTACTACAATAGATAAGATATACTCTATAGGATTACTTGAAGAATTAATAGCATATAATAATAAGGATAATTTTGATAGAATCATGGCTTTAGCTCAAGTAATGTTACAAGTACAAGAAGAAGATTTAGGTAAAGATTATTATGAATCAAGTAAAAAGAGTAGAGTATTAGATATATTAGAAGAACTTGATACATTAAATTTATGATAAAAGACAGTAAAAAGGGATATAGATTATCCAGTAAAGAAAAAGAAGCTAATGATAAGCAATGGTATAAGGATAACATTAGATCCTTAAATAAAGTTGCTTTTAATCAAGGAAGTCAGTTCTTACAGTTAGAATCTTTAAGTGCTTCTTCAGATTATCACAGAATGAAAGTAAATTATAATCTTTTTAATAATACTATAAATAAGACAGATTTTGAAAGAGTTTGTTTTCCTTTTGGAAAGAATGCAGGAGAACTTCCAGCTGATTTTACTAATAAGGATATAGTGTCAGGAAAGATTAAAGCTTTACTTGGTATGGAAATGAGAAGACCCTTCTCTTGGAAAATTATAGCTACAAATCCTGAAGCTACTACTAGAAAAGAGCAAGAAGAGTTTAAACTCATAAAAGATTATGTAGTTAATAGTATTCTAATACCTATAAAACAGCAATTAGAAGAACAAGCTGCACAAGAGGCTCAAGGACAAGAATTAACTTCAGAGCAAAAACAGGAGATACAAGCTAAAGTAGAAGAGCAACTTAAAGCTATGACTCCAGATGAAGTTAAGAAATATATGACTAGAGAGCATCAAGACCCTGCAGAAATATTAGCAGATCAACTTCTTAGATACTTAATAAATAAAGAAAATATTAAGATGAAGTTTAATACAGGGTGGAAGCATGGTCTTATCTCTGGTAAAGAGGTATTTTGGGTAGGTTCAGTAAATGGAGAACCAACTCTTAATGTAATAAACCCGTTAAATTTTGATTATGATAAATCTTCTGAAAATGAATTTATAGAAGATGGAGAATGGGCTTGTTATGAAATGTCTATGACACCTTCTGATATAGTAAAATATTTTGGAAGTGATTTAACTGATAAAGAAATAGATGAGATACTTTCAGAAAATCAAGAGTTAGTTTCAGAGGATTTTTATTTTTCTGAGAGAGGTTTAAATTTAGGGGGTATAAGAGTATTACATTGTGAGTGGAAAGCTTTAAAACCTATTAAATTTATTATAGGTATAGACCCAGAGACAGGTGAAACTTATGAAGATGTAGTAGATGAATCTTACAAGTTAAATCCAGAAGTAGGAGATATAAGTGAAGAAATTATATGGATACCTACTAAATATGAAGGGTATCAGATAGGTAGAGATAAGTTTGCTCTTTTAAGAGAAGTGCCAGGTCAATATAAAGATTTAGATAACCTTTATAATTGTAAGCTATCTTATATAGGAACTGTATATGACGGATTAAATGCTAATGTTACTTCACTGTTAGATAGAATGAAGTATTACCAATATTTCTTTAATATCATATGGTATAGAATAGAATTACTTATAGGTAAGGATAGTGGTAAGAAACTCTTACTCAATGCTAACTGGATACCTAAAGATGGTAATACTTTGGATAAGTGGCTTTATAGACTTAATGTAAATGATATAGGTTTCTTAGACCCTTCTGCAGAAGGTAATAGAGGTACAGGAAATATTGGAGAGGTAGCTAAAGAAATAGATATGTCTCTAGCATCTGATATACAGAAGTATATACAATTATTAGAATATATAGAGAGAAGATGTGGAGAATCTGTTGGTATAACTAAACAAATAGAGGGACAAATAGGTTCTAATGAAGCAGTTAGAAATACACAACAAGCTCTTATCCAATCTGCTAACATTCTTGAACCTTATTTTGATATACATAATTTAGTTAAAAAGAATGTATTACAAGCTTTAGTAGAGACAGCAAAAGTAGCTTATTCTACATATCAACCTAAAAGTCTCTCTTATGCTCTAGATGATATGTCTGTACAAATGTTACAACCAGATTATGAGCTACTTGAGTTTTCTACTTATGGGGTGTTTGTAAGTGATTCAGCTAAAGCAGACCAAGTCATGCAAACTATGCAACAACTTGCTCATGCTGCATTACAGAATCAAAGAGCTGAGTTATCTGATATACTTATGGTAATGAATGCAGAGAGTACTCAAGAAGCAGAAGAACTTCTTAAACTTGCTGAGCAAAATAGAACTGAAAGAGAACAAGCTATGCAACAACAACAAATGGAAGCTCAAGCACAAGAAGCTCAAGCTAATAGAGAACATCAATTTGCTCTTCAAAATAATGCTCATCAAAATAAAATGGAAGAGATACAACTTGAAGGAGAGTTTGAGATTAGGAAAAAAGAAATGGAGGTTCAAAAGCAAGCTATTCTTTCTGTTGGATTTAATGAAGATAAAGACTTGGATAAAGATGGTAAGCCAGATATACTTGAAGTATATAAAGAAGGTGTAGATGCTGAGATTAAAATGAGAAAACAAGAATTAGATGAAGCTAAGTTTGAACAACAGAAGAAGGAATATAAAGATAAGGTAGAACTAGAAAATAATAAGTTAAAGAATCAAATGCTTAAGAAAGTTAATAAGGCATAGTAAAAATATTAAAAATGCTATTTGCTTTAAAGTTTTGATATTCAGATTGAAAGTGTAATTTTTTAAAGTTTTAATATTAAATTTGTGAAAAAATATGGATATACAATTAGAAGATTTTAATTGGGATGATACCCCAATTGACCCACAAGTAGAAGTTCAAACAGAAGAAAATGATGAAAAAACTTCTACAGAAGAAACTCCTGAAGAAGTAGAATCTGATAATGATGAAGAAGAGCCTAGTGAAGAAGAATCAGATGTACCTGAAGAGTCTGAAGAATCTGAAGAATCTATTTATACTTCTGTGTTTAAAGATTTTAAAGAGAAGAATCTTTTTAATCATGTAGATTTAGAAGAAGGAGAAGACCTTACAGAAGATAGATTCTTTGAATTACAGCAAGAAGAAATAGAACAGGAAGTAAAAGCTAGACTTAATGCTTTTGCTAAAGAACAGTTAGATCCAGATGCACAAGCTTTTATTAAGTTTAAAATGCAAGGGGGAGATACTGCTAAATTCTTTGAGATGCTTCAAGGTTCTAGTGAGCTAGAGTTAGGAGATATTACAGATCCAGACTATCAAGATGAAGTAATTAGGTACCAACTTAAAAAAGAAGGTTTTGATGAAGAAGAGATAGAGGATAGATTAGAAATGTATGAAGACTCTGGTAAGAAAGAAAAATTTGCTACTAAGCTTTATAATAGGTTTATAGAGGATAAAGAGAGAGAAAAAGAGTATCTTCTAAAACAACAAGAACAAGAAAAAGAGCAAGCTATTAAAAGAGCTCAAGAGTTTAAACAAGCTATTGATAAAGTAGTAGAAGAGACAGAAGATATAAATGGTCTTAAACTTACTAACAAGGATAAATCATCTTTATCAGATTTCTTAACTAAAAGAGATAGAAGAACTAATCTTACAGGTTTTCAAACTAAACTTAATGAAACTTTTCAAGACAAGAAAAAGTTAGTTCTTTTAGCTAAACTTCTTAGTGATGATTTTAATTTCAAGGCATTTGAAAAAAGTGTAATAACTAAAAAAACAAAAGATATAAAAACAAACATTGAAAAAAGAGCTAATACTAAACCCAAAGGATCTGGAAGTTCTCCTAAGAGTATTAGTGAAGTAGCTGACATGTTTGATAGTTTTTAATTAAATGAAATTTAATTTATGGCAACATTAGGTAAATTTAAAACAACTCAACAACCCTGGACAGCTGAATGTACTGAGTTAAATCACTTAGGAGCTATGTTAGCTGCTAAGCCACATGTATTTGAGAAAGCTGTAACTAAAATGTTCTCAGCACAAAACTATTTCTCAGATAACCCTATGATGGCTACACTAGTAAATATTGGAGCTACAGAACAAATCAGTTCTATGGAATATGAGTGGAAGCTTAAAGGAGCTGACTCTATCCCAGCTGTAGTTATTGAAAATGTAGAACCAGCTATTGTAAAGCAACCAGGTCTAGGTAGAACTACTTTTAAAATAAAGGTAGATCAAAAATGGTTTAAAGTAGGTAGTGTAATTTCACCAGGTAATCAAGGACACACTTATCAATCTAGAATTATAGATGATGGACAACCACATGGAACTGGTTTTGTATATACTGCAAGATTAGTAAATGATGATCCAAAAGCATTCCTTCCACTTGTATATTTACAACCAGGACAACAGTGGATTCAACTCTTTGGTACTTATGGTGAAGGTGCTGAAAAAGGTGTTACCACTAGCTTCTCTGCACCATTTACTCTTAGAGGTTCTATTGGTAAGCTTAGAAGGGAATATAAAATGACTGACTATGCTCTTGAACAAGTATTAGCTACTCCTTTTGTAGATAGAACTGGTAAAGCACATAAATTCTGGCTAAGTGTTCAAGAAGCTGAATCTATGAGAGCTTTTGAAAGAGATAAAGAAATTGCTCTTTGGTATAATAGAAAAGCTAACTCTCTTATTGATAGTACAGGTAGAAAAGTAGATTCATTTGCAGGTATTAATGAGCAACTTGAAGATGCTCATAATCACTACTACTCTGAACTTACTGCTAAGCTTATTGAAGATTTCTTGATGGATATCTTTTATTCAAGAGTTAAGCCAGGTGCAGGTAGAAAGATTAAAGCATATACAGGAGAGTATGGTATGTTACTTTTCCACAGAGCTATGAATGATCTTATGACTAAGAGAGGTTGGATTATGGCTGGTACTAACTTTAACCCAGTTAAACAAACTTCTTCTGAGTATAATTCTAATGCTTACTCTGTAGGGTACCAATTCACTAAGTATATTATGCACAATGGTGCTGAACTTGAGCTTATTCATAACCCTATCCAAGATGATAGATCTATTAACTTTGAACTAGACCCAGTAACAGGTTATCCAGTAGAATCTATGGTAATTAATTTCCTTGATTTTGGAGGGGAAGGTACTGCTTCTAACATCAAACTTGTAGAGAAAAAAGATGGTTATAAGTTTGGTTATGTGAATGGTCTTGTAGGACCTTATGGAGCTACTAAAGGTGGAGCTATGGCACACTCTGGAGAATATTTTGAAATGCACTATTCTAAAGAATTTGGTGTTAAAATTCATGATATCACTAGATGTGGTAGATTGGTATATAGAAAAAATATGGGTGTATAATCTATAATTTGTATATTTGTAGTTGTAGTGTAATGTTACCCCCTTGGTAATATTACACTTACAGCTCAAATTTATTTTTTATTATAGATTTACCTTAAAATTATATTTTTATAAAATAACAAATTATGCAAATTGTAGAAGTAAGACCTATTCAAAAAGAAAGATGGCATGGCTATAAAGGTACTCAAACCTTTACTAGACCTACCACTATTGAAGCATTAGTAAATGCTAATACAGGTATGTTTGATACAGGACTATCTCCTGAAGATAGAGCTAGACTTGAAAAGATTACAGGATATAACTTATCTCCTGAATATAAGATAGGAGAACCTCATCCTTTTTTTAATTCAAGTGCTGGAAGAATAAAACTTATCTATGGTACTAATGTATTTGATACAGATAAGCCACTAGATGAAATTAAAGTGAAAATATTAAAAGCATCTGATTTAGTAGCTAATTCTCAGCAAGAGTATGATGAAGGTAAATTTCCTTTAGCTCAGTTTATTATTTATGATGAACAAGAGGAAAAAGAATTTAAAGCTTCAGCAGCTGCTATTAAGAGAAAAGTTATCATTGAAGCTTCTTCACTTCCATTAGATAGAAAAGCAGATATTGTACAGATTGTGTTTGGTACAAATGTTAGAAAACAATCTGCTGATTATGTGGATCTTAAAATTGATGAAGCTATTGAGAAAGAAGGAGCAGAGAGAATATTAGCTCTTATGCAAAGAGATAAAGCTAGAACTTCACTACATGCTCTAATTTTAGATGCTATATATAAAAATGTGCTTAGAAAAGAAGGTTCTGCTATTTACTATATGGATGACCAACTTGGGTTTGATATAGAATCTGCAATAGATTATTTAGCAGATAAAAAGAACCAAGCTCTTAAAGCACAAATAATAGATAAAATGGGTTAATATGACAGTAGAGGATATGCACTATGATGTTAAGTTTAAGCTTAACAAAGTAGATTCACAGCAGTATAGAAATTTAAAAGTACCTGAAATAGATTGGGTACTTAATGAAGCTTGTGAAATATTCATTAAATCTATTGCAGAACCTAGAAGCTCACAAATTACAGGATTTGAAAAGAATCAAAGAACTATTGATGATATTTCTTCTATTGTAGTAAATAATTATAAACCAATATTAAATAGATTAGATTATGATACATTCTCTGCAGAATTACCTGAAGATTATATGTTTTATATTTCTGCTGATGTTATCATTGAAAGAGTGGGATGTAAAGAAAGGGTAGCTAGAGCTATTGTAAGACAGCATGATGATAGGTTTGAATCTAGCTCTTTTGATAGCTCTTCTTTTGAATGGAAAGAAGTATCTATTAGATTCTATGATGGAGGTATTAAACTATTTACAGATGGTACTTTTCAAATAAAAGAAGTAAGACTAAATTACATAAAAAGACCAGCTTATATTCACAATGCTAAAGACTTCTTGCCTATGAAACAGTATAAACTTCCTAGTGGAGTTTTACTTACTAATAAGCAGGATTGCGAACTTCCAACTAATACTCACAGAGAGATTGTAGATATAGCTGTACTTATATTATCTAATAACTTGGAGACACCTGGTCTTCAGTATAAACAATTAAAAGTAAATTTAAATCAAAATTAAAAGATTATGAGTAGAAATCACGCAGTGTTCTCCTTACTAATTACTAAAGGTAACCAAGCTCCACTTGTAAAAGATAAAACAGTAATGGATCTTTTGCCTGGACAAATTGGAGTCTTTGATGCAGATACTAATATCTCTATTGATAAGACAGTTACAGGAGGACCAAGAAATTTTTATTTAGCAGTAGGTGTAGATGATGGTACAGGTGCTTTAGGAGATATTATAAAAAGTACAGGTACTCATGTTCAAGCTAGAAATATTAAATACTATAATTTCAGACCTCACACAGCAGGTCAAGCTATGAAAGTTAAAGTAAAAGACTATGTAGCACAGTGTGAAACTGAATATGGTATTAAAATAGAGTTTAGAAATCAAGAGATCTATAAAACTCAAGGATTTGTTGGATATACTAAAACCTTTAATACTAAAACTTCTTGTTGTGAAAAATGTAAAGGACTTACTTGTCCTTCTGCAGATGCTAATGAAGTAACTAAAGGTCTTTATTACAGCATTTTGAATGATGAGTCTAAACTCCTTAAAGTGTTTGTAAAACACAGAGCTTCAAGTAAGCCACTTCCAACTGGGGTAACTCCAGATGCTAATGGTAATATTAAAATTGAAGATGTAGATAAAATCATTGCTTATAACAAGACTAAAACTGATCCAAAAGATTGGGTATATACAGATTTAGAGCTTGAAACAGTTCCTCAAAAAATTAATGATTTCTGTGCAGTACATATGAAATATATGTATCCTAGACAAACTTTTGTAGTAGTTTCTAAAGCAATTGGATTTGAATGCACTGGAGCTGTTGAAGTAACTCAAGAGGCTGTATTTGAAGAAGGTGCAGGTATTGATATTAAGCAACTTGAATACTTTGCAAAAGGACTTACTGAATCTCCTTACAGAGTATCTGCTATTACAGGCTTTCCAGATGAAAAAGTTTATCTAGCTAAAGCTGATACAACTTATGACCAGTTTGTACTTGGACATGATTTGGAAGGTGCTTCAGGAGGATGGGGACACAGTGTTCATAACTTTGATACTATTGTAGCTGTTCCAGAAGCTGATACAGCTACTAGAAATGGACTTTCTGAAGTTCTAGATGTTCTTATTAAAAAAGTAGAACTAAAGTCTATTGATGCTAAAGTTAAAGCAGCTAACACAGATCCTGCAGTAATTGAAAAAACTTCAGTTTAATTTTAGTTAATTTTTAAATACAAAAGGTGAGGTGAATAGCCTTACCTTTTTTAATACTTATACAGATGATAATAATTAATAAACCAGATTCACTTTATATTGCTATTGAGAAGAATGAAGAGTATTTAGAAAGTACTACTTATTCTATACATAAAGTAGATACTAGTGGTTGTATAAGTGAAGATGCTGAAGCAGAGGGTGTTATAGTATCTAACTTTAAGAAGAACTTTAAGTTATCTGATGGTACTTATATTCTTAAAGTAAAAGATACTAATATAAATGATCCTAAGAAAAACTTTTGTACAGAGTTTAAAGTATTTTATAATTACTTGCCTGTACTTCTAGAGTACTTAAAAAACATGTTCTGCACTAAGAAATGTAATCCTTGTTGTGATAAAAAAGAACTTTTAGAAAAATATATGGAAGTTATGTCTTACTTAGCTTGTAAGAACTTCTTAAAAGATCTAATATTAGTAAAACACACCTCTTGTACTTTCTTTGAGGATATACAAGAAGATAAAAACTATCAGAAGTTTCTAGGAAAAAAAGTATTTAATTATGAGGAGAAAATAAAAGAGTTTTTCTTATATTTATACTTAGAGCTTTTTAATACTTTTAGCTATACTATCACAGATAGTAATTTTACTATGGAAGATAAAATTAAGATGTTTAGATTAAAAGAACTAGAAGTTTGTTTTTTAAAAGCTGGATATGATTTTTCTAAGCTGCAGTGTGAATTAGATGATTTTAACTTAAAATGTAATTGTGATGAGTAAGTGTAATAATAAATGTACAGAAGCTAAAGGTAAGAGGTGCTTACAAAACTTTAGACTTGTAAAAAATCAAAAAGAGCTTTACTCCATACCTTGTAATGAGAGATTTGAAGGTATGAGTGTAATAGTAAAAGAAGAAGAATATGCTCATTACATTTTAAAAGATCCTATATGTAATAATGATTCCTGGAAGAAATTATCTACAGACTATGATAAAGTAGATCAGATGATATTTCAAATGCTTATGGATCTTTACAACCAAATGCTAGAAATACTTCCTACAGGAGATATAGAAGATGTTAAGAAGTTACATAATAAAAGAATAGTACCTATAGGAGCTAAAGTATTTGTAGTAGATAGTAATTCTCTATTTATTAAAGCTACTCATGATGGACAATATATAGTAACTAATGCTTTTATAACACAATAAAACTATGAAGAAAATATTAACTAAGGATAAAAATAAGCATGATGCTATAAATCCAGAGAATATATTTGATGGATTAGATAATAGTGCTATTAAGAAAGTACAAGATACTTTAGGTATAAAAGAAATTATAGATAGAGATCCAACTATCACTATTTATGAGCTTCTTCTAAACTCTAACATAGTAAAGATTTCTAATACTCTAGATGTATCACCTTCTGAAGTAATTATAAAGAGAGTTAAGAGAGTAAATGGTATTCTGAAAGATTTAGAAGCTTCTGAAGCAGCTAAGCTATCTCTAAAAATAAAATTCATTGTAGGAGATAGTGTAGTACATGAAGAGTCTCATAATAGTGATATAAGAATATTAAGACCTCAAATTACTACTTATATAAACTCTACTATAATTAAAGTAGAGCTTATAAAAGAAGGTAATGTAATAGATTCTCAAAATATAGCTATTGTAAAAGATGGTTCTAATGGTTCAGATGGACAAAATGGAGCTAATACTAATTATGTAGAGTACTTATATTGTAAAACCACTGATCCAACTAACACTCCAGCTTATATACCTAATAACCCTAATCCAGGTAGTCACTGGCAAAAGAGTGTTCCAACTATTAATAAGGGAGAATATTTGTGGGTTATCCAAACTGTTAAAAATTCTTCAGGACAACTTCTAACAGGTTATACTTGGTCTTTTCCTGTAAGAATGAATGGTACAGATGGTTCTAATGGAGCAACAGGACCACAAGGACCAGTAGGACCACAAGGTCCTCCAGGACTAGATGGTACAAGAGGTCCTATAGCTAGAACCTTTGAGTACAGTCTAAACTCTACTTATTATAACAACAATGAGTTTATAGATTATGTGTATTATAGAGGAGTACCTAATTATGATAATTTACCACCTGATTCTAGAGGGTATAGAGGTTGGTTGATACCTAATAAAAATCATAATGGAGGTAAAGCTGTAGCTAAAAATCCTGTACCACATGAAGTAGAAATACCTGGAGCAGGTAGTTTTATAAAACAAACTTCTATAAATACTCAAATATTTGGTACTGTTATAGCAGAACAAGCTAATATAGCTAACTTTATTTTCAGAAATGGAACTCTTCAATCTCAAGAAAGAAAAGATATAGTATGCCAAACTGATAATACTAAAAATTATACAGCACCTAAACTTAAAATAGATGGTTTTAAAGGTATTATTTCTTTTGTAGAGAAAATGATACTTGATGAAAATGGTATGGTATTAAAAGATAATTGTGGTAATGCTAGAATGAAAATACTTCTGGATGATGGCACTGGATTACCTATAATTAGATTTTTTGATACAGCAGGTGATATAACTTGGGAAGCAGGTCAAAGTGGATATAAAGTTGTAGGTACTACAAAAGGAACTTTTAGTGAAATTAAACAAATCATAAGAGTAAAAAAACTAGAGAATCATAGTGAAACTAGCCCTTTTTCAGATGTTGCTGGGGGTAAAGTTATAGACTCTCTAAGATATGCTATTGTAGATGAATTAAAAAGCAATAGTTTCTGTGATACTGTTGCACAAAGTTGTACAGGCTCTAATAACTTGTTTAATACTACAAATTTCTTAGTAATAAATAACTTTACAATGGGTTACACAGATCCTTACTATAAGACAGTTTGTCATTATAAGAAAGGAAATACTCTAGATGAACAAGATTTTTATGATGATTGTTTCTATTATGCTGGTATAAATGATATTACTGCTCCTTTTGATGAAGCTACAAGACCTTTAAGACTTAGTGAAGTTGCTGCAGATACTACTAAACTTCCACCTGATGGTTGGTATATTGTGGAAAGTGATAGACAAAGACAAAGATTAAAGCGTAATGTATGTGAAAGTATAGGACATGGAGTATATATTATGCTACCTTATCAAGAAGATATAAATAATAATTTAGATGCTTACTATATAGAAATATCTTATATAAAAAGAGGAAAGATAACTAAAAACATGTTTATACCTATCACAACTACTAGATTGCCAGGAGGTATAAAACCACCAGATGATGATATATTTAACCCTTAAATTATAATATATGTTATTTTCAGATTTATATGGTCTTAGAGACCAATTGAATAGAATAGAGAAAAAACTATGTGAGTGTAGAAAAAATAACTCAGGTAAGAAAGCTTCTTTAACTGTTGGATCTATAAAAAATCTTTATGATAGTAGTTATACAACTCTAAAAGAAAATATAGATAAGTTGCTTGAAATAGAGGGTAATCCTGTTATGATTAGTACAGGAGGTAATATTGGAGGTGCTGCTACAATATTTTTAAATCAAGCACTATTTCAAACCTTTTTTTTAGATTTAATAAAAAAGAACCCTACTTTTAGGGATGAATTAAAAAAGCTTTTAGGAGCTGGTAGTACAAACCCTAACCCTCCTAGCACAAATGATTACATTAAAGCAAAAGACTTTAAGGTAATACTTAATAGGCTAAGTAATAATTATAGTGTAGAAGGATACCTAAGAAGTAATTATTCTGCATCTTTTGGAGTAAAGGTTGCAAAAGCTAAATTCTTTATAAAAGGATCTTCTGCTTCAGATATACCTAATATAGCAGATATAGGGGATGGTTATACTCCTCTAAATGCAAATGAGTTTATAGAGTTTGATACTTTAACAGATTATTATTTTTATAGTAAAGACCCTTTACCTAATCCTGTAGAAATAAAATATCAACTTGCAAATGAAGATGAGACAATAGTGAGTAATGTAGGTACTATAACTTTAGATTTTAAAACTGGTTGGGATGATGGAAATGGCGGAACTTCTCCTAATACTAACAAACTATTTGTTACAGAACCAGATAAGCTAAGCTCTAAAGGTCCTTATTTCCCTGTATATTTCTTACCTAATGGAAAAGATATTCAGTATATATCTTTTACTGAAGAGCTTTCTATTAAGAATACTTCTTCTGAAAATCTTCTAGCTACAGATATATTTGAAACAGCTTTAAATCTTCCAGAAGATAAAGAGAGGTTTATAGTAGGTCATAAAAGACCTCTATCTGATGAAATAGTAATTTGGGATAAAAACTTTAAAATACCTGCTAATTCAACAGTTACAAACTGTTTAATAGGTTTTATTTATAAGTTAAATGCAACTCCAGAGAAAGGTTATTCAGTAAATGTTGCTTGTGGTGAAGATAAGAGAAAGTTAGTTGTAGCACATCCAGATGTTGCCCATTATCCAGATATACTTAAAGAACCTGTCGTATCTTTAGAAGATGGATTCTATGGAGAGCATCAAGATGCTTATAATATAGGTCTTTTACCTAATGCTACAGATACTTATTATATACCAATAGCTTACTTCCAAGCAATTAATCTTTCAAGTAAAGATGAGCCTTTAAATAGTGCTATATGGTATGGTCCTTCAGACCAACTTTCTACAGACCTAATGCTTCTATTTGCAGAAGATAATAATAATCTCATTATAGAAGACAATCCTGTTATAAGAGAAGGAAAAAAAGAAAAAGTAGCTCTTGTGCTCAGAGTAAATAAAAAGCATATTGATAAAGACACTATAAAATTAACTAGACCTATTTCTTTTATAGATAAAAAAGTTTATTACACAAAAGTTATAGCAAAGAAACACAGATAATTATGAATGAATTAAGCACACCTTATTTAGTAAAGGAATTTGTAGAGCTTTTGGCTTTAGAAGTTAGAAAAATAAAAGAAAACTCTTCCTCCTCTTCAGGAGGGGGAGGTTCTTCTAACCTTACTTTAAATGATGTAGTAACTAATGGTAGAGAAATTAATGCTCCTAATGAAGGTATTAATATCAATGGTTGGGAGTATAAATTTATGCCTTATGGTAATAATAAAGGTTTTAACTTAAATATTGGCACTAAAAGACCAAAAGATTCTTACAAAGAATTTTCTAAAAATGTTACTATAGCTTCAGATATATCAGAATATGCAGGAAATAATAACTATATATCTGGATTTGGTAACTATCTATCAGCAGTAAAGTTAGCTAATGGAATGTCTGCTTCAAACAATTATATATCTGGTATAGGAAATGTAAATAGAATATCTCATGCAGCTAACTCCACTATTATAGGTACTAATGTATCTAATAATAGTACTGGGGCATTAATAGGTTGTACTTTTATAGGGTATGATAGTGGAGATAAACTCAGACCTAAATCTTCTTCTTATTCTATATCTGAAGTACCTGTCTTTGGAACTAGATTATTTGTTAAAAATCAGCAGTATAAAGATATTTTTAAAAGAGAGTATGGTATAGAGTTTAATGAAACTTCTCAATCTTATGAGGGTATATCTGGTTTATTTAGTACTTATATTGGAGCAAATTCCACTTTAGCACTTAATCAAACTGATAAATATGCTCAATCTATTTGCACAGTTAGAATAGGTAGTAATGGCTTTTATGGATCTAATTTCCAATGGAGAGATTTTAATAATATTATTATAGGTAACTTTATTACTTCTTTTCATAATAATGCACAGATATATAACTCTATGCTTATAGGAAATTTCTTAAATTCTTTTACAGCAACATCAAATGGAGATCTTGCAATACATATTGGAAAAGATGATTTTGTTAAAACTTCAGAAGCTCTTTTATATGGTAACTTTAATGATAGGTTCTTAAAAATTAATGGTAATTTAAGATTAAACCCTACTAATAATGTTAAAGAAGATAGAGCAGATTATACTAAAAAGCTTGTAGCTAAATCAACTGGTGAAGTAGCTTTAGAGGATGAGAAAACAATAGAGTTTTTTATAGAGAATGTTCAAACAAGTAGTAGTAGTGACCCAGCTTACAATTTTAAAATTGATATAGATAGGGCTATAAGAAATAGAATAAGAGAAGCTATACATGTATCTTTTTATGGGCAAGCTCAAAATGTAACCCCCCCTATATTTAAAATGAAATCAGATGGATTATATTTTAGTTTTAATACACTAAATTATAGAGACTTGGATTATGTAAGAAACCTGTATATAAAAGCAATTAGAGCTTAGTAAAAATATTTAGAATGAAACAGTTTATTTTGGAAAACTTCTTCCAAATTATAACATCTATATTTGGAGGAACATCTTTCTTAGCTTGGATAGTGGAAAGAAAGAAAAGAAAGTTAGAAGAAAAACAATTAGCTGCAGATGCTTTGGATAAAATGCAAAGTGCTTATGATAAATTTACAGAAGACTCTTTAGAAAGATATAAATCTCTAAGAGAAGAAGTAGAGGAACTTAAAAAGTCTTTGCAAGAAGAAACTAAAGCTAAGTTAGCATTACAAAAGGATTATAATGATCTTAAAGTAGCTTATGATAACCTTAAAGAAGAATTTAATGATTACAAGAAAAGATCTAAAAAGTAATCTTCTTATAATAACCCTCATTACAATAATAATCTTATTGCTGGGGGTTATTTTTCTAAAAGAAGAAAGAGTTAAGACTGTTATAGTAAATACTAAAACTACAGAAAGGGTCTTAAAGAATGGTCAGAAAAGTACTGTTAAAGTATTTACTCCAGAAGTTAAGAAACCTGAAGAAGCAGGTTTTTCTAAAAAATTTGTAAAAGATACTATTAACAAGATAGTAGGAGTTAAAGAGAAACAGATTAAAGAATTAAGACACTATACAGGCACTTATAAAGATTCTCTTAGATTTATAAGAGAAGAGTTAGATGAGAATAAAAAGCTTGTAAAATATTATGAGTCTTTAGATAAAAAATCTAGAGCTATAGTTAGAGATAGTATAATAAATTACACTGGAGATATAAATCTCATCACAGTAGTTAAGAAAGGTAAAAAAGTAGATAGTCTTATTTTCTATGACCCAACTCAGAGAATAACTATTAATAATTCTAAAGAGTATAGAGTATTACAGAAAAAACCCTCTAAAATAAAAGTAGGTATATCTGCTGGAGTAGGGCTTGTTACACCTACTAATAGTTTTAATCCTCAAGTTGGTTATTTTATAGGTCCTTCTATAACTCTTTCTTTTTAAATCTTATAAGACTTTATATATTTGTATAATAAATTATAAGACAGTATCTTTGCATACATAATTATAGATTTATGCAAAAGAATAAAGAGAATTTAATTTATGATATTCTAAAGAATGGGAGAAAAGAATCTTGGTACTCTTTAGCTAAAAAACATAACATTAATCCTAGAGGTACTAAGAAGCAAAGAGAGAAGTCTGCTAATGATATATGGAGATACTTTAAAAGAAAGTACCCTAACTTTGTCAATACTCCTGAAGTTCAGGAAGTTATTAGACCTAAAACTAAGAGATTATTTTTTGATATAGAGACAGGATATAATATAGTAAAAGCTTTTTCAGCAGGTTTTAAGAAAAATATTTTACATTCAGATATCATTAAAGAGAGGAAAATTCTTTGTGTAGCTTATAAGTGGGAGAATGATAATAAAGTACATACTCTTGCTTGGGATGGAAAAGATGATAAAACTTTACTAGAAAAGTTTATTCCTATAATGGAAAGAGCAGATGTTCTAGTAGGTCATAATAGTGTTAGATATGATACTAAGTATATTAGAACTAGAGCTATGGCTCATAATATATTTATATCTTCAAGATTTTCAGAAGAAGATACTTGTAAAATAGCTAAGAAACATTTCTTTCTAAATTCTAATAAGCTAGATTATTTAGGACAGTTTTTAGGACTAGGTAAGAAAGTTCAGCATAGAGGTATAGATATGTGGGATGATATAATTTTGCATAATAGTAAAGAAGCTATGCAAGAAATGTTAGAGTACAATATACAAGATGTTATTCTTACAGAGAAAGTGTATCATAAGTTAATGGAATATAGTCTTCAAACTGTTAATACTACTAAACAAATTACAGGAGAGAGTCATACTTGCCCACAATGTGGTAGTTCTGAAGCTAAACTTGTAAATACTATTTTCTTACCTTCTGGTAATGTAAAGAGAGTTATGAGATGTGAATGTAATAATCAGTTTGAAATAAATAATAAACTCTATGAAAAACAATATCTTGGAGTTCAATAAAATAAAAGAATTTTTCAAAGATTTAAAATTTGAAGAAGCTTCTCATAGTTATTCTGTGGGAAGTACTTCTTTAAAATCTGTATCTCACTTTATATCTGATTTTTATGAGAAATTTGATGCAGATAAAATGTCTGAGTTAGTAGCTACTAAAAGAGGTTTAAGTAAAGAAGAGGTATTAAAAGAATGGGAAGATATTAAAAATAAAGCTTGTGAATTAGGTACTAAAGTTCATTTATTTGGAGAGAAATATATGTTTGATAGAACACTAGTTCCTTCTAATGGGTATGAAGAAGCTATAAAATCTTGGATAAGTACCATACCAGAACATATTGTTCCAGCTATAATGGAATTGCAGATGTATAATAAAGAGTGGAAAATAGCTGGTACAGCAGATATATTACTGTATGATACTGAAAATCAAGCTTTTGTACTTAGAGATTATAAGTCAAATAGGGATTTATTTAATAATTTTCAAGGAAAAAAACTCTTATATCCATTTGATGATATGTTAGATTGTCCTTTTAGTAAGTATGAAATACAACTTAGTATGTATCAATTGTTATTTGAGCAAACAGGTTTTAAAATATCTTCAAGAGCATTAGTATGGGTTAAACCTAATGGTACTTATGAAGTAATTAAAACAAGAGATTTAAGAGATAAAATATTAAAGTTATATGAAAGTAATAGAGATAATACAGAGAATACAGTCACTCTACTCTAAAGGAGTACAAAGTGATGATTCTAGATTAAGTAGTAGGCATATTTATAATAAGCTTATTACTGTAAGAGCTAGATTAGTATCTCAAGAAGCTAAAAAGAAACAGAAGAGTTCTAGATGGAATTACCAAGCTATTGAGTGTATTGAGCTTATAGAAGTTCCAGAGCATAATTGTCCTTGTATTCCTATACCTGGATGTATAATACTTAGAAGCAAGTATAAACTTCCTAAACCTTTGCAAGGACTAGATTCCAATCTTATAGAATCTGTTACTACAATAGATAGACAAACTAAAATAAATGAATTAAATTTAAGCTCATTTAAATATCAGAAAGGTAATAAATATACTAAAGCTTCTTTATCTTATTTTATAGATAATGAATACTTATATATAACTACACCTACTCCTATTAGAATAGTTAGATTAGTAGGATTATTTGATGATCCTATTAAAGCTAAAGAGTTTGAAGGATATTGTAAGAGTGATTGTAAAGATTGTGATAAAGATTGTATAGATTATACAGAAGTAGAGTTTCCTATTGATGCAGATATGATAGACACACTTATAGAACTTTCTATTAAAGAGCTTGTAGAAATATTCTCAAAAGGAGTTCAAGATACTAATAATAATTCTTCAGAAGATAGATAATATGGCAAAAGAACATGTTAATATACTTGATAGTTATATGATTTATAAGAGAGGTAATACCACTAAATCTTTTGTAGATAGAAAGGTCTTTATGAAAATACAATCAGACTATATGAAATTTCTATTTAAGAAACTTATAGATAAAGGTGAAATAGTATTACCAGAAAGATTAGGGAGAGTACAAATTTTAGGTAAAAAATGTAAAGCTAAAATACATGAAGATGGTACTCTTAGAGGATTAGCTCCAGATTGGGTAAGTACTAGAGAATTATGGGATAGTGATCCAGAAGCTAAAGCTAAGAAACAGCTTGTTTATTTCTTTAATGAAGAAACAGGGGGTATTAGATATAAATTCTTTTGGAATAGAAATAGAGTACTCTTAACTAATAAATCTCTCTATGAGATAAAGATGTGCAGAGCTAATAAAAGATACTTAGCTAAGATAATAAAAGATGGTAGAGAATATTTAATAAAAGAAGATAATAAAACAATAACTTATGGCTAGACATTTTAAATTTGTAAGTATAGATAGAGTACTTTCTAAGCTTTATAGAGATTTAGGTCTATCTGATATATCTGAAATAGATGTAATAGAATGGACTGGAGAAGCTCTTGAAGCTATAGGTACAGTACCACTACTTGAAGAGTGTGTTGCTTTTATAGAAGTTAAAGATCACAAGGCAGAGTTACCTAGTGGTCTTCATGCTATTATACAAGTAGCTAGAAATAATGATTTTAAAAAAGATGAGCTAACCCCTTTAAATATAGCTTATGATACAGATTTTAGATGCTTAGAAGAAAAAGAGTATAGTGATGATTGTGACTTTAAAGATATAGTACATATAAATCTTCTTGAAGATAGAGACTATGTGTTCTTAGATTGTAATGGTAACCCTATTGAAAAGTTAGAGAGAAAGTACTATAGACCTTATTTTGATTCTAAACTCTATGCTAACTTGTGGATTACTTCTGATTTCTATAAAGCTAAATATACACCAGTTAGACTAGCTAACCATAATTTCTTTAATAGTGTAGTATGTCAAGAAGACCCAGAGTTATACAGTACTTGTGTAGATGAATATACTCTCTCTGATAATGTAATAAAAACATCTTTTAAAGATGGTTCTATAGCTATAGCCTATTATAAGCAAAGAGTAGATGAAGAGACAGGATACCCTTTAATACCAGATGATTATAGTGTAATCACAGCTATAACTATGTATATTACTATGAAAATTATGCAGAGAAGCTGGTATTTAGGTAGAGAAGGTTATGGAGATAAGTTTCAAAAAGCAGAGCAAGATTGGCATTGGTACTGTAAGCAAGCTAAGAATAAATCTATTATCCCTACTACTGATGATGAGTGGGAGAATATATATGATATAAGAAATAACTTACTTCCTTTTAAATCAAAATACTATGGGTTTTTTGGTAAATTAGGAAGACCTAGAAATAATGATTGGAAACATGGCTAAAGAAGAAAATAAAAATCCTTTTGGGCATACTTCTAATGTATCTCAGTTTAGTAAAGGTATGAGTAAAGATACTTCTGAGTTAAATAATCCAGAAGGGACTTATACTTATGCTTTAAACACTATTAATCAGACTAGTGAAGGGGATTATGGTTTTATATCTAATGAAGAATCTAATAGAAAGATTACTAGTATTAAACCTGATTATATACCTATTGGTAAGTGTTATATAGGAGACAATAAGACTGTTATATTTTCTGTAAATCCAAAAACAGGGGTATCTGAAATAGGTATATTAGAAAATGATTATTATAGAGAGTTGGTAAATGATGAAGTACATTATGATGAATTTACTTTAAATTTTAAACCTACTCATCAGATACAAGCTACTTATAGGTTAAGAAGAGGTTGTGAGCATATTATATATTTTACAGATGGATTAAATCCTCCTAGAGTATTTAATATAACTAACCCAGATTTCTATAAGACTAGAGATAAATGGAATGCAGAAAAATTTAGGTTATTTAGAACTTCTAAGAAAACTCCTAAATTAGCTAATAATGGGGTACAAGTATTAGAGGGTTCTGGGCAATTAGAACCAGGTGCTTATACTATACTAGTACAGTATTTAGATGAGGATTTAAATCCTACTGAATTTTCTGAATTGGTGTCTAATGTGTATATTTATAATGAAAGTACTAAAAGCTCTTATTCTGAAATACTAGGTTCTATGAAATTAGAAGCTAAAACAGTAGGAAAAACAGAACAAGAAGTTTCTAATTTTAAATATGAGAGTACAGGTAAAGCTATAAAAGTAATAGTTCAAAATGTAAATACAGACTTTACTTATTTAAGATTTGCTTTTGTAAAATATACAGATGGAGTAGGTATTATATCTGGAGTATTTTATTCAGATTATATATCTATATATAACCCTGAGTTTGTATATACAGGTACTAATCATAATACTAAAGGTACTATTGAAGAGGTTACACTAGGAAATATTGGTACAGATATAGCAATAGCTAAACACATTGAGCAGATTGAGAATAGGTTATTATTAGCTAATACTCAAGCTACTCAAGTAAAACACCATCTACTTCAAAAATATGCTTCTCAAATAGCTACAGATTGTGTTGTAGAGAAAGTTATATTAAATGATGTAGAAGATACACATAATCCTAAGAATCCTTTAGTAGATTTTAATGGTATAGGGTATCAACCAGGTGAAGTATATTCCTTTGGTATTATCTATATATATGAGGATAATACTAAATCTCCTGTGTTTCATATACCTGGTAAAGTGCCTTATAAAGGTACTAATGACCCATTACTTAAAAAAGTATATTCACCAGGTCAAAATGTATTTCCTATGTCTAATGTAGGTAATACTAATAGTACTGAAAAATATATAGATAATGCTTCTTGTAATAACCAAAGTTTCTGGGGTAGAGATGTAGAGGGTAATTCTCTATATAATGCTAAAGTAAGACACCATAGATTTCCTACAAGAGAGGAGTTAGGTATAGATTTTATTACTAATACAGCAGATAGTGAAGAGTATGAGAAAGTTACATTAACTCTGTCTGTAAAAGTAGATGAAATGAAAAAATCTAAAAAATGTGATGATCCTAATGACCCTAATTGTATTCCTTATCAAGCCCCTACATATCAAGCTAGAATTAAATATACTACAGTAGATAAGAATAATGTAGAAACACAGCATACTTCTGATATAGTTTATATTAGCCCTGATACAGATGAGAAATATGTTAATTTTGAATTAGATACTCTTTATTCTAATACTCTATATAAAGTACCTAAAAATGATGAAGACACTTATTCAGATGCTAAATTAGTACTAGAAATATCTGAAGATTTCTCTAAAAATAACCCCATAATAAAAACTATAAATATCACAGATACAGCCCATAAGCAACCTTTATTAGAATACAACTGGGATAAAGTATTTAATTATAAATGGTATAAAACAGCTGTACAAAATGATTCTAATGATATAGACCATAAAGCTGAATACTGGTTATATTTCTTTAAAAAATCTGTAGAAAATGTTTCTAGTGATTTAAAATACTATGGAAATATATTTGGAGTTAAATTCTCTAATATTATTATTCCTCCTAACTCTAAGGAATTATTAGGTAAAAGAATAGTTGGGTATCAATTTGTTAGATTAAAGAGACAAGATTCAGATAAAACTATTATAGATACAGGAGTACTATTCCCTATGCTTAATTCTAGAAGAGAGTGGGTTACTACTGGATTATTAGCTCCTGAAGTATATTATGGCTCTGAAACAGAGCAACTTCTCAATAGGTGGAGAAATATGAGTGAAGAAGATAAGAAAAGAGAATATGAAAATAAAAGACATAATTGGTTATCTTCAATAGCTAAAGGGTTAGGTGTGGTACTCTTAGGGGGTAAAGGTACTTTATTAGGAAATTATGAATACACCCAACATGTTAATTCTAATAGTGCTATGATACTTAGCTTAAAGCATAAGTTTCTAGATAAAACTCCAGATGATTATACTACAATAGAACAATTAGGAACATATTATCATAATTATGGAGCTTTAAGTGGATTTAAACTTCAAGATGTAATGGAAGGTACTTCTGCTACAGGTAATGAGTCTAATGCAACTAAAGATGATAATGGTTTTGCACTTAAACACTTAACTAGATTTATAGGGGTAAGATATTCTGATTGGAGAAAAAATAAACAGGGTAATGATATACCTAATGCTACTAGGTTAGTAATTAGAAAAGAGAATACTAGACTTTATAACTTAAAACCTTTTAATGCAGCTTCCTCTATAGATGGTAAGAAAGAGCTTATTAATTTATCTATGGATAATAATGCTTTAGTTATAAACTCTAAGAATCATGATTTTATTAATACTTATGAATATTACCAACACCCTTATGTAGTATTTAAAAAGAATAATACGGCTTTTTATCAGAATTTTAGAAATAGAGAATATACTCTATTAAATAATAAAACATATACTACAAGTAATACAGAAGCTATTGTATTTGGAGGAGATACTTATATAGCTCCTATAAGATATTCTAATCATATTTATTTAAATAGTATATCAGGTAATAGACATAAAAAAGTTAGTATATGGAAAATACTTACTACTGCTATTACTTTTGGATTAGCTATTGTAACTATGTTTATACCTGGACTACAAGGATTAAGTGCTTGGCTAATTTATGCTGGAGCTGCTGCTTTAGCAACTGGAGCAATATTAATGGGTGCATCAGCTGTAGTAGAGGCTAATAAATATAAAGAAATATATGATAAAAAATGGGCAGATGGATTAGATAGGTCTGTACATGACATAGCTACTCATAAAACTTTTATATCTACTAGAATGGGTCCTCAAATGAAATATGATGATGATTGTTTATTCTGGGTAGGAGATGTAGTAGGTGATTTTTGGTTAGAAGGACAATATAATGCTTCTTTAAGAGTAATGCCTAGAAATCATACTACTAACTTCTTAAAACCTTTAAGCCCTTATATGGAGAATAATCAAGAAGGTACTAACTCTCTATTTCATGGTACTAAAATTAGAGATGTAGATATACACATATTTAGCACTCCTCCAGATGGTTATAATGTTAGAGAAGGTTTTACAGACCCTAAAACTGAAGTAGATAGATTCTTTTATAATAAGATATTTGATCTTACTTTAAGTAGTAATAAGAAATACAAATATAAAGGGGTATCTCTTCCTATTGTATATATGCTTAATGCAGACTTTAATTTAAATAGGAGATTAAAGAAATTCTATCAAATACCTTTAACTTATGATTTTTGTAGTACTTGTGTAGAGAAATTTCCTCATAGAATATACTACTCTCAGCAAGCTTTCCAAGAAGAGAAAGTAGATAATTATAAAGTGTTCTTACCTAATAATTACAGAGATATAGAGGGAGAGACAGGAGAAATCACTAATATTTTTAGAATGAATAATAATCTATATATTCATACTAAAGAGGCTTTATGGCTACTTCCTAGAAACTATCAGGAAAGAGTTACAGACCAGATAGTATCTTTTATAGGCACAGGAAGTTATTTTGAAATACCTCCTCAGAAGCTTATAGATGATGAAACAGGTTTAAGTGCTGGGACACAACATAAATGGTCTAGTATAAAAACTCCTGTGGGATATTTCTTTGTATCTGCTAATCAATCTAAAGTATATTTATTTGATGGAAATATGCCTAAACCTATCTCAGATATAGGTATGAAGTATTGGTTTGGGGAGAATTTAAAATTAAAAAATTCAAGCATAGATGAGGATAACCCATCTTATAGTAATGGTTATGTAAGTACTTATGATTCTAAATATGATAGAATATTACTTACTAAAAGAGATAAGAATAATTCTTGGACACTATCTTTTTCCTTACTCACAAACTCTTGGATAAGTTTTCATAGTTATGTACCTAACTTTTATATAAGCAGCCCTAATAATTTATACTCTTTCTTTGATAATCATATTTACAAGCATAATATAAAAGGAGAATATGGTAATTTCTATGGTAGTATATGTAAGCATATCTTAGAATTTACTATAAATAATAATCCTCTTCAAGATAAGCTATGGAATAATATATCTTTTCAAACTACTTGTAAAGAATATAACCCATCTATGGATAGCTATATAGTAGATAACAATACTACCTTTAATTCTATTAATCTTTGGAACTCTTACCAAGCTTCAGGTGAGATTAATTTAGTTACAAAAATAGAAGATGAAGATTATCTACTACAGCAAGTAAATCAAACTCATAATACTCTTATAGAGAGACAAGAGAAGAATTGGTTTTTAAATGATTTTAGGAACTTTAAAATAGATAATGTACCAACTTGGAATTATAGTATTATAAATCAATCAAACTTGTATGTATATCTTGGAGATAAGCTATTTAATGGAAATTGTATAGATCCAAATAAAGAATGGTACAATCAAGATGTATTCAGAGACAAGTATTTAAATGTGAGACTAACTTATGATAATTTGGAAAATAAAAAATTAATTACTAATTTTGTAATTGATAACCAACAAGTTAGTTTTAATTAATTATTGTAATAATGATAAAGTTAAACTTGTATTAGTTTAACTTTATTTTTTAATATTAAATATGAAAAGAAAAAAGTATGCTTATGGAGGTAGGGCTGTTAATATGAGAACTCCTCAAGAAGATTTAGCTAATTACAAGAGAAACAATATATTAGCTAATTATGAAGCTCAAATAGCTGGAGAACCTTTAAATCATTTAGGACAAATCTTAACTAATACAGGCTTAAATATAGCTTCAAAAGGACTGGGTATAGCTCAGAAAGAAGCTTTAGCTAATGGTAAAGAATTAGAAGGGTATGCTAGGTTTATAGCAGATCAACTTCCTAATATAACAGGAGGATTAAATATATTAAATCAATTTGCTGAAGGTGGTTTAGTATCAAAAGACATAATAAATAAATTTTCTCAGAATATAGATAATGATATGAATAAGACAGAATTTTTTGCTGCATTAGGTGGATATGCAGGAGATCCTCCTGTAAAGAAAAAAACACTAGGTAGTACTTATAATGATAGAGACATAGATTTTACAAAAAAAGAGTATGATGAAATCATGAAGAACTACAAGAAGATGAATAGTGAGCAGTTTGAACAGTATGCAAGAGATAATTTTGGATATAATGCTACTGCTTTAAGAAATGATTTAGGGAGAGCTAGAAAAAAGTATGGTGATCTTAAAGATAGTTGGGACTTAACATATGGTTGGGCTGGTCATAGAATGTGGGGTACTCTTAGAGATTGGGGTAATCAAATAGGAGATGGATTAAAAGATACTTTTTCTTTTGCAGAAGGAGGATATATTCCAGATGTACTTGTAGAAGCAGAAGGAGGTGAAGTAATAGAAACTCCAGATGGATATATAAAAGAACTCTTTGGACCTTCTCATGAAAATGGGGGAATTGATTTAGACTTACCGCAAGGTACTGAGATTTATTCAGATAGACTTATAGGAGAAGATGGTAAAACTATGGCAGAGAGAAAAAAAGCTAGAGAATTAAAACTACAAACTCTTCAAAAGAAACTAGACAAAACTCCTACTAATAAATTACTTAGAAGAACAGTAGATAGATTAAAAAAAGAAAATGAAATGTTAGATAAAAAAGATTTAGCATATATGGAACAAGCTAGGGTAGCTAATGGTAAATATGCTATAGGGGGGTATATTAAACCTTATCCTACTGGAAGAAAATATGCTGATGATATAATAAAAGCTGGACTCTTCAATTATGAAGATGAAAAGCCAAATTTTTTCTATAAAGGTGCTCCTAGAACATTTATAAGGGATTATGAGGAAGCTCATAAATATCCTTATACTAGTAATACACCACTTTCAATTAACCCAGATAACTATGCTTCAGATAATTCAGATAAAACACCTATAGATAGCTATACACCCCAAGTTTATAGAGGATTACCAGATAACTCTTCTTTCTGGGATAAAGCTAAAGAATATGGTAAGAATATAAAAGATAGCATATTAGGAGATTTATCATTAGGCGATGCTATTGGTATGTATGCTAACTATCATGGTCCTAGAGAACTATATAAAAATACTCTAGAACAGTATAACAACACTCCTACTGAAAAGAATTGGTTTGAAAATTATGGACAAAGTGCTTTAAATAAGTTACAAGAACAATATGCTCATTTAGATAATATTAAAAATGATCACTTGCAAGATTTAGAGTTATCTAGGAGAGCTGCTTATGATAGAAATAACCAATCTGCTAGAAGTATAAATGCTGCTAGAGCTTTAAATCTAGCTACAGATGCACAACTTAATAATGCTTATAGAGATATTTATGGAGATTATGCAAATAGAGTAGCTGATATAGGAGCTAGAGAATCTGCTATGCTAGCTGATATAGATAGAAATGTTATGCAAGGAGAAGATAGAAGAGCTGAGAGAGAGCTTCAAAACATGGATAACTTCTATTCTAATATGGCTAGAAATATTTCTGATAAGTATAAAGCACAAGGACTTCTAGGTAGATCTCTTAATGATGTACAAGAGAGGAGAGACAATTATAATCTTATGAATCAAATGTTTAGTGACTTTGGATATAACCCTATATCTAAAGAACTTGTAGCAAAAGAAGATAAAACAAATAATTATAAAACTAAAGTATCTAAACCAGAATTAAAGAGAGTGGGTAATAAAAAGACTTCTCAAGAATCTAAGAGTTTAGAAGAACAAGTAAGTGAGGCTAATGCTAGATTAGGTTTAATGGAAAATAAGACTGAGTCAAAAAAGACTACAGTTCAAAAAAAAAACAAAGAAGAAATAAGTCAAAATAGAAAAATAAATACTCCAGTTATAAACTTAAGTATAGAAGATAGAATACATAATTCTGAATCTAAGTATGCAGGAAGTTATAAAGCTACAAATGGGAATGCTTTAGGAAAGTATCAACACATGTGGTCTGTACATAATAAAGAGATTGAGAAAATTACAGGAGTAAATAATAAAGAAGATTATTTAAACAATCCTAAAGCTCAAGAAAAGTATCAATCACACTTGTTAAAGCAACACTATGCAGCAGCTAAAAAGTGGTTAAGTAAAGCAAAAGAAATATATCCAGATATAACATTAGATGACTTAGCTATGATTAATCACTTCCAACCTGCAACTCTTGTTAAGTTTGCACAAGGTAAAGTAGATTTAGATTATGTACCACCTGCAGGTAAAGGTAAAAAGAATAGATCTCTAGGAGCTTACTTATATGGAGATTTATATAAAGGAGTAAAAAGAGGATAACAAATGGGAAGATTTTTTAATACTGCACCAGCTCAATTTGTAGAAGATTTTCTATATAAACCTAATTATGAGTTAATAGGTAAAGTAATTGAGCAAAAGCAAAAAGAATATGATACACTTCTACAGCAATTAAGCTTATTTGGAGATTTAAATGTAGAGCACTTAAATGGTCCAGATGATGTAGAAAACCTAAATAAAATAAAAGATTATTATAATAATCAAGCTAATGATCTTGCAGAAGCTATAAAGAATAATAAGCTTAATGCTCAATCCTACACTAAAAATATTCAAGCTTTAGCTAATGAGTTAAAGAAAGATATGTCTGAAGGAGATCTTAGTAGAATTAGAAATTCTGCACTAGCTGCTAAAGCTTGGGAAGAGGATAATAAAAATATGAAGGATAAACATCCAGAGCTTTTTCAAACTGCTAGAAATAAGTTTATGAGTGACTATCTTCAGAATGGAGGTAATTCTCTTGATAGAGGTTGGAGTGGTTTTGAGCTTATTAATCCTATGGATTGGGAAAAGCTTAATAAATCTATGGCAGATATAAAAGCTCAGATTAGAAAATCTGATATAGATAGCCAATCTGGTTTTTATATTGTAAAGAATGGTAATAAAACTGAATATTTAGATCCTAATAGATTAGATCACTATGCTTTAAGTATTATAATGCAAGACCCAGCTAATATGATGGCTTTACAACAAGCTCAGAGATTAGGTATGGGACAATACTTTGATAAGGATGGAAGATTAGATTGGAATGCTCCAGGATTTGCAGGTATTAGAGAAGCTAATAAAGCTAGAGCTTATTCTAATACAGAAGTTTCTAGAGGTCTTAAATCTGATCCAGTAGCTCTTCACTTTGATAATAGAGAGTGGGAAAAATATAAAATGTCTCTATCAGCTCAGAAAGAACAAAAAGAAAAAGCAGATAAATTATATGAAAAGGCTAGGGAAACAATCACAGACCCAAATAAAGGTAAAGAAGAGAAAAAAGCTGCTGAGCAATATATAAAATACTATGAAGGGTATTCAGATACTAAAAATATTAAACCTAAAGCTTATAAATCTCTTGAAGATATTGCAGATAATATAAATAGTCCTTCTGACCAATATGTAGGAGATACTTTTATAAGAGGTCTTGAAGAAGTTATTAGAGCTCAAGATTCTTCACCTATAATGAAAAATATTGTAGCTTTAGCTAAAGGAAGAATAGAGCAAAGAATGGCTAAAGGAGAAAATCTTACTAAAAAAACAATAGAAGAAGAATTTAATAGAGCAGATAAATATTTTGGATCACCTTACACTAAACATAATGCTAAAAAATCTTTAGTACAATATGATAACAAAATTTATCATTACCCTCCAGATGGAGGTAGAGTAGTTATGTCTCCAGAAGGAGATAAAATAATGAATAATAAAAATCTTACAACTACTCAAAAAGTACAAAAGCTTAAAAAACTATTTGGAGATAAATCTACAGAAGGATATAAATCTGTCTTAAATTATATTTCAAATAATCAAGAAAACTTGTTTAGGGATAAAAATTGGTATGAAGCTGGTATAGATACTAATAAAAATACTGTACCTTATAACACTATGAATAATTATAGGATTACAGTACAAGAATTTACACCTAATCCTGTCAATGCTAAAGTATTTGAAGCAGATTTAATGAAAGATAATAATTTACTTAGAAATCTACAATTTGATGATGGTTCTGCAATTGAAGCTGATGAAAAGCCTATTAGAACTTATTTACTTAATGGTAGTGGTAAGAGCAAGTCAAAACCTTCTATAGCTGTAGAATTTCAAAATAAAAAAGGTAAAATTAGAACAGGATATCTTACAATAAGTAATAACCAAGATCCAGTAAATAATCTATTATTCCAACACTTAGTAAGAATGAATGATAAAGAGTATTTAAGACTGGATGAATTAGGAAACCTTTCTAGGTATGTTACAAATTATATGTCATCTAATAGTTCTCAGAATAGGCTAGCTCCAGAAATAAGAAATCTTTTTGGATTAGATGATACTTTAACAGATAATAGAAATGGTAAATTTACAATTACTTATATGGATGGAAATAAGAGAGAATCACTTGAAGGTGATTTAAATAGTATTATTATGGCTGTTAAAGAGTATAAAAAAGCTAATGGTAAGTAATGGAAAATATTATAGATAACACAAAAGGTATAGACCCACCTAAGAAAAATGTTGGGAAACCTGCTGAAAAACAACCAGCTGTAAATAAAAATTCACCTAGTTTAGAATATTATTTAAGAAAAGCTGAAGCTATAAATTTTGCAGATGATGTAAAAAAATATGGTAAGGATGTAGCTACTATGGCTAATCCAAGACTAATGAATACTGCAAAAACTTATAATCCAAACTATAATGTAAATAATAGGTATAGAGAAACTTTAGCTTTAAATAATACAGACCCTACCTATAACATAGAAGATTTAGAGCAATATGCTGCTAACATATTAAAAGAACATCCATGGGAATTAGCTAAGGATACTATTCTAGGTACAGCAGGTAAAACTTGGGGTGGGCTTCTACAAGGGATAGCTTCTAAATTTGATTTAGAGGATTTATATTATAGGACTATTGGAGATGATACTAATCATGAATATGGAAACTGGCTCAATGATATAGGTAAGAATTTAAATAATTGGGCAGATGATAGTTTTAGAGCATATCAAGACAATCATGATGATACTTGGATGGGTAACTCTCTTAAATGGGCTGAAAGAATACAGAACATGGGACCTACTATGGGATTTGTAGGTTCAGAGATTTTATCTAGTATGGCTCTTGCAGGAGTGGGTAGATTAGCTTTAGGAGCTGTTCAAGGTGTAGCTAAATTAAATGGTATAACTAATATCACTACATCTACAATTAGAGGTCTTTCTAAATTAGGATTATCTACAAGAGAAGCAGCAAGTCTTTTAAGTGGTGCTAGTAAAACACTAGGACACTTGAAAAACTTTGGTATGGGTACTTGGACTGGTATAGGTGAAGCTCAAATGAATGCTTTGGAAAACCAAGAAGCTGCCTTTATGAAATTTAAATCAGAAGGGTATTCTGATGAAGAAGCTCATGCTAAAGCTAAAGAAGTAGGTAGATTAAGTTTTAATGCAGAAGCAGCAGCTCTTGGAGCTATTAATGCTTTACAATATGGATTATTCCTTAAAAAAGCTACATCTGTACTAGACCCAAAAACTAAAGTATTTGGAGAGAAAACTACAGCTAGCTTTGGTTTTTCTGATGCTTTTGAAAGTGCAGGAAATAAACTCTTTGGTAAGTTTATAAAAAATAAAACTGCTCAAAAAGTAGCTGGTTGGGCTACTCTAGCTAGTTCTGAAGCTTTTGAAGAAGGCTTACAAACTGGTATAGGTAAATGGGCAGAAGATAAGGTATCAGGAAGAGAGTTTAGAGCTAAAGAATATTGGAATGAAGAGATGAAAGAAGCTATGTTTCAAGGTGGTATAGGAGGACTATTTCTTGGAGCTGGCTTTAAAGGTATAAATAAAAGATCTGATAATAAGACTAAAAAAAGAATAGATGGCTTCTTAAATCAAATAGGAGTAGGTTCTACTGACATATTTAAAGAATACCAACAGAATATGCAGTACATAGAAGAAATAGAAGCAGTTATATCTAAAGAAGGCATATCTGATGAAGAAAGAGCTAAGCTTGAATTAGAAAAGTCTAAAATAAAAAATCAAGCTAAAGCTAATTATGAACAAGCTCATAATAAAATGAAAATGCGTGCTATAGCTTATGATATGCACGCAAAAACTGGTTCTGCACAATCTTTTGAAGCTTATGTGCAGACTATGGAGAGAATTGTAAAAGCTGTAGAAAATAAAGATACTAATGAATTAACTAAATTAGGTCTATTAGAAAAAGGTCAGAACATAGAGGATATCCAATCTAACTTAGATAGTATAAAAGATTTAGCAGCTAAAGAGATTGTTACTTCAGCAGAGTTTATGGATACTTTCTTAGCTACAGAAGAAAAGTTTGGATTTTTAAATGATCCAGAGATACTTTCTGAAATAGCTTTAGCCCAATATGAATTAAATAAAAGTGAAGAAGCTGTAAATGAGTTTCAAGATATATTAGATGAACAATTAGCTAATCATCATGAGGGATACAAAGGTTTAGAAGAAAAAGAGAAAAAAGCTCTAAGAAAAAACCTTATGGCTAGCTTAATTAATGGTTGGTTAGGAGAAAGTAGAATTAGAAAAAGTACTTCTGAAAATGCTTCTAATATAGAAGAACTAGATAATCTTATAGAAGGATTAACTAAACTAGCTGAGAAAAATGGTATAAATCTAGAAAGGGAAACTACAGATACTACTAAAAATATCTGGAAAGAATTATCTGAAGAAGAGGGTTCAAGAGATACTTTAATGCAAAAACTCTTTGATTTTTATACAGCTAAAGGTAAATATAAAGATTTAAAAGAGAGTTTTAGGAAACTGATTTCTGAAGAGAACCTACTTAATTATAGAGATAATCAAGTTAAAAATACTATTAGTAAAACAGAGAATTTAGAAGAATTAAATTATTTAGAAAAACAAGCTAAAAAAGAAAATTTATATAGTTCTGCTGTTAAAAAAGCTTTTCAAGATAAAAGAAAAGAATTAGTATTAAAAAATCAAACAAAAAAAGAAAAC